>ERZ857951.2947-NODE-2947-length-13727-cov-33.103716_pt1 | contig 13727 bp, 17 predicted proteins | sample MGYA00519759_ERZ857951 | MGnify/ENA primary metagenome ERZ857951 (study PRJEB31778, sample SAMEA3449377) | human gut metagenome | biome: human gut; feature: human-associated habitat; material: faeces | place: United Kingdom | collected 2010/2012 ...
CGTTGCGCTCATTGAGGTTTTCCGCCAGCCTGCGGGCGTAGCGGTCAACAAGGGCATCGATCTTATCATGGTACATGGGATCGACCTGCGCCTTTTGTTTCTCTGCCAGCGCATAGGCTTCATCCACCATCTGCTGATAGCCAGCGGTGGCCGAGCCGGGGGCATAGTCGGAATAGCTGTTCATGTCCTTTGCCCGCTTTGCCGCCGCCTCGCTGATCTCATAATATTTAGGCATTATTTCTCCTTTCAGCTGGAACTTCGGGACAAAATGTCCCAAAGCCCCGGCGCTTGGATGTGGAAAGCATTTTTGTGAAAACGAGGGCGGACGGGAAAACATACCGCCCACCCCAAAAGCGCCCCGTAAAAGCCTTGTAAATGCAGGCGTTTTTCGGGGCTATTTTTCCACGCACTACCTCCGTTTGCGGCGCATATATGCCCGCTTCTGCTCCCGCAGGGCAGCCCCGGCACAGGCTGGGGAGCAGTACCGCTGCCGCCCGTCCGGGAGAAAGGCCCTGCCGCACACCGGGCAAGGCCGGGTTTCCGTGATACGCTCCACGGTCAGCGACCTTCCCAACACAGGATCAAGGGGCAGCACCGCCGCACGGAAATAGCGGCAATAAGCGCCCGTCCAGCACTTGCCCAGCATATAGCAGGGACAGTCCAGCGGCAGGCAGCCATAGTCTTTATCGTAGTTGGCGCACCATTTTGTCACCAGCTTATGAATCGCCGTTTTTTCCTGCCGAGTCAGTTCACGGCTCATTTTTGCCCCCCGCCTTTGGCGTAAGCTGCTCCCGATAACAGAACATACAGCCGATCCCGTGCCAGTAGGGGCAGCCGTCGCAGCGGGAGCCTTTGGGCGGCAGGTTGGGCGGAGCACCCTTGAAGTAGCTTTTTTCTTTCATAAAGTCCTCATAGGGGCTGTTGGTAAATCTCATTCCTCTCCCTCACTTTCCGTTTCGTCCTCGTCCTCCCAAGGCGAGGTATCGTCGTAATCGTCACCGTAGTCCTCCGCAGCGTCGACGGCCTGCTGCTTTTTGGGGCGGTAGATCTTAAAATACCAGCCAGCCACGCCGCCGATGACCGCCACGGCCAGCACCAGCAGGATCGTCCCGCCGCTGTTCTTTGGCTGCTCCGGCTCGGGGGCAGGCTCCGGCTCTACCACAGGCACAGGTTCGGGAGCCTTGCCCTGGCACTCGCCCATATTCACGGCGCAGACGGTGCAATCTGTGTTGATAGCACCCACGGCGCATTTATCAGTGCAGGAGCACTCCGGCAGCTCACCGCCCGCTGCCTGCATCGCCGCCAGCAGGTCGGCCTCGTCCACCATGTTCAAAAAGTAGGTCTGGTACTGCTCGCCGTCCTCGTCGGTGGGCTTGTCATAGTCAATGACGATGTAAAAGGTGTTGCCGCCGCTGGTCTGCACCGTGATGAACTGCTTATTGGTGGCCTTGTCGTAGAGCAGGTCACGGGTCACAAGGTTGCCGCCCTCGGTGAAGCCCTCGCCGGGGTCAACGGTTTCGGCGGGCAGCGCCTCCACCGGGGCAAGCCCGTCCCATTCCTCACCGCCCCCGGCGTAGGCAGTGACCGCCATGCCGCACATCAAAACAGCGGCGCAGAGCGCCGCCGTCAGCTTCTTCATCCACTTGTTCATTCACTGTCCTCCTTATCCGCAGACTTCGGGACATTCTGTCCCAAAGCGCCGCCGCTTTTGATGGTCTGGAGCAGCATGGGCAGGTCGGTGAGCGAAACGCTCATGCCGCGCACGATCTCCACGATCTCGCTGTTCTCGGCCTCCAGCTTTTTCTGCTCCAGCTCCTTGAGCCGTGCCTGCTGCTCGTTGATCTTGGCCGTGACCTTTTCAATCTCGGCCTGAATTTTTGCGCTTTTGGAGATAGCCATAAAAAACCTCCTGTCAAAATAGTTTTCCGTAGGCGTAGAAATGGGACTGCCAGTAACTTGTGTTGAGGTTGGCGTAGCTGATGGGGTCGCCACAATGGAGCATCCAGCCATCGCCCACATAAATGCCCACATGGGAGATCCCCGGCGTGTCATAAGTCCCCGTGAAGAATACCAAATCGCCGGGCTTGGGATTGCTCGTCCGGGTGGAGATGTTGTATAGCCCTTGTGCCCCCAGCCGCCCAAAGTCCCAGCCGCATTGATTGTAGACATAGCTGACGAAGCCGGAGCAGTCGAAGGATGTGGATGGACTGCTGCCGCCCCACACATAGGGGTATCCCACATACTTCTCCGCTTCTTTCAGAATGGCGGCAAAGGTTTCATCGGCAAGATAGTCCTCGGGGATCTCATGCAACGGGGGCTTGCTGGTGTACTTGCCCACATAGGGCGAGGACGGGAACAGGTCGGGGCGGTTGCCCAGCGTTGCCATGTATAAGGCATACCGGGACAGGGTTTCCTCGCCCATGATGTAAACGGGCAGATGGGAGAGATTGAAGTTTTCCAGCGTCACGGTGCAGATGTAATAGTTGTACGGAACTTCAACATCATAGTTGTTGCCCTCGCTGTCCGTCCGGGTAACGGTACGGTAGCGCACCTCCACCACCACATCCTCGGTCAAAATGTACTGGCGGTCAAAGAGCATTTGGAGCGTCCCCCGCACCTCGTCCAGCGTCCACTCGCCCTCATGGAGCGCGCAGACGATGGACAGCAGCACATAGGGATCGTGTTCAATGGTGTCGAGGTCAAAATGGTATTCGTCATAATCGTGGGTGCGGGTGTAGGTGTCGAGGTAGCGTTGCAGCTCGTCCTCCAGAGCGCAGTAGGCGGCCTCCGCCCCCAGCAGGTCAGCGTCCTCGGCGGCATAGGTGGACGCGCCGATGGCTCCGGCCACGCCGTTGCCCACCGTCACCAGCGAGGACATACACGATTGCAGCACCATCAGCAGAAGAAACGCCGCCAGAAGCAGGAGCACCCCGTCGGGGTGTTCCTTGATGTAGGCGGACACCTTTTCCGTCAGCTTACCCGTGACGGACGCCGTACCCTCGGCAGCCTTGGCGGTCTGTCTGACAGCCTCCCGCGCCTGCTTTGCGTACTGGCGCTTGATCTTCTGCTTTTGCAGATACCGGGACACCGCGCCGCCCTCCTGCATTTCCGGGTGTTCCTCCACGGTCTTGCGGTAGTAATAATCCGCCGTGGCCTTAATGTGCTTGCTCTCGACACGCTCTACGGCCTTTGCCGGGTGTTCCCGGATGGCCTTGCGGAGCTTGCGCCTGCCAAGGTGGTACACGGACTCCGCCGCCAGCTCGGAACGGTGTGCGCCCTCCGTGCCGACATTTTCATGCTCGACCTCATAGAGCTTGCCATGCACAAAGCCGTGGACGCCGTGTCCGGCGGCATGGGCAAGGCGCTTGACCGCACCGGGCTTTTTCGGCGGCTTCTGGTTTGCCAGCCTTTCGCGGGCGGCGTCCAGCTTCTCGCCCCGGCGCTCCATCCGCAGTTTGGACGCCGCCGTTTGCTCCTGCCGGCTCTTTCTGCGGAATTTGGACTTCCGGGACTTCGGGACACTTTGTCCCGAAGTGGGGTTACTCGTCTGTTCGTTCATGGGCAAGATCCTCCGGGCGGGTCGTCAGCAGGTCATAGATCTCTCCTCGGGGGAAACGGTCTACAAACGGGATGGTGACATTTCCATAGAACAACAGGCCCTCGCCGGAGTTGGAGTGCGTGATATAGGAGAGCTGATGCTCGGAAATGCCGAGCTGCTTTGCCAAGATCGCACGGTCGCTCTGCGCCTGCGACAGCAGCACCATGAAATCCGTGTTGTCCAGAATGTTCTCGATCTCCCGGCTGGCCAGCAGGTCTTTCACATTCTGCGTCAGCGCCGAGGGGACGCAGCCCTTTTTGCGGAGCATTTTCCAGACCGCCACAAAGTAGCTGGCTGTCAGTGGGTCACGGAGCAGGATATGGAACTCGTCAAAGTAGCACCAAGTCGCCACGCCCTCGGCATGGTTGGCGTTCACCGCCGCCGTGACAAATTCGTTGGTGGTGTGCATGGCGATCTTGCGGAGGTTTTCACCCAAGCTCTTTAGGACAATGCAGACCACGCGGGAATTGAGGTCAACATTCGTAGGATGGTTGAAAAGGTTAAGGGAGCCTGTGCAGTAAAGCTCCAGCGCCGTTGCCACACGCCGCGCCTCCGGCTCGGGTTGGCGCAGCAGCTCCTCATACAGATCTTGCAGCAGCGGCGTTTTGGCCGTTTCCAGTCCCAGCGCCATCTCTCGGTAGACCAGCCGCACGCAGCGGTCAATGACGGTTTTCTCGATGGGCTGCAAGCCCTCCTTTCCGCCCACGATCAGCTCACACAGAGACAGCAGAAAATCCGCCTTCATGGAAAGCGGACTGTCCTCGTTGTTGATGTTCATTTGCAAATCCATAGGCGAAATGTGGTGCGGGCTGTCCGGGGCGATCTCAATGACCTGTCCGCCCAAGCGCCGTACCAGCGGGGCATATTCGCCCATCGGGTCAACGACGATGATGCGGTCGTTGGTGGCGAGGAACACATTGATCAGCTCACGCTTGGCGGCGAAGCTCTTGCCGCTGCCCGTAGAGCCGAGATACATTCCGTTGGCGGACTTCAGCTTTTTGCGGTCAGCCATGATGACATTGTTGGAAAGAGCGTTCATGCCGTAGTAAAGAGCCTGCCCGTCCATGCGAAGCTCCCGGGTCATAAAGGGAATGAAGATGGCCGTGGAGCTGGTAGTCATGCCCCGCTGAATTTCAATGCCGTTGTAGCCGAGAGCCAGCGAGGACACAAAGCCCTGCTCCTGCTGCCAGTCCAGACGGCACAGGGCGCAGTTGTATTTCTGGGCGATGCCGCTCACCGTGAACACATCGTTTTCCAGCCGCTGCCGGGTGGGAGCGAGGTTTACCACCGTAAAGGTCAGCAGGAACATTCGCTCGTTACGGCTTTGCAGGTCGGAGAGCAGCTCGGCGGCGTCCTTGGAAAAGGTGATGAGGTCGGGCGGCAAAATCTCCATGTCGTACCCGGCACGGACGGCCTTTTTCTGTTCCTCCGCCTTCATGCGGCCTATGTCGGAGATTTTTCCCTTGATCGTCTTAATGGCCTTGAGCTGGTCTACCGTCTGAATGTGCATGGTGACGGTCAGCTCGGCGTCCAGCTCCAAAATCTCCGCCAGCAGCTTATCCGAAAGCTCCGACGCCATGATCTGCAAATAGGACGCCGCGCCCCACATCTGGCCGACACGGAAAGTCCGGCTCTGCCGAAAGTCGAAACTGTCCGGGGCAATGTAGTCCTTTGTCCCCATGCCCGTCTTGGGAATGTCCTTCCACGCAAAGCGGAACGGCTCACGCCCGCCGGGGTGCATCTGCCCGTGCAGCACCGCCAGCCGATCCCGGCCATCCAGCGGGCAGGACTGGACGCCCAGCCGCTTCAGGTTGCCCATGACATCCGCCTCCACACGCCCCAGCCGGGGACGCGCCTCTGCCACGCCCTCGGCGGGCAGGCCAAAGGTGATGTATTTGTACCGCTCAATGCCATTGTTGCTCTTGGCGATCTGGCCTTTGAGCATTTCCACATACTCGCCCCGGATGCTGTTGAAGTCATCCTCCTGCGCCGGGATATTCACTTTGTAGCGGTTGGCGTTCCGGCTGCGGCGGTTGACAAAGGAAAGCTGGAACGGTAGAGAGCTGTCAAAATAATTCAGGCACGCGCTCCACCCGCTGATAATGGCAGTCTGATCCTCTGTGGACGCCACAGCATAGTTGATGTCCTCATATTCCAGCGTCTTTGTGTAAAGCCCGCCGGGGAGTTGGCAGATCCCGTCCGGGTGCATGGCGATATAGGGAATGGTCTGCTGGGCGGACAGCGCCCGGTGCTTATTTCCGTTTTTCTGCTTTTTTGCTTTGCTCAATAGGCTCCTCCTTTCGCGCAAATGGGGCATAGATATTTTCCGTTCGGTACGGTCGGATGCCGGGGCGGGTAAACTTGACCCGGATGATGTTGCGGATCACCTTTTCAAAGGGTAAGCCATCCTTTTCGTACATCGCCAGTAGGAACGCCGGGAGCATGATCGCCAGCATAGCGAACAGCGCCCCGGTGTTGCCGATGGCCTGCCGGGTCAAAAGGTAGGTGGGAATACCCACCGCCGCCCCGATACCAAAACAAATGAGCTGCCGCTTGGTGAGGTTGAACGCGATTTTTGTCTTGATCTTGGAAAGGTCGTTCGGGACATTCACATAGGGCATGGATCACACTCCTTTCTACACTTCGGGACAATTTGTCCCAAAGTCCGGGATCGTCGGCTCCACCTCGTTGCCCCACACATCCCAGCCGGGAGGGGTCTGCCGTGCGAACAGCTCCACACGGGGCAGATCGCCCATGAGGGCAACGATCTTGTCACGGGTTTCGTCCGGCTTTTTGCTGTGGGCTTCAATGGGCGAAATGATAAACTGGTGAATGTCGGCGGCCTGCCGCTTGGGGTGTCCCTTGGTCGCCAGCAGACAGACCTCGGCGTTGGCCCTCGTCCAGAAGCCCAGCCCATAAAACCAACTGTCCGCCTTGCGGTTTTTCTTCAGCCAGACGAACGCAACGGATTTATAGGTGAAGCCCCACGCACGGATGAGCCGTAGAGCCTCCGGGAGCTGGGGAAAGGTCGCCCACATGAAAAGGGCGCTGTCCTTGGCCGCAAGCTCGGCCACAGGCAGCGCGCACAATTCCTCAATGCTCATGGTGGGGTAGTGATTTTCCGCCGCGCCCTGCACTTTCTTTGCCGAGTAGCGCCACGGCGGGTCGGCGTAAATGATGGGGTATTTTTTGATAGCTATTCTCCTTTCCCGCCCTCGGCCACGGCCAGCCGCGCCTGCTCGATGCGCTGGGCGGCGATGGTATAGATGGATGGGGCATTTTCAAAGCAGATGAAACGGCGGCCTGTGTTCATGGCGGCAACGGCAGTCGTGCCGCTGCCCGCGCAGATGTCCGCCACCACCGCTCCTTCATCGGTATAGGTCTTGATGAAATACTCGCACAGTTCCACGGGCTTTTGCGTGGGATGAACGCCGCCCGTCACCGTCGGCACGAACAGCACATTCCCCGGATAACGCCGTCCGTCGCTGGACTCTGAGCCTGTCCGTTCAAACTTGCCGTAGTTTGTACTACACCCGCTGCGGGGATTGGTCTTGCGATACGGCTCCCCATAGGTGAATTGCGGATGGTACACCGGAGACTTCTGATAGAACACCAGAATATTCTCGGACTTTTTCAGCGGCGCACGGTTGGCATTGAGGAAGCCCGTTGCCCGGGACTTGTACCATACCCACTCATAGCGGAGCATGGCGAGGTTGGACGCGCCCAGCACTTTGTCAAAGGGGCATTGAGCGAAAAACAGGATGGCTCCGTTGGGCTTCACCGCCCAGCGCACCGCCTCCCACAGCTCCGGGAGCGGCAGCGGCACATCCCAAAAGTTCCGGGTCGTGCCGTATGGCGGATCGGTCAAGAGCATATCCACGCTATGTTTTGGCAGAGAGCGCAAGCCCTCGATCCCGTCCATAAGGTGCAGCGCATCCAGCTTTGGGACATTTTGTCCCAAGGTCATATTCATCCCTCCTTTAATGTGCGCTGAACACGCTGCGGGCGATGGAACCAGTCTTAAACAGGCAGAAGCAAAGCAGCACGGAATAGCCCATGCAGCCCCATATCGCGCCGATGGGGTCGCCGCCCGTGGCGATACCCTGTATCAGCACCGCATAGATGGCAACACAGACGAGGATCAATAGCCCTTGAAAGCCCACGGCAAACAGGAATTTCAAGTAGTTCTGCCCGGTATTGCCCAGCTCCCGGTTAGAGAGCGTGGCAACGGGGATAGGCGCTAAGCTGGTCAATAGGTATATTTCGATCATGCGGCCATAGACGATAACGAAGATCACAATATTGATCGCCCACATGGTCACATGAATGAGCAGGGATTGCAGCCACAGCCCCAGCAGAGAGCCAAGCCCCAGCGTTTCCAGCGTGGCCTCCAAGTCGGCAAGCATGGCCTCCGAAATATCCGTTGAGCCTTGCACGATCCCGGCTGCCCGGGCGATGACGCTTTGGGACACATCGAACACGGCCATGACGATATTGAAAGTGTTGGACAAAATCAAAATGGCGCAGGCCGTTTTGAATATCCACTTGAAGAAGATCCAGTAGTCCAGATCATGCAGGTTGTTTTTCTCGATAATGAGCTGGATCAGCTCATAGGTGGCAACAAAGGTGAGGATCAGACCGGCAATCGGCAGTATCACCGTTTCAGAAAGCTGCCGGATCAGGGAGAACACCCCGGCGTTCCACGCCGCCGGGGTGGTTCCCACTTGCACCGCAATCTCTCCGACACGGGAATTGACCGTATCAAAAAGCCCCGTGAGGTTGCCCATGATCCCCTCAATCAGCAGCTCTTTTAGCCAGTCTGTCAGCCAGTCGGTGAGAAATCCCATGCTTTACGCCCTTAAAACAGGGTGGACAGCAGAGGGATCAGGGTCGTACCCAGCACGATGATGCCGCCGCCCGCCATGAGCTGTTTTATCCCCAATTAGGTGTAAAACTCTGCTCGATGGCGGGCGGCGGCGTACAAAAAATCTATATGGTGTTTTTAAGAGAACCGTCCCGGCGGGACAGGTCAGGCAGTGACCTGTTCCACCTCCGGGATGGGTTTGAGATTAAAATGAATTTCGATAGAAATGTGTCTTGTTTTATCTTCGTCAATGCGCTCATGCACGACGATTTCTTTGATTAAGCGGTTAAGGGTGGCTGCGTCCAGCTCTGTGATGTTGGCATAAAATGATGGCTATGAGTAAAAAGGATATCCCTTGTAATGTGTAAATAGAAAGACATCATAAAAGGTATAGACCAAGCGAAGAAGGTGAGCGTATGAAAGAGAAAATGTTTGCCGGATATCCAGATGTAGTAAATGTTGATTAACTTAGAGAGATGTTAGGCGGCGTAGGCTACAAGGCGGCATATGGCCTGCTGTACGATGGCAGCATTGTGTGGCAAAGAGTTCGAGAGCAGCACAATGGCGCCTGGAAAGCACATAGCGATATCTTGAGGGTAGATTGAAAATCAAGAGGAAGAGATTCCGTTCCTATATCTGAAGCCGGCGGAAAGTTCCGAAAAAGAGAATACGGAATCTTATGAAGCTGGGCATACCGAAATATTCTTTCTACAGATGGCGGTATGTGAAAGCCTGTTGGGACATGTGGTCGGAGATCCAGTGCTAACATAGTCAATAAAGAACGATCGGCTCGTACGGACGGGATACTACAGTATCTTCACCCGATACGGGCCGTTGCACTTAAGCGATTGAATTGCCGTGCACAGAACCGTACGCACGGTAGTCTGAGAGGACGGGGCTTGCCCCCTCCTATTCGATTGTTCATATTAAGATATTGCCCAGTGAGGGTGCGATGTTTTGAGGGGGGATTACATGTTCAAAGAATACTCTGATATTCTAACGGTTTCTCAAGCTGCAAAGGCTCTGGGACTTGGACGAAATACCGTGTATCAACTTGTCCATACGCATCAGATAGGCTATAAGCGCATTGGTACAAAAATCATTATACCAAAGGCGTGCTTAATTGACTTTGTGCTGTCAGCACGCTATACTGTAGCCAATCCATAATAGCAGACAATCTTCGCTGTCGAAAGGAGTTATTATGACAGGGAGTCTGCAAGTAAAAAATGGCAAATATTACATGGTGCTCAACAGTACCGAAAACGGCAAGAGAAAACAAAAATGGATCTCTACCGGCCTAACCGAAAAAGGGAATAAACGCAAGGCAGAACAGATGCTGCGGGAGAAACTGACGGAAGAAGAAAAGCGAAACCCGGTAGTGTGTTCAGATATGACGGTGGCAGATTGTGTTCGGCGATGGCTGATACGGATGCAGCGGCGAGTAGATGAGGTGACATACAGAAGTTATCAGCACACGGCTGAGACGCATATCCTTCCATACTTTGACGAGAACGGGCTAAAACTGTGCGAATGTACGGTAGAGGTGCTTCAGACTTATTTTGATGAGAAATATCGGAATGGTCGTAAAGATGGCAAGGGCGGACTGTCCTCTAAAACCATGCGCCATCATAAAGGTATTTTGGGTCAGGCCTTGGCGGAATGTGTGAAAGATGGGCTGATTCCATCAAACCCTTGTCAATATGTTGAAATGCCGCGCAGAGAACGCCATGAAGCACATTTCTATAGTGCGGAGCAGCTGCAGCAGCTTATTACAGCTCTGAACGGTGATCCGATACAGCCGCTTGTAAAAATCGCAGCACTTTATGGACTGCGGCGCAGCGAACTTCTCGGCTTGAAGTGGGACAGTATTGATTTTGACAATGGTGTGGTATTGATTCGCCACACGGTTTGTAAGATGATTGTCACCGTGGAAAAGGATAAGACGAAAACCCAAAGCAGCCGCCGAAGCTTTCCTATGACAGAAGAAGCGCGGGAGATTTTTCTGAAAGCAAAAGCTGAGGAAGAAGAAAACCAGCGTTTGTTTGGCAAGGCCTACCAAAAGAATGACTATGTTTTCAAATGGCCCGATGGACGTACATTTGCTCCGGATTATGTAACGCACCATTTTTCAAAAATGCTTGAACGGTACGGAATGCCGCACATTCGCTTCCATGAGCTTCGTCATAGCTGTGCCAGTCTGCTGCTGAACAACGGCTGCGGTCTGAAAGATGTGCAGGAATGGATGGGACACAGCGACATTCAAACGACTGCCAATATCTATGGGCATTTAGACACTTCCAGAAAGCAAAGCCTTGCAGATAAGCTGACAGAATGCTTGCGTGAGGGACGTTAGAAAAACGTTAGAAAAAAGGCAGATGGAGTTCATACTAAGATAAAATAAAAACCGCGAACCCATTGAAATCAATAGGTTCGCGGTGGCAAGCTATTTCATTCCGGATATTTTGCTTCAGCTGTTTCCGCCATCAATCGGTCGAAGTCACTCTGATAATTTTTGTCCTGAATGACACGATACTTTTCAAATTCGCTTTCCGCAAACGCCTTGGCTATGGCTGCTGTGACCTTTCCTTTGTCCTGTAAGATCTCAGCGTCGTTGAATTGCAGAAATGCATCAAGCTTAGACGCCCAATCTTCCATCGTCATTGGAACATGACGTCTGGCCTGTCTGGTCGCGTAGTCAAGATACATTGTGACGATCTCGTTGAGTTCTTGCAGTTCATCCTGAAACAGATAGTTCTTTGCGACAGATACGTCCGCTTTCACGATTTTTCCGTTCGGAGCGTTTTTCCATGATGTCAGTCCCATGTGCTCTTTGGTATGATCTGCTCTGGACATGATAACTTCTGCCGCAGTGCTGCCATGCACCGCATAGTGCATCTTGTTCTGGACAGTTGCGAAGAAGTCCTTGGTCGTTTTGCTGTCCAAGGAATAGTCTACGGCAGTTGCGTAGATATCGGTGATTTTCTGATAGAAGCGGCGTTCGCTGGCACGGATTTCCTGAATTTCTGAAATCAGGTGATCAAAGTAGGATTCGTCAAAGATCTGACCGTTGGTCAGCCGCTCCTTGTCCAGCACATATCCCTGTTTCGTAAAGGTTTCCAACACCTTCGTTGCCCACTGTCGGAACTGCACTGCTCTGGAAGAATTGGTGCGGTACCCCACCGCAATGATTGCCGGCAGCGCATAGAAGTTATATTGATAGGTTTTTCCGTTGTCAGCAACTTGTGCAAATTTTGCACGAGTTGCTTCTTCCGTCAACTCTCCATCCTGAAAGATGTTCTTGAGATGCTTGGTCACTACGCTTCGATCCACATCAAAAAGCTGTGCGATCCCATCCTGAGTCAGCCAGACCTCGCCATCCTGCACACGGACTTCGATACTGTCTTCACCGGCATCCTTGGTAAAAACAAGAAAATCTACCGTACTGTTACGGATGGTCTTTCTTCTTTTTTCTGTGTCATTGTTTTTCATGTTCATTCCCTCATATGAAGATGGTCAGTTACTTCATGCAGCAATCCCTAACACCCCACCAGCACATCCTGCCAAGTAGCCTCGAAATCGCCCGTGTACCACGGGTCGGCAACATCGCGGGGGTGGTCGGTGTAGTCCGTTCTCTGCAATCTTCTCTGCGTACCAAAGGTGTTCTTTGTTATCAGAGAGCTTGTCCAATAACGCAACATTGTGTCCCTACGGGATTTGTGCAAGCGCCGCTTGCACAATTTTCTTTTCGGGAAAACGCAGTGCGAACTTTGTCATATATTTCAGGTTGCTCACGGAGTAGCCGGTGGCGTCCGGGAAAGAAATTATGATGTCGGCGGCAAGATTTTCAACAAATTTATTGCCCCATATGCTACCCCGTCGAATTCGACGGGGTTAAATTCTGAGCTGTTGAATTGGTTCGCGCATTCAATCGTGTTGCGACTGCGTATCCTCGGCTGCGTCAAGCTGCAGCATTCTGTGATCTTCTGTCAGCACCTTCATTTGGCTGATGGCGGTGGCGTTGAGCTTTGCCAATCTCTCCGCCTGCGGGATTCCCTCGTTGATAAATACTGCATTCAGGTTCTCCAGATTGGACAGGCACACGAGCTGCGATACATTGGCATAATCTCGAATGTTACCATTGAGATCCGGATGGGTGTCGCGCCACTCCTTAGCGGTCATGCCGAACAGCGCCATATTCGGGACATCGGCTTCGTTGGCATAGACCAGCGAAATCTGCCGCGCAGACAACTCCGGCGGAATCAGATTTTCCTTGATGGCATCGGTATGAATGCGATAATTGATCTTGGCAAGGTTGCGCTTGATGTCCCAACCAAGCTGCTTCATTTCCTCGGTCTTGAGGCGCTCAAACTCCTTGACTAAGTAGAGCTTAAACTCCACGGAGATCCATGAGGCAAACTCAAACGCGATCTCCTTATGTGCGTAGGTCCTGCCATAGCGGCCAGCCTTGGAAACAATGCCGATGGCACCAGTCGCATCTACCCATTTCTGTGGCGTCATCACAAAGCTGTTCAGCCCTGCCTGAAAACGCATCGAATTCGACACGGTTAAAATTCGGATTGTAGAGCGTTTCCCACACACCGAGGAACTCGATGGTGTTTCTGTTGCGAAGCCAGTTTTGAATAATGTAGCGTGGATTATCACTATCCTTGATTTTTGCAATGTCTGTCAAGCTGAGGAAATCATCCCGCTTGAGATCCCAGTGCACATTGATTTCTGTTCCGCGAACGACAAGCTTATCCATTTTCGCCGCACCTTCTCATAGTTAATTCTCTCAGCAGCCCTTGGCAGCCCGCCAGCACATCCTGCCACGTTGCCTCGAAATCGTCGGTGTACCACGGGTCGGCTACATCGCGGGGCTGCTTGGTGTAGTCCATCAGGAGATGCAGTTTTCCGGTAAAATCGCCGCCGCAGATACGGTACATATCCCGGAGGTTGGCTCTGTCCATGCCTATCAGCAGGTCGTACTTCTCGTAATCGGCATTGGTGAGCTGCCGCGCCGCGTGACCGTCGCAGGATATCCCATGTTCCGCCAGCTTGCGCCGTGCCGGAGGATAGACTGGGTTGCCGATCTCCTCTCGGCTGGTTGCTGCAGACTCGATATGGAATTGTGACGCCAGCCCCGCCTTCCTGACCAAGTCCTTCATCACGAACTCCACCATCGGACTGCGGCAGATGTTGCCGTGGCAAATAAATAATACTTTAATCATCTTTTTATATCTCCATTTAAGTCTTGTATTTCTTCTC
>ERZ857951.2951-NODE-2951-length-13714-cov-8.200747_pt1 | contig 13714 bp, 17 predicted proteins | sample MGYA00519759_ERZ857951 | MGnify/ENA primary metagenome ERZ857951 (study PRJEB31778, sample SAMEA3449377) | human gut metagenome | biome: human gut; feature: human-associated habitat; material: faeces | place: United Kingdom | collected 2010/2012 ...
AACCTGTTTCTGTCACAAGAGATAAATAAGATTGCACTGACAACTCAATTATTCTCTTCCAAATCTTCCCAAGGTTTCAGACCCATTTCCTCCCAGGTGACACCATACGGTGCACCTCCGGAGGTATAACCGGCAATAACGAAAAATCTGTCATCTTGCAAGATTTCTTCTTTAGCCAGATTATCTCTTGTTTCTTGTTTCCGTCTTGCTCGCCTCTGCTGCTTCTTTTGTTTCGCAACAGCTGCTTTTTCTTCCGGCGTTTTCTTATGTTTTTTTGCCATAAGTGTTTCTATTATAATTCCATTCTGAATGTCTCTCAGGATACGTTCTTCATAACTCTTTTCACGCTTTTCAACAATTTTATAAAATTCTTCATATTCCGTTTTAGGAGCAAGCGATTGAACTGCCGTAAACAAACTTTTGCATATATCATTCATTTCAGTAGCATCCGGCATTCGCTGATTCTCAAGATAAAACTTCAAGTGCATTTTGTATGTTTTATCTGCTATTGCACTCTTCTGTTTTTGTTTTAAGTCTTTATAGCTTCTGTCGTTCCTCTGCATCTACAATTCCTCATCTGCCTTCTTTCTCCCGTGCCATCAAAAGCATTTTTTCAAAAGACTGAGCGAATCTTTCATCATCTTCCTCCGTCCGCTTCTTCGGTCCCTTGACATGACATTTACGGGAACTTCTTCTGGCTTTTTTACTCAGGTGACGTTCCATTAGCATCTGATCAATATTATCATCCGTGTACCATTTACCTGATTGATGAATAGCATAAGCACCTTTTCCCAATGCCATTGCAGCCACACCATAGTCCTGTGATACGACAATATCTCCTTTATGGCAGATACTAATCAGTTTATAATCTACTGCATCTGCTCCTGCACCGACAACAACAACTTTACTATAAGTCGATGACAGAACATGGTTTGTATCACACAACAACATTACCGGAACACTATTATCTTTTGCAATCTTTTCAATGATCGCAACCACTGGGCAGGCATCTGCATCAACAAATATTTGCATCTTTCTATTTCTCCTCTGAACCATTATAAGAATAAGCTCTGCTGTTCGTATTCTGCCTCTCGTTTTAGCTGAACCGGTACCTGATGCAGAATTTGCTCCATTTTCCTGTCATCGAACCAATCTTTCAGCTGTCCTTTTTCCAATATCAGCGGCATACGATCATGTACTTTTATCATAGATTCATTGGCTGCTGTAGTCATAATCACAAATCGTCGTTCATTCTCAAACCAATCACAGAAGCCAGCCATATACAATACTGGTGCATCATATCTGGAAAATGTATTTTTCTCTTTTAACCGATTCCATTCATAGAACCCACTTGCCGGTATCAAAATGCGGTGATAGAGGATTCCATTTCGAAAAGAAGGTTTATCCATAACAGATTCTTTCCTTGTGACAATGGATATCCCCACTTGCAAACATCCAGTTTCAATCCATGTTCTGATTTTTCAATGATCGGTGCTACATTGGTTGGAAAGATATCTCCTGCAAAATGTTCCTGCCGGATCCGTTGGTCTATATCATGCACTACTTTTTCGATTTCATCTGCCATATCAGAATCAATATAATATCTACCACACATAATACTTCCTTCACTTATAGATTCTATTTCATCAAATATACATCATTTATTTCTAGGCACTTTAAACTCAGTTAATTTATAATTTTGAATCCACCCCATACATTCTTCACCATCTTCATTCTCCCAAATTATCTGTCGCCACTTTTTATATTTATCTATAATTCTAACAACTTTCCCTTCCTCAAGCTTTTCAATTACAATCGAATGGCAGTCATGCTTCAGTCGTACAATAGATTCTCTATTAACGATTCTATATTTAGTCGTATTTAGCTCCTTCGCATCATATCCCATTCCAACGATGTAATAATTATTGACTTGTTGTGTATAATTGTAATTATTTATCGTTGTTGCTGAAGAATTCGTAACTCCCAAAACAACTGATATAATCGTAATAATAAAGTTCAGCCATTCTCGTATTTCTTTAACATCTATCGTTCGTTTTTCTTCTATTGGCAAATTCTGCTTCTCTTTATTTATCGAAAGATTCGTTGCTCTTTCATATTCCGATGCAATAGTTTCTGACACCGTATCAATATCCCATTCTTCGGATTCTGAGAAAACTTGATCGGTAACTCTTCCCAATAAATTTATATGAGGCTTCTGGCATAATGGTGGAAGCCTAACACCATAAATTAACAACACCATATTGAAAAAACACTTGTGTCCTTTAATGTATTAACTGCGAAGAAAAACACAAAAGGAGTATTCACAAGTGGCTTCAGTTAATACATTATGCAAAAGTGTCCTTAATGTCAAGAACACAGTTATAAAAAATTGTAATCTTTACTCTGATAAGAATGGAGTTAAACATATTCGTATCCAAGCAAGACCTAATAAATGGCACGAGAACGACTGCCCATTCTGCCATAAATCATGCCCTGTTTATGATAAACATTCCAGTAGTATAATGCCGAGATATTACGAAGATAACTCGTAGAAAATGCAAAGTCCAGTCGCAAGTTTAGACACGATATTGCTCTTAACAGTCGTATAAAATCAACATTTGCAGGGATTTATCAAATTCCGACATACCGTCTTAGAAAATGAATAATCCCTCGCAATTCATTATGAACTACGAGGGACTGCTTACTGACTGTTAAAGCGGTAGCCGATCTCACGAACACTATCTATGGAAAAGTGAGAGTTTGTATCACAAAGTTTTTTACGAAGATTCCGAATGTGAAAGCCTACGGTATCCTTTTCATTGCCTGCTGATATTTCGCCCCACACCTTATCATAAATCTGCTCGTATGTAAGAACACGACCTTTATTGGCTGCGAGCAAGCAGAGTATATCGTACTCTTTGACGGTCAGTTCAATTTCCTGACCGTTATTGATAACTCTGCGCCGGCTCAAATTGATTTCTAAGCCGGAAAGGGATAATGTCGGCTCATATGAAATCTCTAATTTTTCAAAATCAGGGTGCTGTTTTACAAAAGCCAGCATATCGTCAAAGGCTGTTGAGTCTTGTGCTTTGAACTCCATTATTACGATTCGTCCGATATTATCACCCCCTTGGTTAGTTTTTTTGTCTTGGACAACATAAGATTTATTGCGTGAGATAATACGATTCATCAATCGTTTTCAGAATAAAATTCACATCGTCATAACGAGAGGAATCGGACTGAGAGCCTAAACTGCATATCAAAAACTCTTTTCCGTGCTGCTGGTAAAGCACAATCAAGTTATAGTCGTCAGACAGAGAGCCAGTCTTAATTCCGCATACATTTTCGTTGTAATATTCGGATGTCGGATCAAGGAAGGCGTTTGTATTCTGCCATATTTGTGTACTGCCATCAGGCAGTGTTGCCGTATAAGTGTTTTGAGATACAATTTCTCTAAACCACGAGTATTCCAACAACCGATATACTACTTCTTTCAAATCTAAAGTGGTGGTAAGTGCCTCCATATCAAAACCACTCGGATCATATAAAACTGTGTCTAAGTACCCCTGCTGTTGCAAATGCAGGTTTAAGTTCTCCATGAAAATCCTCACACGCTCTTGACAGCTTTCTGCTTGCGGCGAAAGTAATCCTCCACAATAATCAGCAACCACATAAGCTGCGTCATTCCCTGACGGTACTAACATTGCCGCAAATAGATTGTGTAAAAAGTATTCTTTTTCCTTGATTTGAGCAACAGACGAGCCAGGTTTCGTGAGTGAAATAGCACCATAGTCTGCAACAACGATACTATCAAGGTCTGCTAAAGTTGACGCATACTCAATAACAAACAGCTTGGCTAAACTTGCAGGAATTTGTGGCTCGTTCTCGTTTTTTGAAACAAATATTTCATCATCAGAACAATCCACCAAAATCAGCGATTTTGCATTATAAGAGTCAGGAAATTCTTCTTTGTAGAGAAAACCATTTATTTTATTCTTTACCTCTCTGAAATTTTCCGGCTGCATTGCCCACGGCACAAACATTATACCTATGCCGATACAAACTACAAGCAAAAACAAAAATACTCCAAATCGTTTTTTCTTACGGCGTTTTCTCTGCATATATGTGCTCACCTCCCAACACCAAAACTCCTATGTGCCATTTTTAATCGGCATAATTTGCCTGAATACACTCTGTAAATCCAGACGGATCTCCCAACTTAGCTTTATCAATATTATCACGAAGATATTTGCGTGTGGCGTCATCACAGCGATCTGTTCCCATATAAGGCATATCAAAGGCTTTTTCGAGTTCAGCTAAGGCTTTTGCCGCCCTTTCCGAATCCGTATTGTAAGTATCAAGCCATTCCTGCATCCAAGAATGTTCCCAAAGGTTAGATGCTCTTGTATCGCCATATCCTATCTGAAAAGACGCTCCCGTATCTTCGCCTTCCAAAGCATCAGGCGGCGTAAAGCCCTCCGGCCAATTCAAACTCTCAATGGTCGTTAGGTATTCTTCTTCAATGGTAGCAAAGTCCGTGAAACCTCTTGTGTTTGTGTCGGAGTCCGAAGAAGTGGAGCAGCCTGCCAGCATAATCACCAGCAAAGAAATCATAACACACAATAACAGTCTGTACGGTCTTTCGGATTTTGAGATTGTTCGTTTCATTTTGTTTCCTCCTTGAATTGAGTTTTATTATCTAAGGGCCAATGCAGGCTCTAATTTTGCTGCTTTCAATGCTGGTAATAATCCGCCCAATAATGCTGTAAGCACAGACACAGCAACTGCAACAACAGCAACGCTGATTGGATAACTCGGTGTTCCCACCGGGGAATCCACAGGGAGCAACGCTCCAATACAATGCACCAAAATCAGCGAAATCAAAATAGCTGCAAAGCAAACGAATATTGATAAAATCAACTGTGAGCCTAAAACCAATGCCACAATATTTGTTCGTGAAGCACCTATCGCTCTGCGGATCAGCAACTCATGTGTGCGCTGTTCCAATGAAGATAGTCCGATATTGATCTGCCCTAATACGGAAACAAACAGCAACAAAAGCGAAGTAACCAAAAGCCCTAATTGCAGTATGGACAATACCGAATCATAGGTATCTCCAATATCACTCCGCCCAGCACTTTCCCAGTAACCGCCAATGGTATCAGTCAAAATGTCGCCAAGGGCAGAATGTATCTGTTCGATTGTCAGTCCTGTTGTGGGATGCCAATACACATTTGCATTTTGTACTTGCCACATTGCTGGTGCGAAATTGAGGATCGCCGCAGAATCCGCATAGATAGTCGGAAAATCCCTGCCATCGTTTACTACTCCGACAATATTGAATGGGGTTAACGAAAGTGTGCTTTTTACATTTCCTGCAGCATAGGGCGAATCATTAAAATAGTTTTTAGCTTCTTTGTTTATGACCACTTCAAGCGATCCGCCCTCACTCGAAGGCTCTAACCATCTACCGGATGTCATTGGAAGATTATAGACTTGACTATATGCCTCCGTGGTGCAAACTAAATCAAAAGCCATCAGGTTTTGGTAAACATCATTCGGCGGTATTGGCGTTAAATCTTTCATTGGTGCAAATCGAATATCTTCTCCCATAGAAAAAGTAACAGCGGCTACATCATCAATGGCTTCAAATCTCTGGAATAATTGTTCCATTTTATTTCTATCGTGAAAATCGGATTCCGTTATCACGAATGAGTAAGTAGGTGACCAGCCATATACCTGTGCGTTTACGGAAATCAAATACTCCCGTCCAAGCGTACCAACTAATACCGATCCAAGCATTGCGATAATGCCTACAAGCATTGAAACACTTGTCAGAATACTTCTAAGTGGAGACAGACGAAGGTCTTTAAGTATCATTTTTAGCACAAGTTATCCTCCCTCCATCCATTTCAAAAATCGTATCACAGGTATCTGCAATATCAGGATCGTGCGTAACCAACAGCAGCATAATTCCATTTTCTTTTACGACGCTGTGCAACAGTTCCATAATCTGCGTTCCCGTCTTTTTATCCAACGCTCCCGTAGGCTCATCACATAAAATGGCTTCCGGAGATACTGCAAGCGCCCTTGCGATTGCAACTCTTTGTTGTTCACCGCCGGACAAATTGATTGGGTAATCATTTTCCTTGCTTTCTAAGCCGACACTTTTTAGCAAGCCTGTAATTATCTCGTGACGCTGTTTGGCGGTAAACGACTTTTTGGCATAGAGTAGGGGTAATTCGATATTTTCCCATACCCGCAAGTGCTTAATCAGAGAGTAGTTCTGAAATACAAATCCGATATTATTGGCTCGCAGTATAGACAGATCACGGTCTTTCAAAGCAGAAATAGATATACCATCATAAAGGTACTCGCCCTCATATTCCCGATTTAACAAGCCAATAATGGATATAAGGCTTGTTTTGCCTGAGCCGGACTTTCCGACAATGGCATAACTGCGCCCTCGTTGCAATTCCATATTAGCGTTGGTTACTGTTGTCAGCATATCGCCATTATTCAATTTGACGCTTGCTTTCAAATCCTTTATTTTGATTAAAGTCTTTTCGGAAATTCCTTTCATTTTATCAAATCCCCCTCGGATCAAGGTTTGGCGGAGTAGCAGAAACTACATCGCCCTCCTCTAAGCCGGACAGTATTTCTATATTGGCTCCGTCTGTCACACCCAATGTCACTTTTGTTTCCACTCTTTCTCCATTCGGAGTAATTACAGTAACCAATCCCGTCCCTTGTCTACCCGCTATTACCGACAGCGGCAATATAAGGACATCATTTCTCGTTGTCGCCGTTATGACTACCGTTGCACTTTGCCCCGATTTCACATCGACTGTTTGACTGATCAAGCATTGCAGAATGCCCTCTTGCGGCACGATTCCCGTAAACGCATTTTCATCTGCGGCAGGCGACACCACGGCAATCATATCGGTTGGTCCTACACCATCATATACTTGAAATTTTGCTTTCAACTCTGCATACTCCGGTAAGGTACTCAAAAAATTATCTGCCTCTACATTGAGGGCAAATCCTGTATAATGCACTATCGCTACGGGATAATTACTCGGTACGCTTTCATTGGATGGGGCAATAGAGGTAATTGTACCATCCACCGGAGATTTCAATTCTTTGCCGTTCACAGTTCCAATAATTTGCCCGGCAGTGATTTTTTCTTCTAATTCTACCGCTGTATTAAATATGCCATTTTCGGGTGAGGAAATAATAAACGGTACTGCCGGAACAATAGTCGTTTGCGTTGAAACGGTTGGAGTAATTGTCCCTCGTACAACTGATACCGTTTTTTCTGCGGATGTTGCGCTATCTGTAAGATTGTTTTCGTCTGTCTGCCCAATTGCAGAGCAGGCAGATAGCGTAAATACAAGAAACAAAATAGAACATAGCAGCATTTGTTTTCTTAGCAACTTCATCATTCCTCCTTATGCTGTATCACAAAAAATACGAGCCTCTATCTTGATACTTTTATTGTACCAAAACAGAAGCCCGTATTTTCTTGATTGCTCGTAAGATATTCCTCTTTTTTTCTATGCAAATTCTTACAATTTTCCTACGCCAACGGCAAAGTAATTGAAAACTTGTTTTGATCCTCTTGGCTCTCTGCAACGATTGTACCATTGTGTAGTTCAACAATCTGCTTTGCAATCGCCAAACCTAATCCAGCTCCTCCACTGCTTGTACTTCTCGCTGTGTCAAGCCGATAAAACTGCTCGAAAATCCTGTTTAACTTTTCTTCCGGCAGAGTATCGCCGTGGTTACAAAAAATAATGCTGACCGTATCTTCCTGACATTGTGCGCTGATCGTGATATCCGTATTTTCAAAACTGTAGATAACCGCATTTCTCAAAAGGTTATCAAAAACACGCTGAATTTTGTCTGCGTCACATCGAAGCATTATATCATCATCAACACAAAGATTACATTGCAAATTCTTTGATTTGAGCATAGGCTTAAATTCATATACAAGTTGCTCCAGCAGGCGAGTTAAATTGATTTTCGTGTATTGTAATGTAATATCGTATATATTGAATCGTGTTATCTCGAAAAACTCGTTAATCAGATCCTCTAACCGTTCTGCCTTACCAAGAGTGATTGAAAGGTACTTTTCTCGAAGTTCCTTTGAGATTTGCGACTCATCACGCAGTAAAGTAAGATACCCGATTACAGAAGAAAGCGGTGTTTTCAAATCGTGTGCAAGATACATAATCAGGTCATTTTTTCGCTGCTCATTTTCTTTTGCAAGCCTTGCATTACTTTCAGCCTCTTGTTTTAACTGATTGATGTTAGCGGCGATTTCACTCAACTCCGGGGACATTTCAATGTAACTGACATTCTGATCGAACATTTTTCCTGTCGCAGCCTGTACCTCGTACACATAGGCGACTACTTTTTTCAAAAGTAGGTATGTCATGTATATAATACAGCCACCCCACACGATTACAGCCACTATATAAAGATATACTGTTCTGTAATACAAGTAATAATACAAAACATACTTGCGGAGAATTTCCTCTGCCATAATTCCTAAAAGAAAAGTACCGCCAAAAATAAGCACAGAGCAAATCGCACATTGAATTACATACCCTTTGAACAAGGTAGAGAGCAGATAGTTTTTTTCTTTTTTATTCAATTTCATACCCTACCCCCCAAACAGTTTTAATGAACTTCGGATTTTTTGAAGGTTCATTCAATTTTTCCCGAAGCCGCCCAATGTGCGCCATTACCGTATTGTTACTGTTGCGAAGATACTTTTCTTTCCACACGGCTTCAAATAATTCCTCCGAGGCGACAACTTTACCCTGATGTTCGCACAGATACCACAGAATAGAAAACTCCAACGGAGTCAAGGCTATTTCTTTGCCATACAAGTAGCACTTGTGGCTGACTCTGTTTATCAGTAGACCTCTGATGTCATACTCGTCTTTTTCTTCGGATTGGCTCAAATTAGGACTGTTATAGCTCTGATAACGCCTTAATTGCGTCTTTACTCTTGCCACAACCTCTAAAGGATTAAACGGTTTCGTTATATAATCATCCGCACCAATCGTAAGCCCCATAATCTTGTCGCTATCCTCAATTTTGGCGGTAAGCATAATAATAGGGAAGTAAAACTTTTCCCGAATTTTTTGGCAAAGTCGAAAACCATCAATATCCGGCAGCATAATATCAAGTATCGCTAAATCAATCTGCGACTGTTTGATACATTTCATCGCCTCTAACCCATTATAACATTTATATACTGAATAACCATCGTTACTCAAATACACTTCAAGCAGATCAACGATTTCTTTTTCGTCATCCACAATTAAAATCTTCTTGTTCATTGATCCTACACCTCATTTTCGGGTACGGCTTCCATTATGTCGCCAAAATCACACTCTAAGTATTCGCATATATTCAACAGCACGGGAAGGGTAACATTTTCATTTTTTCCGAGTTTCGCAAATGTACTTTTGCTTGCCCCGACCGCTTCTCGTAATTGACTCTTTTTCATTCCCTTGTCAATCAGAAGTTTCCAAAGTTTGTTGTACCGTACTTTCATTTCCGCACCTCCACCCAAATATAGTTTGTATTATAGCACTTTGAGAGTGAAATCGCAATTATTAAGTCTGTATTTTGAGACTTTTAGTTTTCAAACCGGCGCAATATCTTTCTGATATGTAATCCAGCCGCCTGCAAAATGCAGGCGGCTTGTGTATTTTAATAGGCAGGTGCGCCGTAGCCAAGAATCTCGTAATAACCGATAGAATACTCATTGACTCGGCAACTGTCGCCGGAGTTGCCCTCGACCGTATAAACCTTGCCGTTTTCGACCTTTTGAACAATACCCGTATGGTCGGATAATCCATCCTGACCACTTTCGTCTGCCCAATCGAAGAAAATAATCATTCCGGGGGCAGGCTCGGCGCTGCCATCCAGCCATTGTCCACGATCCTTAAACCATTGTACTCCGTTGACACAGCCTGCATATTTTGGGATAACTCCAGCGTCGATATAGCCGCACTCGTTGGCACACCAAGATACAAAGCAGGCACACCATTCTACACGGGAGTTAAAACCGTACCACGACCAATACGGCTGACCGCCCACATTGCCAACCAGAGAGAGTGCAACGGTCACGATCTGTCCGTCGCCGCCTGTAATGCCGTAAAGCACCTGTGACCAAAGGTAATTGTTTTCATCTGCAAGCAGTTCAGCGAGGTGCCTTTCTGTTCTTCGTTAAAACCATATTGCGCCGCCATTTCCTCGGCAGTCTTGTGGCTGACGGTAATATACAGATAGGTTTGTGTGACCGTGCTTTCAGTTTCCACGATATTACCGTGTCCGTCATCGGTTTCGGTAATAACTGTTTCGGTCTTGCTCTCTGTTCGGGAAGATATTTGATTCATCTCCCAAAAGATGTCTTTTAAGAGTTGCTTTTTGCCATCGTCCATTGTGGCAACCTCTTGGGGGTTATCTTGATCCGTATTCGTTTTTACAGAGTAAACGGCAAGCACCTCTTTCCAAACGGCTCTGCTGCCACTCATTTCAAGAACATCATAGGATACCGAGTTCTTTTCCTCTTGCAGCTTGGTATCGTATTCGGTATTGATTTCCTGCACAACGGTCTGCATACTCATTCCAGTGCCGGAATCTTCGTCTGAGAAGAAAATGCCAAATACTGAGCCGAGGATCATACCAATCAGGCAAATCACGATAATAACCAAAACCGCCACCCAGCCGCCTGCGGCGATAGCGGCAATCAAGGCTTTCGTTCCGGCAATAATCGCTTTAATGGCAAGTGCGGTCGCTTTGGCAATCGCCTTTACCGTAACCACGGCGGCTTTTGCCGCAGCCCTTGCCGCTTGTGCTGCTCTCTGTGCAGTTTTAACCGTAATGATTGAATCCACCTAAAAATCCTGGATTGCTATGCCCCCGCTTATGCCCCTTGTCATCATAATGGTTTAAACCGCCAAAGAATCCTGGTCGACTCTCACCTACTTTATGCCCGTTATTGTCATAATGATTCATACCACCAAAAAAGGAAGGCGAACTATGTCCGATTTTCTTTCCATTTGCATCATAGTCGTTCATACCACCAAAGAATCCTGGTCTGCTCTCGCCTACTTTTTTCCGTTTGCATCATAATGGTTTATGGATCCAAAGAATCCTGGTCTGCTATATCCTTTTTTACTCATAATGTCATCCTCCTGACTCTATTAGCCTCTTGTTTGATCTCAGAATAACACACTTTTCTCATTTGGAAGTCGCATAACAGGCGACATTCTTTTATCGCATTTACATTCATTATACCATTTATAATTCTTCCGACAATACGCAATAAAGCCGGAAGCCACGTTATCATCCATGACCTCCGACTCGTTCTGCTTATTCTACACTGTCCTTACACCCAAATCAACTCCTCTCTCCGTTTTATCTTTTCCCTGCTTTTCTTGAATAATCCTCTTATTGATCTCAAGCCGTTCATGAATGGATAATTTCTTATCTTTTCCATCTACCGCCTGCTTCTGCTGTGCCGGTTTTCTATCTGTTTTTCCTACATCCTTAACAACTTCATTCGCTTCGGTACTTGTTACCCTCTCATCTGCTCTTCCTTCATATCTTTCTGCTATCTGCTGTTCTCGTCTCTCCTTCACACCTTTTTCCTCCAGATTGCAAAAACTCTGCAGATACGGAAGCACATGATTCTGCATGTCTGTCAGATCTTCCATATATTTTTGGAACTCTTCACTTCCTTTACCTTTCTGGTAATTGATCCAATACTCATCTGTAAGCTTCATTTCATTATCATACTTCAACTGACTCACAATACCGCCATGTCCATTTCCAATATCTATTGACTTCTTGAAATGATGCAGCATCTGTTCACCTTTTTCCGCATAATATACAGTCACATATATCTTTGTGATTTTTGTAGGTTCCTCTGTCTTCGAATCACGTTTTGCATACCATTCTTTATCCATTTCTGCTGTTTTTGCATCCAGCTCGGATAACTTCTGACATCTTGGATTCATGAGAGCACTTTCTTCACAATAGTTTACATACACCATTGGTTCCAGATTCTTTGGAAACTCCGGCTCATAGACTTTCAGTCTTTCAATCAATACACCTGCACGCACAGACTGGTCACATTCTTCGTCTACAATATCCTTCAGATAAGAAATATAAGAATGTGTATTGCCACTCTGCAAATCCAACATCACCTCTTGTACCGTATTTTCTCCCGTCTCCACATTATCTCGATACTCATACGGATCAAAAGCTTCTGCAATCTCATCCAATGCCTCTGCCAACTGTTCTGTGGTCATCTTCTCTGGATACATTGCTTCCCGAACATCCCGCATTGGTACATACTTATAGTCCGGCAATGCATCATGAATTTTCTCAATCCCTTCCCGTATCAGTGCAAGTTCTCCATAAAATCGAACATCGTCCATCAGATTTCCAAGTACTGTATTTCCTTTTACGATTGCAAATTCAGCATCATCATAGTAACTGTCTTCCGGATCACGATAGATAATCCCCATACTGCATACTCGATAGGCATTCTCAGGATTCTCCCTATATTTTTCATAAACCGCAGCAATCTGATTAACATCGGTACTTTTTTCATAAGCTCCCATATCATGGAACTCATCACATTCTGCGGCAAAGTATTCCAGATACGGTTCTTTCTTCGGTGGCATATTATTGAGGACATTATCAATCATGTTATAATTTGCCTCTTCCAGTTCTTCTACCTTTGCCAATGGCTTATATTCGCCCTGGCTTTTCTGAATCTCTGCCATTACAACCTCATCCATTTCTTCTACCTTTTCCATCAACTGATCATAATCCCCACGGATGCGTTCTCCAGTCCATCCTTCGTCTTCCAAAAGTTCCTCTGCCGCTTCTTCAATAGAAATTTCACCATTTTCATAGACGCCACCATCCATCAGGCGGAAATCTTCATCGTAAAAGGAATAATCATATCCTCCTTCTGTTCTCTGAATAGCAAAGTAACGTTCTCCTACCTCATATGCCAGTTCACTAAGAACCTGTTCTTCCAGATTCAGGAAAGAATCTAGCTGTTCAAAACTGATACTGTCTACAAAATGAGCGGTTACCTTTCCCCCCTCATTCAGAACTACGATATCACTGACAGACAGGGAATGTCCTCGAAAGTCTTCTGGTCTGTCGATGTTGAATCGTTCAAATATATCATCTAGCGACATATTTCCAAATAATTCTCCCACATAGACCAGTTCATAGTCTTCTTTTTTAATCTGCATCCCGTGACTTTCAATGAAGCTCATATTCATAAACGCATAGTTTTCACCTGGCAAACCATCTCTTATTTGATAAATACCGAATGTTCGTCTTGTCCCTAATAGCAGATTTGCCTCTTTCAAAGACTGAATCTGCGGATATTTCTGCATCTCCCATTCCAAATTGCGGAATCGTTCCAGTTCTTCTGTAGACATCTGATAATGCTCCGGACCTCGTTCAATCTCCATTCGCTCTGTAACATAGATTGGTGATGAAAAATTGGTAATCAGATAGATATCTGCTCCGGCATCATATAATTTCAGAGCTTCTTCCTGTCCAATCACATTCATCGGCTCCTGAAATGCTCCAAAATCTTCATCTGCATAATCCAGATCCTGATCCCTTATCCGTTCCCACATCTGTGATTCCATGCCAA
>ERZ857951.2977-NODE-2977-length-13618-cov-7.393497_pt1 | contig 13618 bp, 10 predicted proteins | sample MGYA00519759_ERZ857951 | MGnify/ENA primary metagenome ERZ857951 (study PRJEB31778, sample SAMEA3449377) | human gut metagenome | biome: human gut; feature: human-associated habitat; material: faeces | place: United Kingdom | collected 2010/2012 ...
CCGCTTGCCGTCCACAAAGGAAACAGAATTGATTACATAGTGACAGTGCAGGTGCTTCGTGTTCAGATGAGTAGTAACCACCACCTGAAATCTTTTGCCCCACACTTCATTTGCAAATTCCATTCCGATTTTCTGTGCAAGCTCCGGAGATATGTCCTGTTCCTTAAAGCTCAGGTATCCGTGATAGGCTTGAATGCCATCGTCTTTTCCGTATGCTTTTTTCACAGATATAAACTGGTCTCTTGCGGTCGCCGGATTGCAGTTGATACCCTCAACAAAAAACTCACGCTCGGTTTTTTCTTCGTCCTTCGCATAGCTGAGAACATCACGGAGAGCCTGATACTGTTCCTCGGTGTAAATGTCTGCCGCCGTCTTTTCGGGATTGGCGGCATAGTCGATTACCTGACCGAGCCTTGAAGTGACCGACCACAATTTACTTACTGCCATTTCATATCGCTCTTATCGGGTCTTAAAAAAGTACGCTCCACATCAGCCTGAAACTTGTGCCAACGCTCGGCTTCCTTTTTGAGCTGCGGTGCGTCCACAAATCCGAGGGTGTTTGCTTTTGCCGCAAGCTGATTGATGTTGTTCCCGATAGCAGAAAGCTCACGCATAACATCATAAAATCTTTCGTCGGGCTTTTCTCTCGGCTCGTAGCCTTTGAGAAGCAAACGGATAAGACCGCCTTCGGAAAGACACGCCCGTTTTGCTTTTTTCTGCAAATCCTGAGCTTCTGCCTTGTTCATCAGAATGTGCTTTTCAATGTTTCTCTTGCTCATTTTTTTCGCTGTCCTTTCTGTTAATATAGTGCCTGTCCCGGTTTATCTGAAACAGGCACATTGTTGTTACTCCGAAAAAGCCGCCGATGATTAACCCGGCGGCGACCAATACTATCTCCCGCATTGCTTATGCTCCTTTCTTGCTTGGGGTATTAGGGGCAACCCCTAACGAGTGTACCGTTTTGGACATTCCTGTCCATAAATGGTCTGCTCGCTAAGATTATGCAGACACTCAGGGTTGCCCCATAGATTGACTCTTATCTCTCCATATCCTTTGAGACAGGCTTATACGGCTTTGCTTCAATACCGTCCAAAGACTTGTAAAATCTCTCCGGGTATTTGAACTTTTCCTCGTACTTACGAGCCAGTTCTTTCGGCATACTGAGAAACTTTTCCGACTCAATCGGTGCGTATGCAATGAAGAACTTGCCGGCAATAATGTCGAGCATTTCACGGTTGCTGTCATCTTTCACATAACATTTTTCAATCTTCCAACCGTCCTTGCCGCCGTGTTCATCAGCCATATATGCTTCCAGTCGCACACATTTATCCGAGCCGTCAAGGGAAGAAGCATAGATAGAATATCCGCCCATACCCTCAATGAAAGCCTTGTTGTTACTGCTGACAACATAGGTTCTTTGTTCCTCTGTGTAAGGCTTGTCAAAGCTGTCAGCCGTAAAAACAATATATCCGGTCGTGTGGTTTCTTTCTTTTTCTGCCTGCCGGAAATGAGCTTTTAACTGCGGATAACTCATCTCAACATTCTCAGGTTCGGAATAAACCGCCCTGTTCAGCGGCATACCGTTCATCTTTCCTTCCTCGTTGCAGATGATGGCAACCTCGTCCTCAAAGGGCATATATTCTTCAATATCTCCCTCTACAAGAGACTGCATTGCTTCCAGCGTATCCTCTATTTCAATGAGCTTCGGATACCTGCCCGGCTCAACAAGAATGACGGAAATCCTCTCCGGTGCTTCGACTTTTTCAAAGGTATCCTCGTGAATATTCAAAGCAAGGGAGCTTCCGTTTTCCCAACTCATATGAATCTGTCCGGCGTCGTCAACGAACTTTACTGTTCCTTTAAGACCATAGGGCATTTGATTTTCACCAGCCATTTCATTGAGTACAATCTGCGTACCCTCCGGGTACATTTCTCTGATTTCTTTTAGTTTCATCGTGCAAAACTCCTTTCGGTTTTATCTTTTATCCCTAAGCGTTTACAAAGAAAGTCGTTGACATCTTTCCCGTATTGGGGAGGGTCGTCAACGACTTCATACTTATCTGAAAGAATAGTTTGCAACGCTTTGGTCGCTTTTCTTCCGGCAATATCATTGTCCAAATGAAGAACAATTCGCCTGATTGTTTTGTTCTTTTCAAGCAGCCTGCCGAGTGTAACAGGCACTTTCGAGTCCTCAATTCTTTGCTTTGGGGAATACACTCCCGCAAGAGAAACAAGGTTAAACTGTCGCCAGTCTTTGCCCTCCAGCTTCATCAAAGTTGCATAGGAAAGCAGGTCAATGGCACACTCAAAAAGATGAACCTCACCGGTGTTTTCGGCAGTCAGGCGGAAAGAATATTGCTTTTTACTGCCGGTGCAGTCGCCCATAATCCTTGATTGATTTGTTGCTCTGTAAGCGGCATATTTAGGTTCTTTCTTCTCGTCATAGCCGATAAATACTGCATTATGATAAGGGAGCGACTCAATGATTAGCTCCTGTTCCAAACAGTAATTGATAATTTCAAAATCAATCCCACGCCCGAAAAGATAATCAAATACCACATCGGCAGTAGGGCTTTTTTCAGGCAAAAGCAAAGGCTGTTCCTCATAGCTTTTGATATTTTCGCAAGTCGGAAAGCTGACTGAACCGTTTCCCATAATAGTCTGAACTGCTTCAACGAAGTCCATTCCACGAACCTTTATAAGGTAATCGAGGGCAGATTTGCCCCCGATACCTCTTGACCACCACATCCATTTTCCGTTGGAAATCTTCAAGCTGTCGTGGGTTCTTGTGGTGTAGGTGTTGCTTGAAAACTTAACAAGCTCGCCCGGTTCATACTCTCTGAGATAGGTTAATAAGTCCATTCGTTTCGCTTCGGTTATGACTTCCGGTGCAATATACGGCATAGGTATCACCGCCGTTCTACATCAGCAAATCGGCAACCGCTTTCTGTATCGGTTCGTTGATACTGAGCTTTGCAATGATGATAAGTATCTTATCAACAGGGCAGCCGACGTCATTCCAAACAGTCCAAGCACCTTCCGCAAGGTCGTCGTTTTCATACAAAGCAATGATTTCTTCCGGCGAGAACACCGTTTCAATGCTCTGTCGAACCAACTCTCCGTAGAAAGAAAGCTTGGCATTTCTAAGGGCAAATTCTGCTTCTTTTGCGGGCGGTTTGCTTCTTTTTAACTCGTGATATGCTCCATCAAGTCTCCTGACCACAACCATCATCATTGCGTCAAAGGGGTTGATGATTGCTTTTCTGCAAGGGCAGTTTTCTCTTTCTTTGTCGGGTGTCATTTTATCGTTCATAGGTTTTCTCCTTTCGTACAGCCGGCACTTCGCCCTCATCAGGTTCACCGCCGACAATTTCGTTTTCTCGCTTATCCATATTGAGCAAGATATTCAGCTCGTCCAATCGGGCAAGCTTTGTCTTGAGTTCTTCCTCTTGGATAAACGGTTTTTGGACTTCTTTCTTTGCGGTTTCCAACTGATTTTTGGTGTTCTCAAGGTCGTTTTCCGCAAGCGATAAGCTCTCGGCAAATCTGTCAATACCGTTATCAAGACGGATAATATTGCCGTGTGCGTCATCGCCGAGAGGAACATTTCTGCTTGTCGCACCTTTCAGTCGAACCTCATAATTTCGCTCTGCGGTATTAAAAAGCAGCTCCGTTTCAAACCCTCGGTACTTGCCGAGAGGAATAGGGTCGGGGCTGTTTATCTGTTTGCAGGCTTCAATGATAGCTTTACCGGCGTCGGCTTTTTCGGAATAAAAAACACCCTTAACCTCCATACCGACAAAGCGGTCGTCCGTTGGTTTCGGGTGCTGTTTCGCAGTTTTTACATCTTGCTTCAAGCCTTCAATGCGGTTTTCCAAAGCCGTAATTCTCTGCGGATAATATTTGATTATCTTATCTTCCAAAGCGTATCTTTCAGAGAGAAAGTTGGATTTTAAGAGCTTCAGCTTTTGGACTTGGATGTCCAAATCCATCTTTTCCTTAATATACGGATTGCCGGTGGCAAGCATTTTAATCTCTGCATAGGACAGAGCGGTTTCATCAATATCCTCGGCAGAACGCACCGGGGATTTGCTCGTCATAATCTGACTGGCGAACTTTTGCTTACCCTCTACAAGCTGATACAGGTATGCGTCGAAGGTCTGCTCCGTTACATAGCGGTAAATATCTACATCAGGATTTGAGTTGCCCTGACGGATAATTCGACCGGAACGCTGCTCCAAGTCTGACGGTCTCCACGGGCAATCCACATCGTGAAGTGCGATAAGTCTGTCCTGAACATTCGTGCCGGCTCCCATCTTTTGCGTAGAACCGAGAAGCACTCTGACCTCGCCCTTACGGGTCTTTTGGAACAGTTCTTTTTTCTTCACATCGGTATCTGCTTCGTGGATAAAGCGGACTTCGCTTTCGGGGACGCCACGCTCTATGAGCTTCTTTCTGATGTCGTTATACACCGAGAATGTGCCGTCGTTCTTTGGAGTTGAGAGGTCGCAGAACACAAGCTGTGCCGATTTTTTATCGGCTGTTTCCTCCCAAATACGGTAGATGTTATCTACGCAGGCGTTGATTTTACTGCCCTCAAAATCAGGCAGCATATCGTTTAGCATTCGTTGGTCAAGTGCTAACTTTCTGCCGTCGTTTGTGATTTTGAGCATATTATCTACACTCGAATCCACACCGCCGCCACGGACTTTCTCAGCTCGTTCCGCAAGGGAAGCAACCATTTCTTTCTGCATTTCCGACGGCTTGACCGCAATATTGTGGAAGTGTGCGTCCGGCACAGGCAATTCCAACATATCCGCCGTCTTAATGTCGGCGACCTCCTTAAACATCGCCATAAGCTCCGGAAGGTTGTAGAATTTTGCAAATCGGGTTTTTGCTCTGTAACCAGTTCCCTCCGGGGTAAGCTCTACGGCTGTTACAGTCTCTCCAAAGGTACTTGCCCACGAGTCAAAGTGCTGTAAGTTGTTTTTGACAAGCGTGTTGTACTGCAAGTATCGCTGAATGGTATAGAGCTCCACCATACTGTTTGAGATAGGAGTGCCGGTTGCAAATACCGTTCCTCGACCGCCTGTAAGCTCGTCAAGGTATCGGCACTTCATAAACAGGTCGGAGGATTTCTGTGCTTCCGTCTGAGCGATACCGCCCACATTACGCATTTTGGTGTAAAGGTAGAGGTTCTTGTAATAATGACTCTCGTCAATAAAGAGCCTGTCCACACCGAGTTCTTCAAAGGTAACAACATCGTCCTTGCGGCTTTGGTCGTTGAGCTTTTCCAGCTTTTGCTTCACGGACTTTTTAGACTTTTCAAGCTGTTTAATGGAGAAATTTTCTCCACGGTTTCGCTTCAAATCCATAATACCGTCTATCAGTTCTTCAAGCTGCTGCTCAAGAATTGCCCTCTGTCTTTCAATGGACATCGGTATTTTTTCAAACTGAGAATGACCGATAATCACTGCGTCATAATCTCCCGTAGCAATTCGACCGCAGAACTTTTTGCGGTTCTTTGTCTCAAAATCTCGCTTTGTTGCCACAAGAATATTCGCCGCCGGATAGAGCTGTAAAAACTCCGCCGCCCATTGCTCAGTTAAGTGATTCGGCACTACGAACAGCGACTTATTGCAAAGTCCCAGTCGTTTGGACTCCATAGCGGCGGCTACCATTTCAAAGGTTTTGCCCGCACCGACTGCGTGTGCCAACAGCGTATTGCCGCCGTACAGAATGTGTGCAACCGCATTTTTCTGATGTTCACGGAGTTCGATTTCCGGGTTCATTCCATTGAAAACAATGTGGCTTCCGTCGTACTCACGGGGTCTTATGCTGTTGAACTTTTCGTTATACATCTTTGTGAGTTTTTCTCGGCGGGCAGGGTCAGCCCATATCCAGTCCTGAAAGCCCTGCTTTATGAGTTCCTGCTTTGCCTGTGCGATTGCCGTCTCTTTTTTATTGAGAACGGCTTTCTTTTTGCCCTCGTCATCTTCGATATAGTCAAAGATACGGACATCTTTCAGGTTCAGCGTTTCCTCAATTATCTTATATGCGTTGATACGGGAAGTACCGTATGTGCTGTACGCTTTTACATTGGAACGGTCATAGCTCTTTCCCTCAATGTTCCATTCTCCGGTAAACTGAGAGTAGTGAACCTTGATATTCCACTGTGCATAGCGTGGAGTGTCAAGAAACTCAAACATAAACTGTTGGAAAATTTCAGGCGGAATCCAAGTCGCACCGAGCCTTACGGAAATCTCGCTTGCTGTCAAATCCTTTGGCTGCACCTTTTCAAGTGCCTGCACATTGACGGTATAATCTTCGGGATACAGTGCCGCAGACCTTTTGGCGGTTGCCAGTTTCTCACGAACATTTCCCGACAGATACTCGTCTGCCATCAAATACTTCGGCTCATAAGAATTGCCGTACTCATAAAGGGGATTTAAGAAGATAACACCCTTTAAGTCAGAGAATAATTCCTCCTCGCTTTTCCCGGACAATTCCATCATATATTCCATATCAATGGCTGCTTTTTCACCCATAGAGACAGCGAGAGCTTCGTCTGCGGTGTCAACCTCCGTTACCGGCTTGTGCGGTTTAATCGTCCTTTTGAAGAACATATCCGCCTTGCGTTCCAGTTCGCCATCTTCATTGATTACCTCAAGAGCAGAGAGCAGAGCATAGGAGCTGTCATCTGAAAAGGCAGAAGTATTGGCACGGCTGTTAATCAGTCCGTACTTCTTTGTAAAACTGTCATACAGAGTGTTCAGCTTATCCTGTGCCTGTTTGATTTCGCTGTCGGGGTAATCCTCGGTTTGCAGTTCAATCAGGTTGCGGACGCAATCTCTTATCCCAATCATACCCTTAATTCGGTTCTCGGCGGTTGCCGATACCTCCACCGGGGACATACGGGAGTTCTCTCGGAAATAGATTTTATCGTCTAAAACCGTGTAAGAGAAGTTCCTTACCTCCGGGTCTGCCGGGATAGAATTATCTTCTTCCTCCAGCTCGTCGGCAACCTCGTATTCGGAGATTTCTCCGTGAATGTTCGAGACTGCTTCGTTCAAAAGCTCCGAAAGGTCGGCGTTTTCAAACGGCTCACAGGTTGCTTCCGGTCCGAAGCGACCGCTTACCATTTTCATTTCGCCGAGTATCATTTCCGGGTGCTGAACGAAATATGAGTTCATCCTTATACCGTTTTCGTCGGCGTCAAGATGAACCCAATCCGGCAGGGTATCTATGAGCCTGTCTCGCTTTTGCAAAAACAGAATATCGGAAACAACCTCTGTTCCGGCATTGCCTTTGAATGTGTCATTCGGAAGTCTGATTGCTCCGAGTAGTTCCGCCCTCTGTGCAATATATTTACGCACATTGGAATTTTCCTTGTCCATAGTTCCTTTACTCGTCACAAGAGCCATCACACCGCCGGGGCGTAATTTATCAAGCGATTTCGCAAAGAAATAATCGTGGATTAAGAAGTTGTACTTGTCGTATCGTTTATCGGAGACTTTGAAATCTCCGAAAGGCACATTGCCGATAACACCGTCAAAGAAGCTGTCGGGGACATTTACTTCCTCAAAACCCTGTGCCGCAACGGAAGATTTCTGATAAAGCTGCTGAGCGATACCGGCTGAAATGGTATCAAGCTCCACGCCGTAAACCTTTGCTTTTTCCATTGACTTAGGCAGCATACCGATGAAGTTACCGATACCGCAGGACGGCTCAAGCAGGTTGCCCTCCTGAAAACCCATCTGTTCCAACACCTTGTAAATGGCAGTTGATACTTCGGGTGGAGTGTAAAAGGCGGTCAAGGTACTTTCTCTTGCCGACGCATATTCCTCCGGTGTCAGGATATTTTTCAGCATTGCATACTCGGTATGCCAAGCTCCGGCTCGTTCGTCAAAGGCTTCGGGAATACCGCCCCAACCGACATATCTCGACAAGATTTTCTGCTCATCAGGTGTTGCAAAACGGTTTTCGCTTTGACAGTCTTTCAAGACCTTAATCGCTGCATAGTTTCTGTGGAAACGCTCTTTCTTGTTCACTTCTTCAACCTGATTATTAACAAGGTCAAAGTTGTGTCGCTCGGACATTGGAATATCCGGGTGGAGGTCAAAGCTCTTTACCTTTGGCTTTTTCTTTTGCTCCCAAGCGGGAACAATCGGTTCAGGCACTTTTTCTCGGTTGTCCTTGACTTCAACTCCATTGTGTTCGGATAAAGCCTTAAAATCATCAAGCAAGTCAGGTCTGATACCAAGCACCGAACCGTCATCTTCAAAGACAAAGGCTTCATCAACAAGAAAATGATAAAACTCTGCACCGTGCCATTCATTATCGCTGTCCCTTGCAACAAGACCGTTTTCATCATAACTGAGTTCAATGTCATCAATCTTTAATCTGCCAAGCACGGAATATAGAATTTCTGTTTCTCGGTCATAAACCGGAACTTCAGTTGCAACAGCCACAAGGCTCTGCATTGTCGCTTTGGTACAGTCTGTGAAATCAGGCTGTTCCGAAAACTGACTTTCTGCGTCAACAAACCATTCCGTACCTATATCGGCAAGCTCCTGATTTGCAATGCTACCGAGGTAATCAAAGAAATCCTCAGCCGAGTCATACTCCCGTGCGGCTTGCTGTATCTCGTCAAAAGAAAGCGTATTTGTAACATACTGACCTCCGGCATTGCTGTCGGGGTTATAATACATCCAAGTTACACTTTCATTGTCCCGATTGATAAAGAAGGCGTCGTCATAACCGGTTTTCGGACTGAAATCCTGTACGGTTTCGGTATCATTTTGAGCTTCATTTTCGCCTGTAACGGTTTTTTCTTCCGCCGGTAATACACTGACCTTCAAGTGGTCGTTCATTGGATTTTCACGCACTTTGCGGTCAAATTCTTCCCTTGAAAGTTCCTTGTTGAAAAGGGGCATATCGAAGTCATAGAGCATTACACGGTTTTCATCAAAGGACAAAATCTCATACTGCGAAGCCCCGATATACACGCTGTCACCGAGATGGTATTCATACTTTACTTCCGGCTCGTCCTCTTTGTTTTCAGGCTCAGGCGGTGCGGTAGAGAGTATCTCACGGTTTTTTCTCTGCTCTGCAAGCTCGGCTCGCCGTTCTTCCTGCTTTTCAAGCCATTCCGGGTACTTTTCTTTTTCCTTTGGATTTAAGTATCTGTCCATACGGATAAGGTCTCCGATACGCTTTTCTACCTGAGACCAAGAAAGCGTAATGTGCGGCTTGTCGCTTCCGATACCTTTTGAGATTGTGATACCTTTTCCGTCGTGCTGTTCGTCAATGCCTGCACCGATGATAACAGGATAAGAGCCGCCCCAACCATATTCATTCTTCAAGAAGTCGGCGTTCTCTTTTGCGGAAAGGCTCTTTTCAAACTGCTCATAGATACGCATTTTGCCCTCGGAAACTCCGCTTCCACGGGTCAGTACAGCGTCTATGATTTCTTGAGAAAAAGTAAAGGCAGAGGTTTTTTGTTCCTCTGCCTGATTGCCCATTATGAGAGTCAACTGACCGTCCATAGACGGAAGCGGCTTCATTGTATCGGTCAATTCTCCCAAAAGTCTCATTGCTTCAAAATGCTGTGCGATAACACCCCAGTCATAGAAGCTCTGAGCTGTTCTGTTTTCGTATTCGCCCTCCCACAAGTGGAGAACATTCTGAAATGTTTTGTACCCCACAAGTCTGCCGTCGCTTAAAGTAAGTTGGGTGTAATCGTTGTTGAAGATACCCTTGATATATTCGGTACGGGTCGCATTGTCCGTATTTCTCTCATAGAAGTCTTTGATTTCTTCCTTTGAAGCGGACAAATGAGGGGTAGTACCGAGTATCTCTCGGATAGTATCGTCTCCACCGAAAAACGGCAGGCTCTTGTCCTCGTGGTTTCTGTCGTAATACTCTAAGCGAATATTACCTGATTCTTCACGATTTCCTGTGCCGAGTTCCTGATATTGTTCATCAGGCGAACCCACTTCATCATATCTTCCGCTTTCATCTGCTCCGTCAGCCCGGCTTTCTCTGCCATCTGCTTCACGAGAGTTTCCTCCAGTTCGCTCGCTCTCTGCTGAACCTCCGCCAAGTGACTGTTCAGAATCCCTTTCGTCAGAAGATTGTAGTACAGGATTTTGTGATGCTCCTTCAGATAAGTTCTCCTCATCTGCGACCATCTGCCGAGAGTCACTTCCGTCTGCTCTGGCAGTTTCAGGTTCGGAAGATTGTAATCTCCCACCATCGTGTATGTGATTTCGCTCATCGCTTTGACTCCTTTCATCTTTGATGTCTTTATTGTATTCGGATTGCTCCTGTTCATCAATTATGCGATTTTCCTTGCTGAGCGTACTGATTGTTCTGCTGACCGGAAGCAATGCCATTTCAGCAATGTCACTTGTAGCAATACCCACCGCATTGAGAACTTCCTGTGAATTGAAGTTTGTAATACCGGCAAAGTCATCGGGAGAATAAACCTTGTCTGCGTCCAGTCCCAATCGAGCCATAACCATATATGACACGCTGTTTCTGACAAGCTCCAAATACAAGGCATTTGCTTCATCGGCAGACAAATACTCAATATCGCTTCCTGCACCCAAGCTCATAAAGTCGGAGATATAGTCTGCGATGTTGTCTTCGACGGCATTGGCTATGCTCTCTTTGACGACATTTTCAATACTCGTTGTATCGTTTACCGAACCGAAAGTGTTTTCAAGCGTTTCAATAACCTCTGCTTCAAATTCGGGTCTCATTTCCCAAATAGGCACAGAGCGGGAATATCGGCTTTCGTGGGTATCCGATATATCAAAGTAATGAATCAGCCTTTGACGGCTTCTGTCTGCGTCCTCAAATACGGCAATACCTTTTGCTCCTCGGTTTACCCAACGACCGAAAGTGCTGTTCCATCGTTCGATTTCAAGCACGGCTGTTGCGTCGGGTCTTTGGGCATAAATGAGAAGCTGTTCATCAAATCGGAGCCTGAAATTTCTGCCTGCTGTTTTCAGAAACGATTGCCAGTTTACCGGATTGTCTGTAACTGCAAAACAGGTTCTTTCATACAGCTCCGAAATCAGGTCAAATTTTCTTGCCACCTCGTCTGCACCTCCTTATCGTGATTTTTCTTTGTCCTTTGCAGGCTTTGTATTTTCTTTTGCGGCTGGTTCTACGGTATGACCGTTTCTCTCGCAAAGCTCGGCAAATTCGCAGATGTGGTAGAGATTTGTACCGACCTCCAAATGGTAGTCGTCAATATATCTGCAAGTCCTCTCCATTGTTTTGCCGTCGCCGAGCTTAATAGAGATTTTCTCTCCGTCCGCAATGCGAAACTGCTCCTGATAGTGCGGGTCGATAAATCGGATACCACGCTCAGCATTTTTCAAGTGGGCGTTAAGCCACTCTTTCTGATAGCAATAGCAGTATAGATTGTACTCGCCCCTGTTGGGGTTGAACCTCATAAGATAGCTGTACTTTTCCGTATCAAGACGAATGCCGTAGTGGTTGCGGTCATCATTAAAGGAGCTGTCGGGAGTGGAATAACAGTAAGAGGACATAGCCTTTCTGCCGGACAAAACATCGCCGTCACGCAATCCGTTTATCACATCGTCAAATTCAGCCTTAAATTCATCGGTTTTCAAGTCTTTTCTGAAATCGTTCCAAGTCGTCCAAAACTCATTCCCGGCAGAACCGAAGTCGGCTCTCAAATATCCGATAAGACCGGTCTGCATAGAGAGCTGCTGGCTTTGGCTGAAGGTGTATTTACGCTCTGCTTCGGTCAATACTCTGTAATCCATTTTCATCACCTCGCTTGTTCGTTTGGTTGTCTTTGCTTTGGAATAGAGAAGCCATATACGCCGGCAATATCATCGCCGAGTCTTTTGGTAACTCGTGTTATGTCGGCTCTTGTGGCTTTTCCGTTATAGATTTTATCTTGCAGGTTTTCAATCTGCGTATCGGTAACACCGTCTTTGAATACACGGTAGAGATAATGGTTTGTGCCGTCGTGATGAACGGCGTCGGCTCGAAGGTCGCCGTACTTATCCACATACCATTCGGTGTAATCGGTATCGGAATAAAGGCAGTCCTTAATGTTCCCGGAATCAATCATCTTGTATCCCGACACTCTGCCGTTCCATCTGCCGAGGTCGCCGATAACGATAATCGGCTGTGAGAGCTGAATATTGAGATTTACTCGTTCATCGTATAGGTTTTCGGCATTGGATTTTACCATAATGTCGTACAGTTCATCTTCGGGGTAGTTAGGGTAAAGTTCCTCTAACGACTCTCGCCAATCATCAAGGTCAAGGTTAAGGTCACTCCAAATGATATGACGGTCATTCTGTTCCTGCCTGCTCATCACTGCCACCTCCCAAATAAGAGAACAGCTTATTGGCTTTGGTCTGCTTCTGAAGCTCGATAATCAGGCTCATATCCGGAATAGTGATACCGGGAATTTTCAAAATGCTCTCCATATCAAGTTGCTGCAATTGCTTTTCCGTGTTGCAGCCTGCGTCAAACAGTTTTGTCAGAAGCTTTGTTTTCTGCTGAAAAGTGAATTTCTCCTTCATTGCTTTGTCCTCCTTATCGTTCTTTGTCTTTGTTTCGCTTCTTGTGCAAAAGCTCCTGTGCCTTTTCCTTTGCCCATTCAGGCAGACAATCAGGCTTTACTTCGCCCATAACATCCATTCTTTCATATCGGGTTGATTTGCCGGTGTGAAGATTGGTACAAAATACGGCACTTCCACGGCTGTTCGCCGACGCACCGAAACCGCCCGTAACATAGTAGAGTTGTCTGTCGGCTCTTTGAAATTCGGGCTTTAATACCTTGGGGTCAATGGCAATGATTTTGCCGTTGATGTCTTTGGAATAGTGGTCGGGGATACAGTCGGCTTCCGTTATGAGCGTGATTGGAATATCCAGTTTCTCAACTTGTTCTTTGAAAAGCTCCGCTTCATTTGCCACACGGCTACCGAAAATATGAACGATTTCAATATAATCATCGCTTACCATACACTCCGAACACAGTTCAAACAGGTCGTTTCGTTCCGCAAAGCCGCACAAAAACTTTTCGCCGTTCGTACTTTGCTCATTGGAAGCCAAGATAACTTCCTTTTCGCCCACATTGACCGAGCAGAGAACGGTGTATTCACCGATTTTTCTTTTTTCCTCGTTCATATCCACACCTCAGCTCACTTCAATCACAATTCTGATGTTACCGCAGTCGCAACCGCCACACTGCCTTGACAGTTCGGGGAACAGGGATTGCACCCTCTGTCTTGCTCTGCGGATAGTTTCAAAGCACGGTAAGCCGTACCCTTTATAGTTGTTGACTATATCTTCAAGCGGCAAATCGCCGACTCTCATATAGCTGTATCGATTGTAATAGCAAAGGATAAGCTGCATATCGTCATACCTTGTTTCGGGGCATTCTCTGAGTATTGCAAGCACCTTGCTGTCAACCGTCTTTTGCTTATTCATAATGCACCTCCGTAAAAGAACTGTGGGCGAAGTTTTCACTCCGCCCACATAAGCGTTCCTTATTTCTTTCTGTTCTTAATCTGCAAGAAGATAAAGCCGCCGATAATAAAGGCGACCAATACAACTGCTA
>ERZ857951.2980-NODE-2980-length-13609-cov-3.046997_pt1 | contig 13609 bp, 10 predicted proteins | sample MGYA00519759_ERZ857951 | MGnify/ENA primary metagenome ERZ857951 (study PRJEB31778, sample SAMEA3449377) | human gut metagenome | biome: human gut; feature: human-associated habitat; material: faeces | place: United Kingdom | collected 2010/2012 ...
GCCGCTGAAATAATCTACACAAGAGCTGATGCTGAAATGCCTCATATGGGACTAACAACTTGGAAGAACGCTCCAGACGGACGAGTACAAAAATCCGATTCTGTTATTGCTAAAAATTATCTATCCGATAAAGAAGTATCGCAACTAGACCGTCTATCAAACGCATTTCTTGACCTGGCTGAAATACGAGCAGAACGCCACCTAATAACTACAATGTCTGACTGGAAAAATCGTTTAGACAATTTCCTTTCGATGAATGATTATGAAGTATTACAAAATGCAGGAAGTATATCAACAGAAGAAGCCAAGGAAAAAGCATACGCTGAATACGACAAATTCAAATTAATACAAGACAAAGAATATCTTTCTGATTTTGATAAAGAAATAAAGAATTGGAAGGACAGAGGGCTATTTGATAACGAAAATCAATGAACAGAAATATTTTAGCATGAAACCAACCAATATTTCCCGGGAAGAAATGTGGGCCAGACAGCATTTATCAATACATGACATCGATTATGCCGTGTGGGAACGGGATAAAGCCATGCTCCACCAGACGGCAAAAGTAAGTCAGAGCTGCACGTTTGTTGTTGATGTTTACAAGAGTAAGTATGTATATGCCTCCTCTAACTTCGCAGATTTACTAGGATATGATGCAAACAAAATTGCCACATTGGAAAGGCAAGGAGATTACCTAGAATCCCGGTTCCATCCGGATGACTTCGATCAATTGGTGGATTTACAGATCAAACTGGGACAATTTATTTATAGCCTACCCTTGGAACAACGAAACGACTATTGTAATATATACAGTTTCCGGGTACGTAACACCAAACAACAATATGTAAGGGTAACCAACAGATTGCAAGTTTTGGAACAAGGACTTTCAGGAAAAGCATGGCTCATACTAGGTAACATGAGTATTTCTCCGGATCAGAAGAATTCAGAACACGTTGACTGTACCGTTCTCAATCTCAGAAACGGAGAACTATTTTCCCCGACATTATTATCCTCCCCGACCATCCACCTGACAGAACGGGAAACGGAAATATTACACTTGATTCAAAAAGGCTTACTAAGCAAAGAGATTGCCAACAAACTCCAAATCAGTATTCACACGGTAAACATTCACCGTCAGAATTTACTACACAAACTGGAAGTACAGAATTCTATCGAGGCAATCAACAAAGGGATCGAATTAGGGCTATTGAAATAATTCGTATTTGTCGTCATTTCTGTTGACTAAACAGCTACAAAATAGTATCTTTGTAAGAAATAAGAATCATGATCTCTAAAGCTAATATCAAGTTTATGAATTCCGAGACAAACCGCATAGAATACAAACAAGAACTCACTGATGATTTAGAAAAAGAAGCCGTAGCCTTTCTCAATTACCCGGAAGGAGGGGTACTCTATATCGGAATTGAAAAAACGGGTACAGCAATCGGAGTTATTGATATTGATAGCGATATGCTCAAAATCAAAGATCGTTTGAAAAATAACATTACACCATCTTGTATGGGGTTATTTGATATAGCGACGGAAAATATTGATTCTAGGGATGTAATAAAAATTACATTTGCCAGTGGTCCGGAAAAACCTTATTATATAAAAAGGCTTGGAATGTCAGAAAAAGGCACATTCATCCGAGTCGGGACAGCTGCAGAACCAATGCCTGTAAAAATGATTGAATCACTCTTTGCCAAACGAATCCGGAACTCTATTGGCAAGATAAAATCACCCAATCAGAATCTTACTTTTGAACAATTAAAGATATATTATGAGGGTGCTAACAAAGCATTAAATCAACAATTTGCATCAAACCTTGAATTGCTCTCAGAAGAAGGACAATATAATTACGTGGCTTATTTATTAGCCGACTTGAATGGAATGTCTATGAAAGTTGCCAAATACGAAGGGGTTGATCGGGTAGACCTAATGGAGAATAATGAATATGGTTATTGCTCGTTAGTCAAAGCGACCAAGCAAGTATTAGATAAAATCAACGTGGAAAATAAAACCTTAGCAAGAATTACCCCCAAAGAACGAGAGGAAAAAAGATTATGGAATTCCGTCGCCCTACGAGAAGCGGTAATTAATGCCATCGTACACAACGATTATACTTCAGAAATACCTCCTAAATTTGAATTTTTTGATGACAGAATAGAAATCACTTCATTTGGAAGTTTACCACAAGGCATGACCGAAAAAGAATTCTTTGAAGGATATTCCGTACCCCGCAACAAAGAATTGATGCGAGTATTCAGAGATTTGGATTTAGTCGAACATCTAGGCTCCGGAATCCCCCGTATTTTAAGGAGTTACGGAAAAGAATGTTTCAAATTCACAGAGAACTTTTTACGCATGACATTCCCAGCTTTAGAAAAGGTTACCCCCCAAGTCACCCCGCAAGTCACCCCGCAAGTTACCCCGCAAGTTACCCCGCAAGTCAAAGAACTTTTAAAAGTATTGACGGGAGAGATGAATCGTTTAGAACTACAAGAACAACTAAATCTTGTAGATAGAGAACACTTCCGGCGAAGTTATTTAAAACCTGCACTAGAATGTGGTGTTATCGAAATGACAAAACCAGATAAACCCAACAGTAGATCTCAAAGATACCGCCTAACAGAGCAAGGGGAACAAATAAAGAAAGATTACAATAGATAAATCAAACTCATTGAATAGCTATAAATAACTATTTTCCCCTCCACGTTGTTGCATTAACTTTGTTCCTCTTTTCGCACAATTTTAATTAAAACAACTAGGAGTCTATGGTATTCAACAAAACGAAAGAACAGGAAAAAGAATATTTACGACAGATTATCAACACGATAAACGATTCGATCAATAACACGGACAAATCCGTCAAGGAACACGTTGACACGTTACAAGAGTACAAAGAATATCTGTGGTCGAATAAAGACATCGATCCACACGAGATACGCTCCATGAGAGAAAGCATCCTACGTCATTTTGCAACAGGCGAGAGCGTCATTGATAAACGCAAACGACTGGGAAAGATTCTGGATATTCCCTATTTCGGACGAATAGATTTCACGGAGAGTAAAGAGAGATGCGGAACAATGGCATTATATATCGGGATTCACACGTTCTATGATCCCGTAAAAAAAGCCAACCTAATCTACGATTGGAGAGCGCCTATATCCAGTATGTTTTACGACCACGAACTAGGGAATGCGTCCTATTCTTCCCCCTCCGGAGAGGTTGACGGAAACATTTCCCTCAAACGACAATATCGTATCCGCAAAGGTAAGATGGAGTACATGATCGAGAGTTCATTGACCGTTCACGATGATATCCTGCAAAAAGAGCTAAGTTCTAATGCAGACGATAAAATGAAAAATATCGTGACCACGATACAACGGGAACAAAACCGGATTATCCGAAACGAAGAAGCACAAGCGCTCATCATTCAGGGAGTGGCAGGATCAGGGAAAACATCCATAGCCCTGCATCGTATCGCTTATTTACTTTACACGCTAAAAGGGGAGATTACCTCAAAAGATATTCTGATCATCTCCCCGAACAAGGTTTTCGCCGACTATATCTCGAACGTCCTCCCGGAACTCGGCGAAGAAACGGTTCCTGAAACCAGCATGGAGCAAATCCTTTCGGGGATTCTTGATCACAAATACAAATATCAAAATTTCTTTGAACAAGTAACAGAACTACTAGATAAACCGACACCAGAATTTATTGAACGGATTCAATACAAAGCCTCCTTTGATTTCATCTCGCAATTAGAGAAGTTTATTCTTTACATGGAGAACAACTATTTTAAAGCAACAGATGTCAAACTGACCAAACATATTACCGTTCCGGCCGAGTTTATCGATGAACAATTCCGACGGTTCAATCGCTACCCGATGCGCAAACGTTTCGAGACGATGACGGATTATATCTTGGAGATGATGGCCTTAAGACATTATTTCAAAGCGACAACCGCCGAGAGGAATCTACTGAAGAAGGAGATACAAAAGATGTTCTCCAGAAACAGCGACATCCAAGTTTACAAAGACTTCTTCGAGTGGATCGAGAAACCCGAAATGTTCAAAATGCGCAAGAACCGTACCTTGGAATACGCAGATCTGGCCCCCTTGGCATATCTCCACATAGCGTTAGAGGGCTCTCCTACCCCTTCTCGGGTCAAACACCTCTTGATTGACGAAATGCAAGATTATTCGCCGATACAATACAAAATCATTCAGAAACTTTATCCTTGTCGGAAAACGATTCTCGGGGATACCTGTCAGTCGGTCAACCCCTACGGGTCATCAACAGCCGATATGATTCAGAAGGCATTCATCACGGGAGAAGTGATGAAACTCTGCAAAAGTTACCGATCCACGTTCGAGATCACGAGTTTTGCACAAAGAATTCAAACAAACGAGGAACTGGAAGCCATCACCCGACACGGGGAAAAGCCAACCATTCTCTCTTTCAAGAACCCGGAAAAAGAACTTTCCGCTATCTCGGAATTAATTACCACATTCAAAAAGTCAACTTACAAATCATTGGGGATAATATGCAAAACCGAGATGCAAGCACAAGAAATCACAGAGGAACTCAAATCGTACACGGACAACCTCTATTTCCTATCCCATCAGAGTACGGCTTTCGCCAAAGGAATCATCGTCACCTCATCCCACATGGCGAAAGGATTGGAATTCGATGAGGTAATCATTCCACAAGCGAGCAGTACCAACTACAACACGCTTATAGATAAAAGTATGCTTTACGTTGCCGTGACAAGAGCCATGCACAAACTAACCATCACGCATTGGGGCAAACCCAGTCGATTTATTCCTTAGACCAATCCTTGCACACGTCAATCCACTCCCGGGAACGAGAACAATCCTCCAGTTCTTTGATAGATAACTCAACCGCACTGTTACTCGTCCCCGCGGCCGGGTAAACAATATCAAAGCGTTTGAGCGAAACATCCAAGAATACACGAGTTTTCTCCGGAATAACAAAAGGGCAAACTCCCCCGGGCGCGTGTCCGACATATTGTTCCACCAACTCTCCCGGAATCATTTTCGCTTTTTGATGAAAATATTCCTTGTATTTTTTATTATCAATCCTCGCATCCCCGGCCGTAACGATCAATATCGGCTCCTCCCCCAACAGGAAAGACATCGTTTTAGCAATACGCTCCGGCTCACATCCCACGGCAACAGCCGCTTCTTCCACGGTGGCACTCGATTGGGCCAATTCATGCACCCGTTGCCCTAACCCCAGGCTATCAAAATATTGTTTTACTTTTTCCAGTGACATAACAATTCCTCAGCAATTATCGTCTAGCAAAGATAAAGTAAAAATAATTGTAATAGAAGTAATCTAAAAATAATCCCGGGCTTGAGACCCGGGATGAACTGCAAAATCCAATTTATTACTTTTGAGAAGTAATTTCAGCCAATAAAAGAGTCTTATCAGACTGTTTCTTCACGTTCACGATGATTTTCATTTGTTCAAAGAATCGTTTTATTTTCTCGTCAATACCGGAGACATAAATCATTTTTATACCGCAGTCCACTAACCACTGGATAAAATAATTCATATTCCGATTTTTCACTTCACTATTCTTTATAGAAACGACTTTATCATCTTCTGTCGTAATTGTAGATACTTTAATCGCCTTTTTCCCGATGTTTTCACCGAGGTGGCAGAGTTGGTTATCTTCAAAAAACAAAGCTGCTTTCATAACTTTATTTTAATGGTTTATATCATTGTTATCACAAAAATCACACCAGAATTATACGAATGAAGAACAATAAAAGTTTATTTTTATTCTTTAATATATCACGGGTTTTCTAAAGAATTTTCCCATCTTTGTAAAGATCAGGAAAATAAACACCGACACGATTAATATTTGTAACACGATGAAAGTAATTTATGTCATTCTGACCACGACCGTAGTGTGCTGTTCATGCAAGAACACGATGCAACAGGAGACTGCATACGAGGGAAAGGATATTTCAGGAATCATCCGGATTTCCATCGATAAGGATACGAAAGTGTCCACGCTAACTATTGAGACAAACGGGAAATGGGCGCTCTATTCCGGTTCTTCCGTGGATAATATCGATTTTTCAAACCCGATAGCCAAGCACCCGGAACCAGAAGGACAAGATTATAACCGAATCACCCTTTCCTCTCTCTCAAGGCGTTATTATCAACTCATTACGGACGAAGGGAAAGCAACCGTCGCGGAAAGACATCTGCCGATGGCAGGAGGTTACAACTTCAGAGATCTAGGCGGGATAAAAACAAAAGACGGACGATTTGTCAGGTGGGGAAAAATCTTCCGTTCCGACGATTTACACAAACTGACAGAAGATGATCTGAATTATTTAGCCAGTATTCCCCTCAAAAGTATCGTGGATTTCAGAGGGGAAGAAGAACAGAAATTTGCCCCGGACAAGTTACCCGTGTCAGTAGTAAACGAATTCAAATTGCCCATCGATCCGGGAAACGTGATCTCCTTAATGGGATTGACCGATCTTGACTCGACACAGATGGATAGCATCATGATGCGCATGAATATTCTCTTCGTCACGGACAAAGATTTTATCGGATATTATAAAGAATTTTTCAAGCTATTGCAGCAAGAAAAAAATCTCCCCCTCCTTTTTCACTGTTCTGCCGGGAAAGACCGCACGGGTATGGGAGCTGCTCTGATATTATATGCCTTGGGGGTTGATGAACAAACCATCATGGAAGATTACCTCGCCTCTAACGTTTACTTGAGTGATAAATATGCCAAAGAGATCGCCATGAACCCAAACTTGAAATCCGTACTCTCCGTCAAGAAAGAGTTTCTGCAAGCCGGACTAGACCAGATCAAGACAACACATGGTAGCGTGGAGAAATTCTTGGAGACAACTCTCGAAGTGGATATTCCGGCATTTCGGAAACAATTCCTGTACTTCCACTTTTAAATTATCTTTGTCGCTTGAAAATACAATGATATGAATCACGATTATTTCAAGCTACATATTTCCGTGCTTTCAAAATTGCACGTGTGCATGGTCTTATCATGGATCATATTACTCTTCGGTTGTCAGAATACAGGGGAAAAAGAGATCGTGATCATATCCACCAATGATATACACGGGAGAATCGAACAATTCCCAAAACTGGCCACTTTCGTGGAACAAATAAAGGCAAAACATCCAAACGTGATTCTAGTGGATGCCGGGGATCGATTCACGGGGAACCCGTACGTGGACCATGCAAAAGAAAAGGGACTACCTGTTATCTCATTAATGAACGACCTAGGTTACGAGGTCGGAACGCTAGGAAATCACGAGTTCGATTTCGGACAAAAAACTCTTCGGGCCAGAATAAACGACGCAACCTTCCCGATCGTCTGCGCTAACATCAATTCCTCCCGGGGAGAACTCGACAGTATCCCTCCTTATTATATTATCAAGAAAGACGGTATTAGACTCGGTTTTCTAGGCCTTGTACAAACGGGGGCTGACCATATACCAAGCGTCAACCCGGAACAATTGAAGGACATCACTTTCGACCATTATCTCGATAAGGTAGCGGATTACAGGTCACTAAAGCAACAATGTGACGTACTAATCGGTCTCACGCACCTTGGGGTTGACGAGGACTCCACCCTAGCCACACGAATGCCGGAACTGGATATAATCATCGGGGGACATTCCCATACCCTCTTAAAAACCCCGAAAGAAGTAAATAATGTCATGATCGGTCAAACAGGCCTCAAATTGCAATATGCCGGTCTGACCATATTAAAATTCAAACAAGGCAAGCTCTCGGAACGCTCTTACCAATCCTGCTTGATTGACACGATTACACGGATTGATTCTTCCATGACACAAAAAGTTAAATATTTCATTGATCAACCCAAGTTTAAAGAAGTGATCGGGGCAACCTCTCTCCCATTCAAATCTCAAGAGAGCATCGGAAACATCGTGACAGATGCAATGACACACTCAACGGCATCCGATTTTGCCTTTTACAATCAAGGCGGCATTCGTCTTTCCGAACTTCCCCAAGGAAACATCACACTAGAAACCATTCTCTCCATAGAACCTTTCGGTAACCATATTGTCATTCACGAATTGTCTTTGAGCGATATAAAAACATTAATACTCAATCATTTCAATCAAGAAGACCGCATAATAGACCTGTATGTATCACCCGGAAGTTACACGATTGTCCAAGACGAACAAGGAAAAGGAACAGATGTCATTTTTAAAGACCGTAACGGCAGACCACTCGTCAAGAAAGCCACGTATAAAGTTGCATTAAATAACTATGTAAGTGTCGAATATGACTTCCCAGGTAAAGGGAAAGGGCTACACACAGACATTTCAGTAGTAAATGCCATGATTGATTTCATCCGGACAAACACACCTCTCTCCCCGACAGACAAACGCACTTATCTATCATCAGTTAAATAACACAATCGCAAGGTAGGCCTCACACGGTGCAGGAGTTAAACATTTTCCTCTATTTTAAAAAACGTTCATTTATTGATCTCAAATGTAGTAAAAATATTGAATGTTCAAAAAACAATGTTCATTTTTAATATATACTGATTGTCAGTAATCTGCATTAAAGGACTTGTGTTTAGATAATTATCCGGCATCCTTTTTTTAATGTATCATTTATTGAACGTTTTATGATATTACAACAAATGTTGTAATGCCATTTACCTGTATGGATTGAGTGATATTTCCCCGGGCGGGAAGTGCGATAAAATCTTGGAATGGGCGAGAAAGAGATGATAAAAGCGATACTTGAAGGTGACCAGAAAGCCTTTAAGTTATTGGTTGACACCTATCAGGTGATGGTTGTCAACACTTGTCATGCTTTCATACACGATCGGGATGAGGCGGAAGACATTGCCCAGGACGTGTTTATCCAAGTCTTCGAATCTTTAGGTAAATTCCGGTTTGAAAGTAAATTATCCACGTGGCTATACCGGATAGCAGTGAACAGGTCTATTAATCACTGCAAATCCCCCAGAGGGCGGGCCATAAAAGTCGATATAGAATCATGGAAACAACAAGAGGTGGCACAATCGGTTGAAATGCCACAACAACAGTTATTGGAAGAACAGGAACAACTGGAATTATTACACCGGGCTATCGACCGACTTCCTGAAAATCAACGCACGGCGCTAATTTTAAACAAGTATGAAGAACTTTCATACAAGGAAATTGCAGAGGTCATGGGGATTACTCTCTCTTCCGTGGAATCGCTTCTTTTCCGTGCGAAAAATAATCTTGAGAAAATATTCAACACGAAATAAAAGACATTGTCATGAAAAAGATAAATAAAAAATATTTGATTTACTGGGTAAACATTATTCTGCTAATGTTGAATACGGCACTCCTCGTATTCTTTTGTTTTACCCCCGAAAAAACAATCTATAAGAATGAAGACTCCACCATCTCTAATGAATTCCTTCGCAAAGAATTAGATTTCACGGATGAACAATATAAACTCATTAATGAATTGGATTCAATCGTCTTGAGAAGGCATCAAACCGTTTTAAAATTACTCTGTCAAAGACGCTATCAGATGTTGAACGAACTGGCAAAACCCAACCCTTCCTTGGAAGAGCTGAACAAAATTGCCACATCCGTGGGGCATTTGCATAAAGCATTGAAGACACAAACGGCCCGACATTTACTCAATATAAAAAAGGTATGCACCCCGGAGCAATCAAAAAAACTCGAAAAAATGTTCATCGATTTATTGGAGATCAACAAACATTGTGCGGAATGTGCAGAAAAATGCACGGATCAAGAAAAATGTAAAAGATGCCCTAAGTTTCACCACTACAAGAACATAGAATCCGATTCTCTAGAAATAAACAGGGATTCTACAAAAAATATCACAAAATAATGAAAAAAAGTATCTTGCCAGCGCAAGTTTTTAAAATGAAGTCTGTCATATAACCAAAGAGAGAGAAAATCATGAAAGTTGAAGAGATCATCGAGAAGGACAAGGTAAGGGAAGTACGTGAAGACTTTTATAACGGGATCATGGAAAAGATGGCCCGGAATAAAATGGATGATGCCGGTCCCGTGATCCGCAAAAGACACCTAGGCATGAGCATTGCCGCGGGAATTGCACTAGGCATTCTGGTGGGCAGTATACACCACCACATGCACAAGACCGATCGGCAAGTGGCGATGCAGGAGTGGCTAGGAAAGTATAATATTAACGACACTAAACTTGAATGTATTGAGGACAGACTTTTTAATTAAAAACAGCTAAACCTACAAGATCTTACTATGAGTTTGAAAAAATTGTTTTTTTTAAGCACGGTTATCTTTTTGATCGGGCATATGAACCTGTTTGCCCAATCTGAAAAGGTCAACCTATCCGGAACGATACAAGACGCAAAATCCGGTGAAACACTACCCTTCGTCGTGGTCAATATCAAGGACTTAAACCTATGGACCACGTCTGACATTAACGGAAAGTTTTCTTTTAAAGACGTAAAAAAAGGCGAATATACCTTAACGGCATCCTGTCTCGGTTACAAAGATTATGAAATGAAAATTAATCTGAGTAAAAATATTGAAAAATACATCCTAAAATTAGAGGAACAAACCCTGGCATTGAAAGAAGTCACCGTGACCGCAACAGCCGGAAACAAACTCAACAGTTCTTCCTCTATAAAAAAAGCGGCGTTAGAACACGTGCAAGCTTCCAGCATCGTGGACGTGATGCAATTGTTACCCGGATCGCTGACCGTCAATCCAAACTTGAACGACATCTCGAAACTGACTATCCGTGACGTCACGGGGAAAGACGCCACCAATGCTTTCGGGACTGCCGTGATCGTTGACGGGGCACGAATGTCAAATGACGCCAATATGCAAATGGCCTCCACCGCCTTGTCAACCCAAGGAATAAGCACATCAGCCGGAACCGGTATCGACGCCCGCCAGATAGCTGTCGATAACATCGAGTCTATCGAGGTAATCCGGGGAATCGCTTCTGCCGAATACGGGGACTTGAACTCGGGAGCCGTGATCGTCAAAACAAAGGCAGGAAAATCACCTTTGGAGGTTCGTTTCAAGACAGACCCGAAAATCAAACAGGTCTATGCCGGTAAAGGTTTTGCCTTAGGAGAAAATAAAGGATTTCTAAATATTGACGCTGATTACGTGCAATCGCAGAATGACATTCGTACCCCGGCAAAGTCTTACAACCGATTGACCGCCCAAATCGGTTACTCCAACGTGTTCAACCCGCAGGGAAGAGCCTTTAGCCTAAACGCTAAATTTAAAGGTTTGACCACCTTGGACAAACAAAAAAGTGACCCGGACAAGCAATCCGAAGAAAAGACAAAAGTCGAGAATCAGGAAATCAGCTTGAATATATACGGTAACTGGATGATAAACAAGGCGTGGCTAACCAGTCTGAAATACACCGTGGCCGGTTCCTTGGGAAAACAATATAACTGGGACCACGAACAACATACAACCGTCGGGGCCGCCAACACGAATTCCATGGAATCCGGGGAACACGTGGCAGGATTCCTCCCCTACGAATATTATAGTGATTTGAAGATCGAGGGAAAACCCGTTTACGCACAAGCTAAGTTAACGGCCAATATCTCCGGGAAATACGGAATTTTCTACAATAATTTCATGCTAGGTGGCGAGTGGAGTACGAAAGGAAATGAAGGAAAAGGGAAGAGTTTCGACCCGAACAACCCACCGACCCAGAGCATACGTCCCCGCTCGTTCAAAGACATTCCCTACATCAATGAATACAGCGGCTTCGTCGAGGACAAAGTAAAAATCGAAATGGGCAAAAGATCATTAGAACTTTCTGCCGGAAGCCGATTCACCAAGATTGACACGAAAGGAGCTGATTTTGATGTAATCGTGGACCCTCGTTTTAACGCTCGACTGACATTATTTGAGAATCGCTGGAACAAGAAAGGTTGGCAAAACCTGAGTATTCGTGCCGGATGGGGGATCCAGCATAAAATGCCGACACTTGCTTACTTGTACCCGGACCCGGCCTATATCGACAAAGCCAGTTTCTCGTTCAAAGATGATGCCAACAATTACAAATTGGCCGTGATTACCACCAATGTTTTCGAAACAGACAACGACCGTCTGAAAATTCCGAAAAGTAACAACTTCGAGATCGGCGTGGACTTCAAGGTTCTCAGCGTCAATGCCAGCCTAGCCTACTTCAAGGAAAAACTGACGAATGGATATAACCAAGCCGGTTATGCCGTTCCCTATCAATATAGAGAATACAATTACAGTTCCAGCCTAACCCACCCGGAATACGTGAACGGGGAAGTCGTGGAAAACGGAACCCCCGTGGGTTACCGTACCTTACAAACATTCGGAGTTTTCCAACGCCCGGATAACGGGATTACGACCGATAAATGGGGTATCGAATACTCCCTTGATTTCGGAAAGATCGACGTGATCAAAACATCAATTCTCGTGGACGGAGCATTTTTCCACACCAAAACATTCGACAATAGTCTCAAGATGAGTTATGAAACCCGATATATAAATAATGAACCTTATCCCTATGTCGGCCTATACGTGGGTGGGAACAACGTCGGAAACGGGAATCTCTATCAACGTTTGAACACGAACTTACGCCTCGTGACCCACATTCCCCAATTACGTCTCGTTTTCACGTTAGGAGCCCAATGCGTGTGGATGGATAAATCGAAAGCCTTATCCAAATACCAGGGCCAATGTCTGGCTTACATGAAAGACGACGACGGAAATATTGTCGAAGGAAATGTCGAAAAAGACAAAACCTACAACAAGTATATTAATCCGGTAGCATACATGGACCGAGAGGGTACAATCCACCCGTTCACGGAAACAGAAGCAAACGATCCGGTATTCCAACACATGATCAAAAGCGGTAAATCCACCTATTTCGTGGAAGACTCCCTTGACCCGTACTTCATGTTGAATCTGCGCATGACGAAAGAAATCGGAAGATTTGCCTCTCTTTCTTTCTATGCAAACAATTTCACGAACGCCAAACCTTGGAGATATTACAAATCCAGCGGTTCCGACTTTAGAGTAAACAGCGACATCAGCTTTGGTGCCGAAATCAGTCTGAAATTTTAACGGATTAAAAAAGGAATAAAGATGAAAACATATCATATACTTACGCTTCTGGTCGTATTCCTTTTCACGGGATGTCTGAAAGAAGAAAAAATGAGTATCGGAGCCCTGATCAAGGTGAACATGCCGGAAGGTTTTGAAAATACCAGCCCGGAAGGGATTGATGTGAAATTATACAGTACTACGTCAGGTCTGACCTACACGAGCAAATGTGATGCCTCCGGTATCGCCACGTTCAATGTAGAATACGGTTTCTACGAGGCAGTAGCTCAACACCGGGAAAGGGGAGAAAACACCATCGACATCTTTAACGGGAGAATGGAGCGAATTGTACTGAGTGAAAGAACAAAAGATGGGGATACCTACACGATAAACCTAACTCACGCCAAATTACAGCAATTAATCATCAAAGAGATTTACTACGCAGCCTGTAAAAAAGATGACGGAACGAATTACACGAAAGA
>ERZ857951.2984-NODE-2984-length-13595-cov-2.546677_pt1 | contig 13595 bp, 14 predicted proteins | sample MGYA00519759_ERZ857951 | MGnify/ENA primary metagenome ERZ857951 (study PRJEB31778, sample SAMEA3449377) | human gut metagenome | biome: human gut; feature: human-associated habitat; material: faeces | place: United Kingdom | collected 2010/2012 ...
TGCTCGATATTGGCGTAATCGGGCCGGATATCCATCAGCGCACTGATGTTCCTGCGGCTCTTGCCGACGCCGTAGCTCTGGAACAGCTCGCCGATCTGATAGAACAGCATCACGGCGATGCCCTCCACATAATCGCCGCTCTTCGTCCAGACCGCGAGGAAAAATGCGCCCAGCGTCGCGATGGCCATCAGGAAGTTTTCGTCAAAGGCCCGGCCGTTGAGGATGCCCTTTCCGGCTTTCTTCAAAATGTCGTACCCGATCACCAGATAGGCAATCAGATAGGCCGCCAGCTGCGGGATGCCGGTAAGCGGGATGAACTTCAATCCGACCAGCATGACCGCAGTAATGATGATGCGCACGAGCATCTTCTTTTGCTTTTTCGTCATGTCACATGCTCCTCTTCATTTTCATTCAACCCGCTTGTGCAGAGAACTTCTCAGTGGGCAGCTCGCGGTGTTACAGCTCGATCTCGCAGTCGGGCTCGACCTTCTTGCAGGCCTTCAGCACGTCCTTCATGACGGTCTTGGCGTCCTGACCGTCCTCAAACTCGACGATCATCTTCTGCGTCATGAAGTTGACGGTGGCCGCGGCGACGCCGCTGGTCTTGCGGGCAGCCTCCTCCATGAGGTTCGCGCAGTTGGCGCAGTCGACTTCGATCTTGTAGGTTTTTTTCATAATGGATGGCCTCCCTGAATTTTTACAATTAAATCCTTGTTTAACTGTTGTGCTTGCAGTATACTGTCTTCAGCAGCGAAAAACAAGTGGTTTTACGGCTGTCTGCCTAAAACAGCAAGTGAAATTTCCAAAACAGAAAGGGTGAGCGCAGCAATGGGTTCTTTTCATCTGCCGCATCAGCACGGAGAGCGGACGCACACGGAGGATCTGCACCGGGAGCTGACCAACATTGAGCATTTCACCGCGGTTTCGGACGTCTTCAAGCAGCTCAGCGACCCCACTCGCGTGCGGATTTTCTGGCTTCTCAGCCATCAGGAGGAGTGCGTCGTCAACATCGCCGCCATGCTGGACATGTCCAGCCCCGCCATCTCCCACCATCTCCGCTCGCTGACAGAGGGCGGCATTCTGGAGAGCCGGCGCGACGGGAAGGAGGTCTACTACCGCGCGGCGGATACGGAGCAGATCCGGCTGCTGCACGAAATGATCGAGCAGGTGATGAAAATTACCTGCCCGGACAAGGCCGTGGATTACAGCGCGTCGCAGGAGGAAATTGTCCGGAACGTACACCGCTATCTGACGGAGCACCTCTCCGAGCGGATCACGATTGAGGAGCTCTCCCGTAAATTCCTGATGAACGCAACGACGCTCAAAAACGTATTCAAGCAGGTATACGGAACGACGATCGCCGCGCATATGCGGATGCACCGGCTGGAGCAGGGCGCCCTGCTGCTGCAGACCACAAAGGACGATATCGCCTCGATCGCCCAGGCCGTCGGCTATGACAGCGCCAGCCGCTTCACGACCGCCTTCCGGGAGATGTACGGCGAAACGCCCACCGTGTTCCGAAGGAGCCGTCAAAAGTAGATGTGTGGTGATCCAGCATATATAACCGCGCGCAGGCGGGACAGCTGTACGACTGTCCCGCCTGCGCGCCCTTTTTATGGAGTATAGAGAGTGTCCCGGTATCGAATCAAATGCCGCTTACGCCTGCGGCAGAGCCTTTTTGCCGCGGCGCCAGCGCACGAAATCGTTCACAATCACGATCACGAACAGCACCACGCCGATGCACCCGGCGAACGGATAGAGCACGTTGATGATCGTCCCGAACGGGATCACCGATCCGGCGAAGATACCGACCAGAGCCGTCACGACGATGATCCGCTGCTTCGTGCTCTTGTCGGGGGCGAACGCGCCGCCCACCGAGAGTAAGGTCTTCCAGCTGAAATCAGATTTGTTTTTCTCCATAATGTACTCCCCTGTGGCCGCCGTGCGGCCTTTTTCTCCTTTGTCCCTTCTCTCTTACACCCAGCCGGTGAAGGGCCTGCGGCACAGGCCGCTGTGCACCCAGTTCAGCATCGTGATGAAGTCGTAGGCCCGGCACTGCGTCGCCGCCTGAATCAGGTAGGCATACGGCGGCATCTCCGTGCACTCGAGCAGGAACGCGCCCGTCTCGGGATACTCGCGGACAATCTCCTCCGCCTTGCCGAGCAGCTCCTGCTTGATCTGCGCGTTGTCGAACTCGCCCACAAAGATCATCTTGTTGTCGACTTCGCGCAGAAACTGGAACTGCACCGGGAAATTGTACGTTCAAGCGTTCATCACGTTGCCGGGCAGCGTGGGGAACCAGATTTTCTCGTGGCAGAGCACGCCGATCGCGCCGCCCGCCACCACCTGGCCGCTTTTCTGGCGGATGACTGTGTCATCCGTGCAGGGATTCAGGTATCCAAACTGTCTGTTCTCTTCCATAACCATAGTTTGCGCCCTTTCCGTATCCTAAGTTGTGTTTTGTTTAATTTCTTTAAATTGGGATCCCAATTTATAAAGCAGAACACTTTTCAGCATCTGTCAAGTACTAACAGAGAAGTATCCCAATCTCTGTTGCTTTTTCCAAGATTTCTGCGATACTGTTTGTGCAGAATCAACGAATTTTTTCAGGAGGAACCGCCTATGTACCGTCCCCTGCCCCCCCAATTATGACGAACAGAACCGCGAGCAGTCCGTCTCCGTCCGCATCTATCTGGAGCTGAAGCGCAAGATTCTCGACGCTGAATACAAGCCCGGTGCCCTGCTCACCGAGGGCAAGCTCGCCGTGGAATACGGCGTGAGCCGTATTCCCGTCCGCTTCGCCGTCCAGAAGCTCAGCGGCGAGGACTGGTGCCGGACGACCGCCGCCGTCTGCGCGTCAAGGACATCACGCGCAAGAGCATCGAGGACATCTACTCCTTCCGCGAGATCATGGAGACGCGCTCCCTCCAGAAAATCTTTGAGGCCATCCGCAATAAGGACTACGACACCGCGTATTTCTACCTCAAGCGCGACCACTTTGACCGCAGCATCGGCGGCCGCTCCGTCGCCGACCTCGTCGAGCAGCGCCTGCAGACCCTCCGCGCCGCCGAAAAATCCAAGAAAAAGTAAAAAAACAGTGCCGAACCGCTGGTTCGGCACTGTTTTTTTCAGTCTCACAGAGTTCGCGGTTCGGAAGCCGCAAAAAACTCTTTGCACGGAGCCGGAGTGTCGCAGCCCTGCCGCAAGCGGCAGGGCAAGGTGCGGATGCTCCAAAAAGGCAGCGCCTTTTTGAAGCATAAACGCGAAGATGGGGCAGACGCGCGGAGTACAACACGCGTCTGCCCCATTCGTCTACCCCCGGCAGAAGAGTAAAGGAGTTTAAGGAGTTATAGAGAGTTGATTGAGAGTTTTGGATCCCGCCAGATCTTGTGCATTTCCCTTTTGGGATCCTAAACGTAGGATAACACTTTTTTCAAAAATGTCAACACTTATTTTTAAAAATTTTGCAAAAAATTTTTTCCCATTTTAATGAGAATTTATTTGCTTTTTTCAGAAATCAGTGTATACTATTAAAGATAAGGTACTATCAAAAAATCACACCACTGGGAGGGTCACACCATGAGCCAGTCTATGCCCCCGAATTACGATGAACGCAACCGCGAAGAGTCGATTTCTGCCCGCGTTTACCGCGAAATCAAGAACAAAATTCTCCAGTTGGATTATCTCCCCGGCTCCTATCTGACTGAGGCGCGTCTCGCGGAGGAATACGGCGTGAGCCGCATGCCCGTGCGCATCGCCATCCAGAAGCTCAGCAGCGAGGGCTGGCTCCTGTCCGACTTCCGCCGCAAGCTCCGCGTCAAGGATGTCACACAGAAGAGCGTGCAGGACCTCTTCTCCTTCCGCGAGATCATCGAGACGCGCGCCCTCCAGAAGATCTTCGAGGACGACCGCACGTGGGAATACTCCTTCCTCATCGAGCAGAAGCTCCTGCGCATGCGCGCCGCGCGCGACGACTACTATGAATACATGGTCGCCGACGCCGAGATGCACTTCGAGCTCATCACCGTCTTTGACAACGACCGCATCAAGGACATCTACTACCCCATCTGCGACGAGCTCGTGCGCATCGATCTCCTGCTCAGCGAGGTTGTCACGCGCGACATCCATATCGGCATCGAAAAGCTCGTCGCCGCCATCCGCGACAAGGACTACGACACCGCGTATTACTACCTCAAGCGCGACCACTTCGGCACCACCATCGGCGGCTATTCCGTTGCCCAGCAGGTGGAAAAGCACCTCGCCGAGCTGCTTGGGAGAGTTGATGTTGAAGCTCCCGTCGGCCTCCTCGTAAATGCGCTCCTCCAGCGTTTTCAGCTCCGCGTCCATCGCCGCGCCGAAGTCCGCGAGCGCCTTCGCGTCCACGCGCACGCCCGCAAGCTCCATCTCCGCGAGCACGCGGCAGAGCGGTAACTCGACCTCGTAATAAAGCGCATGGAGCTGCCTCTCCTCGATGCGCGGCGCAAGCTCCTCATAGAGCGCGCTGACGGCGGAGGTATAGATATGAAACGCCGTTTCCGCCGCTCTCACATCGCCGAGCAGATCGAACGCCCCCGGCTCCAGATGCGCGGGCGCGGCAAGCTGCGTGTGAAAGTAGACGGCAAAGAGCGAGGCGATGTCATACCTGCCCGCCGTCGCGTCGATGAGATAGGCGGCGAGCGCGGTGTCGAACACGAAGCCCTCGGCGGGTAAACCGTTTTCCAGCAGCGTGTGCATGAGGTCCTTGACGTTGTGGCTGACCTTTTTGATGTCGGCAGAGAACAGTGCGCGCAGCAGCGCGTTCCAGTCGCCGGAATAGCGGTCGAAGAAAAACTCCGCGCTCAGCGTCTCCTTTTCGCTCTTCTCCCACTCCACGATCACGCCGGAGAGGTCGGGCAGCGCGAGCACCGTCACATGGTCCGCCGCGCGGAGGCGTGCAAGACATTCTTCCGCCCTTTCCGTGCTCGTCACGGCCTCGGCGGTCACGGTGCATTCGACCGTCTCTGCGGCGCTGAGCGGCTCCGTCGTGGGCTTTATCCCCATTTTCTCGATGAGCTTATGGAACTCCAGATGCATAAGCAGCGGATAGAGCGCGTCCGACGGCGCTTTGCGCAGGTTGTCCTGCGGCGTGAACTCCAACGGCGCATCGGTGAGGATCGTCGCGAGGTGATAGCTCTGCCGTGCGCTTTCCTCGCCCTCAGTCAGCTTTTTGATGACGCCGGGCTTGGCGTCAAGCTCCGGCAGGAGACGGTAAATTTCGTCAATGCTGCGGTACTTCTGAACGAGCGCCATCGCCGTCTTTTCGCCGATGCCGGGAACGCCCGGGATGTTGTCGCTCGCGTCGCCCATGAGTGCCTTGAGGTCAATGATGTGGATCGGCTCAAAGCCGTACTCCTCGGCAAAGCTCTCGGGCGTCATGCGCTTCGTGGTGGTCTGCCCCATGCGGGTGGAGATGAGCTTGACGGTCGTGTGCTCCGTGATGAGCTGAAGCGAATCCTTGTCACCCGTCGCTGCCACGCAGTCCCAGAGCGCCGCCTCGCATCTGCGCGAGATGGTGCCGATGAGGTCGTCCGCCTCGTAGCCCGCCAGCTCGTAGCGCGGGATGTTCATCGCGTCGAGTACCTCCTTCATCACCGGAAGCTGCATCGCCAGCTCCTCGGGCATCCCCTTGCGCTGGGCCTTGTAGCCCTCGTACTCCAGGTGGCGGAAGGTCGGCTCGCGCCGGTCGAAGGTCACGCACACCGCGTCGGGCCGCTCCTCGTCCTCCAGCCGCGCCATCGTGACCAGAAAGCCGTAAATGGCCTGCGTGTAAAACCCGTCCTTCGTCGTCAGGGGACGGATGCCGTAATAGGAGCGATTGAGGATCGAGTTGCCGTCCAGCACCATCAGCTTCATCGTCAAAAACCTCCATGTTCGCATTCTTTTTCATGTTACAGTATAGCCCATGCGCGCGCAAAACTCAACAAAAACCGTTGACAATGCATCACAAAGTGTTAAACTTCTTGTATTCCGCTTCGTTGGGAAAGGAGGCGCCGCCGTGCGGCTTTCCATGAATACGCGCTATGCCGTGATCCATGCCTCGTTCTGGGGCGCCTACGGCTCGCTCTGGGCCTTCATCGCGCTCGTGCTCGAATACAACGGCTTTGCGAGCGCGCAGGTCGGCGTCGTGACCTCGTGCGCGACGCTGCTCTCGGTGTTCCTCTCCCCCGCGGTCTCCTCGTTTCTCGACGCGCGGCCCGGCCTCGAAAACCGCCACGGCGCGATGGCGCTGCTCACGCTCGCCGCGGCGCTGTGCCTGCTCGTATGGCTCGTGCCGCTGCCGCGCCCGTTCGTGCTGGGCGCGTGCTTCGCGCTCATCGGCGCGTTCCTCTCCTCCACCCCGCCGTTTCAAAACGCCATGGCGATGGACGCGAACCGCTGCGGCATCCCTGTGGTCTACGGCTTCTGCCGCGGCGTCGGCTCAGTCTCCTACGCCGCCGCGGTGCTGCTCCTCGGCTTTGTGCTCGAGCGTCATGCGCCGACACTGCTCCTGCCGGTCTTTGCCGCGCTGACCGCCTGCGGACTCCTCGCCATGTCCGGCTTCCGCCTGCCCGAGCGCCCCGATGAAGCGGCGGACCGCCCTGCGGAGCACCGGAGCATCGCCGCCGTACTGCGCAGCCACCCGCGCTTCGCGCTCACCCTGCTCGGCTGTATGTTCTTTTTCCTCACCCACACCATCTCCAACACCTATATGAACGCCCTAGTCGGCAAGGCCGGCGGGACCGCGAGCGCCGTGGGCACGAGCCTTGCCATCTCCGCCGTGCTGGAGCTGCCCGCGATGACGCTGGTCTCCCGGCTGCAAAAGCGCTTCTCGCCCGGCTTCTTCCTGCGCTTCGCGGCGGGAGCCGAGGTCGTGAAATTCCTTATTTTCTACCTTGCCCGCTCAATGCCCCTCATCTACCTCGGGCAGTGTATGCAGTTCTTCCAGTTCGCCGTTTACGCGCCCGCGACGGTCTACTACGTCGCCGCGGCGCTCCCCGAACGCGACCAGCTCAAGGGACAGTCGCTCATCTATGTCGCCGGCAGCGGACTTGGCGGCGCGCTGGGCAATCTCCTCGGCGGACGGCTCCTCGACCGCAGCGGCATACAGGCCGCGCTGCTGCTCGGCACGGTGAGCGCGGCGGCCTCGCTGCTGACCTTCTGCCTCTCCACGCGGGAGGACTCCCGATGATAAGAAAACGCCGCACGGCTCACAGGCCGTGCGGCATTCTTTCTTTTCTCATGGCGTCAGCGGCTCGCCGACGTTCACACCGTTCAGCTGCGCCGCGATCTCGCCGTCCACAACGATCTGCACGCGCTCGACGGTGTCGAGCGAGCAGAGCGAGAGCACCAGCGACTCCACCGTCTGCCGCGGCGAGATGCCGAGATCGGCGTCGGAGGGCAGATTGAGGTAGCACGTCCCCTCCTCCACGCGGGCGGAGAGCACGGTGAACTCCTCCGGCAGCAGCGCTGCGAGCGCGCCGCTCTCAGGGCCCTGCGCGAGCGCCTCCAGCAGCGCGTTCACGCGCGTCTGTCCCTCGTAGAGCGCCAGCGCGCGCTTTTCCGCGCGCAGCGCGCCGCTCGTCGGGTCGAGGAAGTAGAGCGATACGGTGATGGGGCGCAGCGCGTCCTCGCGCATCGACAGCAGCGGATCCGCCGCCGTGAGCGTCTGCGTCTCGCGGTACGGCAGCTCCCGCCCGCCCGAGGTGATGGACACCGCGTTCACACCGTCGAGCTGCGTGAGCGTGAGCGTCACGCAGTAATCGGCGAGCGTCAGATCAATGCCCGCAAGGCGCGCATACTGCCGCGAGAAGTCCACCCGCGCCCAGTTGCCGAGGACCGACAGGCTCAGAAGCGTCGTCCCGCCCGGCATCGGCGCGCGGACGCCCGCATCCGGCGCGTCGGCAAGAAGCCGCTCCAGCAATCGCTGCGCCAGCTCCTCCTGCGTGAGCGTGTCGGCGTCCGGGAGCTGCACGGTGCGGGCAACGATGGCGTCCTCGCCCGGCACGTCGCGCAGCTCGGCGGCGGGGTAGTAGATCGTATAGCTGTTTTCTCCCTCCGTCCCGCCGCTGCGCACACAGGCGGCGAGCAGCAGCGAAAGAACGAGAAACGTGAACAGGAAAGCCTTTCTTCTCATGTCTCCCCCTCCCTCCGCACGGCAGGAAGCCGCACCGTGAAGCAGGTGCCGCCGCCCGCGCGGGCGCTGACGGCGATGCTGCCGCCGCGGCGGCGCACGGTGTCCGCCACAATGGAAAGTCCAAGGCCCGTGCCGCCCGCGGCGCGTGAGCGCATCTTGTCCACGCGGTAGAAGCGGTCGAACACGCGCGGCATATCCTCCTCGGGAATGCCGATGCCGTTGTCCTCCACGCGCAGCACGCACTCGTCCTCCGTGCCGCCAAGCGTCACGCGCACGAAGCCGCCGGGGCGGTTGTATTTGATGGCGTTCTCGGTGAGGTTATAAATGATCTGGTGCAGGTCGTCCACGCCGGCCCGCACGCTCTGCTCCCGCTCGACGAGATAGGTCAGCTCGACCCGCTTCTCGTCGGCGACCAGCCGCAGCATCCGCACCACGCGCTCGATGACCGGCGCGACCGCGACGCTCTGCGCCGGCTCGACGATGCCGCTGTCGAGCCGCGTGAGCCGCAGCAGATTTTCCGTGATGCGCGTCAGGCGGTCGGTCTCCTGCACGATGTCGCCGACGAACTCGCGCACCGTGGCAGCATCGATGTCTTCGGTCTGCAAAATCGAGTCGGAGAGCAGGCGGATACCGGCCAGCGGCGTTTTCAGCTCGTGGCTCGCGTCGGAGACAAAGCGGCGGCGCGCCTCCTCCGTCGTCTGCAAGCGGTCGGAGAGGCTGTTGAACTCCTCGGCGATCTCGCTGATCTCGTCGCGACCGCCAATCTCGGCGTGGTAGCTGTACGCGCCCTCGCGCACGCGGCGGATGGCCTCGAGCAGCACGCCGAAGCGGCGCGTGAGCATCCGCGAGAGCAGCAGGCTCAGCAGCACGACAAAGCCCGCGACTGCCGCCGAGATGCGCAGCAGATTCTTCTGCAGCGTCAGCAGCAGCGTCGCCTGCTCCACGTCGTACTCATAGGCATAGACCGCGCCGATGGTCTGGCTGCGGTAGATGACCGGCGAGGCCGCGCGGCTGCGGAACGCGCCGTCGGTAAAGTCGGCATAGAAGGCGTCGTAGCCCCGCAGCGCCTGCACGATCTCGGTGTAAAGCCCGTAGCGGCCCACCGCGCCGTCCGTCTCGCGGGTGTCGTAGAGGATGCGCCCCGCGGCGTCCGTGACGAGAATGCGGGAAATGCCGGTATCCTCCACCAGCGTCATCGCGGAGGCGACGTTCTCCTCGCTCAGCTCCTCCAGGCCGCTCAGCGCCGTCACCATCACGCTCACGCTGCTTTGCAGCGTCGTCTGCTTGGAGCGCACGACCAGATTTTCCGACACGATCAGAGGGTAGGTGTTCATGAAAACGAGCACTGCCGCAATGACCAGAATATAACTCAGGCCGAATTTGACCTGTAAGTTCGCACGCCGCACGGCGCTCCCCTCCTCCCATTCGTTTTCCTTCTGTGCGCCGCTCAGTCCTTGAGGTAGTAGCCCACGCCCCACTTGGTCATGATGTGCTTCGGCTCGGCGGGGTCATGCTCCAGCTTTTCGCGCAGGCGGCGGATGTGGACATCCACCGTGCGGTAGTCGCCGGCGTAGGTGAAGCCCCAGACGAGATCCATCAGATTCTCGCGCGAGTATACGCGGTGGGGATTCTTGATGAGTAGCTCCAAAATGTCGTATTCCTTCGCCGTCAGATCGACCGGCACGCCGTCGCGCAGCGCGATGCGACGCTCGGTGTCGAGCGCGATGCCGCCGGCGGTCAGCAGCTCCGTGCGCTTCTGCGCGGTCTGACCCGCACGGCGCAGCAGGGCGCGGATACGCGCCTTGAGCTCTAAAATGTTGAAGGGCTTGGTGACGTAATCGTCCGCGCCGGACTCGAGGCCGATGATCTTGTCCGCGTCCTCGCTGCGGGCGGTGAGCATGATGATGGGCACCGCGGAGAATTCGCGGATGCGCATACAGGCGGTCAGCCCGTCCACCTCCGGCATCATCAGGTCCAGGATGATGAGGTCGAAGCTCTCGCTCCTGGCCAGCTCGACGGCGGCCGCGCCGTCGAAGGCAGTCTCGACCTGATAGCCCTCGTTCTCAAGGTTGAATTTGATGCCCTTGACGAGCAGCTTCTCGTCGTCCACCACTAAAATTTTCACGGCGCATCGCCTCCTGTCGTAATTTCATCGCGCATGGCGTCGAGCTTCGCGCTGCCGATGCCGCGCACCTCCAGCAGCTCGTCGAGCGTCTGAAAGTCTCCGTGCTCGGCGCGGTAGTCGAGGATCGCCTGCGCCAGCACCGGCCCGATGCCGGTAACGGTCTCCAGCTCCTCGGCGGTCGCGGTGTTGATGTTTACAAGCACGCGCTCGGGCGCGACCTCCTCCCGCGCGGGCCGCTCGGTCTGCACCGTATAGCCCTCCTGCTCGGTGCGGTTCGCGCCGAAGGTCAGATACAGCACGGCGGCGAGGAAGGCCAGCGTCACGAGCGCCAGAAAGAAATATGTGCTTCCGCCTTTTTCCTGCCGTTCCACGGTTGAACTCCCTCCCGTTTTTTGTTATACTGAATGTCGAATACCGTCGAGCGCGGGCAAGTCGCCCGCCGATCGTCCGATCAAATTTTATTGTAACATACTGCGAGGTACATTTCCATGAAAAAACGCCGCTTTTTTGCTCTTTTTTTGGTCCTCGGCCTGCTCGTCTCCCTTCTGAGCGTACCGGCCTCCGCCTTTGAGGAGATCGACGTCGACGCCCGCGCCGCCCTGCTCGTTGAGAAGGAAACGGGCGAGATCCTCTACGAAAAGAATGCCCACGAGAAGAACTACCCCGCAAGCATCACCAAGCTGACGGTGGCGCTGCTGGTGTTCGAGGCGATCGACGCGGGGCAGCTCTCGCTCGACCAGCCCATCACGGCGCACGAGAGCGCCTTCGAGGGTCTGAGCATCTACGGCAGCACCGCCGGCATCAAGGTCGGCGAGGTGCTGACGGTCGAGCAGCTTCTGCAATGTATGCTCATCGTCTCGGCGAACGAGGCGTGCAACATTCTCGCCGAGGCCGTGTGCGGCGAGGGGAACATCTCCCAGTTCGTGCAGAGGATGAACGAGCGCGCTGCCGCGCTCGGCTGCGAAAACACGCACTACGTCAACACCTCCGGCCTGCACGATCCCGACCACTACACCACCGCGTGGGACATCTATCTCATCACGCGCGCGCTGATGCCCTACGAGAAATTCATGGAGATCTGCAACTCCAAGTCCGCGGAGATCGCCGAGACCGACCACAACCAGCGCCATGTGCTCCACTCCACCAACCGCCTCATTTCCAACTGGCGCGAGCTCGGCTACCTCTACCGCGACGCGCAGGGCATCAAGACGGGCTCGACCGAGGAGGCCGGTCACTGCCTCGTTTCCTCCGCCGTGCGCGGCGACCGTCAGCTTGTGAGCGTGGTACTCGGCGCGGAGAAGATCACCCTTGCCGACGGCAAGAGCACCCTCACCAAGAGCTTTTCCGAGACCATCCGCCTCTTTGACTACGGCTTTGACTGCTTCTCCCGCCGCGAGGTCGTCTCCGCCGACGAGCTGGTGCGCGAGGTCCCGGTCGCCCTTTCGAGCGAGGCGAACTATGTCGTCGCCCACCCCGCCGAAAGCATCACGCGGATGCTGCCCACGGAGCTGGACCTCAGCGAGCTCACGCGCGACATCACGCTGCCGGACAGCGTGGACGCCCCCATTGCCGCCGGCGACGAGCTGGGCGAAATGACCGTCTCCTACAACGGCACCGTCTACGGCACGGTCAAGCTGCTCGCGCTCAGCGATGTGTCAGCCTCGTGGCTGCTGGTCGCCAGGCGCGACGTGGCGGACTTCTTCTCCCGTACCGTCGTCAGGATCGTTCTCGTCGTCCTTCTCCTGCTCATTCTTGCATTCCTTTTCCTGCGCGGGAACGGGCGCGGACGGCGCTACGGCAAGCGCAGCAGCGGACGCGCCGCTCCCGCCGGTTATCGCGGCCGCAGGCGCTGAGCATCGGGGAATCCAAACTGTTAAGGTCATCAAACCGCACAAAACGGACGGGGTATCCCGTCCGTTTTCCGTTCAGCAGGGAAAATTCCGCGGCACGTGGACTTTTGTCCTTGATTTTTGCCCATTCCCCTGCTATACTGCATTCATCGTCAGATAAGGAGGCACTCCTATGAAATATCTTGTTGTCATCGGCGACGGCATGGCGGACAACCCCGTCGAGGCCCTCGGCGGCAAAACGCCGCTCGAGTACGCCGACATTCCCACCATTGATTCCCTTGCCGCGCGCGGCACGGTCGGCAGCGTTGTGAACTGTCCCAAGCCGCTGCCCGCGGGCAGTGAGACCGCGATCCTCTCCATCTTCGGCTGCGACCCGCTCAAGCATTTCTCCGGCCGCTCGCCGATGGAAGCCGCCGCCATCGGGCTCAGGCTCGTTCCCGGCGACGCGGCGTTCCGCTGCAACCTCGTCGCGCTCGAGCCGGGCGATCAGCCCTTCGAGGAAAAGCGCATCCTCTCCCACTCTGCCGGCTCCATCGCCGGACAGGATGCGCTCGACGTCGTTGCCGCGCTCAACAGCGATCCCGAATTTTCCGCCGCGCTCCGTGCGGCGGATATGTACATCGACCCCAGCCCCTCGTTCCGTCCGCTGGCGGTGAAGCACCATTGCGATCCGAGCGGCGTGTGCTTTATCCCGCCGCACGACCACCTCGGCGAGGTCATCGGCCCGCTGCTCCCGAGCGGGAAGGACGCGGCGCTCGCCAGGGTCTTTGCCGACCTTATGCGCCTTGCCAATCGCGTGCTGGAGCACCACCCCGTCACCGAGAAGCGTCGCGCGGAGGGCAAGCTCGGCGCGAACGGCATCTGGTTCTGGGCAGCGGGCACGGCGATGCAGCTTCCCGACTTCCGCGAGGAGTACGGCTGCGGCGGCGCAGTCATCAGCGCGGTGCCCCTGTGCCACGGCATCGGCGTGCTGCGCGGGCTTGAGATGGTCGAGGTCGAGGGCGCGACCGGCGAGATCGACACCAACTTTGAGGGCAAGTTAGAGGCCACATGGGCGAGCCTTCAGAAGTACGACTTCGTCTGCCTGCACCTCGAGGCGCCCGACGAATGCACCCACAACGGCGACCTCAAGGGCAAGGTGCAGGCCATCGAATGGCTCGACAGCCGGCTCGTCAAGCCCCTCACCGAGCGTCTGGACGCGGCGCACATGGACTACCGCCTGCTGCTCCTCTCCGACCACAAAACGCTCACCGCGACGCGCGGGCACGACGGCGATCCCGTGCCGTATCTGCTCTACGACAGCCGCATCGACAGCGGGCGCGGCGGCGTGTACACCGAAAAGGCCGGCGAGAACGGTCCCTTCGTCGCGCACGGCTGCGAGCTGCTGCATCTTCTCTTTGAGCGCTGAAAAAGGAACATCGAAAAGGGTCAGCCGTCGGCTGACCCTTTTCTTATGTCTCCGCCGCGG
>ERZ857951.2987-NODE-2987-length-13579-cov-2.529207_pt1 | contig 13579 bp, 7 predicted proteins | sample MGYA00519759_ERZ857951 | MGnify/ENA primary metagenome ERZ857951 (study PRJEB31778, sample SAMEA3449377) | human gut metagenome | biome: human gut; feature: human-associated habitat; material: faeces | place: United Kingdom | collected 2010/2012 ...
TACAACTTCAAACACAGGAACACACGACAAACGAACTTCCCTCCTACGTACAAATCGTGGATAGTAATTCTCAACTGATATACAATAAAAAGCAAGACATTACCACACCAAAAGAATATCACGAATTGCAGGTATCACGTGGAGGCGAATACAAACTAACTTTACCAGATGGGACATTCGTTTATCTCAATTCCGCCAGCACGCTAAAATACCCGACTTGTTTCGATCCCGACAAACGCAAGGTACATTTATCCGGAGAAGCCTATTTTGAGGTGGCAAAAGATCCGAATAAACCATTCTACGTGCTAACCGATAACATACAGATAAAAGTGTATGGAACAACATTCAACGTCAACACGCACGATCCTGACTATACTAGTACCGTTCTAGTTCAAGGTAAAGTTGGTGTTAGTATCGTCGGTAAAAAAGAGGAAATAATCTTAAATCCGTCTCAATTGGCCTTGTTTGATAAAAAACAACACAAAATCGATATTCAGAATATAAACCCACAGCAATATATTGCCTGGAAAGACGGCCTCTTCGTGTTTGAAGAAGAACCTTTGGAAAAAATCATGGATAAACTTGCCTTGTGGTACGATTGTCAAGTTTTTTACACAAACCAAGAATCACGCAACATTCGTTTTACGGGTTATCTAAAGCGATACGAACAAATTGACAAGATACTAAAAGCTATTGGTTCAACCGTCAGCGTATCATTCGAAATAAAAGGAAAAACAATCCTTGTAACGAGTAATGAAATGAAATAGTAATAAACAAAAGACGGAAAATGTTCCAGCATTCCCCGTCATTAGTTAAATCACGAACTGACGTTATTCCAGTAACATCAAGTTCATTTTAATAACAATAAAACTTCACAAAGTTATGAAAAATTATTGGATTAGGCCTCATTGCCGCATAGTACACCGGCACAAATTTCCATTAATCATGAAAATCTTTATCGTATTTATGTTATTCTTTAACATGAGTTTATCCGCTGTGACCTATTCGCAATCAAAGAGGGTGAACATCCGTTTACAGGAGGTTCCGATCAAAACTCTATTTGACGAAATTCAACGGCAAACCGGATATTATTTCGTGTTTAATTCAGAACAAGCGAAACAAATGGGAGTCTTCTCCTTGGATGTACAAGAAGAAACTGTCGAAAACGTATTGAAGGATATTTTGCATAACACGCAATATACCTTCAAATTCGAGGATGACATTATCATTATTGCACCCAAAGAAGTCTCCCAAGAACAACCTGTATTGAAAGGAACCGTCAAAGATGAAAAAAATCTGCCTCTACCGGGAGTGACAATTTTGGTAAAAGGAACCAGCAATGGAATTACTACTGATCCCCAAGGCAATTTCACGATCAAACTTCAACCGAATGATACTCTTGTGTTTTCTTTTATCGGAATGAAAACACAATATTTCCGATACACCGGGCAAAAAGAGATAACCATTATCCTTCAAGAAGATAAATTAGAGATTGATGAAGTTGTCGTTACCGGTATCTTTGAACGTAAATCAGAAAGTTTCACTGGAGCAACAGCGACATTCAAAGCAGAAGAATTAAAAAGAGTTGGCGGCCAGAATGTTCTCCAAAGCCTCAAAACACTAGATCCTTCGTTCTCTATTTTAGAAAGTCGTGATTACGGTTCTGACCCGAATCGTCTTCCCGATATTGAAATCCGGGGAAAAAGTAGCGTGATCGGTCTAAAAGAAGAATTCGGTACAGATCCCAACCAACCTCTATTTATCCTTGACGGTTTTGAAACAGATCTGAAAACAATTGTCGATCTGAACATGGATCGGGTTGCCTCTGTTACCATTCTAAAAGATGCTGCCTCGACAGCGATTTACGGAGCCAAGGCTGCCAATGGTATCGTCGTCATTGAAACGAAAAAACCAGAACCAGGTAAATTCCGGGTAACTTATAGCGGGAATCTGTATATTTCCATTCCAGACCTTTCCGACTATAACCTGATGAATGCCAAAGAAAAACTTGAATTTGAACAAAAAGCAGGCAGATATACCTCTCAACTCGGAAACAGTAATGAACAACTTTTCTTAGACAGTCTCTACAACCTGAATCAAGCAGAAATTGCAAGAGGTGTTGATACTTACTGGCTAAGCGAACCTCTCCGCACGGCAATCACGCATAAACACAATGTATACGCTGAAGGAGGAGATGATGCTGTTCGCTACGGGCTTGGTTTCACGTACAATGGCACAGACGGAGTAATGAAACAATCCAGCAATAGCCTTGTAGGAGCAAATTTTGACCTCACATACCGGAAAGGAAATTTTCTGTTAAATAACAAAATGTCCTACGATTATTACCAACAAGAAGATCCCATCGTTTCCTTTTCAGAATTTGCAAAAGCCAACCCTTACTACCGTAAAGATTCCAATTCGGGAGAAATTGAACGGTATCTAGTCGACATGAACACCTATAACGGTCAGTATACCGTAGAAAATCCGATCTACAATGCCAATCTCAATAGCTTTAAAAAAAGCGATAAATCCAAATTCGATAACAAATTGAATGCGGAATACCGAATTTTACCAGAACTCGTACTTAGAGGACGTTTCGCTTTAGGATTAAGTCAGACAAAATCCGATGATTTTACTTCCCCTCTAGACCCCTCCTACGACAAAGTTTCTTTTGACAAAAAGGGACGTTATATTAGTGGAAGTGGAAAAGATTTCTATTACGATGGAGATATCACGTTAAGTTATGGTAAAGTTTTCGGAGAAAAACATCAAGTGAATGCCGTCATCGGAACTCGGATGCGTTCGGACGAAAGTAATTCCGAAACAAACTATTCCACGGGATTTCCTATCGGAGATTTTAAACGTCCTTCCTTTGCCACCGGATATGCCGAAGGAGAGAAACCAACCTATACCAAATACATTACCCGGTCGAACAGCTTTTACTTTAACGGGGGATACTCTTTTGACAACAGGTACTTGATTGATGCTAATATCCGACTGGACGGAGCTTCTGTTTTCGGAAGTAACAAACGTTATTCAGAAACTTGGGCCGTGGGGCTTGCCTGGAATCTTCATAACGAAAAATTCATGCAAAATGTACAATGGTTAAACAGACTGAAAATCAGAGCCTCTATTGGTAATCCGGGGAACCAGAACTTCTCGACATTCCAATCCTACACAACTTACACATTTAATAACTGGATTCAGAATGCTTTCGGAGCCAGCATGATCGTGTCTAATTTCGGAAATCCGAATCTGAAATGGCAAAAGACTCTTGACAAGAATATTGGTTTCGACCTAACGTTAATGGATAACAGATTAAACGTAAACTTCGATTATTATAACAAATCGACAGACCCGCTTTTAGCTTCCATTTCAGTTCCCTCATCTGTCGGAGTCAAAACGGTACTCACGAATTTAGGTAAACAACTGACCAAGGGTATCAGCGGTACGATTAAATATTCTCCAATCTACCGGCCTCACGATCGCATAAACTGGACATTAAGTGCCAACTTCAAACACCAGACGGCAGAGTATAGAAATATCGGAAATAGTCTAGATCAGTTCAATCAAGAAAATAGAAATAAAAATTTGGTGAGATATTACGATGGTGGTAGTCCCACTTCCCTCTGGGCTGTACGTTCTTTGGGAATTAATCCCACGGATGGAAGGGAGGTTTTCCTAACGAAGGATGGGAAATACACTTTCGAGTATGATGTCGAAGATGAAGTAATTGTTGGAAATAGCGAACCCAAATTAGAAGGTGTCGTGGGGAGCGTTCTATACTACAAGGGATTCTCTTTCTCCTTATATTTCAGATATAGTCTAGGAGCAGATGTATTTACCGAAGCAACCTACAAAAAAGTAGAGAATATCTCCGAAAGTCAACTGAAATACAATCAAGACAAACGGGCCTTATACGATAGATGGCAAAAACCAGGTGACATCGCTAAATTCAAGGGTATTTCTCTCACGGAAACTACCCCGATCTCATCCCGTTTCGTTATGAGAGAGAACTATATCAAGGCAGAATCTATTTCAATCGGTTACGATTTCGACTCGGAATCAATTCAGAAATTAGGTATTCAATCGTTACGCTTACAAGCAAACACGACAGACTTATTCCGTATTTCTTCAATCACAGAAGAACGAGGAATAGAATATCCGTTTGCCCGTTCGTTTTCATTTTCTTTATCGGTAATGTTCTAAAAAATAAATTATGAATAAAAGAATATACAAATTAACAGGTCTACTCTTCCTATTCGTACTTACGTTAATGGGATGTAATTCGTGGCTCGATGCCAAACCAGAAGACAAACAGCTTTACAGTACCGTACAAGGTTTCAGAACCGCATTAAACGGAATCTATGTGGAATTAAACGACAAATCACTCTATGGCGGAGACTTACTTGTCACGGGAATCGAAGTATTGGCTCAACGTTATGACTTCTCGGGAAACACGACAGATATCAGTAAAGTCGGAAATTATGATTACACGACTGACTATGCCAAAGCAAAATTCGCCGCAATTTGGGAAAAAGCCTATTCCCTAATCGCCAATTGTAACAAATTACTTGAATACGCAGAACTCAATCAAGACGTGTTGAACGGCCAAAACAGAGAATTAATCACAGGTGAGACTTACGCCTTACGTGCATTCCTCCATTTTGACCTTTTACGCCTATTCGGACCTATTTATAAAGAGTCCCCCTCTGCCGAATCAATACCCTATAACACGAAATATTCCATTTCTGCCACCTCGATACTTCCGGCAAATCAAGTGATCGAGAAAATCCTCAACGATTTGAAGACGGCCGAGGATTTACTACAAAAATCTGATCCAATCATTGAAAATGGGCCTCAGAATCAAGATTCGGAAGACGGATTAAATCATTATACTTATAGGGCTCAACGATTCAATTATTACGCGGTGAAAGCCCTGCAAGCCCGAGTCAATCTATATGCAGGAAATACCGAAGAAGCAGTAAAAGCAGCGAGATCAGTCATTGCTGTTCAAGAGCAATGGTTTCCTTTCACCAAATACAGCGAGATCATGGGGGGAACGAAAAGCGCTGACCGTATATTTTCTTCTGAGATTATATTCTCATTATATCATTCTGCACGAAGTGATATCTTTACGGATTATTTCAGTCCGGACCTAGAACCCTCAGCTGTTTATCTTCCCAAGAAAAATCTCGACAAATTTTTTATACAAGAAACAGACAAAGACTGGCGCTACTCTTCTACATGGTTACAAGCCTCAACAAGAGACTATAAATGTTTCCACAAATACGAAAATGTATCAACCACGACAAACTTAAATCATCTAATCCCGATCCTAAGAATCACCGAAATGTACTATATTATAGCAGAAGTTTCCACTGACGCTACCGAAGCATTAGATGCCATAAACAAAGTACTATACAACAGAGGATTAACAGAATTACCCAATAACGATAACTTGGCTTCGACTGTACAGGAAGAGTATAAACGAGAATTCTGGGGAGAAGGACAATTATTTTTTTACTACAAAAGGGTAAACGAACCTTCCATATATTCTTTCTCGGAAGGAAAATCCATCACAATGGATGCAACAAAATACGTGATACCCTTGCCGTTAAGTGAAACTGATTACCGTTAAAATGGAATGCTTTATGAAAAAATATCTACTTATTACACTATTTGCCCTACTTTGGTTAGAGTACAGTTGTGATTCCGAGTACGAAACCTATAACGGGGAAGACGTTATTTATATGAACGAAACGACAGATACCACCCGATTCTCTTTTACCTATGTCGATAGTAAATACGACAGGCAAACCCAAGAGATAAATATCAAAGCTGTCGGTAAAGTCTACGATTATGACCGGGTTGTCAATATAAAATTTACCCCAAAGAATGCGGTGGAAGGAGTCGACTTTGAACCATTAGCCGAGCAATACGTGGTAAAAGCCGGGGAAACAACTCTTGTTATCCCGATTGTTATGATACGGACGGACGCCCTCCAAACAGAAGAAAAAATCATCGACATGGAACTTCTGGACAACGAGTATTTCAAGACTTACTACGATTTTGGCTCCAACGACCGAACCACGTGGGTACAGACAGACAGATTGAGACAAACTTTAATTTTCTCAGAGTTTATGACACAACGGCCACAACAATGGAATCCCTATGTACTAGGCACGTTCACTCCAAAAAAGTTCAAACTAATATGTGACGTGATGGGTATCGAACGAGAGAAATTTCTAGATGCCTCTTACATGAGCTATCGAACTTCATACATCGGTAAATACATGAAAAAATATCTGGCTGACGAAAAAGCTGCGGGTAGAACAATTTACGAAGAAGACGGAGTTACTGAAATGACTATGGGCCCACAAGCTCAATAACAAATACGGAAAATTATGAAAACAAAAGTATATACATTACTATCCTTTTGCGTTATATTACTATACTCGTGCTATTCAGACGAAGGGAATTACGATTATAAGGAGATTAACGAAGTTAAAATCAACGGTCTACCAAGTGGAATTGTTACCAAATTTAAAGACGTTGATACGCTAAAAATTCAACCGACGCTGGAAAATACACAAGCAGGCGAGAATTACGAGTACACTTGGACGGCCGTACTCCAGGACGGTAAGATAGATGATAAATTCGAGTTTGAAATTGGTAAAGAAAAAGATCTAAGTTATCTTATCAAACTTCCTCTCGCAAAATACTACGTTTATCTGGAAGTATTGGATAAAACGACTCAAGTAACTTGGCGACAAAAATTTGATCTAGAAGTAATTACTGCCACTACGTCAGGTTGGCTCGTACTAAGCGATCAAGCAGGGATGACCCAACTAGACATGATCTCCCAAGCCGGGGAGGACGAATTCATGGTTCGAGACTTGCTCAAAGACTTCAACCTACCAAATAAAAAAGGGCCCAAACGTATTCTCATGAATGTAAATTATAGTAGTGGCGCAAGTAGTACGGAAGATAAGATTATCTTAATCACAGAAACAGGAAGTTGTTATCTGGATCCAGAGTATCTCACATGGGAGGAAGCCTTCGATTTAAAATACGAAATGGGAATGTTACCTGAACCGTTCATTCCGACCTGCGTAACTTCCATTGCTCCCCGGGATTGGAGTTATACTAGAAACATTTTATTAACTACCACCGAAGTATATTGCAAGAATGTCGGAAGTGGATATATCTACGAATTACCCAAAAATAATATTCTTGAAGAGGAAAAAACATTCAAAGTTGCTCCGGTAGTTATCACAAGTGGGGAAGATATAACCTCTCAATGGGAGCCACCAGTGATACTTTATGACACGGATAACAACCGCTTTGTTCAACTCGACTTAACCTGGAACGGAACCTCTTGCAGAATCCCGACTTTAAAGAAGGAAATATGGCCCATGGTTACAGGGAAAGACTTCGTCTATGCCACGAACACACGCCAGAATTACGCCAGCTCGTTCATTATTCTAAGAGATAATAATAATAAATTATGGTTACACGGTTTAGGTAACATTTACCAAAATTCCTTTGCCCAACTAGAAAAGTATTACTATCAGTTAGACGCTCCAGACATCGAACGAGCCAAATTGTTCGCAGTTCACACATATTATTATTTTCTGTTTTATGTCGTAGATAACCAAATATATCAGTTTGATATGGTTACCAAGGAAAGCCGAAAATTAACTCCTAAAGATAAGGATGGTAATGATATTAACTTCTCCGGAGAGGAAATCACATTTATCAAGTTTAACCTCCTTCAGTATGGGAACAGAAATGATCCGAACGGATATGGTCAAAGCGAGTATTGTCTCATCGTAGGTTCAACCAAAGGAGGCGAAACCGGAGGTATGATTCGAATGTTAAATATCAAGGAGAGAATGAATGACGAAGTAACCTTATATAAAGAATACCCAGGATTCGCCAAACCGATTGATATTGTATTAAGAGAAAGAAAATAATTATCTGCATCCGTTAGTAGAGTAAAAACAATAATTTAAACCGTGCCAATCATGAATATATTTCATTCGACTGGCACGGTTTAGTATTAGTATTTTCTAAATTTCACTATTATTCAATCATTAAGTACATCATCTCTTTACTTCGGTAAAATACAACGTACTACAACTCTTATTCTTTAAAACGTTTCAGGTTCGCTGAAGTAAATCCCCATTCCGGAGTCAAAATACTGCCCTCTCCCTTGAGGGTGTACCACGGGGATTTATCACGCTCTTTCGGGTTCTCCAGCACTTGAATATCTTGAGCCGGCATATAGCTTTGGGCCAGCAAATACAACTTTTCTCCTGTTGCGGGATTCTCTGCCATATCGACCACGATGACCGCGTGCCCGGGTGAACCGCCTTGAATAAGCACGTCCCCGATCTGCATGGAAGTCACCGGTACGGACGTTAATTCCTTCGCCAAAGATAAAGTCCCGGCATAAGCGAACACCACGTCCAGATAGGCTCTAAAAGTTTTATAAGAGTAGTCTTTTTCTTTGGATTTGTACCAAGAAACTTGATTCCCTTTCACGCTGATCCGGTAACCTTCTGCCCATTTCGTGTAATCGGCACGGAAACCGTTCGTGAAGTTAAAGTGGATCCGGTCATACGCTTTATGCTTATACAGGTATTCCGCCCGCAAACGAATCACGGCATCGGCACATTGTTGCAAATCCCGCTTACCGATCTCCATATCCACCACGGCACAATACACGCTCCGGTTCCATTTCTCCCGGCCATCGAAATAATGCACTTTAGTCCCGTGAGAACGCAAAGGAAGGTTCCTCAGGTATTCACCAAAAGAACCTTCCTTCACGTTTACCCTCGCGTATCCCTCGGGGGGAACAATCCGGGTATGGATTTCTTTTCCATCCGCCCGGAGCAACGTGTTCTGCCCTATCCCTTGCAGACAACAAAACAGGACGATGCAGAGGGTAATGCAATTTTTCATATTAATCCAGTAACATTCCAGCCGCAACTTCTTCAGCCACTTTCTTGGAAGTTAATTGCTCCAAAATAGCCAGACCGAATTTGAAAGCATACGCCGGACCTCTACCCGTGATCACGTTACCATCAACCACCACGCCATGAGGTTGCATTTCGGCACCCGGTAAATATTCTTCAAATCCCGGATAGCAAGTCATTGTATATCTTTTGTTCATTTTTATCTTACTCAACACCAAAGCCGGAGCTGCACAAATAGCCGCCACGTAACCACCTTTGTCAAAGTGTTTCTGAATCATTTGCACCAATGCCGTACAATCTCCCAGATTCTTGGCTCCCGGCATTCCGCCCGGACAAATCAAGAATTCCGCCTCTTCTTCTTTCACGTCACTCAACAAAAGATCGGCCATCACAGGAACTCCATGCGCGCCTGTATCCTCTTTCTTATCGGAAATAGAAACCGTTTTCACTTCGATCGTTCCCCGACGTAAAACATCCACTACCCCGAGAGCTTCTACCTCCTCAAAACCATCCGCTAAAAATAAAAATGACTTTCTCATAATTCTTGTAGTTTTAAATGATTCTCCAAAATTACGAAAAATATAACAGGTTTCAAATCCTAAATAACAAACTACTCCTTCACACGCACCAGTTTCACGGCATCAGCAATGATCAGTTGTTTCTTAACTGGTAATTTATCATCCGGCACGCCATGAACTTGCACTAAACCGGCACTTTTATCCTCTGCATCAGCCTTGATCTCCCCACCCCTGTCATCCAGAATCACTTGAGCCTTCCCGACCGGAAAATCGAATTTTCCCAAGGAAACCCACCCGACCGGAATAATATCCGCTTCCACGATCACCTCTTTTTCCATCAAGCTATTACATACCTTGTAATGCAGCAAAGAACCCGTGAAAACGGAACTAATCGGGGGATAAGTAAGTGATGAAACCTGATGATAAAAAAAGACTTCATATTTCCCGGCTTCCTTTATATCTGCTGTCCAGATAGCCTTTCCCGCCCCGGTTCCGGAAACTTTACCAAAAGCACTCCGCACGGGGATTCCATAGCTTTCTGCCGTGAACATTTCTGTCCATTCCTTCTTCTCCAATGACGCCTTAAAAGTCGATTTACGCTCCTTTGTCAAGAACGGTAATCTTTTCCGCTCCCCGGAATCAATCAACTGGAATTGTTCACTCCGGTTATCAACAATGATCTCGCCGGAATTTTCGAAGAAACGACGATCAATATCCCAAATGCCCTCCATGCCTTCCCTTATTTTGGAAATTCCTTCTTTTACTAAAGGAATATTATAATCACCGGGAAAATTAGCCGCCAAATTCGTCCCGATGTAACCATGATCCCCGTTCATGATAAATTTTACCTCCTTGCATACTCCGGCCGGAATCATGTAATATTTCTCTCTCAGGGGCATATTAAAATCCACGGCAATGCCTCCTTCTCGTTTCGACATAAATTCATCCACCGTTTCATCATCAGCAAGAATTGATATAACCCCATCCATATCCGACATATTCCATACTTTAAAACCAACTTGATATTTCGGGAAGCCATCCGTAATAATTTGCTGCACCTGAATATCTCTTATATCAAAAGACGGGAGTCCCTCCCGTTGGTATAATTTATCCATAAACGGAAGTAAATCAACCCCTAGATCAGCCTGAAAATTCCGAGCGATCTGTTCTAAAGTAATTTCTTCAAATTGAGTGCCGGAAGAGAGCTGTTCCGAGAATTGGTACAACTTTTCGGGGGCAACAGAAGTAGATAAATAAGCTGCCAATGCTCCTGCTTCCAACTCGAAAATTCTTGCCTGTACTTTATCCGGTAACGAATCGTTAGAAAGAATTTCCTTCAAGCTGGCTTGCTTTAAACAATCAATAGCTAACATATCATCCGGCCTGAGACCGGTATTTCCTATTGTATATTTCTTTTTAGAAATAAACATTTTGCTAAGTAGCATATTGGCTGCCGGATAAGTACCTGAAGACAAGAATCCCGTGAAATCGTAATACATAGGCAAAATGTCATGTAACTTTTGTTGAAGCAACGTGACGTTAGATTGCAATCCCATACGTTCAACACTATAAATCCCTTCCGGATCATCCAAATTCTCCTGTCTTTCCTTTGCAAATTTTTTCGCAACAGTCATCGGAACGTAGGAAGGAATACTTGCTGCCCGTTCTCCCCAAAAAACAAATTCAGGCTGGACAAATTCGCTACCCGTTTTCCATTTCCGTAAAAAAGAAACAAACGAGAGAGGACTTTCTACCAACATCAATTTTTGAAACGGGTAGCCCCGCCCGATTCTTGCCTCCAAACGTCCTTTGAGCATGGCCAATACCTTGCTCAATTTCTCTCCCTGAATTTCAGTATACCCCTCGAAAAACAATTCATGGCCGGGGAAATAATAAAATTCCACATGAAGATTACCGATCTCGATTTCTTTCTTATGGTAGTTCCCGATACAAAGCGTTATCCCGGGTAATTTCTGCCGATTCTTGAAAAATACTTCACCTGTTCCGTATTCCGGCTCGCCTTGCGATAGAACCTGTTGTCCATCCCGTGTTTTTACCCGCAGAGTATATTCCGAAAAATTTATTTCACGAGCGTATGGTGATACCATATTGATCGGGGGGACAGCTACCGGGTACCAAAGAATTTCCGGGTGTAACAAGGTATAGTTTTCTCCCAGATAAGCAAAACGAGTTCCGAAATTGAATAATCCACGTCGCTTTCCGGGATCATACCTTCCTACATTATGCCGCTCTTCAAAAGGCACATCCAAGTAGCATATTGCTTCATCAATTTTACCTTTATAGGAGAGATGCAAAGAAATGGTATCACCCGGCAAAAGCTGGCGTTCAAGCACGACAACCTGCTGATCCCGGTGATAACCCATATCGTTACCTGCCTCCTTTAGAGAATAAATCTCTAACGAAGGATTCAGGTACAACACGATCTCCGAGAGCCTTTCCTGATTCCGATTCTGTAAGGTCATCCTGCTATCCAACCACATCTCTCCATCCTTCCACTCGTAGGAGATTTCATGGTTGGTAACCCGTGCTTTAGGTCGGGATTGATATTCGACATAAGCTTGCCTATACTCTTCTGAACGGCACTCCCGCTGCCGAATTGCATCCCAATATAAAAACAAACAGATCACGCTGCACAATACAACTACTCCCCCACTTCCCCATTGCAATCCTTGATGTTCTTTATGGTCCCGCAGACGTTTCATGTTAGCAACCCAGAATAAAACTCCGGCAACACCCAACCCGGTATAAGTCAAGCGATGCAGCAAATACCCCTTCAAATCAGGGTGTCCTACCACGTCCGAAAACATATTCGGCAAATTCCTGCCCCAAAAGTCAAACGCTCCAAACTGCCACTCATCCAAATAGAAATATATACCCAATCCCAAAAGTCCCAGAACTAAAACAGATAGCGGACGATTTTTGACCATTGCCGATATACTCAACGCACAGCCCAATACAAAAATTAAAGTCGGGATGGACAAGGTGAACAGATAGAAAACATAAATCCACACGTTAAAAGGGGCTCCTACAACCCAAAGGTTTATATACATACATACCAACAGCACGCATATATTCACGAAAAGGAACATCCTGAATATTCCTAGAAAACGACCGATGCAGTATTCACTGTTCCGAAACGGTCGGCACAGGAATACTTCCATCGCGTCTTTTTTCCTTTCCCGGTACACGACCTCCATGCACACAAACAAAGCAATCAGGACTTGTACCAGGTTATAGTAATACATACTAAAAAAAGGAAAAGAAGAAGGAAGAGCCACTTTATACCAAAACACATTTACTCTTCCTTGCTTTATCATCTGCCATAACGAAATACCGACAAGGGCAATCACTACAAATCCCAGAAAAACAATATCTCGTCTTAACAATTTAGACTCATAGCGAGCCACGATATTCACGTTACGCATATTCATTTTATCTACCCCTCCTACGGTGCCAGATTAATATTCCACAACCAATTAATAACAGGGGTAATATCCCCACGAACATCACTTTCACCCACTTCATAGATGACAATTCCAGTGAAATCGAGGTATCGGCAGGATCGGGACGACGGGTATTCACCGGGAATTCCCCATCCGTCAACCAACGGAAGGACTCCGTGATCAACGAGAAGTTGGACGCCTTGATACCCTTCCGGTACATCATCAGTTCGGAGTTACTGATACAATCCGCATCTCCCAACACGATAATCCGTTGTTCCCGGTTTCCCATCTTCCGGCTCAAAGCCAAGGCTATCGGGTAAACACCTTCTTTTTCCCCGGCAACAGGGTTGAGTTCTACCGGCTCATTCAATAAATCCCGGGTTTCTATCTCGTTCCAACATCCCGTGTCACGCATGGTCAAAACAGGACGCACCATAAAACCTTTATCCATTGTATAGTTTAACGCTGTGGCTCCGGGCATCGTGATCACCCGTTTTTTCTTCTGCAAATCGGCATAGTTAAGGGACATCTCCGCGGCATCTTTTGTCAATTCACCCCGAATCAGATCCGGATCGAAATCCCGACTGGGTTGTACCAGAACACCGGGCATAAA
>ERZ857951.2994-NODE-2994-length-13537-cov-3.159694_pt1 | contig 13537 bp, 10 predicted proteins | sample MGYA00519759_ERZ857951 | MGnify/ENA primary metagenome ERZ857951 (study PRJEB31778, sample SAMEA3449377) | human gut metagenome | biome: human gut; feature: human-associated habitat; material: faeces | place: United Kingdom | collected 2010/2012 ...
GCGGGAAGACAGCCCGGGGCGAGACGAGCCAGAAGACCTGCCCTTGCTCCCGCGCATCGATGCTTCGGGTCCAAAGCGGAGTGCAAGTTTTTCCGGGTTTTCCGGAGCCTGCTTTCACTTCAAGATATTTCTTGCCCGAGGAGAAGGGACGATCTCTTTTCGTGCCGGCGATCTTCACCGTGCCGCACAGGGAGCCTCGGAGCGTCGGTTTTCCCTGATGAGCGACAGATGGGGGGATGCCATAGCCCCCATCTGTTCTCATTTCAAGCGAAGAGGGAATATCCGGTTCCGACTCCGGACCCACGCGCCCGAGAGACGGCTTTTCCTGGAAGGGAGAGTCCGTAAGCGGCGAAAGCGCGCCTCTGCCTAAGGGGAAGTTGGCATTTCGGATCGTTATGTTAATTTTGTCTTCGATATGAAAAATCGCTGGAAAATCGGCCTGACATGGTTGGCCATAGCGCTTGGGACGGCATCCTGCCGGCCCGTCGCTACGGCCGCTACGGCGACAGAATCCTTCCGATGGACGAGACACTGGTGCTCTCGGCCGTTGACCTCTGCGGCAGACCGTATCTCTCTTTCCAGGCAGAATTTACACGGGAGAAAGTAGGAGAGATGGAGACCGAGATGGTAAAAGAATTCTTCTACGCCGTTTCCTATGCGGCGCAGATGAATCTGCATATCAAAGTGCTTGACGGCGGAAATAACCACCACATCATCGAGGCGATGTTCAAAGCATTTGCGAAGGCACTCGATGAGGCAACTTCCTTCGATCCGAGAATTGCCGGCGTGCTCTCGACCAAGGGCAGCCTGTAAGAGCAGAAAAAGAGGAGAACAAGAGATGAAACAAGCATTAAAATGTGATTTTACCTGGGCGGATTTTAAGACAAACAGCGACGGCATGGTTCCGGTTGTTGTACAGGATGCGGAAAATGACGAAGTGCTGATGCTCGCCTACATGAATGAAGAAGCGTTTGAGACGACACTGCGCCTTGGAAAAATGACGTACTGGAGCAGAAGCCGCAATGAGCTCTGGACGAAGGGACTGAGCTCCGGCCATGTGCAGTATGTAAAACAGCTTCTGATCGACTGCGACAACGATACAATCCTTGCCAAAGTAGAACAGGTCGGCGCAGCGTGCCACACCGGAAACCGCACCTGCTTTTACCGGACCCTGGCAGAATAAAAATTTTTGATTCAGAGCATAAAAAGAGCTCCTGTTTCACAGAATAAAATCTGTGGGACAGGAGCCTTTTTATGCGGTTCTGTATCGTTAAAAAGCCATTACAGAAGAAGGTATTTTAAGATAAACAGAACAGCCAGGATGTACATGATCACGCTGATCTTTTTTTCTTTTGCTTTTCCGCTCAGGATCTGGATTGCAACGTAGGAGATAACTCCCATGGCAATACCTTCGGAAATGCTGTAGAAGAACGGCATAGCTCCGATGCAGATGTAGCACGGAATCGCCTCGGAAAGATCACTGAAATCAATGTTGACTACGTTGGTCAGCATGTAGAAGCCTACCACGATCAGTGCCGGAGCCGTTGCAAAGGACGGGATGGCAAGGAAGATCGGGGAGAGGAACAGAGCGAGGCCGAAGAGGATTGCAGTGGTAACAGCGGTAAGACCGGTACGGCCGCCTTCGGAAACGCCGGAAGCACTCTCAACGAAAGTTGTTGTGGTAGAAGTACCAAGAACAGCACCTGCGCAGGTAGCAACAGCATCTGCCATCAGCGCGCCCTTGATGCGCGGAAGTTTTCCGTTTTTGTCGAGCATGTTTGCCTTGGAAGATACACCGATCAGAGTTCCGATGGTATCAAACATATCGACAAACAGGAATGCAAACATGATCACGAAGAACTCGCCTGTTTTCAGAATGGAGAAATCCAGTTTTCCGAAAATCGGGGCAAGGCTTGGAATGGAAAGTCCGTTGGAAAAATCCGGGAACAGGCTGTAGAAGCCGTTTGCCGGGTTCGGAACGTAGAGACCGCATGCCTGGCAGATCATGCCGAGGATCCAGGTTGCAAGAATTCCCCAGAGGATGTTTCCCTTTACATTGCGTACGACAAGAACGGCGGTGAGGATAACACCGATGACTGCGAGCAGAACGGTGATTCCGACATCGTTAAACGTTCCTGCCACATACTCTGTTCCGTTTAATGTGGCTGCAGACTGCAGGTTGGCATTGTAGGAAGACAGGGAATAGAGGCCTGCCACGGTTGAAGAGTTCGGCAGTACAATTTTTGCATTCTGAAGTCCGATGAATGCGATGAACAGACCGATGCCGACGCTGACTGCAGATTTCAGGCTGGCCGGAATGGAGTTGAAGATCGCCTCACGGACGTTGGTCAGAGAAAGTACAATAAAGATGATACCTTCTGCAAAAACGGCGGTCAGGGCTGCCTGCCAGCTATATCCGTAGCCGAGAACAACGGTGTAGGCGAAATAGGCGTTGAGGCCCATTCCTGGTGCCAGAGCGAATGGATAATTGGCGAAAAGTGCCATGAGCAGGGTGCCAAGGAAGGCTGCCAGAGCCGTTGCGGTAAAGACAGCGCCGTGGTCCATGCCGGTGGAGGAAAGGATGTTCGGGTTGACGGCAAGAATGTATGCCATCGTCATGAACGTGGTGACACCGGCGATGATCTCGGTTTTGACCGTTGTTCCATTTTCCCGCAGCTTGAATGTGTTTTCCATCAGCTTGCTAAACTTTTCCATAATTTTCTCTCCTTTTGAATTTTGTAGGCGGAAATGTCGCCTCATAATATGGAAACATCCTAAATGTTACAATATTATCAAGTAGAATGCAAGAAAGAAACGAAAAGAATCTGAAAATTTCTTGTCGAAATTTTTAATTTTTCTATAGACAAATGTCATGATTTCTTTTATGATAAAAAAGGTGTCTTGTAAAATCTGCGTTAAGGAAATGTAAAATATTGAGACCAAAACACGAAAATACTTTGACAGGGATTTTGAAAAGACATCAGAAAAAGACAAGGAAGAAAAAAGAATATGAGTGTAATAGTGTCTTTGATGGGCGGTCTGGGCTTCTTCTTATATGGAATGAAGCTGATGAGTGAAGGACTGCAGAAGGTTGCCGGATCCAAGATGAGAAGCATTTTGGAGGTATTTACGAAGAACCGTGTGATCGGTCTTCTGGTCGGTATTTTCTTTACCGCGCTGATTCAGTCCTCCAACGCTACAACCGTTATGGTGGTCAGCTTCGTAAACTCCGGTCTGATGAAACTGGCACAGGCTCCTGGAATTATCCTCGGAGCAAACATCGGTACGACAGTTACCGGACAGCTGATTGCGTTTGACCTTGCGGATATCGCGCCGCTGTTTGTCATCATCGGTGTTCTGATGGTTATGTTCGTAAAGAACAATCTGACGATCAGCCGTCTCGGCGAGGTTATCTTGGGATTTGGTATTCTGTTTATGGGTATCTCCGGTATCTCAGGAGCCCTGAACGAAGCAAAAGAGATCCCGGCAGTCGTCAACGCCCTCGGATCCCTGACGAATCCGTTTCTTGCGTTCTTAGTCGGCTGGGTGGCTACCGCGATTCTGCAGAGTAACTCTGCAACGGTCGGAATCATCATGCTTCTTGCAAGAGAAGGTCTGATGGGACTTCCGATCTGTCTGTTTATGATGCTTGGATGCAACATCGGATGTACGATGTCCGCTATTCTTGCCAGCTTCGGCTGCAAAAAAGATGCAAAACGTGCGGCATGTGTCCACCTGCTGTTCAACATCTCCGGAACGATTGTCTGCTCCATTATTTTCCTGCTGTTTGGAAATCAGGTAGTTGACTTCTTTATGGGTATTTCCGGAAACGAAGCAGGCCGTATGATCGCAAATGCAAACTCGATCATCAAAGTATGCCAGGTACTCCTGATGCTGCCGTTTACCCCGCTTCTGGTGAAGGCAACGTACTTTATCATCCGCGGAAATGACGAGGAAGACAAAAAGTTCGAGCTTGCCTACATCAGCTCGAAACATGCGATGTCCCCGACGACTGCAGTTCTGCAGGTTGTCCGTGAGATGGAGCGTATGGCACAGATGGCAGAGACCAACCTGATTCGCGCGATGAATACGTTGGTGACCCGCGATCAGAAAGAAATCGACGAGGTCTACCGTGTCGAGGAAAATATTAATTTCCTGAACAAAGAGATTACGAACTATCTGGTTCACTTAAATCAGGCATCGCTGCCGACATCAGACGTTATGCGCATCGGTGCGCTGTTCCATGTGGTCAATGATATCGAGCGGATTGGTGATCATGCCGAGAATGTCGCAGATTCTGCTGTGCAGATGACGAATGACAATGTGACCTTCAGCAAACAGGGCGAACTGGATCTTTCCGAGATGCTGGATATGGTATTAAAAATTCTCGATGAGTCGATCGAAATGTTTGCAAAGAATGATCTGCAGCACCTGCAGGAGATCATTGATATTGAAAATTCCATTGATCAGGAGGAGCGGGATCTGCAGCAGAAGCATGTAGAGCGTCTGACCCGCAACGAATGTACGCCGGAAGCCGGCATGATCTTCTCCGATCTTGTATCCGGACTCGAGCGTGTCGCGGACCATGCAACCAATATTGCATTCTCCATTCTGGATGAAGATCCGGAAGAGAAAGCAACCCGCGAGGCAGTTGCAGGAGCAGAAAAATAAGAAATGGATTAAGAGAATAGGAGAAAGGCCCCGAAACATTGGAGTTATGTTTCGAGGCCTTTCTTTCATGCTTATGATGTTTTTTATTTATGGATTTCTTTCACGGGAGAGCGGGCAGTCAGATCGAAGGAGTAGCGGAGGTCAGGGTATTTCCACCCTCTGCAGAGCGGGATGAACCCGCATTCTGCTGGGAATCGCTCTGCTGATCATCTGAAGAGCTGGTGCTCGTTCCGAGGGTCAGGGAGAAGGTCTTTGTCTCATAGGATCCGTTGTCTGGAACCTGTACTTCCACCTCGATGGTTTCGCCGGCAGAGTAATACTGCAGCAGGGATTTCAGCTCGCTGGTGGAGGTGATGGAATGTCCGTCAAAGCTGGTCAGAACGTATCCGGATTTCAGACCTGCATTTTCAGCGGCACCGCCGGAGGTTACTTCGGAGATATAGATGCCGGCCGGCATATTGTATGCCTGCTGGATCTGGCTGCTGACATCGAGGCATTTGAAGCCGATCGTTCCCTGATCTTCTGCGGCAACCTTTGTTCTGGTCTGCTCATTCATCAGATTTTCAATGATATCGGAAACACGGGAGACCGGGATTGCATAGCCCATGCCCTCTACCTCTGTAGAAGCAAGTTTTGCGGAGTTGATACCGATGACCTCTCCGTTCATGTTCAGAAGAGCGCCGCCGCTGTTGCCAGGGTTGATGGCTGCATCGGTCTGTAGGTCTTTCCGGTTGTATCAGTGGAAGAAGTATCTGCAGTTGTTCCATCGGAGCTTCCGTCAGAAGAGGAATCGCTGTCGATCACACGGTTTGCAGCACTGATGATACCGGTCGTAACGGACTGGCCGTAGCCGAGTGCGTTGCCGATCGCAACGACCTGCTCGCCGACCTCAACGGAATCAGAATCGCCCATCGTGGCAACAGCGATGCTGCTCATCGTGTCATCCGGGATCTCGGAGAGCGGAACGGCGATGACGGCAAGATCGTTATCGGCATCGGTACCTTTGATATTTGCCTTGCAGACCTGATTGTTTACAAAACTGACAGAAAGAGTATCGGCATCTTCTACTACATGGTTATTGGTGACGATCAGAAGCTCGGTGTCATTCTTTCCGATGATGATACCGGAACCGCAGCTTGTGGTCTCCTCGGTCTGCGGAGTCTGGGCACCGTAACCGAACATGCTGAAGTAGTTCTGTACTTCCTGTACGGACTGGTTTGTGATGGAGACGATCGACGGCATTGCGTTTTTCGCAATCGTGGAAACATCCATCGTTCCGGTGGAAGTGGAGCTTGAGGATGTGGCAGCGGCTTTTAAGAGGCTGCTGTTGGAAGTCGTCTGCTGTGCAGTGGTTGTTGTTGCAGTGGCTGTCGTGCTTCCGGCAAAGTGGTTGACTGCCTGGAAGGTACCGCCGGCAACACCGCCGAACAGAACTGCGCTTAAGGCGATGGCTCCGATTTTTTTTGCAAGCTTAGCAGCTTTTTTATTTTTGGAAGAAGGTTTCTTTCCGTTGAAGCTGTTCTGCTCTGCTGCCATCATGTTCTCATTATTGGTTTCGTTTTCGTTATTGTAGTTGTTTCTGTAGTCCATCATAATAAATACTTCCTTTCTTGTATCTGTATTTTAAACTGTGTTCCGGAACCGGCTTCCGGTTTTGTTTGCTTCCTTTTTTTGTTTCTATGCTTTGCAGTATAATGGGAATCTGTGATGGAAATGTAGTAAAAATGTGAAAAAAATAAGTTCTCTGGAAAAGAGAAAAGTGCTACAATAAGAAACAGAAAAATGATCAGGAAATGAGGAAGTAATAATGAATAGAGGAGTAACACAGAAACAGTATCTGGAGTTGGTCCCGCCGACGGAGGAGGACGCCCGCTCCAGCCAGATGCGGATACTGGATGCATTAAAAGAGAAAGGAATCACCGCATCATTTACCCTTCCAGCGCTGCAGAAACTGTATCCCATCTGCGATGAGGCAGACTATAACATAACGGTTTCCCTCGCATGGAATGGAAGCATCTGGCAGGCGGTTGATCTGGAAGCGGGCGATACAGCAGCAGAGCATTACGGCTATGCCGCTGATCTTGGAAGTACGACCGTCGTTGTGCGCCTGGTAAACTGCAGCGACGGTACCGTGCTTGCCGAGGAGAGCGAATACAACCGCCAGACTGCCTATGGAACCGATATTCTGACGAGAATCTTTGCCTGTAAGGATAAACCGGAGGTACTGCAGGACATCCGTGCGTGTACGATGGAGACATTTACACTGCTCTTTGAAAAACTTCGCCAAAAGACAGGAATTGCGCCATCGGATGTTCTCTCAATGGTCGTATCCGGCAACACAACGATGATCCATTTCCTGCTGGGACTGGATCCGTTCTGCGTCTTTTCATCCCCGTACGCCGTGCGCGCAGACCGCGTCGGATTCCTTCCGGCGAAAGAGATGGGATTTCCCATGAAGGGATGTGTCTACTGCGTGCCGGGAAAATCCAATTACCTGGGCGGTGATATATTAAGCGGCATGATCGCAACGGAACTCTATAAAAAAGAAACGATCAGCGTCTTTTTTGATATCGGAACGAACGGCGAGCTTGTCGTCGGAAACCGGGAATTTCTGCTCTGCGGCGCAGGCGCTGCCGGTCCGGCGCTCGAGGGCGGCGTGGTCAAAACCGGCATGCGAGCTGCAGAAGGCGCTGTTGATACGGTAAAAATAGAAGACGGGAAAATCCAGTGCCATGTAATCGGAGAGGGTAAGCCAAAGGGCATCTGCGGTTCCGGCATTATCGATCTGCTCGCGGAATTATTCCTAAATGGATGGATCAACCTGTTCGGTACCCTGCAGCCGGAGCGGTCAGAAAAGATCAAAGAAGATCCGAAGACGGGAGAATGGTGTGTCGAGTACAGGGAAGGACTGAACTTTTATCAGAGCGATATCGCCGAATTTCTGCGGACGAAATCGGCCGCCTATACGATGGTTGAGTACATGATGCGTGAATCCGGCATCTCCATGGAAGATATCGACCGGTTTTATGCGGCGGGCGCGTTTGGAAAACACGTTTCGAAGGAGTCAGCCATCACAATCGGCATGTATCCGGATATGGACCGGGAACGCCTCATCTGCGCTGGAAATACGTCGTTAGAGGGAGCGGAAAAAATTCTGCTGGACAGAACCCGAATCGAAGAGATTGACCGGATTCTCGAGGAGATGGTTTATATTCAGTTTGGTCAGGTCTCTGACTTTATTTCCATGATGGCAGCCGCCCAGGCAATTCCACACACGGATCTCGAGCGGTTTCCAAGTGTACAGAAAAAACTGGAAGAAAGAAAACAGTAAATAGCGGCAGGCGCTTGACCGCAGTCGAATCGTGTCATATACTTGTTAATGATAATGAGAATCAACAAGGAGAGACAGATATGACATTGAAAGAACTGCCGATCGGAAAAACGGCGACTGTCCGTACCGTAGGAGGAGAGGGTGCGCTGCGGCAGCACTTCCTCGATATGGGAATCATTCCAGGTGCGGAGGTAACAATGGTAAAGTATGCACCGATGGGAGATCCTGTGGAAGTACGGATTCACAGCTATGAGCTGACACTTCGCCTTGACGATGCCGGACGGATTGAAATTGATGAGGTGCGGGATACCGTAAAAGAAAAGGAGCAGCCGGATGCCAGAGCGATTCCGCATCCCGGCTTTGGAGAGGGCGGAAAGTACCACAATAAGGCAGAGGAGCATCCACTGCCGGAAGGAGAGCTGCTGTCCTTTGCACTGGCAGGAAACCAGAACTGCGGCAAGACTACGTTGTTCAACCAGCTGACGGGATCGAATCAGCATGTCGGAAATTTCCCGGGCGTGACGGTGGACCGGAAGGATGGTGAAATCCGCGGTCAGAAGAACACGCTGGTCACGGACCTTCCCGGTATCTATTCCATGTCGCCGTACTCCAGTGAAGAGATTGTCACGCGAAATTTTGTGCTGAACGAGCATCCGCGCGGCATCATCAATATTGTAGATGCGACAAATATCGAACGAAACCTGTATCTGACGATGCAGCTGATGGAACTCGACGTTCCGATGGTACTGGCCCTCAACATGATGGATGAGGTACGCGAAAACGGCGGTTCTGTGCTCGTGAACCAGATGGAAGAGAGACTTGGCATCCCGGTTATCCCGATTTCCGCTGCAAAAAACGAGGGAATCGATGAACTGGTTGCCCATGCTGTCCATGTGGCCAAATACCAGGAAAAACCGGGCAGAAAGGACTTCTGTGAGGCGGACGACCACGGCGGTGCCGTCCACCGTGCGCTGCACGCCATCATGCATCTGATCGAGGACCACGCTGCAAGGGCAGATATTCCGGTGCGGTTTGCGGCAAGCAAACTGGCAGAGGGCGACACACTGATCCTGGAGCAGCTGGCCCTCGATGAAAACGAGAAAGAGATGCTCGAGCATATCGTCTGTCAGATGGAGACGGAGCGCGGCCTGGACCGCGCGGCGGCGATTGCGGATATGCGTTTTAATTTTATTGAAAAAGTCTGCCGTGAGACCGTGGTAAAACCAAAAGAGAGCCGCGAGCATGTGCGGAGCACAAAAATTGACCGTGTGCTGACCGGAAAATATACGGCTCTGCCATGTTTTGCCGGGATTATGGCGGCTGTCTTTTTCCTGACCTTCCATGTGATCGGAGCATCGCTGCAGAGTGTGCTGGAGATTCTGATCGGAAAACTGACCGAGCTCGTGGACAGCGCCATGACAGCATGGGGCGTCAATCCGGTGCTTCATTCCCTTGTGATTGACGGTATTTTTAACGGCGTCGGAAGTGTCTTAAGCTTCCTTCCGATCATCGTCACCCTGTTTTTCTTCCTGTCCATTCTGGAAGACAGCGGCTATATGGCGCGCGTGGCATTTGTGATGGATAAGCTGCTCCGGAAAATCGGCCTCTCCGGCCGCAGTATCGTGCCGATGCTGGTCGGTTTTGGCTGTACCGTGCCGGGCGTCATGGCGAGCCGCACCCTGCCTTCCGAGCGTGACCGGAAAATGACGATCCTATTAACTCCGTTTATGAGCTGTTCGGCAAAACTTCCGATTTACGCGTTCTTTACCGCCGCATTCTTCCCGAAATACAGTGCCCTTGTGATGGTTCTTCTGTATTTCGGTGGTATCTTCATGGCTGTCCTGATGGCGATGCTGATGCAGGGAACTTTATTCCAGGGGGAAGCCGTTCCGTTTGTCATGGAGCTTCCAAACTACCGCATGCCGGGGGCAAAAAATGTCGGACAGCTTTTGTGGGATAAGGCAAAAGACTTCCTGCAGCGGGCATTCACCGTCATTTTTGTTGCCACGATTGTGATCTGGTTTTTACAGACCTTTGGAACGCATCTCAATGTCGTGGAGGACTCCAAGGACAGCATTCTCGCCGTTGTCTCCGGCCGTCTCGCCCCGGTTTTTCGGCCGCTTGGATTTGGAGACTGGAGAGTATCGACCGCCCTTCTAACCGGATTTATGGCAAAGGAGAGTGTCGTCTCGACACTTTCCGTACTGTTCGGCACGACCGCGCAGCTGACCGAAATTCTGACACCGGTTTCCGCATTAAGCCTTCTGGTTTTCTGCCTCCTCTATACGCCGTGTGTGGCGGCAGTCGCTTCCATCAAGCGGGAGCTTGGCGGCAGATGGGCAGCCGGTGTTGTCGTTTCCCAGTGTGTGATCGCCTGGCTGGCAGCTTTTGTCGTACATGGCTTTGCACTGCTGTTTGGCATGTAAAAAAGAATGTTAAATAAGAAAAGCTCTGCAGAACAGAAAATGCAAAATTCTGATCTGCAGAGCTTTTGATATATGGCTGGTAAAAAAATGCCGGTTTTAAATTTTTCGTATCACATGCTTTAAAATTCTTGTCTTGTGGAGCAGAAAGATCGAGCAGTCCATAAACAGATGGGCAAGAAAGGTGCTCAAAATGACGCCATTTGATTTCAGCAGAAAGCCGACATGGAACCCATACCAGCACACGAAACCGGAGTAGGCGCTCATGATGACAAGAAGCGGTAGATTTTCCAACACGCCCCGCATCGTTTCAAGAAAACTCTTGACCGTAAAGTCGAAATACAGGAAGCGGCCGACCGTCAGTGTCAGGAAATAGAGAATCAGGCCGTCGTAATTCGTGTCCTCGTAGATAAAGCGGATGTACAGAAGAATCAGTACAATATAGAAGACCGAAATCAGCCGCACCGACGCCTTCTGCTCCGGGTCAAGGTGCGTGAGCTTTACCAGAACCACATCGAGCCAGCTCGTCAGAAAGACGGAGAGCACGATAAAGACAAGAAGCACCACATCCTGATATTTCTCCCAGTACATCGAAATCTGCGGCAGACGCTCATCGATAATGTAATAGAGGGAGAGGAAGAGAAGAATCGAAGTGCCGGAGAAAACCAGCTCATAAAAGCTTTCCACAATCTGATACTGCCTGCGCTGGTGTTTCTTCCGGCGTATTTTTTTCGCTTTTTCCTCTGTCTCCTCTTTTAGCTGCCGCTGAATCTGCAATTTTGCAATCAGAAGCACAAGGGCAAGCACCAGAATCAGGCCGAGCAGTGAGACAAGCAGAAAACTGCCCACATTGGCGGGATCAAAATAGTGAAGAATATAGTATCGTTTCAAATAAAATCACCTCTTCTGGAAATTCTTTTTTTGATTTCTCTTCACTTTAGTACCAAATCCGGAAAAAGTAAAGTACAAAAATGAGAACAGAAAGAAAGTGTCTGATAAAAAATGACCGAAATGGAGAGAATAAAGTGATCAATGCGTGACAGGGAAGAAAAGATGACGATCAGTCAAAGTCGGTCAAAACAGGGCGATAAACCGGGAAAATCCGTCACAAAACTCTAAACTTATGCAAATACGACAAAAAGAGAAGGTAAAATTCATGAAATATTAATGATTGATTTTGAATGAATATGACGATATGATAATCTTATCAAAGCAAACACGATCAAAATAAAGCAGGAGGGAAATATGATTTACACAGTGACATTCAATCCGTCTCTGGACTACATTGTATCGGTGGAAGACTTCAAGCTCGGCCTTACCAACCGCACAAGCTCCGAGCTGATGCTTCCGGGCGGAAAAGGAATCAACGTATCGACCGTACTTGGAAACCTTGGAATTGAGAGCACAGCGCTCGGATTTCTGGCAGGCTTTACCGGAAAAGAAATCGCCGGACGGCTCGACCAGATGGGAATTAAAAACGGCTGCATCTGGCTGGAAGAAGGATATTCCCGCATCAACGTCAAATTAAAGAGCATTGACGGAACTGAGATCAACGGACAGGGACCCGAAATCCCGGAGAAAAAAGTGGAAGAGCTGATGAAACAGCTTTCCGCACTCGGCGAGGGCGACGTTCTCTTCCTCGCAGGCAGCATCCCGTCATCCATGGCAGATGATGCCTATCAGAAAATTATGGAAATGCTCGACGGCAAGGGCATCCGCATCGTCGTAGACGCGACCCGTGATCTGCTGATGAAGGTTCTGCCGTACCACCCGTTCCTCATCAAACCGAACAATCACGAACTCGGCGAGATTTTCGGTGTGGAATTAAAGACAAGAGAGTCGGTTGTTCCGTATGCAAAACAGCTGCAGGAAAAGGGCGCACAGAACGTTCTGGTTTCCATGGCAGGCGAAGGAGCCGTTCTCGTTGCCGCATCCGGTGAGATCTTTGAAGCTCCGGCCCCGAAAGGAAAGCTTATCAACGGCGTCGGCGCAGGAGACTCGATGGTAGCCGGATTCATGGCAGGCTACATGGAAAAAGAAGATTACCTCCATGCGTTCCATATGGGAATCGCAGCGGGAAGTGCAAGTGCTTTTTCTGAAAACCTTGCAACCCGGGAGGAAATTGCATCTGTCTACGAACAGATTACAAAATAAAAGGGAGGACGTCTCATGAGAATCACAGATTTGCTGGACATCCGCAGTATTGCGCTGGATGCCGCACCGAAAAGCAAACAGGAAACGCTTGACGCAGCCGTAGCGCTGATGGTCAAAAGCGGAAAGATCACAGACGAAGATGCGTACCGCGCACAGGTTTACGCAAGAGAAGAAGAGAGCACCACAGGAATCGGAGAGGGAATTGCGATTCCGCACGGAAAATGTGATGCAGTAAACAAACCGGGGCTTGCAGCCATGGTGATCCCGAACGGCGTTGATTTTGATTCTCTCGATGGAGAGCCGGTCACCCTGCTGTTCCTCATCGCAGCGCCGAACACAAAAGACAACGTTCACCTCGATGTCTTAAGTAAACTTTCCATGATGCTGATGGATGAAGAGTTCACCAAGAGCCTTCGAAACGCAAGGACACCGGAAGAGTTCCTTGCCATTATCGACCGCGCCGATGAAGAGAAAAAGAGCGTAGATGAGCGTCTTGCAGAGCCGGTGGAAGCAAAAGAAAATCAGGTGAAGATTCTCGCCGTTACTTCCTGCCCGACCGGTATTGCCCACACTTACATGGCAGCCGAGGGAATCGAGAAAGCAGCGAAAGCAAAAGGATGCTTCGTAAAAGTCGAGACACGAGGCTCCGGCGGAGCGAAAAACGTGCTGACTGCACAGGAAATCGCCGATGCGGACTGCATCATCGTTGCAGCCGACGCACAGGTTCCGATGGATCGTTTCGACGGAAAGAAAGTCATCCAGCGCCAGGTATCCGACGGTATCAGCAAAGCAGATGAGCTGATCGAGCTTGCGATGTCCGGAAACGCACCGGTTTACAAGAGCGGCAATGCGCAGACAGCCGCAGCAAGCACGAAGAAGAACAGCGGCGGTATCGGCCACCAGCTGTACACCCAGCTGATGAATGGTGTTTCCCATATGCTTCCGTTTGTTGTCGGCG
>ERZ857951.2999-NODE-2999-length-13532-cov-7.374935_pt1 | contig 13532 bp, 20 predicted proteins | sample MGYA00519759_ERZ857951 | MGnify/ENA primary metagenome ERZ857951 (study PRJEB31778, sample SAMEA3449377) | human gut metagenome | biome: human gut; feature: human-associated habitat; material: faeces | place: United Kingdom | collected 2010/2012 ...
ATCGAGCAGAGCAACCGCCGCCGCGAGAAGCAGGTGCGCTACAACATGGAGCACGGCATGCTGCCGCGCCGCGCACAGCGAAGCGGTTCGGGACAGAGCACGCTGCTGACCACGCGGACCGACGTACCGGAAATCGCGGCGGTCTACCCCATCGCCGAGGATCATTACATGGCTGCGGCGGACGTGCAGAAGACTTATGCCGCGAGCGAAAACCTCGATGCGCTGATCGTCAAGGCGCGCGAAGACATGGAGCGTGCGGCCAAGTCGCTCGACTTCCTCGCCGCGGCGAAATTCCGCGACCGGATGTACGAACTGCAAAAACTCAGGGAAGAGACCGGCAACGGAAATTCCCGCAAAACAGCACGCCATGAAACGCTGTAAAATCACCATTCTCAAAACGACGATCCACGAGGACCTCGCCCGCCAATATGCCGGGCCGGGGCTCACGAAGTGTCCCATGATGCACGAAGGGCAGGTATTTTACGCCGATTACGCAAAGCCCGCAGGATTTTGCGACGAAGCGTGGAAAGCCGTATACCAATACGTGTTCGCCCTCTCCCACGGCGCCGGGCAGGCTATAATAGAGTAAGGATCGGGGGGGGGTCAGACCTCCGCATGGCGGAAGGTGAAATATTTGGCGGCCAGATAGCTGTAGATCATCGTGACGAAAGTCGCCAGCATCTGCGACGGCGTGGCCCACAAGCCGCAGAACTCCACGAAAAATTTCAGTCCGACATAATTCACGACCACCGAGCCGCCGATCGACAGCAGATAACGGAACAACTGCGTCCCGGTCGGCAGCGGCGAGTGACGGAATGTCACATAGCGGTTCAGCCAGAACCCGGTAAAGAACGTGAAGGGAAAGATCAGCAGCATCGTCGCGACATACGCAGAGACAACCACGAAACCGAGGTCCAGCTGCTCCTTGTCGAGGACGAAATTATAAACCAGAAAGTAACACACCCAGCTGAACGCCACGTTCGCACCGCCGCAGACGACATAACGGAACGTCTGCCGCGGCAGGATCGCCGCGACGGGCTTGCGGTAGAACCAGTCGATGAAACGGATTATCAGCTCGGAAATGCGCATCAACGGGCGGTATAGATCCAAAGGCCCGGAAACCGGTCGCTGTAATTGCGGACGAAGAGCGCACATGCCTCCGTATCGGCCGATTCGAACGGCGAAACCATGAATTTCGTCCCGAAACGGTAGATTCCGCAGCGCACCGAAGGATCCTTTTCCGCCGCCGCATCGACGGCGCGGGCCGCATTTTCGGGCGTACTGAACACTCCCAGCACGACATAACGGCGGCCCGAAACAAGCGATGCGGGCGCATCGGCCGTCCCTGCGGAACGGGTTTCCGGGCGTTTCGCCGGGGCAACATCCTTCTGCCCGGCAGGAGCACTCCCCTGACCGCCAACCGACGAGGCGGCAGTGCCGGCATTCGCTCCGGACGCAGCGGGTTCCGATCGCGTTTCGGCGTTCGTCCCCGATGCAGTGTCGGCCATCGTGCCCGCGGCCTTTGCGGCGTCCGCACCGGACGCAGATGCCGCCGGTCCGGTCGTCGCACCGGAATCCGCAGCAGCCGGAATCGCGGCCGGACTTTCAGCGGTCGCCGCGCCGGCGTTTGTATCCGGTCCCGGAATACCGGTTGTCTGCGCGATCTCCTCCGGGCCTTCGTCATAGAGCTTCAGGAACTCATACCCCCCGAAACCGAGGGCGACCAAAATCGCCGCGATGCCGATCCACAAGGCCCAGTCGAACTTGCGGGCGGGTTTGATCCGCACCGGCTCACGCCCCTGCGGATTGAGTCGCCTGTCAAACGCCGCATCGGGCGTAAAATGCTTGAGTTTGAGCACGCCGACGCCCTCGATCGTCAGCACGCCGTTTTCGAGCGTGCGGGCCAGCCAGCGGTCGTATACATCCTGCGCTTCGGCGGCGTCGCACTGCACGGCGCCGGAGATTTCAGCGACCAGCGACACGCCCCGCTCCTGCGAGGTAAACGACACGGCCCGGCTCGGCGGCACCACGCTCCGCCGCGAAATGCGCCGCGCGCCGCGGCGTTCCGTATAGAGCGATCCCACACCCGGCAGGAACACCTCTCCGCCCCCGGCGAGCAGGTCGCCGACGAGACGGTTGATCTCGTTTACCATCGGATAATTACTCATTTTTTCTTCTTTTTGGCAGTTGCAGCCGGGGATTTCGGCACAACGGGAACCACCTCCGGCTGCGTCGCACCCCGGTAAATCATATAGATACCCAGCAGAATGAACGGAATGCTCAGCCACTGTCCCATGTCGAGCAGCCATCCCTGTTCGAACGCCTCCTGCTCGGTCTTGATGAACTCGATGAAGAAGCGCGTCAGGAAGATGCCGATCAGTCCGATGCCGAACAGAATGCCCGGACGGCGGCGGGCCATGTCTTTCGCATAATAGAGCCAGCAGAGCAGACCGAATGTCGCCAGATAGCAGAGCGCTTCGTAAATCTGGGTCGGATGCACCGCCGCCGGGGCGAACTCGTTCACCCATTTGGCCGAGCGGACGAACTCGAAACCCCACGGCAGAGTCGTCGCCATGCCGAAAATCTCCGAATTGAAAAGGTTGCCCAGACGCACGACGGCGCCGCCGATACCCACGGCGATCATAATGCGATCCAGCGACCAGACGTAAGGCAGCTTGTTCTTGCGCGAGAAGAGCCAGAGACCGATCAGCAGGCCGATGGCGGCGCCGTGGCTGGCCATGCCGCCGTCGCGGAAGCCCGTGATGATGGTCCACGGCCTGCTCAGGTACTCCATCGGGTCGTAGAACAGACAGTGCCCCAGACGTGCGCCGAGGATCGTCGCCAGCGTACCGTATATGAATATAGACTCGGAGACTTTCGACGGAAGTCCCTCACGTTTGCAGAAATTATCGAAGAATTTGGCGCCGATCAGGATTGCCAGCGCCCACATCAGGCCGTAATAACGGATGTCGAGCGACCCGATGGAAAAAAACACCGGATTGAAATCCCAGACGATGCTTAGCGGTTGTATCATATTACTTGGAATGGGTTCTATGGATTTCTGCCGTTATTTGATGTCCTGCAGATTTACTTTCTTGAGCGTGAACGAGAAAGTGCTTCCCACGCCCAGTTCGCTGCGGACGGTGATACGCTCGCCGTGCGCCTCGACGATATGTTTCACGATGGCCAGACCGAGTCCCGTGCCGCCCTGCTCGCGCGAACGGCCCTTGTCCGTGCGGTAGAAACGTTCGAAAACGCGCGGCAGGTCCTCCTTGCCGATGCCCGAACCGTTGTCCTCGACTTCGATCAGGATTTTGTCGAGCATGTCGCGGAAATGGACGCGCGTCTGTCCGCCCTCCTTGCCGTAACGGATCGAATTGATGATCAGGTTTACCATCACCTGACCGATATAGTGCTTGTCGGCCAGCACCCAGAAAGGCGACGGCAGGTTTTCGGCCCCTTTGACCGAAATCTTGATCCCCTTTTTGTCGGCCTCCATCTCGGCCTGCTCGGCGATCTCCTTGGTCAGCGCAACGATGTCGAACCGCTCCATCTTCAGGCGGTTCATGTTGCTTTCGAGTTTGGAGATCGTATCGAGGTCGTTCACGATGTTGATCAAACGGTCGATGCTCTTTTCGGCCCGTTCGAGGTATTTGCGGTTGATCAGCTCGTCCTCCAGTCCGCCGTCCAGCAGCGTCGAGATATATCCCTGAATATTGAAGATCGGGGTTTTCAGCTCATGCGCCACATTGCCGAGGTACTGTTTGCGGAACTGCTCGGTCTCCTTCAGGCGGGCGATCTCCTTGTCGTTGGTATCGGCCCACGCCGTAAGCTCCTCGCCGATATTCTCGACGTGCTTGTCCTTCAGCTCCGAAAAAATCTCGTTGGTGTGCACGTCGCGCGAAAGGACGATCGAATAGATCGGCTTGAGCTTGTAGGCCACGTACTTGCGGATGATGAACAGCGCCACGAGAGCCATGACGACGAAAACGCCGGCGGCGGCGCAGAGCGTCATCCACCAGACCACATCGAGCAGGGTCGTCGTCACGGCGACGATGACCGCAGCGAGGAGTGCGACCAGAAGCGACGCCCCCTCCTTTGTTTTAATATACACCATAGCTACTTCGTATATTGTTGCATGAGACGGGCGATGTATTTGCCCACGATATCGAATTCGAGGTTTACGACCGAGCCGACTTCGATGCGGCAGAAGTTCGTATGCTCGAACGTATAGGGAATGATCGCCACGCGGAAGCTGGATTCCTTCGAATCGCAGACCGTCAGGCTCACGCCGTTCACCGTCACCGAGCCTTTCTCCACGGTGCAGAGACCGCCGCCCTGCGGTTGGTATTCGAAAGTGAAGTACCAGCTGCCGTCGGCGTCTTCCTTCGCGGTGCAGACGGCCGTCTGATCGACGTGCCCCTGCACGATGTGGCCGTCGAGCAGCGCATCGGGTTTCATCGAGCGTTCGAGGTTCACCAGATCACCCGTCTTCAGCAGGCCGAGGTTGCTTTTGTCGAGCGTCTCCTTCATCGCGGTAACGGTATAGGTGTCGTCGCGGATGTCCACAACTGTCAAACATACGCCGTTATGTGCTATGCTCTGATCGATTTTCAGCTCTTTGCAGAAGTCCGCGCGAAGCGTAAAATCCTTGTTCTGACGGTCGGTGCGGATCTCCACGACCTCCCCCATGCGTTCCACGATACCTGAAAACATACTTCTCAACTGTTAATTATCAACTTGCCTTTTACCTTGTAGACCGACTTTATGTCGCTGACATTCAGAATTATGTCGTCATAATTCTCTTTGTCTCCGGCCACCAGACGGAGTTTATCCTCCCCGTCGGAGAGCCGAACTATCCGCAAAGTTACAATTTTTCGGCTGACAATCACATATTCGCCCCCCGGAATAATCGCATCCGGGTCCACGGCTTTCAGCAGGACCACCGCACCCGGCGGCAGCGCGGGTCCCATGGCGCGTCCCATGTAGCACATCGCCAGATCGCACTGCCCGGCCTGCGGCACCATCAGGCTGCTCTCGGCTTCGAGATGCGCGACATGGTCGATGGCCTGTTCGACATCCACATTATAAAAAGGTATCTGCACGCCGCGCAGCTTTTCGTCGGAGAACATCTGTCCTTCGCCCGTCAGCAGCCACAACTTGTCCACCTGAGGAAATTTAGAGACGATTCGGTCGGCGACATCGAGTGATATGCCGTTGTTGCCACGTTTGATCTGATAAAGGTTTTCCCCGCGGGCCAACCCGATATAACGCGCAAAATAGTTGGTCGACATGTTCGCCCACTTGATTACGGCCTCGATTCTTTGCCAATTATTCTGCTTTTCTCGCATTTTTTTTCGAATATTAAAAAAATTTTTGCATCTTTGCACACCCGGTCCCGTAGTTCAATGGATAGAATATAAGATTCCGGTTCTTACGATATGGGTTCGATTCCCGTCGGGACTACAACTTAAAATAAGCAATCATCTGATTTATAGATGGTTGCTATTTTTATTGTTGATATTTTCGGCGTGTTTTTGGCGATATAATACCCGTTTAACATTTACTTACCCAAACTTCGTGATCGGCCTTGTGCTTTGATTGCGTCCACTTCATTACGCAAATATAGCACTTTTCGTCCTATTCTTATCGGATTTAGACACTTTTCTTTCTCCCACCTATGTAATGTCGGATAGGACACCCTCAAAATTCCAGAAGTCTCCTCGCGGGTGTAATATTCCATCTTATCCCCCATAGCAGCCTTGACAGCACTAAAGGTTTTTTCGGCTATACTATCACCTGTTTCCTGAATGAGTGCATTCGCAAAGGTACGCAAATCAGATGCACGAACCAAGAACATCGCATCCGCTTGCCGATCTTGCATGACTTGCATAAGTATACTATCCATATCCTATTAAATAAAAGGCAGCTTCTGCTGCCATCCGTCGATATATTTTCTGATTACCTTTTTTATCCCACGCCATAATATCGGCTGAGATTTATGACACTTGAAGCGATAAGAAAATGAGTGATTAAAATGGACCCCAAATTCTTTATCTTTGACGATAATTGATTCTAACAACTCGATCCTGCTGAAATCTATATTAACCTCCGATTCATCGCGTGCCCCACCTTTTCTTTTTTTCTTGATCCCCATTGCACATCCCGAATTTAATCACTACCTTTATCCTGCGTGTAGGGGTGATCTTTCGGGATTGCCTCTTTTTTATTTCTTCTCCAGCTCTGCAAGGAGAGCGTCGGCAAGGATAATCGTAGAACGAGCAATTGCTACATCAGCCGGCATGTCCTTGTATTCGTCTTTAACCTTCGCACCAGTAGTAATAGCTGCATGAAATACGACTGGCATTATTTGCCCGGCATACACCCGTCGCCAGTACTCCCGGTCAACTGGTAAGGATTCCTTACAAGTTGGGTTCTCAACTGTCAATTTTTCTTTGATACTTGGGGTGTACTCTCCCCGCGCCAGCTTCTCGGCGTAGTCGTCGTCGCGCATCATAAGATCATCTGCGCAAGTATTATTATGTATTATTTTTCCTGCTTGGCTATAATACTGCACCCGTTCCTCATAACCCGCATTCACTAAGGCTACCATCCTGCAATCACTATCTCCCCGGCGGTCATAGCATATAATTCTTGCCTCCAGCCCACTTCTTGTGCACACCGGCACCCCTGCTTTAGCGGCCGCTAAATCGAAATTTTTCATACTATTTCATCAATTCAAATTCGTAAACCACGACCCACGGATTCGATGCCCACGTACCCCGGCCGGAAACCTTGTCGATTAGTGCGGCGAAGGCCTTGCGGGGAGTGTCAAATTCAACGGCTGTTCCTTTTTTCTCGTCGGCATACCCATACGTGGTGGTATCTGTGGATTCGTACCACGATTCGGAAATGCCCTCACGAAAACAGTCCTCGTCCGAAATATCCTGCAACCGCTCACATTTGATTCCCGTGATGCGGATTCGGTGGGACATGAGTGCCGGTTTGACGAACATCTTATTGTGCCAGCCAGCGTGTTTTTGGGCAAACAGGCCGCCTTCTATGCAGTATCCCGGATCAAACCCTGCGGCTTCATAACTCTGCGCTACGGCCACGACCTCACCGACCTCGTATTTGGTCTTATAGTGATATCCCCCATCATGCAATCTTACGCCGTTGCCACAATACTTGCAATATATACCGCCTGTGTCTCGATCTACTACCAAAGACATAGGCTCATCCGACCAATTGGCACCCCAACAATTTTTGTGTACGGTGGCGCAATCTTTCGGCATTGGGTCAATCAACCGCCTCGTCATAGTCTTTCGGCCCTCGATAACCGCATCCGTCAGTCCGTAGCGGTCGTTAAACATTATCTTCTTCATAGCTATTCTGTTTTCGGTAAATCCGGGTTGTCGTGGATGTTACCCAATACGTTGTAGTAATGGGTCGAATCCATATTGATCTCTGATTTGAAAGGCCACTCCCAGCCGTTGATGCTCCCATCGCTTCTTCCGATAATGTCCCCCTCGTAAATCTCTCGACCGTTCTTGTCTTTCAGCCCCGTGTACTGGCCGACGGTGGCGGGATCGACCTCGTATTGCTCGGCAACTTTGGCAAAGTCTTCCCAACAGTCCCCGCCGCCGTTATCATCATCAAGCATGTTGTCAGGGAATATGTAACAAACCCGGCTACCGTCAGCTGATTTCCTCCAAATACTATTGAATAGACTGCCGTAAATCCATGTATCGCTTTTGAGGCACTTGCCTCGGAATTTAATCTCTCCCATAACTATTTTTTAAAGTTGTTCAATCTGTCTATCTCGGCGCCCATCCCTACCGCCCAGTCGTAAAGTTCCTTCGGTGTCATAATTTATTCGTACTCAAATTCTTCAATCTTCACGATACCCGCATTGGGGTTATTTCGTAGCCGTTCGACAAGGCAACCTTTCGCATACATTACCGCATTAAATTTGTTGAACTCCAATCCTATGGAATTGTCCTCGTCGAACTCGTCTTTGGTGACGTTAAGGGTTATTTGTGCCACTACTTTGATTCTGTATCCTTTCATAGTTCTGTCATTCGTGAATCTCCCGCCAGCCGATGATTTGAGCAGTATTGTAGATACCATCATTTGCTATCCACCCATCTACATTATCGCTGTAATAAGCAACGTCGTGATTTTCTGTGTCCGTTTTGACCAAAACCTGTTTGCGGTGTTCGGGCATCTCCTCATTCGGGTGGTACCAGCGGGTAAGCTCTGCGCGCTGGGATTTTCCGAACTGGATAAGCCATTCAAGGGCATCATAGGTCGGAATACAAGTACCTAAACATTTCCGGTCGCAATTATTGCGGTCTCCGCAAGTCACGCAGATGTTATTTTCGCAAAAGGCTTTTGCTCTTTCCTCAATCGTCGTTCTCATTCTCGGTCAATTTTTGGATGAAATTCTTTTGGTGGTATTCATAATCCGGTTCGAACTCTCCGTCCTCGCCGTTCTCGAACCACATATCGTCGAATGCGCCGATCGCTTTCTTCCGCATTCGCTCCTCGGCCTCCTGCTCGGCGATTTCGACCGCCTTTATTGCATCTTTCTTCATCATCGCGCGGCTATCTTGAAACATTACTCCTTGGACACTTATATAGAGGTCAGTTTCACGGATGATTTTTTTCGCTTTTCCGCTTTTCATGGTTGGTTATCTTTTGTGTTTAACTTTCCGATTAGGTATACAGGAAATCCAGCCCCAGAACGGTATTCGCCGCCTCAAGTAGTCCGGATCATCCTCGTGGTTGTATGCCTCGGTCTCGAAGCAGGTGTAGTAGTAAGCGCCCGGATAAGGCGGGATAATCACTTCGATCAGCCACGAAATGCCGTAGCAAATCCAGCCGGCGAATAGGATTCCGACCACCGCCAGAACCCAACCCCACCATGCAAACGAGTAGCTTATGGCGACGGGCAGAAGGATTACCGCGAACAGCACGGTCAACTCGATCTGCTGGGCGCAGTGGATTCCTTCGTGTCGGCGTGTTGTCTCGTCCATGCTCCACGCCATCGGCTTACGGGTGAACGCGAACACCAGCCATGTTACCCAGCTGAATCCCTTGAACGGGATCAATTTGTTGTGAACTTCGATAGGTAGTTTCATAGGTTCAAACCATATCCGTTAGACACCACCCACTCAATACGGCCGACGAGAAGGTCGATAAGGCTTTTGTTGCGGGCGAAACCATATTCCTCGTCCTCTGAAATTTGGCCGAACTCAAAATCCCATCCATCCTCCCCGGTCTTTTCCAAGGTAGGATTAAATCTAATTGCTATAAAAATCACCGACGGGAGAAGCCCCAACAGGTCAGCGACTGTGAAGGCGGGAATAAAGGATTCGGGAAATTCTTGATAGGCCAAAATCTTATCCATCCTACACCCCCTCCAAATTTTGAGTCCGTAGTTTGTTTCGTCTACCACATCACTAAGCCATTCCCATACCATGCTCGCCTTCTCCGCGGGCACTCCCAGTTCGATCAGCCGCTTCGACTGCTCGATGCTCGTTACTTGGTCTTTCATAATTTGTAGTTTTTGAATTCAACACTCTTGAAAATTGCCTTGTGGTTACACCAACGCGCCAGCCGTTTTTGCTCCTTCGTCGGCTCAATGTTATTATCGAAATCCCGGTAAGGCTGGGCAAACGGGCAGACTTCCAGTTTGCGCAGGGCGTTGATCCGTTCCAATGATTCATCTACATCTTGTATCAGGCAGTAGACGAAAATGCGATATGACTTGATGCCTCGGCGCCCCAACTCTTGGACACACTTTGTAACCGCCTCCAGTTGCGATATCCGGTCGCAGGCAAACCGAATATGCTGAATCCACTTCACCCGCGACAACAAATCGAGAATGTAAGCGTCGTTGCAGGCCCGCCGGGCGTCCAGCCCTTGATTGAAGTCTACCGCGATGCCCATGCGGATTATTTCTTCGATCTGTTCAAGCCCAAAGTCCGATGCCAGCACATTGTTGTCGAGCAATACAGCCCGGTGTTTATCACCGATGAATTCCCGTAGCGGGGACGCAGGCCGGATGGCTCCTTCTTTGTGCGGAACAATGCACCACGGGCAGCGATTCGGACAGCCACGGGTAAGGAATCCGTAGGCTTCATTTACTCCGTACAGCGAATAATCCGGGCAAATATGCTCGATCTCACCGGGCAGTACCGTCGTATAGTCCCGGAATCCCGTCCCGCCCCGGATCACCTCGCAATGGTAGATGTCCGGACAATCGGGCGTGAAAGTGAAAACCTTCGACATATAAACCCGGTCGTAGCGACCGAACATCGGGTCGGCGAACTCTACCGAATCACCCTGCGCTTTATGCCAAGCTGACAGTTTCATCAGCGCGAGGTTCGGGAAGTTGTGACCGTCTATGTCAACCAAACCTATTCGCATAATCCGTATCTCAACATGTTTTCAAATATCCCCATCATCGGGGCCTTTACGATACTGTTTCCGGCCAGCTTGTACTGCTGTGTATCGCTGATTCCCGCAGCTTGTATCTTGTTAATGTCGCTGTCCGAAACATCCATCAGCCGCAAACACTCGCGGGGCGTAAGGCGGCGGATGCAGTCGTCATAGTACAGCAGATTGTTTTGTTCCCACGCGCTGCCTGTAATCGTTCCGGGAATATCCGCTTCGCCGCCTTTGTTGAAGCCGCGTCCCCGCATCAGGATTTTCGGTTCAAGCCCGCCGCCCGATTTCGTCGTTATCGTTGGGCTGATGCCAGTCGGATCGTATACCCGGTATTGCTGTCGGTTCCAGTCTGTTTCCTTTGTCGCACCGATCTGAATCACTTTATCCGTGTCGCCGTTTACATTCGTCCATTTTTTTAATGCCTCTCTAATGACTTTCAACTCATTTTCGTACAAATAATACTTCTTGTCCACCTCCAACTCCAGTACGTCTTTCAGCCGCTTTTCCAGCCTGACCGGATGCGGGAATTCATACCAGCAGCCGTTAAGAATGGAGAGCATAAACACACGTTCCCGGTTCTGCGGCACACCGTAGTCTTTGGCGTTGAGTATTTCCGTATAATTGACATAACCGAGCGAGCGAAGCCACGATTCCCATTTGAGAAACAGCGGACGGTATTTCTCCGATACGAGGGCTTTCACATTCTCCATCAGCAGAAATTTAGGACGCTTGGCCGCAATCGGCCGACGGCATTCCCATAACAGGGATGAACGGGTGCCCGAATCTTCGTCGAAACCCTTCTGCTCTCCGGCGCTGCTGATGTCGGTACACGGAAACGAGTAAGTGAACAGGTCGAAATTCGGAACGGCGTTCCAATCGATTTTCGTGATGTCGCCGTAATTTCGGTCTGCCAACTCCGGGAATACTGCATTATGAGCCTTGATCGCCCACTTTTCGATCTCCGACCAGCCCACGCACTCGTAGTCCGCGCCGATGTCCCGAAGAGCCATCAACTGACTGTCATAGCCGGAAAAACTTGTGAATACTCGTAATTTCATAGTCATTCGCATAATCCGTAATAACTCATACATCTGTCTCTCCCACCCGAAAAGGTTACTATGACTTTCATACTCAATTGATCGCTAAAATAACTTATGTTGCATTTGATATGATACAAGCCTGTTTTTGGCTGCTTCGTAATAGTCGGGGTCTAACTCTATGCCGGTCATTTCAAAACCTAAATCGTCGCAGGCAATGCAGATTGATCCGCTTCCGAGGTGAGTGTCGAGAATCTTACTGCCCGGCTTGGCATAATTGGCAAGTAGCCATTTGTAGAGCGCAACCGGCTTTTGAGTGGGATGGATGCGACGCTCATTCAAAGCCTTGTTTCCCTGTTGAATGCGGCCTTCGGCCACCGATTTGCCCTGACACATCCCGTTCCACATGAATGCGAACAGTCGAACCGTATCAATCAGACTGCAGTAAGCAATTTCACAATCCGAAAAAGAACTCCGCCCGTTTACCTTATCCCAAACTATACGACCAGCCCCGAAAGGGAAGCGAAAATAGTTGCACCCCCAAATAATTTGCGCTTTCGACACACGCATCAATTCAACGAAGTAGTCATTCTCTGGAATGGTCCAATGCTTCACCTCATAGAATGGTCGTTTGACGCCCTTCGAGGATTTGGAAGCCCCGTAATAACCAAGCTTATTCGGACCGTCAAAATACGGCGGGTCAACAATCGCCAGATCGAACGAATTGTCCGCCATGTCCCGCAAAATATCCATACAATCGGCGTTGAACAGTGTGATATTACCAAATTGATCTTTCATCCTCATTGCTCGTTAAAGTTTAACCGAGGGGAACGGAGTGACGGATCATCTTGCCGCACTTCTAATACTCCACAGCCGCCCGGCGGTCAATGAAGAAATGAATTCCCGGTACGCATTCATTCCAACGGTCATCGTCAAAATCAGGGACCTCTACGGTAGCGCCGACCGTATACACGAAGTTGTTGTCACGGTTCGAATGAATTGCCTCGATGTCGGCTTTGGTTCCATCGGTATTCTGAATCTCCGCCACATAGGCTTTGTCGCAACGACATTTTTCGCCTCCGGCAGAGCTGCGGCGAGCATCCTCCGGAATTTGTAGCTTCACGATATATCCCGAAGCCTTCTTCCAGCCGATAAAACTGCCGTCGGTAGGACAAGCCATATATGCGCCTTTGGCTCCGCACAGGTCGGCTTCGCGCAGGTCGGCTCCGCACAGGTCGGCTTCGCGCAGGTTGGCTTCGCGCAGGTCGGCTCCGCACAGGTCGGCTTCGCACAGGTTGGCTCCGCACAGGTTGGCTTCGCACAGGTTGGCTCCGCACAGGTCGGCTTCGCACAGGTTGGCTCCGCACAGGTCGGCTCCGCGCAGGTCGGCTCCGCACAGGTTGGCTCCGCTTTTGATAGCTTCGGATACGGTCTTTTTGATTGTGTTATTTTCGGACAAATACTCGAAAAGTATATTACCTGTCCACCGATTTTTTATCTCAATTTTGATTTGCTTGCTCATGATTGTTGATGGTTAAAAGGTTCGATCACAAAGCGACTGTTTCAAGCTCCATAGATACTGACCGTTGACCGGCTCTAACGTAAAGTTATCTTCAAGCGATCCGGACATGCGTTTGAATCGGATATATGCCATAGCCTCATCTCGTGTATAATATTTTCGTCCTGATTGCGTATTTGGTGGATTATTTTTCTCCAGAGCTTTGTCCATTTTCGCATAAGTTACAAAGGCTGTATAGGCGTTTGTGTGCTTCAAGTACGCCTGTTTGCTTTGCATGGTAGCTATCAAACGACGAATATCTTTCACGCTGTAATCTTGAAATAGCCAAACTATCTGCACCTCCGTTAGGGGTTCCGGCATTGAGGCAATACATGGAGCGTTCGTGGTGATCCATCGTATGAGTTCCGCAGCCTCCGCCTCTTTCCCCCCTACAACCCCCTTTTTAGTATCTACCAGTGTGTGTGTGTATTCTTCTATTCTTTCTTTCTTATATTCTTTAGTTGTGGTTATTTGTTGGTTAT
>ERZ857951.3000-NODE-3000-length-13532-cov-2.994138_pt1 | contig 13532 bp, 6 predicted proteins | sample MGYA00519759_ERZ857951 | MGnify/ENA primary metagenome ERZ857951 (study PRJEB31778, sample SAMEA3449377) | human gut metagenome | biome: human gut; feature: human-associated habitat; material: faeces | place: United Kingdom | collected 2010/2012 ...
ATTAACAGATGCAATCACAAATGTTGTTCAGAATGGCGCTGACATTGACAGCGAGATCAAGAACGCTCAGGATACAGTAGAATTTAATGTTGGTGAGTAATCATCAAAGATTAGAAACAGAACGTACCGGGAGTGCAGTATTGCGTTCCCGGTTCTGTTTTAGGAGAAAAAAATGGGAAAAAAGAAAACAAAATTGACATTAGAAAAAAAGTATAATCTTACCGGATGGGCGTTTTTGCTTCCAGCAGCTATTTTAATTTTTGTATTTTGTTTTTATCCAATGGCACAGGCAATCCTGCTTTCTTTTAGAAAAACAGGGGGAGTGTTTACCGGGTTATCGAATTATACCAGAGTTTTCCAGGATAAAACATTTCAACAGTGCTTGTTTAATACGTTCTTTTACTTTTTGATCCAGGTGCCGATCATGCTTGTTCTTGCCTTGATCCTGGCACAGCTTTTGAATAGTCCAAAGATCAGATGTAAAGGTCTTTTCCGTACATTGATCTTCCTTCCGTGTGCAACATCACTTGTATCTTACTCTATGATCTTCAAGTCCTTGTTTGCTCCGGACGGAGTTGTGAACAGAGTTCTTACAGGAATTGGATTATCCTCTGTCGACTGGTTCCAGAGTACATGGCCGGCTCGTTGGGTAATTGTTATAGCTTTGATCTGGAGATGGACAGGTTACAATATGGTATTCTACCTTGCAGGATTACAGAATATTGATTATTCCGTATATGAAGCAAGTTATATCGATGGAGCAACACCATTTAAGCAGTTTATAAAGATTACAATTCCGCTTCTGAAGCCAACAATCCTTATGACAGCAATTATGTCAACTTCAGGAACACTTCAGTTGTTTGATGAGTCTATGAACCTGACAGCAGGCGGTCCCGGAAAATCTACAATGACATTGGCGCATTACATCTACAATATCTCCTTTGTGGAGACACCGAAATTTAATTATGCAGCAGCATTGTCTGTATGTATTCTTATAATGGTAGCAATTCTGTCTGCAATTCAGATGAAAGTAGGTGACAAACGTGACTAAATTGAAATCAATAGTTTCTTATGCAGTGTTGATTATTGCAAGCTTTCTGTCTGCATTTCCACTGTATTACATGCTTTGCGGAGCAACAAACTCAAGTATCGATGTCGTAAGAGGTAAACTCTATCCGGGTACTCACTTGATAGAGAACTTTAAGACACTGGTAGGTATGCAGAATCTTGGGCTTGCAATGTATAACTCATTCCGAAATGCGATCATCATTACAGTTGTAGCACTACTTGTGTGTTCAATCGCCGGATATGGATTCGAGATTTATCATGACAAAGGAAAAGATACTTTAATGAGTATTCTTCTTCTTGCAATGATGCTTCCTTTCGTAGCCATTATGATTCCGCTGTTTAAGATGTTTACTTCATGGGGACTGGTTAATACATGGATCGCACTTGCGCTTCCGACAATTTCCACTCCGTTTATGATCATGCTGTTCAGACAGGCAGCCCGTTCTTTCCCGCATGATATTATCGAAGCAGCAAGACTTGAGGGATTAAACGAATTTCAGATCTTCTTTAAGATGTTTATCCCGGTTATGAAATCTACTTATGGAGCAGCTATGACTGTAACATTCATGAGTGCATGGAATAACTACTTATGGCCAACGATCATTTTACAGGACAGCAAAGCGATCACTATGCCGATGCTTGTAGCGAACCTGAAGAGTGGTTACAGTGTTGACTATGGTATGCTGATGCTTGGTGTATTGATTTGTACACTTCCGACTGCAATCATCTTCCTGTGCTTACAGAAGAGCTTTGCAAACGGAATTACAGGAGCGGTAAAATAATGCAGCAAAAGTATTGTATAAAACAGGAATGTTTAAGGAAGGCGCAAGGTGCCTTCCTTTTAGCACATAAAATGGGATTGCTTGAGGATCCTTCTATGGAGGGACTTGAAGCAAGAAGACAGAATCATAATGAAAAGCTGAAGATGATGGAGCAGGAGGAGAAGCTGTTCTATGGACCACGTTATTTTTCAGCACCGGCGTATTTGCAGTATGAGCTGACAAGACTGAAACTGGATTTTGTCCAGCCAAGTGAGGCGGTTCGAAGCACAGGTCTGTGTCCGGATGTCACAGAGCAGGAGAAGAAAGAATTTTACGAAAAAAATATGGATTTATTCGGTCGATATTTCGGAGATCTCTTTACTTATGAAGAGGTAGAACAGATTATTGAAAAAAGATTACGGGAGGATGCATATGACAAGCTTATCGAAGACGTATTACGTGAGTTCGAAGACAGGAAATGATTCGAACGATGGACTGACAGGCGAAAGTGCATTCGCAAGTCTTTTTGCAATCAATCAGAGAAGTCTGCAGCCGGGAGATCATGTATTACTTGAGCGTGGGAGCGTCTTTTACGGACAGTATCTTCAAGTGACAGACAGTGGGAGAGAAGATGCACCAATCGTGATCGGAGCTTATGGAGAAGGCGATGCGCCGCGTATTGAGGCTTGTGGGCAGGGAATCTGGTATCAGAATTATGGAGCCCCATTAGATTCACCAACTCATGTATATCGCGGGTATGTATCTTCCGCAGTTCTGCTGTATGATGCAGAATATATCATCGTAGAAGATCTGGAGATCACAAACGAAGCAGACAAAATTATCGGCGAGTACTATTCCCTTGGAGACAAGATGAACCGTACAGGTGTTGCTGTTGTAGCAAAAGACAAAGGTGTACGACACGGTATCACATTGCGTAATCTGCTGATCCATGATGTGAATGGTAATGTATATGATAAGCACATGAATAACGGTGGTATCTATATGACAGCACTTCGTCCGGAGAACGAAGAACTGACCGGAGTAGCACGTTATAAAGATGTCACAGTTGAGGGATGCTTTGTGTATCAGGTGAGCCGCTGGGGAATCGCTGTTGGTTATACTTATGCACATGACAAGTTCCAGGGAGCAGAGCTTGATGAAGAAATCTTCCTGAAATATGGTCACGAAAATATGCTGATCCGCGATAATTATGTAAAGGCAGCAGGTGGTGACGGCATTACATCGATGTATGCACTTCGTCCACTCATAGAGCACAATATGACAGATTCCATCGCCTGTGAGATCAATGATCGGATCTATAGCGAGCCGGGTAATCGCCTGGGAAAGGTGGCAGCAGCTATCTGGCCTTGGAAGTGTAAGGATGCGTTGTTCCGATATAATGAAGGCACTGATACAAGACTGAATCAGGACGGTATGGCATATGATGCAGATTCCGGTGACGGAACCGTTTATGAGTATAATTACAGCAGACAGAACGAAGGCGGATGTGTGATGTTCTGTTTGCAGGAAGCAATTCATAATACGTTCCGTAACAATGTCAGTTTCGATGACCTTGGAGGAACGATCAGTCCGGCAGAGAACCCGGATGCACTGATCAAAGATAATACTTTCTATGTAAGAAAAGGCGTTCCGTTCGTTCGTAAAAATATGGATGGCGGTAATTATACATTAGAGAATAATCAGATTGTTGATTTGGAAAACTAAAAATTTGATGCTAAAAAAGACTATGAAAAAAACATTTTTTTCATGGTCTTTTTTTAATGGAAATAAATAAAAAAGAAATTTCTGTTTAGTTCCGAATTAGACAAAAATGGCATGAAAATCAACTAAAAAAAACGAGCCGAAAAAAAACCAGATTGCTATAATAAAGTTAATGTGGATAAAAAGAATCTATGTGAAGATAAAACAAAAATTCAAATAGGAAGGGCGCAGGATTTATGAAGAATCGAAAGAAGCAATTCCTAAAGCTTGGAATCATTCTATTGGCGATTGCTGTTACAGGAACTGTTGCCGGAATCATTCAATATAAAAAGGCAAATCAATTCGATCTTACTGTTGCGGAACACGTAATTAGTAAAGAAGAGTATCTGAACTGTATGAAGGCAGTTGAATATGATACAAAGATACAGATTCAGCAGGAGTATGGCGCTATATATGAAGATGACTTCTGGAAAAAACAGTATGATGGAAAACACGGGTATGAAATTCTGGCGGATAATACAGTAGAAGAGTTGAAACACATTCATGCTGTTTACGATCTTGCAAAAGAACAGGGAGATATCACAGACAGTAGTTATGAAGCACTGGAAAAACGCTGGAAAGATGAAAATGCAGAGCGAAGTGAGAAAGTAGAAAAAGGCGAAGTAATCTACGGGCTTAAAGAATATACGTTTCAGCTTTATCTGGATTATGAAATCAGCACGTTAAAAGAAAAGTACTGTAACGATACCAATCGTGAAGGTATGAAACTGACAGAGGATGAAATACAGGAACACTATCAAAGCCGAGAGTGGATCTTTGGAGACAGCGATGAAAATGCAGACCTTGAGATGGCAAGGATCGCGGTCGAAAGAGAACTGCGTGAGCAGAAGTATGATGATATGATCACGCAGCGTGAAACAGGTTCTCAGGTGGCAGGTAACATGGAGAATGTAAACCGAATAACCTTGAAGAATATACAATAATGGAGGGAGAAAAGCTATGAAGAAAAAATGGATGAGTCGTACGCTGGCTCTTGCGCTTGCTGGAACAACAGTTGCATCAATGGTGCCGACAGTTCCGGTTAATGCAAAGGAGTCTGCTGCGACAGGAACAACCTATTACGTTGATTCAAAAGATGGAAAAGACAGTAATGCTGGAACAGCTGAAAACAAGGCGTTCCAGACACTTAAAAAAGTGAATGAGCTTAACCTTGAGCCGGGAGACACCGTTCTTCTGAAAAAGGGATCTGTATTTGAGGATCAGGCTCTTAAGTTCACAAAAGAGGACAGCGGTACTGCAGAAGCACCGGTGAAGATATCTACTTATGGAGAAGGAGAGAAACCAAAGATCAATACAAATGGTCATGGACAGTGGGAGCTGAATTATGGTAATCCGCTGGATAACCAGAACCATAAATGGAAAGGTACTGTATCCTCCAGTATTTTAATTGAAGATACTGAATACCTTGAAATCGAAGGTCTGGAACTGACCAACGACAGAAAGAGTGCAACAGATACTGAACAAGGTAAAGCGTATAATGATGCATACGCAATGGACAGAACCGGTGTTGCCGGAGTTGCAAAGGATAATGGAACAGTAGATCATATCGTATTGAATGATCTTTATATCCATGATGTAACAGGAAACGTTTATAACAAGCATATGACAAACGGTGGTATCTACTTCATCGTTGCAAAACCAACGAATGAAGGCGAAACAGGAATTGCAAGATATAATGACGTCCAGATTAGAAACTGTTCTTTGAATAAGGTAAACCGTTGGGGAATTGCAGTAGGATATACCTATCAGTGGGGACAGTTCGAAACAGGTGAACTTCCGGATGCAACGATGGCAAAATATGGTTCCTCCAATGTAGTCATCGAGAACAACTATCTGAACCACGTAGGTGGAGATGCAATCACAACCATGTATCTTGACAGACCATTGATTCAGTACAATGTGTCAGAGAACGCAGCTGAACAGATTAATACAACAGATTATGCACAGCAACAGCCAAGACTGGATGCAAATGGAAAAGAGATTGGTAAACAGGACGTTGGAGCAGGACGAGTGGCAGCCGGTATCTGGCCATGGAAATGTAAAAATGCGATTTTCCAGTATAATGAATGTTTTAAAACATTGAATGCCGCAAGTGGTAATGGCGATGGACAGCCTTGGGATGCTGACTATGGTGACGGAACAAACTATCAGTACAACTACAGCCACGGAAATACCGCAAGTACCATCATGTTCTGTGGAGGAAATTCTGTTAACAATACATTCCGTTACAATATCAGTCAGAACGAAGATATGGGACCATTGGACCCGGCAGGTAACTCCGGAAATTGTCAGGTTTATAACAATACGTTCTATATCAAAGAAGGTCTCAATACCATCTGGCACAGAAGCCATGGCAATGGCGGTCCTGTAGATATGGAAAATAATATTTTCTACTTCGCAGGTAATACACCAGTTAATGTAAAGGAATGGAATCCTAGCGGAAATAAAACTTATAGCAATAACTTATATTATAATGTAAAGAATTATCCGAACGATGCAGCTCCTGTAAAAGTAAACGCAGGAACAAAAGTACTTGAGAATGCAGGTTCCGGTCCAGATTCTGTAGCAACAGACAAAGCAGCTAGAAAACACGAAGATCCAACTAAAGAAACAGTATTCGACGGATACAAACTTGCAGAAAATTCTCCGGCAATCAATAAGGGTAAAGTAGTGGTTGACAGAAATGGTTATACGATCGATCACGATTTCTTCGGCCATGCGATCACAGCAGTACCGGAGATCGGAGCAGCAGAGAGTGATGTAGTAGCAGACACTCTTATCCTGAGATCTAACGTATATAAAGTTTCCGGAACAGACGTAAGTGAACTTCCGAAGAACACAACAGTAGAAGCTTTCCTTAAAAATATCATCGTAGATACAGGCGTCAAAGTTACTGTTAAAGACGGTGAGAACGTACTTGAAGGAACAGATGTTGTAAAGGGAGGAGCAAAAGTTGTTCTTTCATATGAAGGAAAAGAAAATGTAACTTATACAGTCGTTGCAAGTTCTGATAAAGAACTGAAAGCTTCTTACTATGAAGTGAGAGGAACAGAGTTGGAAGTTCCTTACACAGAGAAAAATCCAACAACAGTAAAGGAACTGAAGGCGAGTCTTACGGTAGCTGATACAGCAACTGTTTCTGTAGTAAATGCTGGAAAAGAACTGGCAGATAAGGATGCAGTAGCAGACGGAATGACACTTCGTATCACAGCGGAAGATGGAACTACAAAAGAGTATGCGATCAAGCAGAAAAATGAATACAACTGGACTTTAGATTATATAAACGGACAGCAGGGAAATGTCTGGTTCGGACAGATGAAGGACGGATCCGGTGACTGGGCGAATATGACATCTGTTGATAAAGATGGCTGGCCAAACTGGGCTACTCATACATATTATGGACCTGGTATTGATGATGATCAGCATGTAACTACAGCAAGCAGTCCAGACAAACACGGTTTACTTTCTGCACCGCCAAGCACAAATATCTCAACAGCAATGGCATACAGAGTACCAAAGAGCGGAACAGTATCATTCAAAGTTAGAGATAATGAGCCATATCTTCGTCAGAATGATAACGCAGGCGGAACAGTTACATTAAGCCTCTATGTAAATGGAACAGAGAAGAAGAACTTGACACTTGAAACCAGTAAAAAGAAAGAAGGAAACTGGGAAAAGGCAGAAGAAATCGAAGTGACTCGAGGCGACATGATCCGTGTAGTAGCAAAATGTAACGGAAATCCAAGCAAACCATCTGCTCATATTACACCGATTATTACTTACGTAGATAAAGCTGCTGCAGATAAAGAAGCTCCAACAGTTCCGGCAGATGTGAAAGCATCCGAGATTGCTCATACAGGAGCAAAGCTCACTTGGACAGCGTCTAAAGATAACGTAGAAGTAGCCGGATACAATGTATACCTGAACAATGAGAAAGTAAATGATGAACTTATCACAGGAACAGAGTATGATCTGGCAGACCTTACAGCAAATACTGAGTACAACGTAACAGTAACAGCAGTGGATGCTGCAGGAAATGAGTCTGAAAAATCAGAAGCAGCGACATTTACAACACTGAAGGGAGCAGACCTTACAGAACTTACAGCAACGATTGCTGAGGCAGAAAAAATTCTTAAAGCAGAAGATAAAGATAAATATTCTGCAGCAGCTCTTGTAGAACTTCAGGAACTTGTGAATGCAGGAAAGCTGTTGACAGCAACATCTACTCAGGAAGCTGTAGATAAGAAGAAAGATGAAATCACAGCAAAACTTGCTGATATTCAGACACAGTTTACAATCACAGCAACAGCAGGTGAAGGCGGAAAGATTGAACTGAAAGACGAGATCAAAGAGAGAGCAAAAGACGAAACAAGTTACGAAACAAAAGCTTATAAGGGAACATCCAAAGTGTTCACAATCACTCCTGACAAGGGATATCATATTGAAAGTATTACAGTGGATGAGACAGACGTAAAAGATATTGTAAAAGAGTATACTTTCAAAGATATAACAGAAGACCACACAATTGCTGTAACATTTGCAAAAGATGGACTTACAGTAGCAAAAGAAAACCTGCTTGCAACAATTAATACAGCAAAAGAAAAACTTGCAGAGAAAGATGCTTATACTCCAGAATCTGTAAAAGAACTTGAAGAAGCTGTAGAAGCTGCACAGAAAGTTTATGATAAGGAAGATTCTACTAAGGAAGAAGTAGACGCAGCAGAGAAAGCAGTCCAGGAAGCACAGAAGGCTCTTGTTAAGAAAGAGACACCGAAGCCGGAAGCACCTGTTAAGAAAGATGAACTGAAAGCTGCAGTAGAAGATGCAACAAAGGTTGTAGGAGATACAGAGCAGTATACAGAAGAGTCTCTTGCAGCACTTCAGTCAGCAATTGATAAAGCGAATGCAGTACTGGATAATCCAGAAGCAACACAGGCTGAGATCGACGCAGCAGTGAAAGCTGTAAAAGAAGCCCTGAAAGTAAAAGAAGACAAGAAAGACGACAACAATAAGGGCGACGACAGCAATAAGGGTGACAATAAGAAGGATGATGGCAACAGCGGAGCATCCAACAATGGTTCATCTAATGGCGGATCAAACAATAACGGATCATCCAATACAGGATCTACAAATACCGGATCAGGCAACAAGGGTACTACAAGTACTGGAAGTACTACATCACATGCAGTTAAGACTGGAGATACAACAAATGTAGTAACATGGTTGTTTGCATTAGCAGCATCTGCAGCTGCAGGACTGGGTGTAGCAAAACGTAAAAAAGAGGATTAAGGAGAGGAACAAAATGAAGAAAAAGACCGTATCAATGTTTATGGGCCTTGTTCTTGGAGTGACAACTGTATTTAGTTCAATTGGACCGGCAGTTGTCACTGTATCAGCTGCTGAAAGCGGAGTGACAGATTCTGAGTGTACAAAGACAGGTACAGCAGAACCAGAATCAGATAAAGTTGTACCAGATGCGAATCAGTATAAATATCAGAAAGATGAACTGGCAGCATTCTGCCACTTTGGTCCGAATACGTTCAATGAAATTGAGTGGGGAGAGCATTACGGAAATAAAAAGCCGAGTGAAATCTTTAAGTTGGATCAGAAATTTGATGCAGATACCATGGTGAGAACATTAAAGGAAGCAGGATTCAAGAAACTCATTATAACAGCGAAACATCATGATGGTTTCTGTATCTGGCCGAGTAAATGGACAGACTATGATACAGAGGAAGCAGGATATGAAGGAGATATTCTTGCAGAAATCTCAGCTGCTTGTTCCACCTATGATATGGACATGGGACTTTATCTGTCTCCATGGGATATTCATGAGCCATCTTACGGATATAAAGATGCGAACGGAAATCCAACAACACCAGAGAAAGATGTATTGGATTATAATGTGTATTATAACAATCAGTTAGAAGAAATCCTCGGAAATAAAAAGTATGGAAACAAGGGACGTTTTGTTGAAGTATGGATGGATGGAGCCAAAGGAAGCGGTGCCAATGCACAGGAGTACGACTTTAAGAAGTGGTTTGCTACAATCCAAAAGTATCAAGGAAAAGAAGTAGCAGGTAATTCAGCAGACTGTATGTTATTCGGAGCTCAGGCATATACAACCGTTCGCTGGATTGGAAATGAAGACGGTGTAGCTTTTGAGGATACCTGGGCAAAGTCAAATGTCAATTATGACAAGAATACTATTGACAGCAATGGAAGTACACCTTATTCCAAAGGATATGAAAATGGTAATAAATGGACAGTTCCGGAGTGTGACGGACGTATTACATCCGGATGGTTCTGGGGAACTCAAAAGAAGACTCCGAAGACAATTACACAGCTTGCTAACATGTACTTTGATTCTGTAGGACATAATGCAACCATGCTTCTGAATGTACCGCCGAATAACCAAGGTACAGTGGATCAGCCGATTCTGAAAAGAATAGAGGAATTTGGACAGAATGTGGAAGATACTTTCAGAACCAATCTGGCAAAAGAAGAAGGAACCACAATTGAGGCATCTAATGTTCGTGGAAATGATACAGCGTTTAAACCGGGAAATGTAGTAGATGCTAAAGATGAAACATACTGGACAACAGACGATGGAACAAAAGAAGGAAGTCTGACGATCAAATGGGACAAAGCTAAGAAGTTTGATGTGGTTTCTATTGAAGAAGCAATCCAAAAGGGACAGCGTATCAATAGTTATAAAGTTGAATACAAAGCGTCTGATGATGCACAGTGGCAGACACTGAAAAACGGAAAAACTGTTGGTGCAAAGAGACTGGTTAGAACAGCTCCGGTATCAGCAACTCAGGTGAAGATTACAGTAGGAACATCAAACGGAAAAGTACCGATGTTGAGTGAAGTTGGTGTATACAAAGCAAGTGAAGGATTCCAGCTGGCAGGAGCAGCGCCGGAAGGAATGGATACAACAAGTGTTAATAATACAACTGATTTTAAATTCAACAAAAAATGGAATCCAGAGACAGGAAGTCAGTACATCAATGGACAGAATACATGGTCTGATACAAAAGATGCCACTCTCACCTATACGTTCCAGGGAACAAAAGTATATCTGATGGGAACAAAAGATCCGGGTCATGGTGAAGCAGATGTATATATTGATGATAAGTTTGTAAAAACAATCAATACTCATGCAGATGCCAGAACAACCGGAACAGTGATCTTCGAATCAGATGACTTAGAGGCTGGTACTCATACATTAAAACTTGTGGTAAAGTCAAAAGCAATCGGTGTAGAAGCGGCTTACGTAATCAACAATGGTGGCGTCGGAATGATCGAACTTGAGAATTCCGAGTATACAATGAATGAAGAAGATACGCTGACAGTTAAAGTAAAACGTGTCGGTGGAACAAAAGGAACCATCACAGCTAAGATCCAGCCAAACCCGGGTAGTGCAATTCAGGATGACTTTGATACAGAAAATGCACCAACAGTAACGCTGAAGGATGGAGAATCAGAAGTAACTGTTCAGAATGCAGCGATTACAAGACGTAATACCAATCTGACAGGAGATCGTGCATTCTCCATTGAATTAACAGATAAAAATCCTGACAACGCAATCATTGGTTTCAACGGTTCTGCAAGAATCACGATCAAAGATAAAGATGCAATCAACAGAGACAAACTTCAGACACTGGTTGTTCAGTCAGCAGAGCTGAAAGAGAATCTGTACTCAGAAGGCTGGGATACATTTGCATCAGCACTGGAAAATGCAAGAGCAGTTGCTGAGAACGAAGAGGCAACAGAAGCAACTATCAGAAATGCATACATAGCACTGGAAAATGCAAAGAAAGCACTTGTAGCACGTGAAAAATATACAGACACAGACAGATTCAAATTCCCGTGGAAGAAAGGAACAAGTGCAACACTGGAAGCAGAGTTTGCGACAACAATTACAGAAGCTTGCGGAGCAACTAAGTGGAGATGTGAAATTGGAACAGAAGGCTGGGCAAGTAACGGTAAGTTTATCAATTCAATGAATAAAACAAATACAGGTACAGATAAAGTTGAGTATGCATATAATGCAGCAAAGACAGGTACATATCATGTAGTTGCAACTTATCGTAGTGGAGATGATAATAACGGAAATAAGATTGCATGGTCAGAAGCAAATAATAAGATCACAGCAGGAAATGTAACAACTCCACATACAAAAGTTAATGGAAATCTGACTGTGGGCACAGTTGAATTTGATATTGTTGTAACAGAAGCAGGCGAGGGAACTCTAATCCTTCAGCCGGTAGACAACAGTGGTGCACCACAGCTTGATAAACTTGAAATTACACCAAAAAATGTTGTAGTTGGGTCTTACGATATCACAGCAACAGCTGGCGAAGGTGGAACTATCACAACAGAAGACCTTACAGATGGTAAAATAACAGAAGGTGAAAACGCAACATTTACAATCACTCCGAATTCAGGATATGAAATCGCAGATGTAAAAGTTGATGGAGAATCCATAGGAAAGAAAACTTCTTACACATTTAGTGATGTGGATAAAGCACATAAAATTGAGGCAACATTTGCATTTGCAAATTATACAGCAGAAAATCCATTTAAATTCCCAGAAACAAAGGGCGTAACAAGCACACTGGAAGCAGAACATGCTACAGAATTGATCAATAGCAATGATTCAGATTCTGATCCGAACTGGCCGCTTACAATTACTTCTGAGGGCTGGGCAAGTAATGGAAAATTCCTGAACTGTATGGCATACAAAGATTATGCTAAGTACGCTTATACAGCAAACGTTCCTGGAATTTATAAAGTAACAGGTACTTATCGTGCAGGAGCACTGAATAAACTTGCATTTTCTGAGGAAGGAAGTAAGATTGAGGCAGCGCAGGTAGATTGTCCGTCAACAAAAGAAGGTAACAACTTAACTGTGAAGACATTCGAACTTAACATTGAAGTAAAAACTGCAGGAGCAGGAACTTTGGTTCTTACAGCACCGGACACAAACAAAGCTCCACAGCTTGATAAACTGGATATTCAATTGATAAGAACTGCAAGTGAAGCAGACCTTACAGACCTTAAAGCAACGATTGCTGAGGCAGAAGAAATTCTTAACGCAGAAGACAAAGATAAATATTCAGCAACAGCTCTTGTAGAACTTCAGGAGATGGTAAACGCTGGAAAGGCATTCACAGAAAACACATCTCAGGCAGATGTAGATGAAAAGAAAGCCGAAATCAAAGCAAAGATTGCTGATATCCAGACACAGTTTACAATCACAGCAACAGCAGGTGAAGGCGGAAAGATTGCACCGGAAGCCACAACAACAGTTTATAAGGGAACATCCAAAGTATTCACGATCACTCCGGACAAGGGATACCATATTGAAAGTATTACAGTGGACGGAGAAAATGTAGAAACTATTGCAACAGAGTATGCTTTCGAAGATATTGTTGCAAATCATACAATTGAAGTAACATTTGCAAAAGATGAGCTTACAATTGCGAAAGAAAATCTGTTAGCAACAATTAATACAGCAAACAAAAAACTTGCAGAGACAGAGCAATACACACCGTCATCTTTGAAAGATCTTGAAGATGCAGTCAAAGCTGCACAGGCTATTTACGACGATCCAAATGCTGATCAGGATAAAGTAGATAAAGCAAAGGCAAATGTAGAGGCTAAGCTTGCAGCTCTGAAAGCGAAAGCAAAGAAAGATGCTCTGAACCTTGCAATTATAGCAGCAGAAGGCGATGCCGCATTAGTTGACAAATACACAGAAGAGTCTATCGAGAAGCTTCAGAAAGCAATCGATGAAGCAAAAGAAGTATTAACTGATGAGAATGCATCACAGGAAGAAGTAGACGCAGCAGAGAAAGCAGTCCAGGCAGCACAGAAAGCTCTTGTTGAGAAAGAGACACCGAAGCCGGAAGT
>ERZ857951.3017-NODE-3017-length-13457-cov-30.931055_pt1 | contig 13457 bp, 8 predicted proteins | sample MGYA00519759_ERZ857951 | MGnify/ENA primary metagenome ERZ857951 (study PRJEB31778, sample SAMEA3449377) | human gut metagenome | biome: human gut; feature: human-associated habitat; material: faeces | place: United Kingdom | collected 2010/2012 ...
ATGAGTAATGGACGCTAAAACAATCGTAGCAGTTGTATTGGTCGCCTTTATTGTCGGCGGCTTTATCTTCTTGCAGATTAAAAACAGAAAGAAATAAGGAAAAACACAGTGGGCGGAGCGTAAAAAACTCCGCCCATATTTTTTTTGGAGGAATGAAATGAATAATCCCAATACGATAGAAAACCAAGTGCTAACTATTCTCAAAGAGAATACAGACGCACGAAACGACGATATGAAACTTTATCTTCTCGTTTGTAATCGTTGTTATCAACGGTATGAAAATCAAGATATAGGCGGTTTGCCTTTTGCGGTGATTATGAATTGCTATAAAGAACTGCATTTACCGCATTTCGAGAGTGTCAGAAGGTCACGAGCAAAGCTTCAGGCTTCACACCCCGAACTTGCGCCCAGTCCCGAAGTTCAGAGAGGAAGAAAGCGTTGTGAGCATATGTATCGAACCTATGCAAAATTGTAAATAACGATAAGGAGGACAAATAATGAAAGAGAAATTCACTTTTCAGCAGAAAACAAAGCTTCTGACGAAACTGTTTGACGCAGGTTGCAATACGGAAAAGAAATTGCAGCAGCTTGATATGGAAAGCATACTTAAAATTCCGGGTATCACCATTCCGGATATGAGCTTGATTATTGAGCTTCAGAAGCAGACCAAAGTTAATAAGCTGTTCTCTTATTTGGGAGGTGGTGCTGATGAGCAGACGGGAACAGAGTGACCGTCATATTATTTGGAGCAATATGAACCTTGAAGCTGATGACTGGCGTGACAGTTATAAAGAATACCTTGAAATCAACGGTTTAGATGATGACCCTAACGACGAAAACAAGCTATATGAGTATATGGTTGAAGCAAATGACGATTACCTTTCCGATGAAAGGCGAAATCTCGATATTCAGTTTTCACAACCGATTATCGTTATCGGCGACCTTGGCAGATGGAACGGCAGAGTGACGGGATACAAAATGATTGATTCCGGCAATATAACGGATTGCCTTTATTCCGATACCGATTATACCGAATGGTATGTGGACAAGTACGGCGACCTTCGAGCCAATGCCGTTCATCACGACGGCACAAACCATTATCTGTACCGTGTATTCAAAGATGGTGTTACCGATACGCAGATTGAAAATCTGCAAGATAAAATCTATAACGGAAAAGTTACAAGAGCCGACATCACACGAGTTACCAAAAGGCTCGGCGATGAGATTGCCGAAGTATATGGCTTTTCTATTCCAAAACAAAGACAATCAAACGAACAAGCGAGGTGAGAAAAATGGATTACAGAGTATTGACCGAAGCAGAGCGTAAATACACATACAGCCAAAGCCAGCAGCTCTCTATGCAGACCGGTCTTATCGGATATTTGCGAGCGGACTTCGGTTCTACCGGTAACGAGTTTTGGGCGACTTGGAACGATTTCAGAAAAGACTTAAAAACCGATGAATTTAAGGCTGAATTTGATGGCGTTATAAACGGGTTGCGTGACGGAGATGTTTTGTCCGGCAGAAAGGCTATGTCCTCTTACTGTTATTCCACTCCCGACAGCTCCTTTAATGACGACCGCAACCATTACGGCATTCGTCTTGATACGGAAAAATACAGCTATCTTATGAGGTTTAACCCCAACAGGGGCGAGTACAATCTGTACTGCTATTGCTATCATAAAGAGTGGCTAAACAGCCATTTGAAAGACGCAGAGCGTGGCATTCGTTTCATCGACTCCCACTATAAAGAGCAGTTTCGCATTGCGGACGGCGAAAAAATAACCATTAAACTCAGCGATGGCAAAACAATGGAAAGAACTTGCAGATATATAGACGACTATCATTTGGAGGTCGGCACAAATCTATACCACATCTGTGAGTTCGCCGAGCTTTGCGAGAGAAACGGTCATACTGTAGAACCGGTCGAAAAGGAAAATATGAAATCCTCAAAAAGCAAAGAAAAAACACGATAAGGAGGTGCAAGTAAATGGCGAGAAAATACGAACTCATATCCGAACTCTATGACAGAACCTGCAAGACGGTTGTTTCCAATCCGCAGAACTGGCAGAATTTCTTGCAGTCTGCGTGCAGAAACTACAAACTGCGCTTTGACGAGCAGTTGCTTATCTTTGCACAGCGACCCGACGCAACGGCTGTGCTTGAAATTGAAAGATGGAATACTTCTTTTGGTCGTTGGGTAAATAAAGGCGCAAAAGGCATTGCCGTGTTTGAGGACGCAGACAGAAGCAGACAAAGACTCACCCACTACTTCGATATATCCGATACACACGAAAGCAGATATTCCCGTCCTGTTCCGCTTTGGAATATGAGAGATGAATATGCCGCAAGTGTGATTGAAACACTTGAAAGCACATTTGGTGAGCTTGAAAACAAGAACAATTTGAGCAATGCGGTTATGAGTGCCGCACAAAATGCTGCCGAGGATAATCTTCCAGACTATCTGAATGACCTTGTGTATAATAGTGAGGACAGTTTCCTTGAAGAACTCAGCGAGGATATGATTGCAAGCCTTTACAAAAAGGTTGTTGCAAACAGCGTGGCATATATGATGATGTCAAGGCTCGGTATAAATGCAGAAGAATACTTTGAAACCGATGATTTCCGTGATGTAACAAACTTCAATACGCAGGACACGCTTAATGCTCTCGGCATTGCCACAAGCGATATTGCAGAAATGGGACTTTCTGAAATATCTAAAACCGTTATGGCTTTGGATAAAGAAAATCGCACATTTGATAGAAGGAATGGCTTTGAGTACAATAAAGACGAAAACAAAAACGAAAGGAGTTTTGACGATGAAAGAAATCACATACACGAAGCAGGGAGATTACCTGATTCCCGACTTGACATTACCAGAACAGCCGGAGGTGACTCTCGGCAGATGGTCGCAGATGAGGAGAACTTATCTGAAGCAACATCACAAAATCCTATATTACAATCTTCTGACGAAGGGAATTCTGACACAGCACTTGGCGGAAGTTCAAGAGAGAGCGACCGACTTGGAGGAGAGCTTAGTCAAGCAGATGGCAGCGAAAGCAGGTCTAACCGAACAGATGAAAGCGGAAGATATGATGAAGTGGGTAGGATTGATGAACAACATCCGCAACTCCGCACAGGAAATCGTGAAGGAACAGATAATCTTCGCTTAGAATATTATGACCGCCGACACGAGGACAAAAGCCTACCGTTTTTTGGCAATGATGATACAATCCGAGAGATACTCGGTACTACGCCGCATTTGAAGGCTTCAAAAGAAGAAATCAAAGACTTCTTTGAACTGAATACAGATAGTGAGAGCCGTACCGAATATATCAAGAGTATTTTCAATAATGACTATACCGAACTCACATTAAAGGACGGCAGAACGGTAGGCTATAAGACATTTCAGAATGTTCTTCATTTGTGGGAAGGAAGTTATAACAACAGAACGGCTCAAAGCTACTACGACTGGGGTGTAATTGCACAGCATTTTGAGGCAATGAGGCTTTTAGGAGAATTGTCCGATGAGATAAAGCCGTTACCGTCAACGGATATGCAGATGAGCTTAATATCAAGCAGTCAGGCAGAGGAACAAAAGTCCTCTGCCTTTTCTTTTTCTCAAGAGATTATCGACGCAGTTCTCACCCGTGGAAGCGGAATATCCGAGGGTAAAATGCGTATCTATGAGCAGTTTGAAAAGAGCCTATCCGCAAAGGAAAATGCAGATTTTCTCAAAAACGAATACGGTTGGGGCGGTTCATATCCTGTTATTGTCGGTGCAGGTATTGATGAAAACCACGACGGAAAAGGCATAACCCTTTCAAAAGGGTTTGGAAACGACGCACCTAAACTCATTCTTAAATGGAATCAGGTTGAAAAGCGTATCGGGGAACTTATCCGTATGGACAGATACCTCAATCCAAAAGAAAAGGAGCAATATCCGAAGTGGCTTGAAAAACAGGAAGAACGGCGAGCAGAACTTGCAGAGCAGCAAAGAAATCGTGAAATCCTCTCTGCTGCCCCACCCGAAACTGAAAATAACGAGATAGAAACGGAAGTACGCTATGAATATCATCTCGGTGATACGGTATATATCGGTGCTTCTCAGTATGAGATTTTGTCCGTTGACGAAAATCGTGTGATGCTCTATGACTTCGATATGCCCCTATTCAACAAGGAGCTTTCAAGGGAAGAATTTGACCGCAAAGTGCGTGAAAATCCAATAAACGACCACTTGAAGGTCAGTGTATTACCGGCGGAAGAAAAAGCCGTTACAGGTGAAAATAAGGCTCAAAACGATACCGAAACCGTACAGGATTTCAGTCCGATAACCGGTTATGACGACGCCTTCTTTATCGACCGGGACAATGAAAGTGTAACTTGGATGTACTATAACCCCGACAGCAATGCCGGAGATCAATATGTTACAAATACACTCTCCTTTGATGAAATCAAAGAAGCGGCAAAAACCCACAAATCGACAGATGACTTCTTTGATTATCTCGGCAGTATCGCAGACCAAACGCTTGCAGATGTAGGTACTGAGTGGTTTGAAGAAGCTGAAAATGCTTTCAGTCAGACACCTGATTATACAGAGTGTACGCCTGAGACAATGGAAGCACTCATTGAAACTACCGAAAGAAGTGATATGGTAGCAACCAATATCGGTAAAGTTCCGATTGAGGAGTACCGAGAAATTGTAGCCTTTCAAAACGGTTTTGACAGCTACGATGAGATGTATAACGAGGGCATTCGTATCGGAAACGGTTACGATAAAAAACCTGAGCCGATTGTTCCTGCTTGGGAGAAAAAGAAAAAAGAAAAGGTAAAAAGTTTTGACCTGCACCCCGATGTGCCGATGGCGGAACGAAACAACTTTGATTTGCGTTCTAACCCTGTTGAACAAGTCGGCAAGAAAGAGCGTTTTCGCAGAAATGCAGAAGCAATAAAGGTACTCAAGGAATGTGAGTTTGAAAACAGATTTGCCACACCCGAAGAACAACTTGTCTTATCTAAATATGTCGGTTGGGGCGGTTTGCCCGAAGCCTTTGACGAGAATAATTCTACGTGGGCAGATGAGTTTGTAGAGCTTTACACTTTGCTTTCACCCGAAGAATACGCTTCGGCAAGAGAAAGCACATTGACCGCCTTTTATACTCCACACGAAGTTATAACAGGTATTTATAAGGTTATGGAACAGATGGGATTTAAGGAGGGCAACCTGCTTGAACCGTCCTGCGGTATCGGTAACTTCATCGGTATGCTGCCACAGTCGATGGAAAACGCAAAAGCTTACGGCGTTGAACTTGATACCGTTTCGGCAGGTATTGCACAGCAGCTTTATCAGAAGTCCTCAATAGCGGCACAAGGCTTTGAAGAAGTTAATGTGCCGGACAGTTTCTTTGACGGAGTCATCGGCAATGTGCCGTTCGGCGATTTCAAAGTTGCAGATAAGAGATACGATAAGTACAACTTTTTTATTCACGACTATTTCTTTGCAAAGTCTTTGGATAAATTACGCCCCGGTGGTGTAATGGCTCTTGTTACGAGCAAAGGCACAATGGATAAAACCAATTCAACGGTCAGAAAATATATTGCTCAAAGAGCAGAACTTCTCGGAGCAATCAGACTGCCGAATGATACTTTTAAGGGCAATGCCGGAACAGAGGTCGTATCGGATATTTTGTTCTTGCAAAAGCGTGACAGGCTCATTGATATTGAACCTGACTGGGTACAACTTGGCACAAATGAAAACGGTATCACGATGAACTCATATTTTGTAGAGCATCCTGAAATGATACTGGGCGAAATGAAAACAGTAAGCGGTCGCTTTGGCGAAGAAGTAACCTGCGTACCGTTTGAAAATGCGGATTTATCCGAATTGTTATCGGAAGCGGTAGCGAATATACACGGAGAAATTTCCGATTACGAAGTGGAAAATGAACTTGAGGAAGAAAATAATTCTATCCCGGCAGACCCGAATGTGAGAAACTTTTCATACACGATTGTTGACGATGAAATCTATTTCCGTGAGAACTCTCGTATGTCGCTTGTTGAGGTATCGGCAACAGCCGAAAACCGCATTAAGGGTATGGCTGCGATAAGAGATTGTGTCCGCAACCTGATTGAACTTCAAACCGAAGATTATCCCGACGAAGAAATCAAAGCCGAGCAGTCAAAACTCAACAGCCTTTATGACGGTTATACAAAGAAATACGGACTGATTAACAGCAGAGCCAATGTGTCGGCATTCGGTGATGACAGTTCCTTTGCCCTACTTTCCGCACTTGAAGTTATCAACGAAAACGGTGAACTTGAACGCAAGGCAGATATGTTCTTTAAGCGTACAATCAAACCGCATAAACCAATAACGGAGGTTGATACAGCGGACGAAGCGCTTGCCGTATCTATGGGAGAGAAAGCAACCGTTGATATGGAATATATGCGAGAGCTTACAGGTAAAAGCGAAGAAGAATTATTCTCCGACTTAAAGGGCGTCATATTCTTAAACCCGCTTTATGGTTATGGAAATGTAACCGAGCAAAAGTATTTGATGGCAGATGAGTACCTTTCGGGAAATGTCCGAGAAAAACTTATTACAGCCAAAAAGTCTGCCGAGGTTTATCCCGAAGATTACAAAATCAATGTAGAGGCTCTGGAAAAAGTTCAGCCGAAAGACTTGACCGCAAGCGAAATATCCGTAAGGCTCGGTGCAACTTGGATACCGCCCGAAATCTTTGAGAAGTTTATATTTGAATTTCTCGATACTCCACGCTATGCACAATGGAACATCAAAGTACACTACTCTCAATATACCGGCGAATGGAACATTGAGGGCAAAAGTTATGACCGTTCCAATGTGAAAGCGTACAGCACTTACGGCACTTCCCGTATTAACGCATACAAGATAATCGAGGAAACGCTGAACCTGAAAGATGTCCGTATCTTTGACTATATCGAAGATGAGGATGGTAAGAAAAAAGCCGTTCTTAACAAAAAGGAAACGGCTATTGCACAGGCAAAGCAGGAACTTATCAAACAAGGCTTTCAGGATTGGGTATGGGCTGACCCTACCCGCCGAGAAAAGCTCACGAAGATGTATAACGAAAAGTTCAACAGCATAAGACCCCGTGAGTATGACGGAAGTCATATTACCTTTAACGGTATGAACCCCGAAATTGAACTGCGTGAACATCAGAAAAATGCGGTAGCTCATATTCTTTACGGCGGTAATACTTTGCTTGCACACGCAGTAGGTGCAGGCAAGACTTTCGAGATGGTATCTGCCGCTATGGAGTCAAAGCGTTTAGGACTTTGCAACAAGTCGCTGTTCGTAGTCCCGAATCATTTGACGGAACAATGGGCAGCCGAGTTCTTACAACTCTATCCTGCGGCTAATATTCTCGTGGCAACGAAGAAAGATTTTGAAACAAAGAACCGTAAAAAGTTCTGTGGCAGGATTGCAACCGGAGATTACGACGCAGTTATTATCGGTCACAGTCAGTTTGAAAAGATACCTATGTCTGTTGAAAGGCAAAGGGCAATCTTAGAGCAACAGCTTCAGGAATTGACTGACGGCATTATCGACTTAAAGAAAAACCGTGGAGAAAACTTCTCCGTTAAGCAGCTTGAAAAGTCGAAAAAGGCTGTGAAGTTGAAACTGCAAAAACTCAACGACCAAAGCCGTAAAGACGATGTGGTAACCTTTGAAGAACTCGGTGTGGACAGGCTCTTTATTGACGAGAGTCATTACTACAAGAACCTCTATCTTTATACCAAAATGCGTAATGTGGGCGGTATCGCACAGACAGAAGCACAGAAATCTTCCGACCTGTTTATGAAGTGCAGATACCTTGATGAGCTTACAGGCGGTCGAGGAACAGTATTTGCAACCGGTACTCCTATCTCAAACAGTATGGTGGAACTCTATACTATTCAGCGATACTTGCAGTACAACACGCTCGTAAAAAACAACTTACAGCACTTCGATTCGTGGGCAAGTACCTTTGGAGAAACTGTAACAGCAGTTGAACTTACACCGGAGGGTACGGGATACAGAGCAAAAACACGATTTGCAAAGTTCTACAACTTACCAGAACTTATGGCAATGTTCAAAGAGGTTGCGGACATTAAAACAGCGGATATGTTGGCATTGCCTGTACCCGAAGCACACTTTCACAATGTAGCGGTCAAGCCGTCTGAAATGCAGAAAGAAATGGTTGCCTCTCTTGCAGAGCGAGCCGAGAAAGTTCGCAGCGGCGGTGTGGATTCAAGCGTTGACAATATGCTTAAAATCACAAACGACGGCAGAAAGTTGGCACTTGACCAGCGTATGCTCAATGATATGTTACCCGATTATGAGGGCAGCAAAATCAATGCCTGCGTTGACAACATCTATCGCATTTGGGAAGAAACAACCGACAAGAAATCAGCGCAGCTTGTGTTCTGCGACCTATCAACGCCAAAGAACGACGGTACTTTTTCGGTGTATAACGACATCAGAAAGAAGTTGATTGAGCGAGGCATTCCCGAAAGTGAAGTTCGCTTTATCCACGAAGCAGACACCGATGTTAAGAAAAAGGAGTTATTCCAAAAGACACGCAAAGGCGAAGTCAGGGTGCTACTCGGTTCTACTCAAAAGATGGGAGCCGGGACGAATGTTCAAGACAGGCTTATCGCACTTCACGATGTTGATTGTCCGTGGAGACCGGCAGATTTGGAACAACGCAGCGGTCGCATTATCCGTCAAGGCAACTCAAACCCGGAAGTAGATATTTACCGCTATGTTACGGAACAGACCTTTGACGCATATCTCTATCAGCTTGTAGAGGGCAAGCAAAAGTTTGCAAGTCAGATTATGACGAGCAAATCTCCGGTCAGAAGTGCGGAAGATATTGACGAAACCGCACTGTCTTATGCCGAGATTAAAATGCTTGCAACCGGCAATCCGTATATCAAAGAGAAGATGGATTTAGATATTCAGGTACAAAAGTTGAAACTGTTAAACTATAATTTTCTTTCTGAAAAATACGCTTTGGAAGATAAGATAATCAAATATTACCCGCAGCGTATCACTTCTCTTGAAAACCGCATAAACGGCTTAAAAGCAGATGTGGAAACTGCGAAGCAGCACCCGAAACCAACAGATGACCGCTTTATCGGTATGGAGGTAAAGGGTGTTTTTTATTCCGAAAAAGCAGAAGCCGGCAAAGCAATCATTGAAGCTTGCAAGCAGATGAACAGCCCCGACCCTATTCCTCTCGGCAAGTACAGAGGATTTGAAACGGAACTTCTTTTCAACACCACAGAGCGCAGCTACGAGGTTAGGATTAAAGGTGCGACAAGCAAAAACATTACGCTCGGCGACGACGCACACGGCAACATCACTCGTATTGACAACGGCATTGAGAAGTTTGCGGAGAGTTTAACCTTTGCCGAAAGCGAACTTGAAAACACTAAAGCTCAATTTGAAACCGCAAAGAAAGAAGTTCAAAAGCCGTTTATCCAAGAGGATGAATTGAAGTCCAAACTTGCAAGGCTTGATGAACTCAATATCCTGCTCAATATGGACAAAACAGAAAATGAAATTGTCGGCGGCGAGCCTGATGAGGGCGAAGTACCGACTGCACGAAAGGAGAAAACTTATGAAAGATAATATGAAAGAAAAGGACCTGACGGTAGATTTCTTTTTCGGAAACGAGGAAATCAATCCGTTTAACGCACCACAGATGTGCGTTGTTCGCAGATTAAGCAATACTTATCACGAATTGGAAAACGAAAAACTTCCGGCTAATAAGGCGGAAATCAACCTCAGAATTGCTAAACTCAGTTTCTATGAAGAACTCATTGACATCTGCATTCAAACCGATTTTTCACAGGCTGACATTATCGCTCTTTATGAGGAGGAAGACCTTGCGGAAATTGCTTGGCTTTTCTGGAATGATGTTAAGTGTCCGGTCACCGATGTTCTTTTGCTGATTGCGAAGCTCGCTTATTGTGATGAGATAAGCGATAAGGTAATCGACTTCCTTGTGTAAAGCGAGGTGGTTTATATGCCATATATCGCACCGGAGGTCATAACCGAAGCCAAGCGAATGGACTTATTGACCTATCTCAGAGAGTATGAACCGAACGAGCTTGTGAAGTATTCAAACAACACCTATACCACAAGAACCCACGACAGCTTGAAAATTTCAAACGGAAAATGGATGTGGTGGTCAAGAGGTATCGGGGGCAAATCTGCCCTCGATTACCTTATAAAAGTTCGTGGAATGGACTTCGTTGAAGCGGTTCAGACCATTATGGGTAATAGTTCAGTAAGGTCTCCGATACCCGAAAACACAAAAAGCTATAATAATCAACCGTTGCTACTCCCCGAAAGAAGTCCCACTACGGATGTGGTATTTGAATATCTTTTCGGGCGTGGCATTGATTACGAAATCATCAATTACTGCTTGGAAAAGGAACTGGTAATTGAATCGCTGCCGTATCACAATGTTGTTTTTATCGGCTACGACGAAAGCAATAAACCAAAGTATGCAGCTTACAGAGCCACAAATCAATCAAGACTTATGGGCGACTGCACCGGTAGCAAAAAGCAATATTCTTTCCGTCTTACTGCCGAAAACACCGGCGAGGTTCATTTGTTTGAATGTGCCATCGACCTACTCTCCTATGCAACTTTGATGAAGTTGGAGGGAAAGAATTGGCGACAGTCTAATCTTATTTCTCTTGCCGGGGTGTACTCGCCAAAGCAAAATATCGGGGACTCGAAAGTGCCTGTTACGGTTAGAAAATTGCTTGAAAAAGACAAGTCAATTAAGCGTATCATTCTCCATTTGGACAATGATATTGCCGGAAGAAAAGCAACCAAGGCGTTGCAAACTATTCTTTCGGATAAGTACGAAGTCGTTGACGATCCGCCCAAGTGCGGAAAGGATGTCAACGACTTTCTTTGTATCAAGTTAGGAATATCAAAGAAACACGAAAGGAGTTTTGAAAGATGAATGTTGAAAAAATCAGAGAAATGTACCCGGAGGGAACGCAGATTATTCTCCAAGAAATGCGTGGCGAAAGTCAAATGCCTTATGGTTTGAAAGGAACGGTTAAGTTCGTTGACGACGCAGGTCAAATCCATATGCGGTGGGAAAACGGCAGCTCACTTGCACTAAACATTGATGAGGATACCTTTGAAAAGGTTGAAACCTCTGAAAAGATTTCTGTCATTCTTATTGAACCGGACAAGTATCCAAAGGTCATTGAAATCGAGGATACGCTTGAAGCAATGCAGGAAACCGTAGGCGGATATATTGAGGAATATATGCCGTTTGATGATGAGGTTGCAATCATTTGCAACGAAGAAGGCAAGATGAACGGTGCTGAACTCAACAGGGCAATCTACTCCGAGCCTGAAAATGTTGAGATGAGTTATCAGCAGTTGAAGGCTCATTTGCGACAGGCAGAAAAAGATAGAAGTCATACTGTCGGTTATATTGTTTTTACAGCTGACAGCTTCGACAAATCTTATACAGAGGAAGAACGAACCTATGTTGTCGGCAGTAGCAATAAGGCTTTCATCGAAGGTATGGGTGGATACTCTATCTATGCTTCTTCCCTTGACGGCTCGGATAAAAATGTGCGACTGGAAGCATATATGGCTGATGAATACGGTGGAAAGGACGGTTGGAAGATTGAAAAGTGCTATGTGAAAGACGAGAGCAACCGTGAAATGCTGGACATTATTGCTGGCAAGTTTTTCATTGCCTATGCACCGATTGAGTCGGAGAAACTTCTCAGTATGCCAAAGGATTTGATGAAAAAGTATGAGGAGAAATTCAAGTATCCGGAGCGTTTTTATCAAACAGATAACGGCATTGTAGCGAAAGCGTATAAGCCGGTATCGAAGGATATGGAGAGATAAAGAGACAATCTCCGTGGCAACCCTACGAGCCTACACAAACTTAGCGAGCAGACCATTTGGATAACCACAGGTTTCCAAACGGTAAAACTCGTTAGGGGTTGCCCCTAATACCCCAAAGAGAAAGGAGAGAAATTTTGCGAGAGATAGTATTAACAGTCGCCGGTTTAATCATCGGCGGTTTTTTCGGAGTTACTTTTATGTGCCTGTTTCAAATAAATAAGGACAGGCACTATTTTATTTCAAGAAAGGATGACAAAGAAAATGAGAAAAAGAAACATTCAGAAGATTGTTAGGCTCAGCCGTGATGAAGCACAGGACTTGCAGAAAAAAGCAAAGAAGGCTTGCCTTAGTGAAGCCGGACTTATCCGTTTGCTTCTCCGTGGTTACGAGCCGAGAGAAAAGCCCGACGAAAGATTTTACGATGTTATGCGTGAACTTTCCGCAATCGGTAACAACATCAATCAGCTTGCCGCAAAAGCAAACACGCTCGGCTTTGCAGACGCAACGCAGCTTAAAAAAGAAGCGGAGCGTTGGCACAAGTTTCAGGCAGATGTTGAACGAGTTTTTCTCAGACCCAATGAGAGCGATATGAAATGGCAGTAAGTAAGTTGTGGGCAGTCACTTCAAGGCTCGGTCAGGTTATTGATTACGCAGCCAATCCCGCAAAAACGGCGGCAGATAATTACACCGAGGAACAGTATCAAGCACTCCGTGATGTGTTGGCTTACGCAAAGGACGAAGAAAAAACCGAGCGTGAATTTTTCGTTGAAGGTATCAACTGCAATCCGCTTACAGCCCGTGACCAATTTGTATCGGTTAAACAGGCATACGGTAAAGAAGAAGGCATACAAGCCTACCACGGATACCTGAGTTTTAAGGAACAAGATATTTCGCCGGAGCTTGCACAGAAAATCGGAATGGAGTTTGTAAACGAAGTTTGGGGCAAAAGATTTCAAGCGGTAGTAACTACGCATTTGAACACAAAGCATTTGCATTGCCACTATGTAATCAACTCAGTTTCCTTTGTGGACGGTAAGAGATTATGGGGCGACGAAAAAGCGTGGTTCAAGTTTCGCTTGGTTGCAGATAAAATTTGCGAAAAGTACGGACTTTATTATAATCCAAATCCAAATCGCAGTAAGCAATCATCCTACTATTACAAACAGGAACAAGCCGGAATGCCGACTCGATACTCAATGACTCGTCAAGCCATAGACGAAGCGATTGCTCACAGCACGAACCTTAAAAGTCTTGATTATGCGCTGACTCAAATGGGTTATGAGCATTGTTTGAGTGAAAGCCGTGAGTATTGGACGATTGTGCCGAAGGGATACAAGAAACCAATAAGGCTTAAAAATCTAGGTGAAGATTACACCGAAGAAGCAATCAAGCGTAGGCTTACTGAAAATCAAGGCGTACGCTTAATGCCGTTTACAAACCAGACGGTAGTCATCAGACAGTACCGACTGCCTACAAGAGAACACAAAATCAAAAAGGTCGGCGGACTGTATGGGCTGTATCTGCATTACTGCTA
>ERZ857951.3040-NODE-3040-length-13360-cov-3.267794_pt1 | contig 13360 bp, 10 predicted proteins | sample MGYA00519759_ERZ857951 | MGnify/ENA primary metagenome ERZ857951 (study PRJEB31778, sample SAMEA3449377) | human gut metagenome | biome: human gut; feature: human-associated habitat; material: faeces | place: United Kingdom | collected 2010/2012 ...
ATTCGGCGTTTTTACGGATTGTGTCGAGGTCATAGAAATAGGCCAATCGGCGTTTGTCTCCTTGGTACACACCCTCGGCGATCGTCCCTTCAAAATGACCCGGGTACATTTTATCCACGGTTGTTTCGAACATGCGGGCGTAGCAGTATTTGATGTCTCCCCGTCCGTCTTCTGGGCGAATCGGGAACGTGACGAATTCTTCCATGGGTGTCCAGGGATTACGGGTAGCCTCCACGTAATTGAATTTAATTTCAAAGATTCCTTCGTCACTTCCACCGGGTAGGACTTTGGTGCATACTTCTTCGGGGTCGGTAGCTAGGGTGTAATGACAGGAGTCAATCACGAAGTTGGCGGCGTTAATGGCCTCCTGCCATAATTTGGGTTCGTTATTGATGGCAGCCTTCCACGCACAAAGGTCTGCCTTGAGAGCCTGGGCGATCTCCTTGGACGGGGTGGCTTTGTCGGTTACTTGTGATCCGTTGGCATCGATCAAGCCATCGTGCAGGGGCAGAAGTTTAATTGCTAGGTTGGTTTCATCCAGGGCGAATTGCAGGATGTCGGCAACGGATGATTTCGCTTTTTTAGAAATATCTCGGCTGTCAGTTTGTAAAGGTGCCTCTCCCCATTTTTGGGCAATGCGGAAATAGGTGAATCCACGGTAGAAATGTGCCAGTCCGATGTAATAATCTTTTCTGTCTTGGGTAATCTCGGCCTTGTCAATGTTTTCTAATAAAATGTTGGCGTAGCAGATTATTGCGTAGTGTGAGTTCCAGAAAAAATCAACGTAAATCGGTGTGAATTGCGTGGCATCCCAGTTGAAACTCTTTTGTGCGGAGGTGCTACTTAATGTGTCATGTACAAAACCGAGGTCGATGGGGGTTTTATTTGCGTTAAAGGCACAAGTACTTCTAAACTCATCCCGAAGGGCATTCAGGGATGTTTCAATGTCTTTTTCCGTTTTGAAATAGTTCTCAAAAGTGACCGAGTTTTCAGGGATTACTTCTAACCCGTCCGTACAGGCAAGGCAGCCCCATAATATGCTTAGAATGAATAATATTTTGTTTGCTTTCATGGCTATCATAGTTTAATCGTTATACCTAAAGTGAGTTTGCGTGCCAACGGGTAGTTTTTACCATCGTCAAGCCCGGTGTTTATATCCACGGTTTCTGGGTCTAGTCCCGAGTAGTTCGTGATGTTCAACAGGTTCTCTCCACTGAAGAACACGCGAATGTCTTTAATGTATATTTTCTTCAGGAGATTTTTAGGGAGTGTATAACCGATAGTCAGGGTTTTAAGTTTTAGATAATTTACTTTTTCCACGTAGCGATCTATCACCGGAGACCAGCTATCATTGAAATTGTTGAGTTCTGCTTTGGGATAGGTGCTGTTGTCGCCTTCTTTCTCCCAGAAAGATACTTTCTGAATGTCTTCAAAGATGGGGTACAGGGAGGTTTCCTTGCTGGTTGAGACAATCGGGAGCAAGTTGATCATGTCTCTTCCCAGAGAGTAGGACCACAGCATGTTCAAGTCAAAGTTTTTCCATTTGATTTCGTTCACAATACCACCGTATAGTACGGGTAAACTACTGCCGATGTACACGACGTCCGATGTGCTGTTGATGTAACCGTCCCCGTTCACGTCGACGATCTGTAAATCTCCGGGTTTGTAGAATACATCTGAGAAGTATTGTTTCTCGATGGCCCGGTACGTGCCGTCTTGGCGGTAGTAGTATTTAATATCTTCCTCGGACTGGATATATCCCGTTGTCTTGTATCCCATGATGTTTCCGACGGGCTTTCCGATAATGTAGCTGCGACTATTCCCGGTCATGTCACTCATGTTCATATCTTTTCCGTTGTAGGTTTCCAGTAATTTGTTCCAGTTTTTGGCAAAGTTGACAGATATGGTCCAGAAAGAATCATCCGTCCGCATGATGTCATATTTAATGTCAAATTCAATACCTTCGTTTGAAAGGGCTCCTGCATTTCTCCACATGGCAGAGTAGCCGGAATGATTTCCCGGTATCGGGGTTTTACTTAGCATTTTGTCCGTGCGGCGGTAGTAATAGTCGGCTGTGACGGAAAGACGATAATTGAAAAAATTCATGTCAAGACCGAGGTCATATTGCTTGGTTTCTTCCCAACCTAGTTTAGGGTTGTAATATCCTTCTTGTAGATCTGGGGTAATGATGGGGTTACCCTCGTAAGAACCTTGGCCGCCTAAAAGTAAGCCGTAAGCCAAATAAGGTTGGTTGAACTGGTTTCCGGAGACCCCGTAACTGAGACGAAGTTTACCAAAACTTAATGCCTCGAACCATTGCATGAAGTTTTCTTCCGAGAAGTTCCAGGCTATGGCAGCCGACGGGAAGGTGGCCCAGCGTAAATCCCTCCCGAACACGGAACTTCCGTCTCTTCTTAACGTGGCGGTTAGCATGTATCTTTCCTCGAAGACATAGTTAAGACGGCCGAAATAACTCATCATTTTTTTCTCGGTGAAGTCAGATTGGTAGTCTTTTAGGGCTTGTGTGTAATAATCTCTATCTGCGAGAGAGGGCCACCCGTATTTCGTGGCGTAATGCACGTAGTCACTCGGACCGTTTTGGGCGGTTCCTCCGATATAATTATATTGGTCGTACTGGTAGGAATACCCCAGCATGACATCTATTTTGTGACGTTCACCGAAGATTTGCTGGTAATTGATCAGGGCCTCGTCCAGGATCGTGTATTCCCGGCTAACCTCTCCGTTGGTTAAGGATTCTTTCGGGTCATTCAGCCAAGAAGGAGAGAAGTAATTTCGGTTATTTTGTGAATAGTCGAGAGAAATCGTGTTGGAAATATTCAGACCTTTCATAATGTCCAGTTTTAAACCGAAGGTGCTGCGTAGGCGGTAGGTGTTGTTTTTTTCCTCTACACCCCGTAGACCTTTTAATACCTCTTCGGTGACCGAGTTGTTGCCCGGTAGTAGGGTGGATTGCGATAGCGGGTCACCCGGAATGACTTCCACCTCGTTCCCGGCAGAGAATCCGGAACTTTTCACGCCCCGACTACGATCGGAGAAGGCCAAATAATTTCTGAAGTCCACGGTTAACATGGGTATCGGGTTCATGATGAAGTTTCCCATCAAGTTTATTCGGGAGTACCCAGTTCCTTTCAGAATACCTTCTTCATCGTAGTAACCTAATCCCACGGAATAAGTCATTCGTTCCGAACCACCGGATGTTTGTATGTTGGCATTCAGTGTTTTGGTGGCTTGGAAATAGTATTTATAGAAGTTGGTAGAGTTGTTGTAGAAAGGGTTTAAGCTATCTTGTAATTCATCCCCGTTCTTGTTCCCGGAAACAGTCCCATCTCCCCAGTAGGCATCGTATGAACCGCCCTTGGTGTAAGCCTCTTCATAAGAGGTGGGATAGATATACATATTTTTATCTTGATCTTTATAAGCTTTACGGGCATTGAAACGTTGTAACAGCCGGAAATTGCGTTCCGCTTTCCCTCCGGTTTGCACGGGGTATTCCGGTAGCACGTTGTACGTGTATGAGAAATTGACATCGAATTGAGCGGATTGGTTTTTACGGCCTTTTTTGGTGGTCACGATGATGACCCCGTTGGCCGCTCTTGATCCGTAAAGGGATGTGGCGGAAGCATCTTTCAGAATCTGGATGGATTCGATCACTTCCGGGTTCAGGTCGGCCAATCCGTTTGTCCCGGTAACCGGAGAGGTAAAGGAGGCCATGGGTACCCCGTCAACTACCCACAGGGGGTTCGAGAAACGCCGCCCGCTTTCCACGCTGAGGGAGTTGTACCCGCGAATGGTGACTTGGGTTCCACCGCCACCGGGGGCTCCCGTGATGTTGGTTACGTCCATACCGGCCACTCGTCCTTGCAGAAGGTTGGCGATGCTCGGGGAAGGGATTCCCTTGATGGATTCTGCTTTCACGACGGAGATGGCCCCCGTCATTTCCCGTTTGTTGGTTTGCCCGTAGGCGACAACGTGTACTTCATCCAATTCGGAAATATCTTCTTCCAGGATAACCACGAGGTCTTTATTTCCTTTGAATGGAATTTTCTTGGTTTTATAGCCGACGAACGAGCATACGAGGTTTCCGGATGATACAGGAAGTTCGAGGACAAATTTACCGTTGACATCGGTGGCGGTTCCCAGTAGCATACTGTCCAGTTTGATGGTCACCCCCGGCATGGGTTCGCCTTTCTTGTCTTTCACGATACCCGATATTCTGTATTTCTTCACGTCGTCTGTTTTGGGAGTGGCTTTCATGACGATGATGAACTCCCGGTTTATTTCAAAGGTCAATCCCCGGTTTGTCAGCACGCGATGTAACAGGTCTTTTAATTCGATCTGGTCGAAATCGGCCTTGACTTTGGCTTTTTTATCGAGCATATCGTTGTTATACATCACGATACATCCCGTCTGTTTGCGGATTTCCCGGAATAGTTCTTCATAGGTTGTTTCGCCCATGTTCACCTTCATCTGGTATTGTCCCAGGGAGTTGGCACTTGCTCCGAATATGAAGCCTACAAGTAAAATCATTGTTAGTCGCATAATCAAAAAGATTTTCCAACGTTCGCTTTTTTTGAAAGCGAACCCTGTTAATGGATTTTTTTTCATACATTTGTAATATTAAGTTTTAACTGAACTGGGACCGAAAGGTGGTGCGAACACCTGACGGTCTTTTTTATTTCTCGTATATCTGGATTACATTTCCATTCACTTTAAAGTAAACATTAGATGTTTTTTCAATAAATTCAAGCATGAATAACAGCGTGTTACTCCGTTTGATAGCACCCGTGAACTTGAAGTCTCGTATATCGCTGTTCGCGAAGAAGAAGTCCACGTTGTACCAGCGGCTTAACTGTGATACAAGTTGTACCAGCGGCATATCATTGAATTCGAACATCCCGTCTTTCCAAGAGACATAACCAGTGACATCCACTTCCCGTGTTTTCAGCGTCCCGGATTTATTCTCCGTGACGGCCTGCCATCCCGGTTTTAGAATACATTTTTCATGTTGATTGTACACCTCGACTTTCCCACTCACGAGAGTTATAGCTGTGGTCGTTTCATCCTCGTAAGCGCTGACATTAAACGAAGTTCCGAGAACTTTCGTGTTGGAGTACGGGGTGTGGACGATAAAGGGGCGGAGCGTGTCTCGTTTTACTTCAAAATAGGCTTCTCCTTTCACGCTGACCTCCCTCGTGTTACCCGTGAACCGGACGGGGTATTTCAATTCGGTTTCTGAGTTTAACCAAACCTTGGTTCCATCCGAGAGAGTAAGGATGTATTCTCCACCGCGGGAGACAACAAGTGTGTTGTACTCGACGGTTTCATCTGTTGCCCGTGTTGAAAGAGAGTCACTAAGCTCGTATTTTAGTCCGGTGTTTTCACCATCTTTAACGATGGTGTTTTTGATTTTTATTTCGAAGGTATCATCAGCATTTAATTGAATCTTTTTCCCATTGTCAAAGATTAAGGTGGCTTTAGGACTACCGCTTTTCACTTGAGCCAAGTCAAGGATCGTTTTTTCCGGGGAGGGTTCGTGAGGAATGAATCTCGTTACCGCAAAAAGAATTAAGCAAGCGGCTGCTACACCGGATACAAGGTATTTCCAATGGAAGGATTTCTTTTGTTTTTTTAGACGGGAATTCAATTTTTCTTTTCCTTGCAGGGAATCGATACGTTTCCATGTTTGAACGTGTGCGAGCTGATAATGGGTCTTGCTTAATCTTTCAAATAGATCCCGATTTTCTTGACTTGTGTCAAGCCAGTCTCGGATGAGTTCTATCTGTTCCGGAGAGGCTTTTCCAGTCCAACAAGCTTGAATGGCTTGAAATATGTTGTCATCTATTTCCATGTTTCTGTTTATCTTTTATTAGTTAAACAGATTTTTGGTCCTGACGGGTGAATGAAATAAGAAAAAAATGAAATATATTTTTAAATATCTCTGGTAAACAGTGTGTTGTAGGCGTTGTTTTATTGAAAATCCTGGGGGTATAACATGAAAAGCAAGAACATTTTCTTGTATTCTTCTAATTCTGAACGTAATTCTCTCATCCCGGCTTTCAGTAATGTTTTCACGGTATTAATGGATACTTCCAGTTCATCCGCAGTCTCTTGATAGGAGTGTCCTTGACACATGACAGATTGGACAACTTGTTGTGTCTTTTCAGGAAGTTTCCGGACGGCAGCTAAAACGGTTTCGATGACGGTTTCATCCAGTAGATAGGATTCCTCTTGAGCTATGGCATAATGAGGTAAATCTAATTGCTCCGTGGGTAGTCCTTTTTTGGTTATCTGGTTCATACAGGCATTTTTCACGATCGTGAAAAGGAATGTTGACAAAGCGTTTGGATGGATATGTTCATAAAGTTCTTTTTCCCATAGTTTCACGAATTGTTCCAGTACCGTGTCCTCAGCTTCCGGTAGATCGTGGAGTAGGTCATCGGCGAACACGACTAAAGGTTTGTAATACCTGTCAAACAGTGCATTCATACCTTGTCTTTTACCGGCTTGTAGCAAAGCTATTATTTGTGCATCACTGACACTCATATCCTATTCACATGATTTGTTCTATTTTCCCGATTAGTTGTTTTGCAGAAAGATCCATTTGCTCAACGGCCATCCAGGTCACGATGTTTTCCCGGTTGACGAGATAGACACGGGGAATGGTGCTATTGGCAAAAAGGGAAAAGACTTTTTCGTCCGGGTCAAGGTAGAACGGCATCGTGAAGTTTTGTTCTTTCCAGAAAGCGTTGACGACTTCGGCTGTTTCCCCGCGGGAGATGGTGACGAGTCGGAAGGTGGGCTGGTCTTTCAGTTCATTCCACACGCTGTCAATCTTCGGGAGTTCCCGCTTGCAATCGCCACAGGTGGTAACGAAGAAAACCAACAGGGTTGTGTTTCCCGATAAATCTTCACTATGAAGTTCTTCTCCGGTTGCGTTTTTCACGGTGAATTCCGGTAATTTGTCGTTTTCTTCGATGTAATTTATGACATCTTCTTTTTCGTCTTTAATACAAGAAAGAAGAAGTAATATAAATGCAAGTAACGTGACGAATATTGTTTTCATCTTTTACGAATTCTGTTTCAATTAGACCGTGAAATTAGCGAATAACATCGAATTATAAAAATATTACGTATTTTTTACCTTGTGAAGTAAGTATATATACACAAGCGGGGAGCCAGGAAATCGTGTATGTTTGTATGCGGTAAAAAAGAAGAATAGTATGAATAAGATATTGCAAGAAGATTTTGACTTGACTCCGTGTATGGTTGCCGGATATGAAAGTTTTATGGGTGGTTTGTTGAATATCGTACATTCCGGGCCGATCTGCGAGGGCGTGGGAGAACAGATCAAGTCGTATGTGCTGGATTTTGTGCAAAATCACCCGTTGGATTCTTTTGATCGCTTTTCGGATGAGACCTACATGCGGAATTATATTGGCAGGGACGAATCCGGTTGGGAGGCTATCGTGATGTCGTGGAAGAAAGGAAACCGTACGGCCATTCATGCTCATCCCCAGTTTGCTGGTTACACGTTTGCCGATGGAGAGTTTTTGGTTGAGGTTTTTGAACCTTTTAAAGAGGGGATCCGTCTGGTTCAAGAGATGACAATTAGCGATATTCACGGGTTATATGCTATCGGTGAGGCCGGTAAATTCAACAATCATATTCACCGGATTACCTGTTTAAGCGATATGGCTCACAGTTTGCACGTGTATTCGGACGACGCGTTGAAAGGGGAAAAGCTGGATGAACAAATGATTTATTAATTTTAGATTTTGGATTTTAGATCCTATCGATTAAGTGATTTAATGATTTTCGATTAAGTGATTTTAATCACCCAATCATCGAATCGGCAATCACGGAATCTTTTTCATTCTAAACTCTAAATTCTACATTACTTTAAACTTTTCTTCATTTTCAATTGTAAAATATTATTTTTGTCGGCGTGTGTAAATGTTAGTAATAAATTAATAGTATGAGTGTGACAACAGAAAAGAAAGAGAAAGTAAAGTTTAGTAAAGCGTTTTGGGTTGCCAACACGGTAGAATTGTTAGAGCGTGCTGCTTATTACGGGGTGTTCGTCGTGATCACGTTATATTTGAGTAACGTCTTGGGATTCACGGATATTCAGGCGGCGACTATTGCGGGAGTTTTTTCCGCTTGTTTGTATTTATTGCCGACATTTTCGGGTGCGCTTGCCGATAAGATCGGTTTTCGTAAGTCAATGTTATTGGCGTTTACCTTATTGTCGTTAGGTTATTTGGGATTGGGATTATTCCCGAATTTTCTGGCTTCGACGGGATTGGTAGAGTACGGTTACGTGACAAAGTTTACGGGATTGCAGGAAAGCGGTTATCGCTACGGGATTATTCCGATCATGATTCTGATTATCGTGGGAGGATCATTCATAAAGAGTGTGATTTCCGGTACGGTGGCCAAAGAGACGGACGAGAAAAATCGGGCAAGAGGGTTTGCTATTTTTTACGGGATGGTGAATATCGGAGCTTTCTCCGGAAAGGTTCTTGTCACCCCGTTACGTGATGCCATGGGGCATGAGGGGATGATCGTGTTAAATTATTTCTCCGCAGGAATGACTTTTCTCGCGTTGATCGCGATTTATTTGTTTTACAAGAGTGATAAACACGCCGGGGAGGGAAAGACTTTCGGACAGATATGGACGGCTTTGGTGAAAGTTTGTACTAACGGACGGTTGATTGTTTTGATCTTGATTATTACCGGGTTCTGGATGGTACAGCATCAGTTGTATGCCACGATGCCGAAATACGTGACCCGTTTGGCGGGAGAGGCAAGTGCTATCGGTTGGTATGCTAACGTAAATCCTTTGGTGGTCGTGTTGACGGTGAATCTGGTGACTTCGCTGATGCGTAAAAAGTCAGCTTTGTTCTCCATGACTTGTGGTATGTTCATCATGCCGATCTCGGCTTTGTGTATGGCCTCTGGGAATATGTTGGGCGGTGGTGAGATTCTTGGATTGCATCCGGTGGCGTTTATGATGATCGTGGGAATCGTGTTCCAGGGATTGGCAGAAGTGTTTATTTCTCCTCGTTTTTTGGAATATTTCTCTTTACAAGCGCCGAAGGGAGAAGAAGGAATGTATTTGGGTTTTAGTCATCTACACTCCTTTTTGTCATCCATTTTCGGGTTCGGGTTGTCCGGGTTCTTGCTGAGTAAATATTGCCCTGCCCGTGAATTATATAGTAGCGAGGCCGATTGGATGGCTGCCTCTGCAAATGCGCATTACATCTGGTATTACTTTGCGGCAATTGCTTTGGTATCAGCCGTGGCCCTGATTATTTACGGGAAAGTGGTACGTCGATTGGATGCGAAGAAAGCGTAAATGTTATTAAACCTCTTGTTATTCTTAAAAGTCATTGCGTAATTTGTGTGGCATAAAAAGTGCTGCACAAATTATGCAATAATTATCTTGCTTATAATGAATGATATTCGAGAGAGAGCGTATTGTGTGTAAAACTGGGGACATGGAATTCATCCGGTTGAAACACTTCCTTTGACGAGGGTACTTGGTCTTGAGTTTTGATATAATTATTTATTGCTATCGTTGTTCCGATAAGGAAAAGAACGATAGCCAGGATTAATGCTCTTATCATAGCTTTCGATTTTAGGTGAGTTTAATCTTACGTGAAATGTGATGATAAGGTTACAATGCAGGTCTTTGGCGGTGTTTACTTCATCAGTCCTTTGATTTTTTGTTTTAGGGATTCACCTTTCAGGTTGATAACGATGATTTTAGTTCGGAACCGTGATAAGGCATAGTAAACCGTCTTCTTCAATGGCTTTCAGCCACTCGGATTTGTCACTATCCAGAGAAATACTGATGATTTCCAAGCCTTGGGAATTGAATTCATTGTGGAGAGCTACCATTTCCGGATTTGTTTCCCGGCAGATCTGGAATGAAAAGTTCTTTACGGTAACGAATGGTCGGTTTTCTTCGTAAGAATTTCCAAATTCTTTGTTAGCTTTGTGGGAATGATGAAAGATATGAAGACGGTTATAGATTTATTTGAAAGAAGTTGCGAAAAGTTTCCGGATAATCCTTATTTATGGGAAAAGAAAAACGGGAAATTCGCGGCTACATCATATATGGAGGTAAAGCGAGAAGTATTGAACTTCGCGGGTGCTTTGTGCCAATTGGGAATGGACAGGGGAGACCGGATTGCATTGTTAAGCGAAGGCTGTAATGCTTGGGTGTACTCGGAATTGGGGATGTTATACGCCGGAGGCGTGAATGTGCCGCTATCCATAAAGTTGACGGATAACGAAATTGTTTTTCGGGTGGAACACTCTCAAGCTCGTTTTTTGATCGTGTCCGCAAACTTTTTGAATCGAGTTCGGGGAATTGAAGGGCGAATCGGAGGGGTGGAAAAGATTATCGTGATACATTCAGATATAAATGAAGGTAAATACGTGTCCTTTGAGTTGTTACAACGAGAAGGGGAGATTTGGCGGGGAGAACACAAGGAGTTGCTGAATGACCGGATTTATGCCGTGACGGAGGATGATCTGGTAAATATTTCTTATACTTCGGGGACGACGGCGGAGCCGAAAGGAATCATGTTGTCCCACCGGAATTACGTGACGAACGTGTTGCAATCAGATTCCTTGATACAAATCCCGGCATATTATCGGATATTATTGTTTTTACCATGGGATCATAGTTTTGCCCATACGGTAGGGCTTTACTCTTTTATGTATAACGGGGCCTCGCTGGCTTCTGTCGATTACGGGCAGTCGGGAATGGAGTATTTGCGTAATATCCCGGTGAATTTGCAGGAAGTGAAACCTCATATATTATTGAGCGTACCTGCCTTGGCGAAAAATTTCCGCAAGAATATCGAGGCGGGAATCAAAGCGAAAGGACGTTTTACAGATCGGTTTTATCATCTGGGATTGAAGATTGCTTATACATATAATGGTTTCGGGGACGATCGGGGACGAGGATGGAAGGTGTTGCTGAAACCTTTGGTGAAATTATGGGATTCTCTTTTATTCTCTAAACTTCGGAAACAGGTATTTGGCGGAAACCTTCGTTTTTTCGTGGGAGGTGGAGCCTTGCTGGATATTGAATTACAGCGTTACTATGCGGCTTTGGGAATTCCGATGTTTCAAGGGTATGGTTTGTCGGAGGCCTCTCCCGTGATCAGCTCGAACACCCCCGGGCGTTATCGTTTCGGTTCTTCCGGGATATTGGTAAAGCCGATTGATTTGAAAGTTTGTGATGAGGAAGGACAGGAATTACCTCAAGGACAAAAAGGGGAGTTGTGGATAAGAGGAGGAAATGTGATGGCTGGATACTGGCGAAACGAGAAGAGTACGGCCGAGACGATCGTGGACGGCTGGCTGCATACAGGCGATTTGGGGTATTTACATCCCGATGGCTGGTTGTACGTGCTGGGACGTTTCAAATCCTTACTGATCGCGAATGACGGGGAGAAATACAGCCCGGAAGGAATCGAGGAGACCATTGCCGAACAGTCGAAATATATAGATTATTGTATATTATATAATAATCAATCCCCGTACACCGCCGGGTTGATTGTCCCGAATAAAACGGCGTTACGGGAGTATATCGAGAAACAGGATGTTGAATCGGATTCTATGGATGCTTACCGGGTTATGTTGAAAAAGATCCAGAGTGAGTTGATGGCTTACCGGGTAGGTGGGAAACACGCTCATTTATTTCCGGAAAGGTGGCTGCCTGCCGTCGTGGCCGTGTTACCGGAGGCGCTGAACGAACAGAATGGCATGATAAATTCGACCATGAAAGTCGTAAGAGCTAAAGTTTATGACCGATTTAAAGAAGAAATCGATTATCTTTACACCCCGGAAGGAAAAGAAATTACGAATAAACGTAACCTTCAGAATTTAAAGCAATTAATATCTTGAATTGAAAGTCAGAAAGTGTAATCATTTTCAATTTTCAATTTTCAATTTTCAATTTTCAATTATTATGAAGCGTCGATCTACGAAACAAGTTAAGATTGGAGAAATATATATTGGATCGGAGTATCCGGTTTTGGTACAATCCATGTTAAATACCGATACGATGAATACGGAAGCTTGTGTGGAACAAGCTATACGGATTATCGAGGCGGGAGGAAAGTTGGTGAGGATTACGGCTCCCGGAATAAAGGAGGCTAAAAATCTGGAAAATATTCATGCGGAGCTACGTCGGAGAGGTTACACGACTCCGCTTTCCGCGGATATTCATTTTAACCCGGAGGCGGCGATTGAGGCTGCCAGACACGTGGAGAAAGTACGTATCAATCCGGGGAATTTTGTGGATAAACGGGCGACTTTCAAAACATTGACTTATACGGACGAGGAATATGCCGCGGAGTTAGAGCGTTTGCGTGAAAAGTTCACGGTATTTCTGGACGTGTGCCGGGAATACGGGACGGCGGTGCGGATAGGTACAAATCATGGATCTTTGTCTGACCGGATTATGAGCCGTTACGGGAACACACCTGCCGGAATGGTGGAGGCAACCATGGAATACCTGCGGGTGTGCCGGGATGAGAAATTTGATGATGTCGTGATTTCCTTGAAATCGAGTGATTGCCGGGTGATGGTTGAGGCAGTGCGTTTGCTTGTGAAGGAGATGGAGAAAGAGGGGATGGATTACCCGTTGCATCTGGGCGTGACAGAAGCCGGTCTGCCGGAGCAGGGCAAAATCAAGAGCGCGATTGGCATCGGCTCCCTGCTGCTGGATGGCATTGGCGACACCATTCGCGTGTCGCTGACGGGCGACCCGTGCCTTGAGCCGCCGGCAGGCATCGAAATTTTGCAGGATGTCGGACTGCGCAAGGATTGCGTGCAGTATGTATCCTGCCCGACCTGCGGACGCACCTGCATCGACGTGGGCGGCATCATGCGCCGGGTTCAGGAAGAACTCAAGGGCGTAAAGGTACCGTTTAAGGTCGCTGTTATGGGCTGCGTGGTCAATGGCCCCGGCGAGGCGCGCGAGGCGGACATCGGCATCGCGGGCGGCGACGGCTGCGGCGTGCTGTTCGTGCACGGTGAGCTGAAGGAAAAGCTGCCCTATGACGAGCTGCTTCCTGCCCTGCTGCGATACATTGACGCAATGTAATATCTGCAAAATCCATGGCCCCCGCCCGGCATCACCGGATGGGGGCCTTTTTTCCCCATCACGAAGGCTTGCGCATTGCGCCGAAAACAGGTATAATTGGAGAAAAAGACAAGAGAACAGACTGTCAAAAAACTGCCAAGCCAAAAGTTTCGGAGGGAAGAAAAGTGTGAAAGGAAACCGTCAGGGTTTCCTTTCGCGTCAAATAACCCG
>ERZ857951.3049-NODE-3049-length-13328-cov-3.533338_pt1 | contig 13328 bp, 11 predicted proteins | sample MGYA00519759_ERZ857951 | MGnify/ENA primary metagenome ERZ857951 (study PRJEB31778, sample SAMEA3449377) | human gut metagenome | biome: human gut; feature: human-associated habitat; material: faeces | place: United Kingdom | collected 2010/2012 ...
GTTTGCGGAGTTCAGGGGAATCTGTCCAAACGTTCCTCTCCCGGCATGGGGCCGGTTTTTCGGGGAACTCGTTACAACTTTTTATTATCCTCCGGAGGATAAAAACAATGGCTGATATCAACGTGCCTTCTTGGTTTAATGCGAAAGATTACTTGGCTAACAAGCTGGTTCAGCTGAAGGCTGTCGATCCCGAGGGCAACTGGACGGCGGAAAGTCTGACCAAAGTGTTGGAAGAAAATGGCTACAAGGGTGATGATGGTGCCTACAAGCACTTCACCGACTTCGGTATGGACGAAAACGTCAGCCCCAATGCGTTGTTTAATGTTTCTGAATACTTGGCTGCAAAAGCAGAACAGCTTAATGCTATGGGCTTTGAAGGTAAAAACTGGAGCGCCGCTTCTGTGTATGACGCCATCAAAGCCGCCGGTATGAATGTTTGGGAACACTACGAACAGTTCGGTTCCAAAGAAGGCATCAATCCTTCCAATAGCTTCAATGCTGAAAGCTACATCGCCGCCAAGACGAAGCTTATGAACGAAACCCAAGAAGGCGGACGCGCTAACTGGACCATCGCCGAAGTAAAGGCTGCATTTGAAGAAAATGGTCTTTCCGCTCTTGATCACTACAACCTGTTTGGTCAGGATGAATTCAAGGCTGCCGGAAAGGAAACTGCTTTGGCCGATGCGATTAAGGTAGCGGACGCAGATAAGGTTACCGCCGACAGCACATTTGATCCCTTCTCCGGCGTGCAGACCTACGCTACTACTCAGGCTGCTCTTGATGCTCAGGAGGCCGGTTCGCTGGCTGAAAATTACGCTATCAAGGATGCGACAGGCACCGTGGACGTGACCGTCGAACAGCAGGCCGGCCTTGCCGACCTTCTTGCCGGTGCCACTCCCGCCTTCACCGATACCGTTAAGTATCATCTGATTGATACCGTGGCCGCCATTGCTGGAGCCAGCACGATCGTCCTCACCGGTTCTACCGACGGATACGCCATCGCTGATACTCTTGCCAACGCCATTGCGGGTTCGGACGGGCTGGTCAACGGTGCAAAAGCAGTCACTGCCGATGTTGCGCTCGGTGCCAAGGCTGACGACGTCGCTACAACTACGCTGAAGTACGATGACATCGACGGCAAAGACGCCAGCCATATTGTCCTCGCGAAGGCCGAGGTCAATGCTCTTGGTAAGGCCGAAATCGTCATCGACGCCACTGATAGCGCCGGGGCTTTGGTGGGCGCAGATAGCAAGGGCTTTGATGTTGACACCGCCAATGATGCACTCAATGGCACTGCTATTAGCGGCCTTACCTACAAGTTCGTGGGCACCGCTCATGATGACTTCTTGAAAGTTGGTACTGGGTTTGCCTCTGTGGACGGTGGTGCCGGTAACGACGCTATCACGGCGAGAGGCTCCGCCGTCGCTGTTACTCTCATCGGTGGTCAGGGTGCTGACTATCTGGTCGGTGGTGCGGAAGCTGATGTTATCTTTGCGGGCAGCATGACGACCTTGAAGGATGGCGTGTATGGTGAAGGAAGTGATTCCATTGCCAAGGATGCAATCAACGCCCAGTTCGTCAAGGGTTTCTTTGGTCCCGATAGCAATTGGATGGATCCGTCCGCTCAGGCCTTCTTCAAGGAACACAACATTGTTGAAGGCCGCGAAGGCGATGATATCCTTGTCGCTTCTTCCGGTAAGGATGTCTTCCTGTTCCAGACCGGTGGCGGTTCCGACGGCAAGGATCAGGAACTGAGCTTCAAGGCGTTGGGTGAGGATACCATCCACAGCTTTACCGTGGGTCAGGACGTCCTGTTTGTCATGAATCAGAGTGAACAGGCCCCTGGCGGAACTATCGCAGGCCTCAACCATAAGTTCTCCGCCGGTTGGACGATCGATGGAGACGGAAAGGTTACGATTGATGGCACTGAAAAGGGTACTGTAACGGTTACGTGGAACGATAACTTCCACACAGCTACAGTGCTCATTGATGATGGCATCGTGGGCCAGTCGGACGGCGATCTCACCATCAATCTCGTCGGTGTTCAGGGTGCTGACGCCAACACGACGGTTGCCGAACTCTTTGGCCTCACTCAGGCGACTGCCTAACTGTCAGTAGCCTTAACTGATTAATAAAAAGTCCCCGGCTTCCTGGTGTGCCCCCTGTCAAGTAGACAGGTAAAAAACCCCGTAAGGGATAATTAAGCGGCCAGCTTTTCTCGGTACTCCACCGGGGAAAGTTGGCCGAGCCTTTTTTGTAATCGTTCCGTGTTATAAAAAAGGATGTATTTTTCGACTGACGCCATAACTTCTTCTTTAATCAATACATGGTTATTTATGGATGTTTCAGTTTTAAGATGCGAAAAAAAGGATTCAACACAGGCATTGTCCAAGCAATTACCTCTGCGGGAATGACTTCCTGTCATTTGCAGTTGAGCAAGTTTTTCCTGATATGCTTTATGGGTGTATTGAAACCCTTGATCGGAGTGCAATACCGCACCATGAGCGACAGGTATTTTCCGCAGTGTATCAAGAACTAGAGTCATATCATTTCTGGATGACAAACTGTATGCAATGATTTCGTTATTATAAATGTCCTGTACTACTGATAGGCAAATAAAACCTTCTGTAGCCGGCATATATGTAATGTCTGTCACAAGCTTCTTGCGAAAAGAATTACTTTTGAAATCACGGCATAATATATTAGGGAATACAATACCGCCAGATTTTCCGAAGTAACGGCGCTTTTTACGGATAACCGATTGAAGGCCTAATGTACACATAAGCCTGTAGATACGCTTATGGTTAACTGAAAAACCTTCTTTGCGCAATACTGCTGTTATACGACGATATCCGAAAATGGGCGTACTGAATGAATTGCCTTGATGTGTTCAGTGACAATCTCATTTTTACCTTGTCTATCTTTTGATTTTTTCCATTTATAATATCCAGATTTAGACAAACCTGAATGGTATAGCAAAAGAGATAGCGGATGGCGTCCCCGTAGCTCATCAATTATCTTGAAGAAGTAGCTTTTTTGTGCGCTCCCCATTCGTGCCCGAACCGGGAGCGATACAATTTTTTAGGTAATCACGCTCCGCTTCAAGATAGGCAAGTTTTTCCTCTAACGAAGAAAACTTAGTACGTGACTTCCCCCTTGTAGACGTTCGTTGCCTTACCTCGTCCATCCTCCAACGACTCTCCACGTTGTACTTTTGCCACCCATCCGCGAAGCGTTTTTTTATCTTTCAATCCAAGTTCTTTTGCCAGTTTTCTGTAGCCCCGCCCCCTTTCGGGTAGAGCTGTACAGCCTTTTTCTTGAACTCCACGGAGTAGTCATTGTTCGTCCTGTTTGACATGCAACACCCCATCAAGGTTTCAAAGTTTCAGCCTAGGAGGGCTTTTTTACTTTGTCCACCCTGATGGGGGCATATCATCCCTATGTTGAAGCCGAGGACTTTTTATTTTTAGCGTGAAGCTCGTATTCCATTGAAAAGCAAGATATTTTTCAAAAAACCGTACCGATCATACTCAATGGGATAACCGTTTCAGCATTCATGCAACGCGGAATCCCCCGGGGGCATTTCCGCCCCATTCGCAGGAGCGCCTTATTTCTAGCCCCTTGATGACGATGCGCTGGTTGCGGATTTTCAACCAACTAATCTTAACTTTACTTGAAGCAAGGCGTTTCAATACATCCCGTCCGGCGGCCGTACTGATCAGGGAGGATTCCTTGTGCCCCCCTTGCTCAAATGCATCCTCGAAGCGGCACTCCGCCGAGTGTGCCTCGTTTTCTTGAGGTGCCTTTTTCTGCATACGGCATGCGCGATCCGAACGTCTAGACCGTGGGGCACGCCCGACTCTCCCGCGAGTGGGAAAGATGCCATAAAGAAAAGGAATAGGAGCCAGAAGGGAAACGGGCTACGGGCAAGCCGCCTGCAGTTGCGGGGGAGGGGGCTGTTTTCAAAACAACACCTCGTAAATTTTATTGGAAAACAACGTTTCAGTAGCGGGCCCCAAAAAGCCTCACAAGAGCTGTGGCCGGAAATCCCCCTATTTACACTCGGGTCTTTTCAAGATAGTCTAAAAAGATTACACAGAGCAAGTATCCATCTTCTCTAACCTTTTTTCATGAAAAATTCTATGCGTATCCCATCCGCTCGCCTTACGCTTCCCGTACTCGTATGGGCCGTTCTGTACGCCACCCATGCTTTCCTGGGGTATTATCATGATGACTATGCCTATGCGGGGCTGACGTATTCTTATACCGTCGAGGGGCCGTACAGCGAGCGCCTGACGCTGCTCAACTACGTCAACTACCTCTACCAGCATTATATGGGATGGGGCGGGCGTATCGTCGCCTTTGGGATAGCCATTCCCTTTATGCACGCCGGGCCTTCCGTCTTCTGGTTTGTTCAATCGCTTCTCGTTACCGGTATTTTGTGTTTTGGAGCGTCCATCGCGGCCAGATTCACCGCCAGAGAAGATTTCCCGCAAACGTTGCTGTTCCTGCTGGCGAGCTACATGTCAATGAAGATAGTGCTCGTTCGGGACGGCCTTTACTGGGCTTCCGCCTCCGTGCTCTATGTCTGGCCGATGTTTTTCCTGCTTTGGGCCATTTTTCTCATCATGCGGGAACCGTTGCGGAAAAAGGATATTGCCCTCGCAGCAGTGTTGTTCTTCATCGCCTCGGCCTCTTCCGAGCCGTTTTCCCTGTATGCGTTCGCGTTCGTGGGGATGCGTCTGCTGGTGGATGTTGTTGAAAAGAAAAAACGGCTTCTCCCCAACCTGCTTTGGCTTTCAACCTCTCTTGCTGGTTTTTTGTTTTGCTTTCTGGCTCCCGGCAATCTCAAGCGGGCAATGAACTTTCCAAACCAGAACATTCCTCCTCTGGCGGAATTGCTTAGAGGCATTCCTGATGCCTTTACATGGATAATGAATGCCTTTCTCCTGTGCTACCCGCCTCTCCTGCTTCTTCTGACCCTGCTCGCGCTTTGTTTCTATGCGTTGCGCATAGGCATAGCCAAAGAAAAAATCTATTGGCAACTCCTTCCTTTTGTCGCGGCATGCTGCGCGATCGCTTGTCTTTTTTTACTCCCCGTCGCCAGAAGCCTCCGCGTGTCCATGCCGCTCATCCTGACGTTTCCCATTATCACGGCACCGGCTCTGAATATCTTCCTCAAAAGACTGCCGAGAAAACGGTTGTCCGCGCTTTGTCTTCTCGGAATCACGGGGTATGGCCTGAGCAACTACATCACCATCTGGGAAGGGTATCGGGCGAACTACGACACCATCGTTGCGAACGACGCCACGCTATCCGCCTACAAGCCGGGGAATATGAACGTGGTGCTCAAGAAACTTCCGGACGAACGGTATGCGAATGCTATGCCCTATACACCCGGAACGGAGTATATTGTGTTCTTTATGAAGCAATACTATGATATTCCTATGGATGTTCCCCTTATCTTTAAATGAGCGGTGATCCTATGAAAACAGTTTCCCTTATTATCCCCGCGTACAATGAAGAGGAAGCCATTCCACATTTTCTCGAACGGATTGTCCCGCTTCTCGATGCCGAGCCATATACATTTGAAATGATTTTTATTGATGACGGCAGCAAGGACAGGACGCTGGAAATCCTACTCGAAGCCCGTCGGAAAGACCCGCGCATCAGGATCATCGAGCTTGCCCGGAATTTCGGCAAGGAATTGGCCGTGACCGCGGGATTCCACGCGGCTTCGGGCGACGCCGTCGTTCCCATGGATGTAGACCTGCAGGACCCGCCGGAACTGCTTTCGGACTTTCTCCGCAAGTGGGGGGAAGGCTATGACGTCGTGCTCGGCGTCCGCAGGCAGCGGGAGTCGGACACGATGTTCAAGCGCATCACGGCCGGTCTTTTCTATAAGATATTCAATATACTGTGCGGAAAGCGGCTTGTTCCCAATGCCGGCGACTACCGCCTGATGAACCGGGCCGCGCTTGATGCCCTGAACAGCCTTCCTGAACGGGTTCGCTTTACCAAAGGGCTGTACGCTTGGGTGGGTTTCAAACAGGCTACGGTGGAGTATGACAGGCCGCAGCGGGTCGCGGGAAGCACCAAATGGAACGCATGGAAGCTGTGGAACTTCGCGCTGGACGGCATTACGAGCTTCAGTACGCTGCCTCTGCGGATCTGGAGCTATCTCGGCATGGTTGTGGCGCTGTTTGGCTTCGGCTATGCGGCTGTCCTGATTCTGAGGGCTCTGTTCTTTGGCGTGGATGTCCCCGGCTATACGTCCATCATGGTCGTCGTACTCGTGCTTGGCGGGACCATTCTAGTTTCCCTCGGCGTCATCGGGGAGTACCTCGGGCGCATCTTTGAGGAAAGCAAAGGCCGTCCGCTGTTTGTCGCGAGATCGTACATCGGTTTTGAAAAACGGGACGATTCCGCAAGGCGCCATGACTAGAACGTCGGCACAGGCATTCTTGTATCTACAGGCTTCCGTCATCGGAACGCTCTGCAACTTTTTCTCACGGTTTGCCTTTTCGGAATGGTTCAGCTTCGGCGTCAGCGTCGTTCTGGCCAATTACGTCGGCATGATCATCGTGTTTTGCCTTTCGTACAAACGCGCTTTCGGTGTCAGTAAGGCCACCGTGCCCATGGTGCTCCGTTTTGCGCTTGTGGCGCATGTGGGGCTAGTCGTTGTCTGGGCCGTGTCCACGGGGCTCTTTTCCCTTATCCAGTGGCTGCTGCCGCAGCTGCTCTCCCAAACAGAGGCTCTCCGGACGCTGGAGGCACTTTTCCCCGGATGGAGCGGGGCCCCGTCCCTTGCCGGATGGATTCCCGTACTGACCGGGGGAGGATGTCACGGAACAGGGATTCTGGCCGGATTTCTGGTCAACTTCTTCGGGCATAAACTGTTCAGCTTCGCCCATTACGAACCCGCCAGCTCATAAAGCAAAAAAGCTCCCCCTGATACCGGAAGCCTTTCTGTCTCAAGAGAGTAAAAGCTACAGTTTTATTGAATGCCGCCCTTGCTATGTTCACGTAATGATTTTCAACTGTGGATAGTTTTTTGTTTCTTGAACCGGATCAAAGGTTTCTCGATAAGGCGTACGACCCCATAAGAAAGAATCACTGTCAGAGCAAAGGCTGCAGAGAAAAAGAGAAGTGATCTTTGTCCGAAGAAGAAATAGATGCACATTCCGGCAGTCGTATGCAGTAAATAGACTGGATAAGATAAATCTCCCAGCAATTTGTCCAGTTGGGATGATTTGAGGGGAAAAAGGGAAATCACGACCCACGCGGACAGAAACATTGAAATATAAAGGCCATAATTCCAGGGATAATAGGGATCGAAAAGCCACAGTACACCGTGTATGCACCAAACAAGGACACTCGTGCACGGCATGCCGAATCTTTTCAGAGTTTCATAATAATGAAGCGTCAAGGAGCCTACGGAAAAGGCCAACAGGCCCGTGGCAAACCCCGAATACCGAATGGGAAAACTTTCCGGAGTGATTCCGTACTGGATATTGCCCGCCAGCGTGATCAGAAAGCCGAGGATGGCGGCATGGCGGCTGTAGGCCATGAAAGGCATCAGCGCATACGCCCAGACCTCAACGAACAACGCGCTGGCTACGGGAACAAACAATCCGCCTACAGCGAAAGGAATCATCAAGAAATTGCTGATAAATTCGTACAGGCTTCCGGGGCGCTGAAAGGCAGGATTGAGAACGGTCGTTTCAAAATGGTACCTTTTCAGAACAAAAAGAACGCCTATGCCCAATATCACGGAAAAGATATATGAAGGATAAATACGTAGGAATCGGTTTTGTGCGTAATCTTTGAGCCCGGATGGAGAAAATCCATATTTTTTTGTCAGAACGAGGGACATTAAAAAACCGCTCAAGACAAAAAACCCCCATCCGGCATACGCAGCCGGGCCATGAATCATATTGCCATAGAGATGTGAGATGGCAACCAAAAATGATAGAAAAAATCTCCACGTCCCAATCCCCGGCATATATATCTTTAACCTTTCCATCATACGAAGCGCTCTCAGAGGGGTTTAAATCTGATAAAAGAAAACCCCGTATGTCTCCAGCCGGGACACACGGCGTTTTATCAGGACAAATCAACATACGGCTCTCAACTTGTTTAATACCAGAGGGGGCCGTCGTTCTCAAGTGCGAATATTTGAAGGGCGAGCACAAACGAAAGGGCGCTTTCACGTGCTACCGCAGCGGAAGAAAACGGGCTGCGATTTCCTTTTGGGAGGCTTCCGGCAACAGCGCCCAGTCATGCACGTCGACAAAAATCGGGATGTCGCTTTCGCGGAGTGCCGTTCGGAGCGCCTCGACCGCTAGGCAGGGCCGCAAGAGTGCGGACGACAAGATCGAGATCGCTTCCCGGATGAGCCTTTCCCGGCAGGTGGTTACCGTATGTCCAGACCTCGGCGTCGGGAACGAAGGCGCGGAGCAGGCGCAGATCTCCTCCCTGATCGCCGATTCAAGAAAAAGCTCATTCCATTTCATCGGTTTCGCCTGGTTGTCCACCCTGTCGTTCGGCCAGTGCCCGCGCATCGGCTATAAAACTTTCAACCTGCCTCAACGCCTCTTCCGCAATGGCTTCCCCGTAGTCGTGGGCGGTAAGATTCCTGTTGTCCCGATACGAGACCAGCGGCGCACTTCACCGGGCGTGAGTAGGCCGTGCTTCGCGGCATAACGTAGCATGTCCTTGAAGCAAAGTCTGTCCACCTCGTCGGGCGAAGCCAAAAATTGCCTGAGGTACTTTCCAATGAGTTTGCCCCCGTTTCGAGGACAAGCTCAAAGTCTTTGATGGTGGCTTCCGGTAAACCTCATATTCCACACAGCCCGGCATCGCCCGCTTCAAAAGGGCAAATGAGGCATCCAGCGTTTGAGCACACCTGTTGAAATGTTCCCAACATATCTGAATCCTTGTTTAACTGATCTGCAGAAATTCCCGCGCCGGGCTTTACGCATCAATACGCGCCGGGCGTTCCCCTGTGCTCAGTTTGGGTACGTCAGTGTCTTTCGAGAATCGAAAAACGTCAATACAAGACTGGAGGGATTCCGCCCTTCCCTCCTGCCGGAAGAGTTTTCCGCAAGCATGGGTAGACGGTAATCCATGAGCGTTCCTATGCCCATTGTTTTCCGGTTCATGCCGCTGATGCGGGGGCTGTGCCGTGAAATCCGGGAAGAAATCCACGGAGTCAGAAACAAAAAGCCCCGCCCTTCCGATAAAGGCTGATATGCCCCCATTTAGGTGGACAAGTTGAAAAAGCCCCACTAGGCTCTCAACAATCACCTACATGGGGGTATGTTATGTCCAAAGGGTACAGCGAGGCCTTTAAAAAAGACGCAGTAAGGCGTTATCTGGCCGGGGGAGGAAGCTATCGGGCGCTTACCACTCGTTTAGGATTAAAGGACAAGCGGCAACTCCGCAATTGGGTTGCAAAATTCAGAACCGGAGAATCCCTCGAAGATAATCGAAGGGGAGGTCTGGGGCGTCCCCGTACACGTTTTTCCTCCATCGAGGAAGAACTGGCTTACGTAAAAGCTGAGAGGGACTACCTAAAAAAATTGTATCGCTCCCGATTCGGCAAAGAGTGGGGAGCGGAAAAGTAAAAAGCCCTTTTTATAGAGTTATTCAGCAACTCTCCGGCAAGCACAGTATTTCGATGTTTCTCCGTATTGCGGGTCTTTCCTCATCTGGCTTTTACAAATGGAGAAAGACTGATCCCCATATCCAGTTAGATAGAATAAACGAATTGAAGGAACACATCCAGGCTGTACATGCCATACGCCCCCAATATGGTTATCGGAGAATAACATGGGCGTTAAGGCGGGAAGGTTTTTTAGTGAATCATAAAAAAGTGTATAGCCTAATGAAAAAAATGGGGATTAAGTCCATTATACGAAAGAAGCGTAATTATGGGGGAAAACAAGGAAGCAACATTTTCCCCAACCTGCTCAGACGTCAATTCAAGAGCAGTAAAAGATATGAAAAATTAGTAACGGATATTACATACATACCCACTCAAGAAGGGATGATGTACTTATCTGCCATTCAGGATTTGTATAACAATGAAATTTTAAGTTATCAAGTTTCAGATAGAAACGATTTATCGCTTGTACTGAATACAATCAATAAGCTCCCGTCAGATGTAACTGATATAAGCATACTTCACTCAGATCAAGGAATGCAGTATGTCAATTTAGAGTACAGAAATGTACTAACCCAAAAAGGGATACGTGGCAGCCATTCGCGTCGAGGCAATTGCTATGACAATGCCTGTATAGAATCTTTTTTCTCTCACTTCAAAAGTGAAACAGAACTTGTCCGTAACATCGCTGATAAAAATACGTTACCCAATCTGGTACAAGAGTATATCAGATTCTATAATCAAGCACGATTTCAAAAAAGGCTCGGCCAGCTCTCCCCGGTGGAGTACCGGGAAAAACTGGCCGCTTGATTCACCGCCCTTGGGGGCTTTTATTCCTGTCTACTTGACGGGGGGCATACCAGAAGGGCGGGGGATTTAAAATCAGTCCTTCTTCAGACTGGCGTCTGAGGATGGATTAGGCAAAGATGAAGTCGTTAGCATCAATGCTCGCACCAGTAAGCGTGATCGCCATATCGCCGTCAGCGGTGAACACACCATCATTGTTGGCATCAATGTAGGCAATATGATTATTCGTATCAAATACAACGCCAGCCGTTTCAAACAGCGTTGCCGAGGTAAGATCCACACTTGACGCACTCACAACAGCCTGCTTAGCAAGGCTGAGCGCCGCAATGTTGATCTTGTCTTCGCCGTGCGTAAAGTTAGCTACAATATCCATGTTCGATTGGGTCGAGTCGTTCGCCTGAGTGTACAGGAGGATATCCTTAGCACCAGCACCAGCCAAGTTAATCGTATCAGCGCCGGCGCCACCGTTGATAACGCCGCCATGAACGCCGCCCGTAATCGTATCAGCGGCGGAACCACCGTTGATGTTGATGGCTGCCGTGCTGTTAGCGATAGAGGCATCAATGGTCAATTTGCCGGTAGCAGCACTGCCGTTGATGGTCAGTTCTGTAGTAACAGCGTTCGCCAGTTTCGCGATGGTGAAATCCTGATCGCCGGTGATGGTGATGTCCTTGAGATAGGTATCGGCATTCAACGAAGCAATCTTGTTCGGGCTATTCGTATTGCCATCAGACACAAAGTTGAGATGTTCTATCAGATTGACGGTCAATCCACCACTGCCCGAACCGCCGAGCTCGACACCAGCGGCAGCCGTCGAGGAACCGTTATCAAACACAACGGTGTGCGTATCATTCTGGGTATCCACAGCCAAGGCAACGGTCAGCGATTTTTCATCAGCCACATTGCCCGTTACGGTCGTGGTAGCATTGTTGAGGATATTGCTGAGGGTAACGTTGGCAGAGGAAGCACCGACGCCATAACTTTTGATACCTGCAATGAGCGAGGTATCAAATACCTTGTCGGCAGAGGCAGACACTTCCAGCACTTCAAAGCCGGTAAAGACAGCACCATGAGCGAGATCCGCAACATACGTAGAGTCGGTGAAGATTAGCTTATCATTGTCGCCAGCGCCACCGTCAATAGCTCCAGCTTTGGTAGTCGTCTGGAGAACGTCTACCGTAACCGTGTCATCACCTTCACCCATCTTGAGGGAACCAGCGGCCGCAATGGCAGCGGAAAGCGTCACCTTGTCATTGCCAGCGCCCATGTCGGTGGCTTTCGTGCTGCCACCAAGCGTAATGGCATCAGCGGCGGAACTTCCGGTGAAGGCGACATTTGTACCCAGCGTGGGCGTAATGATAACGCCGCCAGTGGATTCAGCGGCACTGATGGTCGTAAGCTCATTAGCTGTCAGTGCGGAGATGGTGACCAGCGAATCACCCTTGATCGTCAGGTCAGTAGCGGCAGCAGCGTTGACAGCCGCCAGAGTCAACGCTTCATCAGCATTGATGTTTACAGCCGTTGCAGCATCGGCTGTCAAGGTAACGCCTGTGGAAGCAGCGCCGGTAGCATTTACATTCAGAGTCGTGGCAGTAGCATCAGTAACAGTGCCCGTCACGTTGTTCATGTTCACGGTCAGAGCACGCTCACCAGCCGCCGCAGTGACAGTAGCGCCACTTCCGACACCGGTAAGATTCAATGTGGTAAGGGCATCAGAGTGCACAGTTACCAGACCCGTTGCGCCTTCAGCCGAAACGGTTACGAGGGTGTCGTCGCCAGTGGCAGCACTATCCGTTACAGTAACCGTCGAGCCACCCTTTACAGAAACGGTTTTCGCACCAGAAACAGTCCACTCCTGAGCCGCTGCGGTACCAAGCTGATTAACGTTGAGATGCTCAAGGCCCGTCCACGTGGAGAGATCCGCGATAGCGGTATCGTCAATGGTGAAGTTGACATTTTCTATATTTTTCACGGATCCGAGATTTGCATCAGTGAAAGAACCATTCAGCTCTACATTGAGAGTATCATTCCCTTTACCGCCATCCAACTCGTCTGTAACATTGAAAGAGGCAGTATTTACCGTACCGCTGCTGGGATTCATCAGCAAATTAGCATTGAAAATATCATTGCCATCAGTGCCGGTGAATACATCACGTCCAGCAGTCAGGGTGAACGTTTCACCGGGGTTGCTGGCGGGCACTTTCTGGTCGTCGGGCACGGGGAAGGTGACGCCTTCGCCCTTTCCGGCGTAGGTCAGGTAGTGTTCCAGGACGGTCATGCCGTTGCCCTTAATGGCTTCAGCAACCTTTTCAGCCGTCCAGCCGTCACCCATGGCGGTAGCTTTGGCAGCAAGATAGGCGTCCGCGTCAAAGGCATTGGAGGAGTTCACACCTTCATTGGAACTGTACTGGACATAGTGGGTCCAAGCGTTCATGCCGTTTTCAGCGATGATCGCCTTGACGTTGGCAATCTGGAGTTCGGTCACGTCCTTGGGTTCCACGCCGTAGAACCGCGCGGTCTTGGCGGCGTAGTATTCGCTGGCGTTGAAGTCGGCGTTGGGGGCCACGTCTTCAACGGCACCGAACTGAACGAAATGAGCATACGCGCCGTCTTCGCCCATGAAACCATTCTGGGCAAAGGCGTCGACCAGTTTGCTCACAGTCCAGTTGCCCTCGGGATCGCTGGCCTTCAGCTGAGCCAACTTGTTGGCCATGTAGGTTTCGTAATCAAATCAAGTGGGAATAGAAGCCATTTTTTTATCCTCCGGAGGATAAGAGAACGTTGTTTTGCTCCGTCATTCCGGCCCCATGCCGGGAGAGGAACGTTTGGACAGATTCCCCTGAACTCCGCAAAC
>ERZ857951.3054-NODE-3054-length-13311-cov-16.606442_pt1 | contig 13311 bp, 8 predicted proteins | sample MGYA00519759_ERZ857951 | MGnify/ENA primary metagenome ERZ857951 (study PRJEB31778, sample SAMEA3449377) | human gut metagenome | biome: human gut; feature: human-associated habitat; material: faeces | place: United Kingdom | collected 2010/2012 ...
GAACTCATGCCATCTAAACAAATACTAATCCGTCCAATATTTGGGGTGCACTTCACCCGCCGTCCTCGTTGATGATGTGGTTTTCGAGCCTATCGGAACCGTTCCAATACCTCCCGAACGGCGTTGGCTGCAAAGAGGGTGTCGCCGCCGGCCGAGATCTGAACGCGGCACGGCTCCAGCCATCCGTTCGTAATCCATCGGTCGAGCGTCGGTCGTGCGACACCTAGCGCCTCGGCCAGCTCCTTTTTGTTGAAGAGCCGGCTGCCGTTTGCCATCAGATAGCGCTCGCCCTTGTGCACGCCCAGCCAGTAGTCGAAGCGGCGGAGGATTGCGTCGGCATCCTTCAGCTTTGGCTCATACCGTTCGTAAGTCCAGACGTGCAGGCTCGACGGATCGAATCCGGCAAACTCCGGCCGCTGGTGCAGCTCCCGGACGAGCGTCTCGAAGCACTCCAGCTCGGAGGCCCGGATCGTTATTTTTCGGCGGCGAGGCATTGAAAAGTCCTTAATTTTCTATTTGAAAATGAATTTAAGTGCTTTTTGTTGCTTGATTATCAATGTGTTGCTATTCTAATAACAATTAAAAAGCACTTAAAAAGCACTTGAACGGTATTTGAACGGTATTTGAACGGTATTTGAACGGCACTTAATTAATGAACCAGTCTGAATTGGGGCCTTTTGATTTATTTGAGATCTTCTCCAGTTTTCTCAACTTGATCAGCATATTTGTGATTTTGTCCTTTTTTTGCTTTTCATTAAGCAGGTCCGGCAACAGAGGCCAAAGCAATTCATCGATCTCTTTTCGGGATAAGGATTTATGGTCACGCAATGCAGTCAGAAGAAACTCTTCGCAACGCTTATTCCCAAGACCTTTATGCCCGGAATATTCGATCTTCTGCCCGACTTTCTGTGCAATATGTTTTGCAATATATACCTTGGGTTTTCGTCCTTCGATCAGATGCTTGTTTCTCAGACGCGTGATTTCCTCGTCAGACAATGTCTTCCCCAATTGCAGGCGGTTCAGTAGTTCGATGTCAAGGAGGCTCAGATCGGTATTCTGTGCCAATATATTCGCGTAATTCATATCGAGAATCTTGCCTGTAATGGTTACTTCGACCCGATTATTGGATAAATCGTAGTCCGGCAAGGGGAACAGTCTTTGTCTCTGGTAATAGTACATCTTGCGAATACCGCTGCCGATTGTATCGACCATTTTCAGTCCTACCATTGCTGTTGCCAGAAATTGATTTCTGTATTGTTCCTCCGGAGCATCGCTGATGAGTACCCGTTCGATATTGCCGGGAATGAAAGATCCTTTGTTCGAAAAGACCAGTTTGTCGTCGTACTCCACTACGTTGATCTGTCCTCCCAGTGTATAATCCTGATGGGCTATCGCGTTGTTTAATGCCTCGCGAATTACATAGGGTTCGTAGGTGTCGATCTCTTCAGGAAATAAGGTCTTGTGTTCGGGGTTGATGTAACGGTATTTCAGATTGCGTATTTTGTTGTAAATCCTATCAACGGCCAATACGAACGGACAGGATACGATCATGTAATCCCGTTCGATGTTGTCTTGTCCTCGCAGAATCCATTTGATTTTGGCTACTGCGGGAGAAATCAAATGCTCGCTTTCTTCTTTACCAAGCAGGACGATGGCGGTATTGGTGATCTTACCACGAATCGTAATTCTTGCCTTGTTCAGGAATGTGATGTCGTCCCATGAGGCGATTTCGTCCGTTTTTTCCTCATGGGCTTTTGTGTATAACTTCTCGCCTTGGCAATGGCTGCCGGATCCAGGTCTTCCAAAGAGGCATTTTCGATGATTCCCGCGCTCCAATCCTTCAATTTGACTTGGTAGCGTATGCGTTCAATTTTTTCGATAGCCAGTCCCTGTAAAGATTCTCCATCGCGTCCGTAGTAATGATCTTGAAAAGCGATTGGGATTCCCTGTGGAGCAGGCGGGATTTGGAACATTACAACTCTTTTCCCGTTTCTGTACAGTAACTCATATATCTCGACGAAGGTATGGCGCCCAGTGGTTTGATCTGCAATTTTTTTCTTTATTGCATCGAGAGCCGGGCGAGAGTTTTTATACTGACTTCCGACTACCTCATGAGATTTGTTCTCTATGCCGAATATTAACCAAGCGCAATCCTTTTCTTTCAGGTTGGCTTCATTGCTTAAGGCCGAAAAGTATTGTCCGAGGTCTCGATCATCGAAATTCCGTTCTGCTCTTTTGAATTCAACGACCTCGGTCTCTGCCGGAAGACTTAATAAAGAGTCGAGTATGGATGTCAGTTTTTCGGCTGTCATAGACTTAAGTTTTTGTAAAATTACAAATAATTCTCGATAATCAGCAGTTGCGGTCGTTTGTGTGAAAATTCATGTGGGCTTTTGTTACCGTCGTAAATTTTACGGCGGTAACATTTCGTTTTATTTCCCGCTGAAATAGGGGTGGCTCATCAACTCCAGGGCGGTCTGCTCCTCGGTGATCTTGATGTACTTCATGAACTCCCGTTCGGTCTTGTGGCCCGTGATCTTCATGATGGCGATGGTCGGGATCCCCGCCAGGTACATGTTCGTTGCGCCGCTGCGGCGTGCCGTGTGGGTCTTCACCAGGTCGCACTTCTCGACCAGCCGGCTCTTCTTTTCGCCATTCTCGATGTAGGAGACCTCGACCTTCTCCGTGATGCCCGCCTCGCGCGCAATCTCCTTGATGAGGTGGTTCACCTTCTGCTCGTAGGTTCTCGGCAGCCGGTTGTCGTACTTCTCCAGGATGGCCTGCAGCTCGGGTCGGACCGGAATGACGACGTGGTTGCCGGTCTTCTGCTGCTTGAGGTCGATGACCTGCTGTCCGTTCTCCAGCGTGCGGATGTTACCTTCGTTGATGGTCGAGTAGTCGCTGAAGCGCTGCGCCGTGTAGCACCCCACCAGGAAGATGTCGCGGGCAACATCCTTGTGTCGGTTTTTCGAGAGGTCGAGCGTGGCGATGGCCCGGATCTCCGACTCCGTCAGATAGATGTTCTCTACATCGGCCGTCAGCACGCGGAACTTGCGGCTCTCGATCGCCCCGTTGTCGTGCAGACCCTCTTCGCGGGCCGCACGCATGATGATCTTCAGCTCCTTGACGTGGCGGCCGATCGTATTGACGGAGTAGTTCTTGGCGGTGAACCAGGCGACGAAGTCGTCGTAGAACTTCAGGTCGATGTCGGCAAAGTCGAACTGCTTGCGTTTGGCTTTGCAGTACTCGTCGAACTGCACGACGAACCCCTTGTAGTTCTTGATGGTCGAGGGGCCGTAGCGGAGTTTGTGGATGTTCAGCCGGGTGCCCTCCTCCATCTCGCGCGTGAAGCGGGCAATGTAGTCGCCGAGCGATTCGCGGGTGCGGACGCGGCGGCCTGAGGTGAGGCTGCGCGGGTGGTGGAAACTGTAGATGATCTTCTCCAGCCGTGTCTTCGTCATCGCGTGTTCGGGATCCTTGGCAATCTCTCCGAGGATGTGGCTGCGCAGTTCGGAGAGATTCTTGGTCAGCTCGCGCCCCTGCTGCTCGGTGAAGTCATCGGTAAAGGTGAAGCGGCTCTTGACCGTCTGCCGCTTGTTGTCCCAGGCGTCCGTCAGCACCATATATTGGCTGTCGACGTAGAACTGATTCCCGCGGCCAACCGTGAAGAGAATTTGGATTTTGACCAGTTTGTTTTTCTGGGTCGAGCGGATGCGATAGCAGAATGAAGCCATAGGTCAGGAGGTTTTATCTGCTGCAAATGTAATCATTTTTGTCATACATTTGTCATACATCGGCCGAATTTTCGAAAACTTCCAGACCTCGCAGTTGATGAAAAACGGATGTAAAATATTGATATATAGATAAAATAAAATTAAAATCGGTAAAATTCGATTCGAATTTATGGCGTCCGCTTCAGACCTCAACTGAAGCAGCGAATGCTGCCGGAAAGTCGCCGGACGGCGTGCGCGGAAATGGCGCGAGAGCAATGCCGGACGGCAATTTTCCACCAAGAAAGTCCTTGGAAGCTAATAACTTCCGAGGACTTTTTCTTTGTCAGGACCCTTATCAGCCTCGGTTGTTTCGTTATCGCTTGTAATTCAGCAATAACAAGGCGTCAGCCTGCTCGTCAGTATCTTCGAGCATGTCCCGCGCCAGCTCGTTGCCGCCAATTGAAAACCTCCGCATTCGATTCCGGAATACGGAGGTCTTTTGATCGGAGCCGGACGGCGGTTCCGGCATCCTTCGACGCAGTTTCGCCCTTACCTGTTCCCGGCGTACAGGCCGCTCATTATGTCGGTGATCTGTTTCCAGGAATTGCCGCCGTCGTTGGCCGCTTTGGCTCCGGGCGTCGATCGGCCGTCCTCGATGTACTTCTTCACCCGGGCGGCCATCTCCCTGATCCGGCCCGCGTATTCCGGATTGTTTATCTGGTTGACCTTCTCTTCGGGATCGTTGACCATGTCGTAGAATTGCAGCGGGGCTGTCCGTCGATCCTGTACTCTTCGCCGGAACCGTTTCCCGCGTTGAATATCAGCTTGTACTGCGGCGTTCGGTAGGTGAAATAGCCGGCTCCCGACGTGGCGATCAGGTCGGTCCGGGCGGCGTTGCCCGAGCCGTCGAGTATCGGCCAGAAGCTGAAACTGTCTTCGGCCTCGTCGTCGGCTATCCGGTAGCCGAGCATGTCGGCGAACGTGGCGTACAGATCGGTCAGCGAGACGAGCGAATTATCGGTCACGTGTCCGTACCGGTCGCCCCACGACAGGATGAAGGGAATGCGGTGGCCGCCTTCCCAGCCGTGCGACTTGTAGCCCCGGTAAATATAGGACGGATAGTGCCCTTTCCGGTTTATCCTGTCCATGTTGATGTAACCGGCGCAGCCGTTGTCGGCGGCGAACATGACGATCGTGTTGTCGTATTTGCCGATCTCCTTCAGCTTTCGATTGACCCTGCCGACGATGTCGTCTATCATCATCACCAGGTCGCCGTAGTCGCCGATCTTGGATTTGCCCTTGAACTCCTTGCTCGGGAAAAGCGGGATGTGGGGAGCCGTCAGCGCCATGTAGAGGAAGAACGGCTTGTCGGAATCCTTGTTTTCGTCGAGGTATTCGAGCATCTTGTCCGCCAGGTGGGGCTGCATGCCGTCGGCGCTCCAGTCGCTGTGGCCGATGCCGCCCTTGATTTTATACAGTCCGCCGCCTGATTCTTCGAATCTCGTGTTCGGCTGTTTCTCCGCCATGTCGTTGACCATGTAGAGGTGCGGAGGTCCGGACGGCGAGGTCAGCCCGTAGAAATAGTCGAATCCCCGATCGGTGGGACCGTTGGCCACGCGCTTCGTGAAGTCGATGTTGTCGACGGTTTTCGCCTTGCCTTCCTTGTATGTCAAATCCCACCCCAGATGCCATTTGCCGATGGTCGCGGGTTCTTTCCGAAGGCCCCGTAGCACGAGGCCAGTGCCCCCAGCAGGCACGACGAGGTAATGAGCAGGTTGTTTTTTCTCATCGGACAAATGGGTTAATGGTTTGAATACCCAAAGGTAGCGATGTTTTACGGACCGGGCGGACAATATTCGACCTTAAAAGGCCATTTTTCGACCAGGATGGCCGTTGCAGGGCCTCGCTTGATCCGGTCTTTTATGCTTCGCGGCGCATCGAGAGCGCAATGCGGCCGCGAACGGTGTCCACGCCCGTCACCCGCACTTCGACGTGCTGTCCCAGATGCACCACGTCGGCCGGCGAAGCCACGTAGCGGTCGGCCAGCTGCGAGATGTGCACCAGCCCGTCCTGTTTGACGCCGATGTCGACGAAAGCCCCGAAGGCCGTGATGTTGGTGACGATGCCCGGCAGAAGCATTCCCTCGCGCAGGTCGCCGATCGTGTGCACGTTGGGGTCGAATGCGAAGACCTGCAACTGCTCGCGTGGGTCGAGCCCCCGTTTGTCGAGCGCCTCGAGGATGTCCGTCACGGTCGGCAGCCCCGCTTCTTCGCTCACGTATCGTTCGGCCTTGAGACCGCTGCGCAGCTGTTTGTCGGTTAGCAGGCGTTCGACCGTCACGCCCGCGTCGGCGGCCATCCGCTCGACGACGGCGTACGATTCCGGGTGCACGGCGCTGTTGTCCAGCGGATTCGCGCCTCCGACGACCCGCAGGAACCCGGCCGCCTGCTCGAAAGCCTTGGCTCCCAGCCGCGGCACTTTGAGCAGCGCCCTGCGGCTTTTGAACTCCCCGTTCGCCGCACGGTAGGCCACGATGTTCTGCGCCAGCACGGGTCCCAGCCCCGATATGTAGGTCAGGATGTGTTTCGAGGCGGTGTTGATATTGACGCCGACGCGGTTGACGCAGCTTTCGACGACCGTCCGGAGCCGCGCCTTGAGCTTCGCCGGGTCGACGCTGTGCTGGTACTGCCCCACGCCGATCGACTTGGGGTCGATCTTGACCAGCTCCGAGAGCGGGTCGATCAGGCGGCGTCCGATGCTCACGGCCCCGCGCACCGTCACGTCGTAGTCCGGGAACTCCTCGCGCGCCGCGGCCGACGCTGAGTAGACCGACGCGCCGTCCTCGCTCACCATGAATACCTCCACGCCTTCCAGCCCCAGTCCGCGGACCAGCTGTTCGGTCTCGCGGCCCGCCGTGCCGTCCCCGATGGCGAACGCCTCGGCCTTGTACCTGGCGGCCAGCGATTTCAGCGTCTCGGCCGCTTCGGCCGCCCGGCCCTGCGGCGGATGGGGGTAGACGGTCGTGTTGTGCAGCAGGTTGCCCTGCGCGTCGAGCGCCACGACCTTGCATCCCGTGCGGAATCCCGGGTCGATGGCCACGACGCGCTTCTGCCCCAGCGGCGAGGAGAGCAGCAGTTGGCGCAGGTTCTCGGCGAAAACCCGGATCGCCTCGTCGTCGGCCTTCTCCTTGGCCGCCGCGAGCTGTTCGGTCTCGATCGAGGGGCGTATCAGGCGTTTGAACGAGTCGGCCACGGCCGCTTCCATCCATTCGCGCGTCGCCGAGCCGGGCCGTACGAACAGCCGGCGGAGACTTTCGATGCAATGTTCGGCATCCACGTCGACCGCGATTTTCAGAATGCCCTCCTCCTCGCCGCGGCGCATGGCCAGGAAGCGGTGTGACGAGATGCTGCGCAGGGGCGTCGCGGCGTCGAAATAGTCGGCGTATTTCGCCCCTTCCGTCTCTTTGCCTTTGACGAGTTTCGAATGGACGATGCCTTCGCGGGCGAACGTGCGGCGCAGCGTGTTGCGGGCGCGCTCATCTTCCGAGATACGTTCGGCGACGATGTCGCACGCCCCGGCGAGGGCCTCCTCCGGGGTCGGCACTTCGGCCGAAACGAACCGCCGGGCCTGCTGCACGACGTTGCGGGACTGCTGCGCCAGGATGATTTCGGCCAGCGGCTCCAGGCCCCGTTCGCGCGCCACGGTGGCCCGCGTGCGGCGTTTGGGTTTGTAGGGCAGGTAAATGTCCTCCAGCTCCACCGCATCCCAGCACTCCGCGATGCGCCGGCGGAGTTCCGGGGTCAGCCTGCCCTGCCCCTCGATGGTCGTGAGCACCGTCTGCTTGCGGGTTTCGAGTTCGGTGAGCCGGTCGAGCCACTCCTTGACGGAGGCGACCTGCACCTCGTCGAGCGAGCCGGTCGCTTCCTTGCGGTAGCGGCTGATAAAGGGTATCGTCGCCCCTTCGCGGAGCAGACGCACGGTCCCCTGCACCTGGTGCAGCGGAATTTGCAGTCGTCGGGATATGATTTGTTCGATCATGTTCGGAAAAATGTTCTTCGGCAAAGATAGGAAAAAGCCACCCCGGCGGCAAATCCCGGGGTGGCTTTCGCGACGGAGCAGCTTCTATTCCGCCGTGAGCAGGAATACGCCGCTGTCGTAAATCTTCGGCATCGAGGGGTTGATGCCGGCGTTCGAGAGCATCTCGCCGCTGAAGGTTTTGCCGTCGAACCAGTTGCGCGATTTGTCGACGTTCAGTTCGCGGATGGTGTAGCCCGTCTTCGGGTCAAGGCCCTGCAGGCGGAATTTCGGGATCAGCGAGCGGCCCTGGTACCGGAGGCTGTACGTGAACAGCACGGCCTGCTTCCGGTCCTTCGAAACGTACATCAGGCCGTAGCAGCCGCTCTTGTCATAGGGCGTGCCGATGCGGTAGAGGTCGCCCTGCATCACGATGTCGCGGTACTCCTTGTAGCTGGCGATGGCCCGGCGGGCGAACTGCCGCTCCTCGTCGGTCATCTGCCTGGGCTGAAGCTCCATGCCGAGGCGTCCGGCGCAGGCCATGTCGAAGCGGAACTTGATGGGCGTGATGTTGCCCGTCTGGTGGTTGGGCGTGGCCGAGACGTGCGAACCCATCACGACGGCGGGGTAGAAAAGGCTCGTGCCGTACTGGATGCGGGCGCGCGAAAGCGCCTCGGTGTTGTCGCTCGTCCACACTTCGTCGAAATACTTCAGGGCGCCGTACTCCACGCGGCCGCCGCCCGAGGCGCAGGCCTGGATCAGCACGTCGGGGTATTTGGCGCGGATGCGTTCCATCACCTTGTAGAAGCCCTGCGCGTAGTCGATCCAGAAGCGCGACTGCTCGTCGGCCGGGAGGTAGGCCGAACCCACGTTGTTGGCGTTGCGGTTGGCGTCCCACTTGATGTAGTCGATCTTGTCCGAGAGTTTCATCGTGTTGTCGAAGACTCCGAACACGAAGTCCTGCACCTTGGGGTTCGTGAGGTCGAGCAGCCACTGGTTGCGGGTCGTGGGCGCTTCGCGCTTCGGCGGACGGACGATCCAGTCGGGGTGCTTCTCGGCCAGCTCGCTCTTGGGGTTGACCATCTCCGGTTCGATCCAGATGCCGAACTTCAGTCCCTTCGAGTGGGCGTAGGAGGCGATGTGGTCGATGCCTTCGGGGAGTTTCGCGGCGTTCACCTGCCAGTCGCCCAGTCCGGCGTTGGAGTTGTTGCGCGGGTATTTGTTGCCGAACCAGCCGTCGTCGAGGACGAACATTTCCAATCCCATCGAGGCCGCGTCGTCGATCATCTGTTTCAGGACCTTGGCGTCGAACTTGAAGTAGGCGCCTTCCCAGCTGTTGAGCAGCGTGGGGACGACCTCGTGGCCGTGGTAGATGCCGTAGTTGCGCGCCCAGTCGTGGAGGTTGCGCGAGGCGCCGCCCGCGCCGCAGAACGAGTGGGTGTAGATCATTTCGGGCGTGGTGAACGTCTCGCCCGGGCGGAGCCTGTACTCCGAGGCGTTGGGGTTGGCGCCGGCCAGGACGGTCAGCACGTCGAATTCGTCGACCTCGAAGTTGAGGCGGAAGTTGCCGCTCCAGGCCAGCGCTCCGGCGATGACTTCGCCGCAGGTCTCGCTGAACGAATCGCTGTTCAGCGTGAGCAGGAACGCCGGGTTTTCGGTGTGGGTCGTGCGCACCTCGCGCGTCGACTCGATGCTTTTCGATCCGTGGGTCAGCAGCGTGTGGTCGACCTGCGCTTCACGCGCCCAGGCCCCGTAGAGGTGCGTCAGGAGGTATTTGTCGGCCTTCAGCGGGAGCGACGAGGAGTAGAAGCTGTGCAGCGTGACGGGACCCTTCTCGCGGTTGCGGATCACGGCGTGCGTGGTGATGACGTTCTCGCGGGCGTAGGCCGTGAAGACCAGTTCCACGTCGAGCGCCTGGCAGCAGTCGGTCATCTTCACGACGGTCTCCGTCACGTTCTTGTCGGAGAGCTGTTTCGAGGCGTGCGACACGTAGCGCAGTTCGGTGTTCATGTCGCCGTCGGCATGGGTGACGCGCAGGGCGGGTTCGCGGAAGTTGCGGCCTCCCGTCGCGGGATAGGCCAGGTCCTCGGTTCCGTGGTCACTGCGGCGGTTGCTCTTGTAGTCGGCCAGCGGCGCCGGGTCGTCGATGCGTCCGCCGAAGTGGCGGAAATAAACTTCGCCTCCGGGGGCGGCGGTGAGCACCATCGAGACCTTGTCGGTGCTGATGTCGATGACCTGCTGCGGCGCGGCGGCCGATACGGTGTTCGCGGCAAAGGCGGCAATCAGGGGGATCAGTAGTTTTTTCATACGCTTTAAACGGTTTCTGCGTCCAAAGATACGAAAATATGCGAAACTATACGAAATAAACCGAAATAACACCGTAATTCCGGCGGCTTCCGATCAGAACGTATAGGCGACGCGCAGGTAGCCGTAACGGCCCAGGTAGGAGGTTGAGGAGGTGACGATGTAATCCGTGTCGAAACTCGTGGTGGTGTAGTCGGGGCGGTTGAGGATGTCGATGACGCCCGCCGAAAGCCCCAGCCGGTTCTCCTTGCCGAACTTGCGCCCCGCCGAGGCGTTGAGGATCACGTTGTGGCGCGTGAGCGCGTGCGAGCGGCTGTTGCAGTAGAATTCGTAGAGCGTGCCGACCGACCCGAAATACTTGCCGAAGCGCAGGTCGACGCGCGCCGTGAGTTGTTCGCGCAGCTCCTGCGCGGTCTCTTTCTGCGTGGTGTAGGAACTCATCGAGGTGTTGGAGCGGATGTTGAGCTTGACCTTGCTCGAAAAGCCCGAGTCGAAGCCGAAGCCGAAGCCGAGCGAATGGCGGACCGAGTGGAAGAGGTCTTCGCCGGTGAAATAGGGCGTCTGGCTGAAGCCGTAGTTCACCGAGACGTTCAGGGTCGAGCGCAGCGGGTTGATCTGCTGTGAGTAGGAGACCCTGCCCCCGAGGTTGTAATTGCCCCCGACGTTGGCCTGCGTGGTGAGCTGCGCACCCTTCCGTGCCGTGTAGTCGTACTGGGGCAGGTAGGTGTCTTCGAGGAAGAGCGTGCGTCGCTGGGTGATGTAGTTGAAGGTGTAGCTGCCGTTGAGCCGCACGCTGAAGGAGAGGGCCTTTTTGACGTCGGTGAACTGGAATCCCGCCGATCCCGAGAGGTCGTTCTGCAACTTGAGACCGGGGTTTCCGGCCTGCAACGAAAGGGGGTTGGTGGCGTTGAGCGTCGAGCGCAGCGCGTCGAGCGGGATCATCTGCGGGAAGGAGGCCAGGTTGAACGAAAAACGCTTCCGCGACTTGCCGACCGAGAGGTAGACCGTCGGGTTGAGCTGGAAGAACAGCCGCGGGAAGCGCTCCTCCTTGGGGAAGCGCTCGCTGCGGGCGATGTCGTAGAGCACTCCGCCCAGTCCGGCCATTATCCAGACGTCGCCGCTCCGGTATTGCAGGCTGGTTTGCAGGCTGTGCGTGTAGGTGTCGGTCGTGTAATGGTAGGAGTTGACCGTGTCGACGACGCCCTGCGGGTCGGAGAGGAAATCGACCGCCAGCTGTTTCGAGCGGGCGTAATCGCGGCTGAAGTTGTATGAGGCGTTGACCGAACCCTTTTTTCCCAGTTTGTAGCGGTAGCCCAGATTGGCGCCGAACGAATAGTTGCGGCTGTCGCCGTCGTTGCGCAGTTTGACCTGCAGGCCGGGTGTCGAGGCCGTCGTGTCGACCCGCCAGCCGTCCCGGTCGCCGGGTGCGTATTTGCCCGAGACGTTGAACGACAGGGTCGACCGTTCGGAAATTTTCGAGTGGAAGAAAATGCTGACATTCAATCGGATGTTGCGTCTGTCGGAGTTGCTGTTGAGGTTCGTCCGGGTCTTTTCGTCGTCGATTCGCTGCTGCGTGCGGCTGTGCCCGAGTGTGGAGCCGTCGTCGATCGAAAAGGTGGTCATGGCCCCGAAAACCTTCTTCTTCCGCTGGATGTTGACGTAGTTCGAGATCTCCGCCGAAAGCGATTTCGAGAGCGATTCGTTCCGGCTCTCCTCGTTGCGCAGGGCATAGGCTTCGGTCGGGAAATATTCGGTCTGCGAGGACCCCGTGCTGCTCTGGCGGCTGCGACCGAACCGGACGGCGGTCGATACGTTGGTCGAGTCGCCCCGGCGCAGGGTATAGTCCGCCTGGGCGTCGGTCTGTTTCGTGGGGGTCGTCTTCGAGTCGAACGAGACGCCTTCTCCCTGCCGGATGTTGTCCTTCGAGTTGGAGGCTTCGAGACGCCAGTTGCCCCTTTCGGTGTTGCGGTAAAAGCTTCCGGCCTCGGAATGGCGGATTTCATGCCGACCCGAGTAGTCCCTTTCGAGGCTCGCGCCGAGCGTGCCCTCCAGATTCCCGCCCAGGATGTAACCGCGCTTCGACTTGGTTTCGACGTCCATCACCTTCTCCTTTTCGGCCGTGTTGTCCCCCAGGCGCTTTGCCTCGGGGCTGAAATCCTCGTAGACCCGCACGCTCCGGACGTCCGAGGCTTCGAGGTCGGTGAGTGCGTAGGAGGTTTTCGAGCCGAAGAGGTTTTTCCCGTCGATCAGCACCCGGCTTTTCCTTTCCCGGATATGATCGTATCCGAAAGCGATTTTCTGTCTTCGGCAACCTTCGGGGTGCCGATGCCCAGTTCGGTCGGCCTGGAACCCCAGCCCTGAATGTGCCAACGGCAATTCCAGCGGATCAGTCGCATCCGTTTCCAAACGCCGTCTTCGAACCGGGCAATAAAAAGTTGATTGTTACCGTCGTATTTCATGGTATCCGATCACAGGCCGGCGGTCGCTGCGATCGCGACGAACCACGCCAGCCATCGAGATTTTTTATTCATTAATTCCTGTTGTTTGTGTACCGGAACCGAATCTTCCGTAGGCGGAAAACCTGTCCCTAAACATTTACAAATGTCAATTATTTCCCCAAAGCAGGTAGGCGCCCGTCCCATAAATGCTTTTTCAACTTCTTGAACTGCCGGTGTCGGTAAATCGCTTCAAGATAATAATAATCAGCATAAACGATCGGAACATCTACCTCCGAATTTGCCGGTTTGCTACCCACCGAATGCATCAGGATAAAATTTCCGTTTTCCCCGACAGGGGCCGTATAACTGTCCGATGAGAGCGAAGCCAGCATCCGGTCGGCCGCGTCGGCATACTTCGGGTCGCTGTACAAAGCGAGTTCGTACAGAGCCGAAGCGGCGATGGCTCCGGCCGAAGCGTCGCGCGGTTCGTCCGGAATGTTCGGAGCGTCGAAATCCCAATAGGGGATCATATCTTCCGGCAGGCGCGGATGATTCAGAATAAAGTCGGCAATCGCTTCTGCCTGCTGTAAATAACGTTCGTCTCCGGTGAACCGGTAGCAGGTCACGAATCCGTACAGTCCCCATGCCTGTCCGCGCGCCCAGGCCGAACCGTCGGCGTATCCCTGCGCCGTATTTTTCATCCGCACGGCTCCCGTCTGCGGATCGTAGTCGACGACGTGAAAAGAGCTGTGGTCGGCACGGTAGTGGTTTTCGAGCGTTTTATCGGCATGCGACACCGCAATTTTATAGAAACTCGAATCGCCGCTGTAAATCGCAGCGTT
>ERZ857951.3058-NODE-3058-length-13309-cov-2.683265_pt1 | contig 13309 bp, 13 predicted proteins | sample MGYA00519759_ERZ857951 | MGnify/ENA primary metagenome ERZ857951 (study PRJEB31778, sample SAMEA3449377) | human gut metagenome | biome: human gut; feature: human-associated habitat; material: faeces | place: United Kingdom | collected 2010/2012 ...
ACTTTTTTAAAATCTGATGCCGGGTGCTTACACAAAGGACATATAAAATCATCCGGTAATTCTTCGCCTACATATTCATATCCACAGATTCTGCAACGCCATATCGTCTGACCATCCTCCGTTTGTCCAACTGCCTCCTTTTCCGATTGTAGGATATGCTTCTTTTATAAATTCATACACTTCAGTTGCTGTAACATGCCTTTTCATCTTATATACGGCATTTCGTACGAGATCTTTCTGAATAGTATTTCTTCTATTTGTCATCCAATCTCCTTATTAGGATTTGTTCTTAATAAGGATTATATATCATTTTAATAGTTCTGTCAATAAAATAGTAATGATTCTTGTTATTATTTTTGCTTTAACTATAAAAATAGATATCGCTATTTCAAACGCTACCAATATTCCAATTTTAACAATATTGCTTCCTACAAGCATCGCTGCAGCTAGCGAATCTATTAAAATATGTGCGATTACGCAGGGTAACACACCTTTGGAATATTCTTTTATTGTTCCAAACATAAATGTATTTCCTAATATCATTAGATAGAATATTAGATAATTACTAGATCCAGCTGTAATCCAAGGTAATCTATAAATTGGAATGTGCCATAAAAACCACACGATTGATATTAAGAACATTTTTAATACATATGACTTTATATTAAACTTTGGTTGCAAATACCATCTCCAACCACATTCTTCTAATCCACCTTGCAGGATTGTCCATGGCATATATACCAATACTGAAATAATTGTTCCGCCCGTCAACGATATATTTCCCATTATAAATGAAACACCATAATATACGCATACACTACCAATTGCCAAGATATATGAGTAGATGGACTCTCTCTGCAAAAACATATCTTTGAGCACCGCTTTCTGCCCATCTGATTTTGCAAAAGCAATCGCAACAAACATTGGCGTTAAGTTCATTAAAATAAACAAGACAGAGGAACCAATTGAATTTCCTTCAGAAAACAAAATAAGTAATATCTGACCAATAACAAGAGTTACTGCAAGCGTTATTGCAGAATAGGATAATGATTTTTTCATCATAATCTCTCCATAAATTCACATTTGTACTTTTCTTTTATATCGCATAGACACAGTATATCATATCCACTGTGCCTATGCGATATCCTACTGCTTCTTTCTATTCCGGTGTATATGCCCAGTGCATCATTCGGTTTGTGATGGTATCTTCCCACTTAGGCTTTTCCCTTTCAGGTCTTCTTACATATGAAATGTGTAACCACAACATTAATAAGCACTAAAGAAAACATTACACCTACAGTACTAAGGATCGGCCAATGAAATGTAAAATATGACAATTTATTTTCCATATAAATCTTTACTCCAACCAAAGTGACCATTCCTACAGTAAACAACAATCCCATCACACACATAAAATAAAAACTGCCTTCTCCAAAAAGCATTAATTTCATTTGCTTATCGGTCATCCCAATGCTTTTCATAATATCAAATTCTTTTCTCCGAGTGTACATCCCGGTAAATACAACATTACAATAATTAGTCAATCCCGCAATGAATAATATGATACTTACAGCACCTAAGAGAATTCGATTTCCTCTCATATATGTTTCTTTTTGCTGCATCAGATCTGATTTACAGATAACAAAAACTCCTGCTTCGCCGGTTCCCTCATCCATTGATACTTCTGTCATTTCGGATCGTTTCTTATTTTCCTCGGATATCAGCTCATTGATCTGTGTTTTCACATAAGGTTCTTTTTCCGGATCAGCAGTTAATTCCATTGTTAATATCTTTTTCTCAGTCGGTATCTTTTGAAAACCTTTCTCACTGATAAAATAATATAAACTGCCTTCTCCATGCCAGGATTGATGTATTTCTGGGAAATTATCACTTTGCCTGTCTAAATAACCACATAGAGTAAATGTTTCAGATTCTTTTTGAGGGAATTCGTCTTCCTGTTGTTTCTCTTTACTATCAGAATTATTTTGTTCTTTTCTACGAATTGCATCTTCTTTTGAAAGCAGCGTTTTAAAATATACCGGTTCTCCAATTGCTTCATCTGCAAGTTTTTGCTGTTCCGGAGTCAGCATATGATCATGTATAATTAATACGCCATTTCCTTCTTCCAAAGATTTTACGTCAATATTCAATTGATTATCCTGCACGTATTTCTTAAGTGACAAGATTTGATTTTCATCTATAACTTGTACAGTATCCCAGCTAAATCCTTCCACCATATTGCCATCTGTAAGATTCGAAAGCCCCTCGTCATAAGGACGAATTCCCTTCTTAGATATAACCGTAGTTACATAGGCTCCTTCGATCAGATTGGAGTTCTCCCAATCAATGCCATCTATCTCGTGTAGTTTTTCCTCTAACTCTTGAGAGATTGATGAAAATTCATCATAATCATTGTCATACAACAGTTCCACACCGTCTCCCTGTGTTAACAAAGGATCAACATCGATTTCTCTGGTTTTATATTCTTCCCCACATCCCTGGCTTTTCCCGAATTCGCTAAACTCTCCTGCCAACAAAAAATCAGGGCGTTTCTCAAGAAGATGCTTATAATCGCATCCATTTGTAAGTACATTCATTAGAATAAAAGACAGGACTCCTAAAAAGATGGAAATACTTGTAATGATAAATCGTGCTTTATGACGTGTTATATTTCCCCATGCAATATAAAACATTTCTCCTGTCTCAGAGCGTTTCAACACCAGTTTTCCAGGATGTTTTATTTTTTTGTCACCCATATTTCCATCATAAGTGGCACTCTCGACACAAGACAGCTTCGTGATTTTTCTAATAACGCCTTCTGATGCCATCCACAAAATTCCATTTACAAATACAACAGAAAGAAAAAGAATCCATGGTCTGAAAAAGGAAAGTATCATATTTCCTCCCATTTCCTGATAAAAATGAAACCCTAATATTTCCGGTATCAATAAGACCAAAATCAATACAGAAATCAAACTCCCTAAGACAGAACCTTTTAACATGAGTAACCGCATTTGTTTCCGGTATATTTTTGTGATCTGTCTTTCTGTGGCTCCAATCGTGTGGAGTAATCCGAGATTTTGAATATCTTCACTCATGGATATCCAAAGAACATTACGCACAAGGAAATATATTCCACACAAAATACCTAGCGTTCCTAATATCACCATCTCATATCCACCTGCGAATTTAGAAACGGCAGTATATTGTGCTGTATCAGAAACGTATATCTTCTGATCTGCACTCTTCATCGGCAATGCCTGATATAATTTTTCTTCTGTTTTGCTTCTGCTTAAATGATTGCTCTGACTGAAAAGTAAAGTATAGGGACCCTTTTCCAGGTTTAACTCATTAATTTTGTCATGTGAAATATATCCGATTGCTAATTTATTTCCAGAGTCCGTATACCATCCACATAGTTTGAATTTTTCTTTCGAATGTTCGAACAGACCTTTGTATACATCTAAGTTTATTTCCATTCCCTGTTCCGGTTCAGAGATACCAAGTTTTTTCAATGCCCGCTCAGATAATAGAATTTCATCCTTTTTCTGTGGGTAGCTTCCAATTATATTGGTATATGCAGGCTTCAAAAAATTGTTCCAGCTTTCTGAGTCAGCCCATACTACATCACATATCGTTTTTGCATTATCATCTGAAATGTCTGTAGCTTCACCTACAAAAATACTTTTTCCAACTTGTTTTATATAATCCAGTTGTTTTAATTTTGCATATTGTTCTTCTGTTCCATCTTCTATTCTGCCCGAAGAAGCAGTTCCATTTTCTCGGGTTAATCTTATTTCTTCTGCTTGTATTTTTCCACAGGAGATTCCGAAGACCATGGTTATAGCAACAATACCGATTACTACTGAGCAAAATAAAATCGTATTTCTCACCTTTTTTGTGCCCGCAAAATTTTTAGCCAGGAATCGGATTATATCTTCATTGTTATTTGGAATGTTCTTATGAAACATAGTGATACCTCCTAACAATCGTTACAATCTCTTGTATAGATTTTCCCATCGGACATACGTATTACTCTGTCTGCCATCTGCGCTACTTCCTCTTGATGCGTCACGATCAATATCGTCTGATGAAATCTGACGGCACAGGATTTTAGTAATCCTACGACTTCCATACTTGTAACAGAATCCAGATTTCCGGTCGGTTCATCCGCCAGGACAATAGCCGGTTTCGTTAATAATGCCCGTGCTATAGAAACTCGCTGTTGCTGCCCGCCGGACAGCGTTGATGGAAGACGTTCTAATTTATCTTTTAGTCCTAGTATTTCTATAATCTCATTGAAAAAATCTACATCGATTTCCTTGCCATCCAGTCTCATTGGGAGGACAATATTTTCACGTATACTAAGAGAAGGTATCAAATTATATTGCTGAAATACAAATCCGATATTTCTTCTTCTGAATATCGTTCTTTCTTCCTTGTTAAGATCTTTTAAACTTGTATTTCTGATCCAGACACCTCCAAAATCCGGAGTATCAAGACCTCCTAAGATGTTCATAAGTGTTGTCTTTCCGCATCCTGACGTACCGACAACTGCTATAAATTCACCATCTTCCACAGTCAACGACACACCATCTAAAGCACGCACTTCATATGTATCGGATGTATAATATTTTTTTAGATTCATGGCTTTGATTATATCCATCTTTTCTGTAAACTCCTTTCGTAAATGCTACCTTTAACTCAGCCATAATCTATTATACATGGTACCTCTTACAAACTTCTTACAAGCTGCATATGAACTGTCTCTACCGGAAGATTTACCTCTATAAGCAGCCCTGGCTTCATTTGTTTTGCTTTCATCATCCCTTTTTGTAATAGAACAATCTCTCTGGAAAGATATAAACCAATTCCGCATCCTTCCTGCCCTCTTGCCTGCTCACCACGATAAAATCTTTGAAAAATTTTATTTTCTTCTCCATCTCTTATCCCGATTCCATAATCTCTTACTTGAATTTTATAAAACATTTCTGTCTGTTTCATTGTGATATTGATCGTGCTGTTGTTTTTACTATATTTGACTGCATTATCAAACACATTATAAAACGCCTCACACATCCAGTTTTTATCATGTTCGCAAATGATTTTCTCTGGCAATTCTACTTGAAAAAAGATTTCTTTCTCTTCTGCCTTTTTCTGTATTTGCCCCAACGCATTTAGAATCGTTTCGACAAGATTTTCTTTTTGCATGTGAACTTGTATGATTCCTTGCTCTAATCGGGCAGTTTTTATAAAGCTCTCCACCAAAAAACATAATTGTTCTTCACTCGTTCGCAAGTCTTTCATGTATTCTGCATTCAATACTTCTTGCGTTTCATCCAATGACTCTTGCAGCAATTCTGTATAATTTTTTATATTCGCCAGCGGTGTCCTTAGTTGATGCGCAATCTCAGAAATCAATTTCTGTATCTCATATCGACTTTTTTCGGCCTCTTTTCTTCTTCCCTCTAACATTTCCTGTAAACGGATTAGCTGATTGCTAGTTTTGGAATAAAGCGTTTCCTTCCCGATATCTGAACCATCTAATTCATTGCCGTTTATTAAGGATTCCGTCAATTTATATATTTTATTCATTTCCTTCGCTCTTAAATGATTTTCCACTAAATATACAGTACTTCCTCCGAGTATGAAACCTATTAAAAGTACTGTAGAAATTGCTACAACCATGCTAATCTCCCATTCTATATCCCATTCCAAATACATTACTGATAACATTCGATGAATCATTCAATTTCTTTTTCAGTCTGCTGATCATAACGCTAATTGTGTTAGAATCAATGAATTCACTATCGATTCCCCATATATTTTCCATTATCATCTCTTTTGTAAGAACCTGATTCTGATTCATAATAAGATATTCTAAAAGCTGATACTCTTTGACTGTCAAAAATATTTCCGTCTCTCCGACGAAAACCTGTTTTCTATCAGAATACAAAATGACTTGTCCGCATATAAAAGTATTTTCATTTGACTTTCTCTTTAAAACAACTTCTATACGTTTTAGCAATACCTTTATTGAAAATGGTTTGACCACATAATCATCTGCTCCTGTATCAAACGCTTTTAACATATCTTTTTCATCATCTTTTGCTGTTAAAAAAATAGCTGGAATTTTTCCATTTTTTTGAAGCTCTTGATATAGATTTATTCCATCCCCATCCGGCAATCCAATATCTACGATCAACAAATCTACAGAACTATCTATATTTTTAATTGCCTCTTTTCTTGAAGCGGCAAGAATCGTTGTATAACCTTGATTTTTCAAAGATCTATCTAATGCTTTTCTTAACAATTTATCATCTTCTATAATTCCTATTACCATACACACCTCCTGATTTTTCTAGAATGTAATACAAAAAGTCCATTACAATATATATAACACCTCTGTATATTGTAACGGACTTTTTCAAACCCAGACTTGGTGCAAGCACCATTTCCGATAAAAACCTCGAAAGTTTTTATTTTATGTGCATATATTCCCCAATTTCATTCACAAAATCAATATGTTTTCTACTAAATTTTCATCTACTATTTTATACTACTGGGTACAGGCTTGAATCTATTGTTTCATACTTATCACATAGCACCTCTAGTGCTTGAAAATCTAGTGCTGATTTCACATACCCAGCCGTTGTATCATTTGATACTTTTTGATTGTACATCACTTTGGCATTTGAAATAATTTTCTCACGTTGTTTACGTATAAAAATCATTTCATTGTGAACGAGATCCTTATACGTACTATCTGATTCATTTTCCAAATCATATAATTCAAGTTCTGATGTAGGTACCGGAATCATATGGCTAATTCTGAGTGTGCCCTTTAATTCTTTTTCACCATCTTTATTTTTTACTACAATTCGTATAATTGGCACAATGCTTTTCTTAATGACCTTATTTGCTCCTGCAATCTGATAATCCGAATCTTTGGGCGATGACATCGGAACATAATAAAGATATTGTCCAATCTGCAAAACTACACCCAAATATTTCCTAGTATGTGTTCTAGAATTAATTTTGTTAGAATATACGTTTGGAAAATCCTTACGCAACCATTCCACATAATCATCCGAAACACTATATAATTTGAATTCTTCCATCCGTATCTCCTTTTATTTATTTCTCCTTATACGAAAACAAGGGAGCTAACGCTCCCTTTGAGTTTAAAATTCTCCACTTATATGGCAGGAGCTCTCCCGAGTTTAAAATCTTCCACTTATATGGCAGGAACTCTCCCGAAGATAGGCTCTCTATCTAAGAATAGTATATGACAAATTCATAAAAATAGCAACTCTTTTTATGTAATTGTTGCGTTGTTACTGCATTAAAGCTTCGATAAAAACATCCAAGATTAGTGAGCCACAAAGTGGGCAATTCTTCAAAAACTTACATGAATGCTCCTATAAATCCCTTATTTCAATCTCTCGTTTCCATCAAAACAACTTTTCCAAACACAAAAGAGATCTTCACTTCATCTTCACCTTCCGCGAACTCATTACTCACACACAAGCTGTCTCCTGATGAGAGCAAATGATTCTGCAATGGATATTTTGCACCGCTGATACAGAAATCCTCAACCGGAAATTGCATCGGAAATACTGAAAAATACTTTCCGAAAGCTTCTTCTCTGCGAATTGCGATTCCATGATCAAGCAGACGAATTCTATTATGACTGTCTAAGATCATCGCTTGAGATCCTGCTTCAAGTGCAATATTCAGGCACTGGACATTGGCCCAGAAATGATCCAAACGATTTCCTGTTCCTCCAAGAATCCAGATTTCTTTTCTTCTGAGTCCAAGACACATACGAAGTGCAATCTCCGTATCAGACGCATCCTTTACCGGATTGAACTCCCGGATCGGTACACTTGCTTCTTTTCTATAATAATCGATCACTTCTTCCGGTACACTGTCAAAATCTCCCACAATGTAATCCGGCTTGATCTTATGTTCATAAAGAAATGCGAGTCCTTTATCTACTCCGATAATAAATTCTGTCTCTTCTGCCTCAAGAATTGGAAGGATAAAATCTTCTTCCAGCATTCCCCCGCTCACAATAACTGTTCTCTTACACATTGCCGTTTAAAATCTCCATAAACTTTGCTGTATTATCTTTGATGTCGCCTTTAAAAACTCCTGAACCTGAGACCATTACATTCGCTCCGGCTGCAAGTACTTCTGCCACGTTTTTATGATAGATTCCACCATCTACTTCAATATCAGTTGTAAGTCCTTTTTCATTCAGAAGGTTTCTCAATTCACTGATACGCTCCAGTGATTCCGGAATAAATGCCTGTCCGCCGAATCCCGGTTCTACAGACATGATCAGAAACATCTCTGCCTGATCCAGATATGGAAGCAGTACATCAACCGGTGTCTTCGGTTTAATAGAAATTCCCACTTTCGCTCCTGCTGCATGGATTTTATCAATTGTTGCCTGCAGATCTTCACATGCTTCATAATGAACTGTAACGATATCTGCTCCTGCTTTCACGAATTCTTCCACATAACGGATCGGTTCTGTCACCATAAGATGAACATCCAGTGTTTGTGTTGTTGCTCCCTTGATTGATGCGAGAACAGGCATTCCAAAGGAAATGCTTGGAACGAACATTCCGTCCATCACATCAAAATGAATATACTCTGCGCCTGCTTCTTCTGTTAATTTCAACTGCTCTCCTAAAATCTTGAAATCTGCTGAGAGAATAGATGGTGCCAAAATATTTTTCATAAACTTAATACCTCTTTCTTTCCTTTAGTTCACGGTACATCTCCGTATAATCTTCATATCTGATCTTATGGATCTTCCCTTCTTCTACTGCTTCTTTCACAGCGCATCCGGGTTCATGAATATGGTCACAGCCATTGAACTTGCACTGTCCTTCAAACGGTGTAAATTCCGGAAAATAATATTTTAAATCTTCTTTTTCGAAATCATTGACGTAAAGAGAACTGAATCCCGGAGTATCCATAATATAAGACTCTTCTCCGATCACGATCAGTTCGGAATGTCTTGTTGTATGTTTCCCTCGGTCAATCTTCTTACTGATACTTCCTGTCTCCATCTTCACTTCACTCTGAAGAAGATTGATCAGAGAAGACTTTCCGACACCGGAAGGACCTGCAATTGAAGTTGTCTTTCCTTTTAAAAGTGATTTTAACTCACTGATATTTTCTTCTTCCTTTGCACTTGTAAAGATCACCGGATATCCGCATCCGGTATAAACTTCTTTCAATTCTGCAATTTCAGGATGGCTTGCAATATCTGTCTTATTAAAACATAATACGACAGGTATCTCTTTTCGTTCCATCATGACAAGAAAACGATCTAACAGATTGTAATGCGGTTTCGGTTTTGTCACTGCAAACACAACCAGTGCCTGATCAATATTGGCTACTGCCGGACGAATCAACTCATTCTTACGCGGCAGGATCTCTGTGATATTTCCTGTCATTTCTTTTTCATCAAGCACCTCGATCACAGCATCATCACCGACCAACGGCTTGATTCCGTCTTTTCGAAAGGCACCTTTTGCTTTACATTCAAAAATTCCGGATTCTACTACATTCACGTAGTAGAATCCGGCAATTCCTTTTATTATCTTTCCCTGCATATACTTGCTCTCTGTTATCATTGATTTCCAGAATCTTCTGTTTCAGAACCAGTTCCAGAGCCCTGTCCCGGATCTGTAGGCTGCTGTCCTTTGCTGACCATATACTGAACTGTTGTTCCTTTTTCCACTTGAGTACCACCGCTGACAGACTGATAAAATACCTGACCTTTCGGATAATTATCACTATAGTCATCACCAATATACTCTGGTGTTAATCCTGCTTCTTTCAGCTTTTTCTCTGCTGTATTCTTATCAAAAGAAATTATACTTGGCACTGGAACCACCGTCAGCTTTGGTCCTTTGCTCACCACATATCCAATTGTTGTACCTTTAGATACTTCTTTTCCGGCATCTGTATCCTGTGAAATAACCAATCCTTTTTCTACAGTATCACTGTAATCTTCAGTTGCATTTCCGGACAAACCTGCCTGTGAAAGGGCTGCTTCAGCATCCGACTGGGACTTTCCGGTAAGTTTAGGAACTTTTGTCGGCTGATTTCCCTTGCTTATTACAAGAGTAACCGTTGTTCCTTCTTTTACTTCTGCACCTTCACTTGGACTAACAGAAACAACTTCTCCCTGCTCCACATCATCACTGTAAACAGGATCACCTTTCTTCACAACAAGGTTCTTCGCCTGAAGTGCTTTTTCTGCATCAGCTTCTGCCAAACCAACAACACTTGGAATCGTTGTCATCTTAGCTTCTTCACCACTGCTGATCACAACATTGACTGTTGTATGCTTCTTTACTTTCTTTCCATCAGCAGGATCCTGGCTGATAATCTTTCCTTTTGCAACAGTATCGGAAGGCGCAGTTGACTTATGGATTCCGAGATCATATTTGTTCAGTTCTTTCTGTGCTTCCTCATATGTCTTGCCTGTCACATCCGGTACTTTTACCATCTCTGAATCCGTTTGCTGTGTAGTCGTTCCTTTTCCACCTTTAAATACGCCCACTGCATTTCCTACAAGGAACATGATCAAAAGTGCGATCACAACACCGGCAACAACCATAAGAATCTTCATGATCTTCTTCGTGTCTTTATTTACTTCATTCTTCTTACGGCGATTCCGGTCATCATAACGGTCTTTGCGACGGTCGTCGTAGTCATCGTCATCATCATAGCGGCTTCTGCGGCGATCATCGTAGTCATCGTCATCATCATAACGGCTTCTGCAGCGGTCGTCGTAGTCATTGTCATCATCATAACGGCTTCTACGGCGGTCATCGTAGTCGTCCTCATAATCATCATCATAATCATCGTCATAATCATCATTATAATTCTGACGATTCTTCATACGATTCAGTTCATCCGGTGACATAACAACCGTAGTCCGACCTGTATCCTGGGATGTTGCCGGCATACGTTTTGTCACACCATCAAGAACAACAAAATCCCCTTCCGGATCTACCAGTGAATGCTTCAGATCCTGAAGCAGCTCCTCGCAGCTCATATAACGCTTATTCGGCAGTTTCTGCGTACATTTCATAATAATGCACTCCAGGCTGTACGGAATATCCGGAACTTCTTCTGCTGGAGACTTGATCACTTCATTCAAATGTTTCAAAGCAACCGTCACTGTCGAATCTCCGTCAAACGGAACATGCCCGGTGATCATCTCATACATCGTGATACCTGCTGAATAGATATCACTCTTCTCATCTACAATACCGCCTCTGGCCTGTTCCGGAGATGTGTAATGTACAGATCCCATCACTGTCGTTGTTACTGCCTGTGTTGCCGTTGATGTCGTAGCCCGCGCGATTCCGAAATCAGTAACCTTAACCTTTCCATCTTTGGAAATAATGATATTCTGCGGCTTAATATCCCGGTGAATGATATGGCAGTTATGCGCTGCCTGAATACCTGTCACCATCTGGATGGAAATACTGATTGTCTCTTTTGCTGAAAGCTTTCCTTTCTTCTCAATGTAATCCTTCAGCGTAATTCCTTCTACAAGCTCCATGACCATATAATAAAGACCGCGATCCTGCCCTACATCATAGACATTAACTACGTTTGGATGCATCAATCCTGCTGCTGCCTGAGCTTCGCTTAAAAACTTCTTAATAAACGTCTCATCCGAACGATACGTGCTCTTCAGCACCTTGATCGCAACAAAACGATTCAGCTTATGATCCTTGCCTTTATAGACATCTGCCATTCCGCCAGAACCGATACGACCAAGTATCTCGTATCGGTTCCCTAAAAATACTCCTTCTTTAATCATACACTCACCTCATCTGCAAATGGCTCAAACAATACCACTCCGATGTTATCTGTTCCTCCATTCTCTTTTGCTGCTTCCACCAGCATCTCACCTGCCTCGACGATATCCCGGCTTCCCTGAACAATATGGAAAAGTTCTTCATCTTCCACCATATTACTTAATCCGTCTGTACACATCAGAATGATGTCTCCCTTTCTCAGACGATATTCATAAATATCTGCTTCTACATCTTCTTTCACACCGATCGCCCTTGTGATAATATTCTTATCCGGGTGATTCTTGGCTTCTTCTGCTTTGATTCCTCCAAGTCTTACCATCTCTTCTACAAGAGAATGGTCCTTACTTAGCTGTTGGATCCCCTGATTGATCAGATACAGACGGCTGTCTCCCACATTGGCAAAATACAGCATCTGTTCTTTCACAGTAGCGGCAACAACCGTTGTTCCCATCCCCTTCAGATGTTCGTCACCGGATGCTTCTTTGATAATCTCACGATTGGCAGCCTTGATTGCTTTTACAAGAACACGTTCAATATCCTCGCCCTCGCTCTTCGCAATCTCTTTGATCATCACTTCCACAGTACACTTGGAAGCATAATCTCCTGCCTGATGGCCACCCATACCATCCGCTACCACGAACAGGTTCTGGAGAATACCCAGTGGTTTTCCCGTCGTAAAGACGTAGTCCTGATTTACCTGTCGCACCATTCCAACATCTGTAATTGAAAATGTCTTCATACCTTCTATTCTCCTTCAGTTTCTACGTAGCGGCGCCTGAGCTGACCGCAGGCTCCGTCAATATCAGAGCCCATTTCCCTTCTTATAGTAACATTTATTCCGCTTTTTTCAAGTTTATTTTTGAAATTCAAAGCACTTTTCCGGCTTGGACGAACAAAATCACGCTCTTTTACCGGATTGACCGGTATCAGATTGATATGACAGTTCTTGTGCTTTAATAAATGAATCAGTTCCTGTGCATCCTCATCCGTATCATTCACACCATGCACAAGGCTGTACTCAAAACTCACTCTCCGGCCGGTTTCTTTGAAATATTCGTCACAGGCCGCGAGTACTTCTGTGATATCATATTTATTTGCAACCGGCATCAATTTTCTTCGCTTTTCCTGATTGGAACCGTGAAGTGAAAGTGCAAGTGTGATCTGTAAATGCTCTTTCGCCAGTTCTTTCATCTTTGGAACTATTCCGCAGGTTGATACGGTGACATTTCTCTGACTGATGTTCAATCCATTCTCATCTGTAAGTAAATGAATAAACTTCAGGAAATTATCGTAATTATCCATCGGTTCACCGGTTCCCATGATCACTACATTTGAAACCCTCTCACCACTTATCTTCTGAATCTGATAAATCTGTCCAAGCATCTCAGACGGAGAAAGATTTCTCACCAGACCTCCGATCGTTGATGCACAGAATGCACATCCCA
>ERZ857951.3078-NODE-3078-length-13214-cov-6.079961_pt1 | contig 13214 bp, 19 predicted proteins | sample MGYA00519759_ERZ857951 | MGnify/ENA primary metagenome ERZ857951 (study PRJEB31778, sample SAMEA3449377) | human gut metagenome | biome: human gut; feature: human-associated habitat; material: faeces | place: United Kingdom | collected 2010/2012 ...
TGTTATACAAACAACGAGCACATTGTAAACGTGGGAATCTGTAGGGCGATCTGCGTAACCCCTGTCAAATTAACATATGCTCCAGTGTCCGGCAAGGTTACGTTTTGAATGGAGAGGTCCGTACCTTTCACCATCAACTGACAGTTGATTTTATGGAATCCTCCATCTCCCACAACATACCCTGTCGTGATAGCTTGGCAAGCCATCGCAATATCATACGGGCGCCCGTATTTTGTCGACAGTGTGCCGATACTGTATTTTGTGTCTCCCTTAATTGTTTGGGACGCACAATTAACGGTCAGTCTGTTGTCATCTGCTTTTGCAAGTGTCCAGGTGTTACCATAAATGCACTCGGAAAATCCTCCGCTTGAATATTTTGTTGCAATGCCAGAGGGTGCCAGGTCAATGTTGTTGTATGCAAATTGCGCAGCATATGCACCCGTTTTAATTGCGCTGACAATAGCACCGGCAAGCAACTGGTACCCTGCATCATTGGGGTGGATGTGATCGGACGAAAACAGTGTATAATTGTGCATGATCTGTTCGCATCCCGACAAATATGCGCAGTTGCTTTCACCGCATGCCGCATATGCGGGCAATACGTTATTGGCAATGTTTGCTCTGACTGGCCTGTCCGGACTCCATGCAATCATGCCGATGTGTACCATTGCATTTGGGAAATTTGTTTTGCAAAGCCCTGCAAAAGACGCAATGTCTGCTTTGATATTGTTGCCGCTGTAGTCGTTATCATTATACCCGCCAAAAACATAAATATCGGTGATATCAGCCGGTGCCGGGATTGTGGGCAATACGGTCGTTACAAGTTCGGCAAATTTGTAGCCAATTCTAGAAAAACCGTACCCACCTTGACATGCGGTGTAATAATCGCCGGTTGCAAGGCCCAGAATTTGCGGGACTTTTTGAGCCCATCCCATACCAGGACTTACACCGGCCCCCTCGCCCATCGAATAGCTGTCACCGACAAATAGGTACTTTTTCGGGCGGGCAACGTCATGCAATCCGTCAATGTCGTTTTGAAGCTTTTTATCTGCCTGCTCGCGGGCGGTCTGTTCGGCTGCAATAGCCTGCTCGCGGGCGGTCTGTTCGGCTGCAATAGCCTGCTCGCGGGCGGTCTGCTCGGCTGTGATATTCTGCTGCAGCTGTGTGTTTGCCTGCTTACGGGCAGCAATTTCATCCGCAATCTGCTGCCTTGCGGTGGAGTCTTTAACATTGTACGATACTGCATCAATGTTAATTTTATCAAAATCTGCCATGATGCCCCCCTCCTTAATTTGTATGGGTTGCGGTTGTAATTGTGATGGTTTCCGTTTCCGAGGTATATGATACAGTCACGCGTGACAGCTTTTCGACTTCCTCAACTTTTTGCAGTGCCTTGTTGGCCGTGGTTGCTGCCTCATTGGCTGCTGTGTTGGCGCTCTGCGCGTTGCTGCGGGCAGTGGCGTCTTTTACATTGATATCCTGGCCGCCCAGGTTGAAAACAGATACATCAGGCATATAAACTTACCTCCCTGTAATGGTGATTGTTTGGTCCGTCGGGCTGTACACATGCACATCACCGCCGTAAATGGTGCTTGCTGCACTGGGCGGGAATCCCATGTTAATACTGGTATCGCTTGCCCGGTACCACGCCGTGGGCGTGCTGAACAGTCGGGAAATAAGGTCAACTACAGAAACTTCCCTGCAGTTTGTTCCGATCACCACAAGCGATGTCTGCGGGATGACTGCTGGGTTTGTGCAGAGTACATCACCGACAAAAAACACGCTATTTGCAGGTAATTGTTCGGTAGCAACCTGTCCGTTTTCCTGCTGCGGGACTGCCGTAATAGCGTTTTTGAGCGGGTCGATAAAATTTTGTAACGTGAATACGGGTGTCCAGTAGTCGGCATTGGTGATCTGCACCCCCTGGGGGACGGGTTGAACAGACAGATAGGCAGTGCCGTCCTGCGGGTCCAGAACCAGGGTATTTTGTGCGTACTGGCTGGTGATGTCCCACTTAATGGGGTCTGCGTACTTAATTGTATTGAGGCTGACAAAATTTGCAAGCCTCCGGTCGATGTCGGTGAGCGCCTTAATAATCCAGTCAAGATTAAGGTCATGAAAGTTAGTGTAGGGCGCCCCATGAATCGGATAAATGATACTCATGTTTGCCATCTCCTTTTAATATACCAATAGGCAAAAGTTTGCCCTGATGTCCGTAACGATCTTATGCACTGCGTTTTCTTTGGCAAGGGCCAGCTCCTTGGCAATCAGGTCCTGCGGATCTCTGCCTGCCCGGCCCTTTTCCGTCACGGTGTCTTTGTACTCGTCTTGGGCCTTGGTGGTCCCATCATTGGTGGTTGTATGGTCATCGGTGGTCGTGTCGGTGCCGGTGCTGGTGATCTTGTTACCGGTGCCAAGGGTGGTGGTGCTCTTTTCGGCCGGCACATAGGTGCCGCTGTCAAAACCCGTCACATCCCTTGTCGTGTTGTCACTGCCATTGTTTTGGCCGATGGTAGTAAGGTCAGGGGTGCGGGTGGTTTTGCCTGCCACTACATTTTTGCTGTTATTGGTGCCTGCGCTGGTCCCCTTGTGCTCGGTGGTGCGGGTGCGATCATCGGAGGCCAGCACGTCATAGTCAAGGCCCAGGGCTGTAGCATACCGGGTCCAGCCGGGCAGCATGGTTTCAGAAAACACACCAAGGGCTCTTTGCATCGTGGGGCCGTCGGCATACAGGACCTCAAGTTCCAACGTATCAAATAGCAGCTGATTGCATACCGCGTCTTTCGATACACTTTCCGGGACTTGCAGGTCATCAAATAATTCCGGGTATCCTGCCAGCAGCCCATTAAAGCTTAGTGTTGCGTGCATTGTTGGTCACCTCCTGCATGCCGGTATCGGGTGGGAATCTCCAGTCCACCCACAACTGTGATCTGCCAATCCCGAAAAGCTTGTGGACCCTCTCGCAACTGCGCTGCAAGCTGTCCAGCCACAGTGAGGCTTTGGCGGCCGTCTCCACATTGTTTGAATTGACCTCATCTGTCAGCATGCGCTCTTTTTTGCTTGTGTTGGTGTTGGGAATGCCAACTTCGGTATCAAAAAGCGCCTTGATGGTTTTGAGGGCCGCCAGCAGCTCATTAGTGATAAAATTCCCTTTGAGGTCAGAGGAAAAGTACATCCAGGGGCTTTGCCCGGAGGCCCCGGTCTTGGAGGCCTTAAGCAAAGACGAATCGACAAAAACAGCGGGGTCCCCCTGCATGATTGCGTCAAACATTTTCTTAAAAGCTTCCGCGCCGGCCTTGTTGCCGGCAGCAAACACATATGCAAGCCTGCTGTTGATTAGATTGCTTTGGATGGTCTGGGCGGCAAGGGCCATCATATCCCCATAATATGCCACAATGTCCACCATGCCCCTGTAGTCAGGCTGCAAGTTGATGATCTCGCACTGCCTGCCGATCTGCAAATACGGGTTACCCCTAATAAAGGGATTTGCGACGATGGAGTGCGTCGGGTTGTAAAAGATATTGATGCCGGTCAGCCCCATACGATCATATACCAGGCCGTACCGGTCTGTGTCAAATACCGTCACACCTCCATCACCAAATACCAGGTATTGCAAGCGGTTGCTGGGCCAGGTGTCGGGCAGGGTCCACCGTACCATAGATACCGCTTCCAAAAACAAATATTTGCGGAAATAATAGGACAGGCCGTTGCCCTTGGTGTGCATGACAGATGGTGTCACCGGTGAAACATGGGTGTTGATCTGCTCATAACTGTAGGGTGCGGTCATAACAGTTCACCACCTTTTGCCATCTTAAACAGCAGCCACACCGGCAGCTTGCCGGCAGGCCACGGCCCCGGCCCAGGACCCGGCCCAGGGCCCGGCTCTCCGCCTGCATCCCATTCTACTTTCCAGCTCCCGACCTGGTTCGGAATGCCCAGAATTGCGGAGGGGTCAGTTCTGTTTGCCGTACCGTAACCGCCTACCCAATATTCCCAGTGGGTATGGATGCCGCTTGCGTTGCCGGTCTGGCCTTGCTGACCGACAAATTGGCCGCGTGTGATGGTCTCGCCGACGGTGTGAATCTGGCTCGCAAAATGAGCTGCAAGCCAATAGCTGTTATCGCTCATTTTAACTACAATGTAGTTACCCCATGAGTCATTGCCGGTCGTGCCGCCTTGCCAAGTATGGGCCGTGACGACGGTGCCGGCCATGGGTGCATATGCCTTGTGATCTTTATGCACCGTGTCAATGCCACCATGGGGGCTGCCGTCGGAGTATGCGGGATATGCTGCCGATACCCTAATTGGTGATACCCCTGTAATACATTGCTTATATACTGCCATTGTTTTGGCACCTCCTATTCTAGAAAAAATCCGTTGCGCATAAAGCTTTTGACGCTGTCGATCTCTGCAGCCGTTGCTGTCAGGGCTATGCTGGGGTCGTCCACCATAATAAACCCCGGAATCGTGGACAGCTGCACACGCTGGCACAGCGGCCGGCCATGGTCCTCGTTGTTGTCGTCCGCGATAATTTTAAACCTGGCAACCATATACGGCGCCATATCAAAGGCGATTGTGGACCCTGTAGCACCTTTGCTTGCGACATCCGCGTTAGTTGCTTGTGCTGCATTTAAAATACCGTTTCCGACGTCCGACAAAGTGCCGCCAGATAATGCCGCTTGTAGACCCCCAAACGCTGCTGCAATGCCGGTTTGTAAAAGCCCACCACTGCCGGAGGGTATACCAAAGTTGATATTTGACAGCTGCACCGACACACCTAGTTTTGCGGTCGTCTCGTGTACCAGCTGCTTGCCATTGGTAAATATGCGCAGTACGCTGTCACCTGTAAAAAGGTCCGTCACATATTGTATAGATAATGTGGCAGCCCCCCACATTTTAGAGGCATCAAGGGGTATCACTCCAAAGGGCTGCAAATAAATAGTGTAATCCGTGTAAGGGGCAACATTGCAATACTCGCCACGATTTGCCGCCTGCGGGTGTTTCGGAACAGTCACATTTACTGATTTTTTAAAGTTGTTGTTATCTTCGCCCAAAATCCACCCGGGGACATCCACAGACCACCACCCAACATCGATCTTAGCCACAAGCGGCAAATGCGCGGTGAGTTCGGCGATGTCGAATGGAAAATAGTTGCAACTTACAATATACTGATATGGGTTGAAAAGAACCTTTGTCAAATTGTCGCTAATTTCGGAATTGTCAATACTGAGATATGACACATCAGTCAGCAATTTTGCAGATAGCTTTTTTGCATTGCCCGGGGTCATCACTACATAGGTTATAGCTCCAATAGAGTTAGCAGCTTTGGCGATAAATCCGATAACAAAAAAGCCTCCGCTGATTGTTTCAGCAAATCCCCCTTGAAAAGAGGTGGTTACGCTCTGCACTTTGGCGGTTGCCGGGTAAAGGCCGTCTGAAATTGTACCATCATACTTGGCGGACGATCTCACAACGTACTCTGTAGCACTGCTGATCTGGGCCCGGTAACTTGCCAGGGTGTCAACCGTCAAGGATGCAATCCAGCGTGCGTCCGAATATGTCCAGTTTTTGACCCAGTAGTACCGGCCGAAAATGGGTATATTGCAATAATTGTACCCGGTGGGGTTGCTCTCTGTGGCAATTTTAATTTCGGGGTCGATGATGGTGCACGGGGCTTTAAGATTGATCTCAAACGCATGCCCGCCGGTGGGCAGTTTTGTGCTGTTAGAACGTTTGTTGATCTGATAAAATATTGCCTGCATGTGCATACACCTCCTTATAAAATAACCGGCGGGGCAAATGCCCCACCGGTGCCGGTCAGGACTTAGAGGGGTCTGCGTCCTTGTGCATGGTAGTTTTGAGGGTGCTGGCTTTGGCTGCGTGGGCTTCGCTGGGTGCGGTCACGTCGCCGGCTGTCATCAAAAACAGGACGGCATTTTCCGTAAAGTCGTCATACCAGCTCCACCCATAGTGATACCAAAAATTGGTATACAGGCCGCGTGCGTTCATGGGCGTCGGGACGACACGCGACAGCCTCGGAGTGTAACCGATTGCATCCCAGTCCAGCAGGCAGCCAAACACATTGGTCAGCTGCACGGCTGCATTTTTGGTTGCCACGCCGGCGGTACTGGTAACAACAGGGGTTGCCGAAATGGTCTCACGGTTGTCGATGTCCTGCCAGAACGTGACCTGTTCCGCGTCGCGATATTTAAGCATGCCGTCATGGAATACCTCCGGGATAACGCGGGCATCAATCTGGCTCTGGGTGCCGCTGTACAGATACAGGTGCTGGCGATCATACGGGGTATGGCGCATAATGCTGTAGGTCTTGCTGCCGATCTCCCAGTTCTGGTGCCAGTTGATGGTGCGTTCTTTCATCAGCCGGGAAATATCGTTAATGCGCCCATACGCAAATTTTGCAAATCCCGGGAAATTTGCCTCTTTGTACACGTCGGCCACCGTCAGCTCGGTGCCCTGCTGGGCGTTGTATTCATCCAACAGGTAGATAACGCTTTTGGGGCTGGTGACGGTCATGCCGGTCAGGTGGTTGGCCATCAGGTTGTTTGCCAGGTTGCGCCGGTCGGCCTCAATCTGGTTTGACAGATGGAGCACAAAAGAGGACCAAAACTGTGCCAGCTCTTCCGGGCCCTTAAATGCTGCCTGCATCTGGGTGTCGGCCTGGGTGTATACGCGGCTGTAGTTGGTCTGTCCGTAATAGTTGGTCTGCAGGACTTTGGGCTTGTGGACCTCATACATGTCGACGCTCGCGCCATCTTCCAAGGCCCAGGCCTTGTCCGTCACCGGGTCCGAATCGCAAAAATTGATTTTGCGCACATGGTTTGTCCAGTCGTCGCCGGTAACCTGCAAGCGCTTCATCGGCGCGTCATACGGCCGCACCGCGAAAATGGTGCGGCCCAGAACCTGGCTGATCGCCTTGGTGTAGTTGTCGGTACCGGTCAGCAGCGTGGCCTGCGCGACAGACACAAAACTGGACGTGTCCACGATGGGCGACGTCGGTTCCTGGCCTGTCGCCATCTTGTTGATCTCGGTCAAAATTGCGGCAATGTCCGCAAAACTCATACCAAGCGGCATATTATTTTACCTCCTGTCCATACGTGGGGTCAATAATGCGGGCCGTTACCGTGCTCGCATCGGCTGCGGGCTGCTGCTGGATACCAAGGCCCAGCGCATTGGCCTGCATGGTCTGGGTCATGGTCTGCATTGCCTGGGTGGTGGACTGCTGGCCCTGCAAAATCTGCTGCAGCAGAGTTTCAAGGCCATCATACTGACCGCCCGGCTGCGCGGGCTGTGCGTTCTGTTTGACGGGCGGAGCCGCCAACGGCGGGACCTGCTGCGGGATAGCAGGATTCTGCACAGCTGCCGGAGCCGGCTGCGCGGGTTTGTCCATTGCTTCAATCTCGGCTTTGGTGTAGCCGGCCATGGCAAGGGCCGCTTTTTCACTGATTTTCAATTTTAGTCGCCTCCATAATTACATAGGTGTCATGCGCCAGGCACTTGACTACCTGGTCTTTGTCGCCTTTGGTGACGGGACCCACGGCACAACACTGCCGCGTGCGGGTAATGTTGGCCCAGTCGCTGTAGTAGCCCAGGCCCAGACGGGTGCACAGTTCAGCCAGCAAATATGCACGTTCGTTGGTAATCGACTGGGCAAAAATGATATAACAGTTCATAGCGCTCACCCTTTTTTGATGTCATCCAAGGCCACACGCATTTCGGTGATAGCTGCCGTGTTTTCTCTAACTACCGTGTTACACTGGTACCACATCAGCAAAAATGCGGCGATCGGAAAACCCACGTTCGAAATAGCCTGAATCACAGTGTTAGCATCCATTTTGTGCACCTCCATAAAATAAATATGAGTAGAATAAAATCCCAGGTTCTTGCGCTGGCTGACGCCTGCCCGCCTCTTCTGGAGGCTGCCTTTGGGCACCTGGGATTAATTTCATTATATGCGATTGTGCGGAAAAATCAAGTATTGCTGCAATACTCGCGGAAAAAAATTTCATCTGAATACCGCTCAAACTCAATTTGCCGCTGCAAATATGCGGGCCAGATATACCCATACGCGGCCCGGAATCGTTTTCGCTCATAGTCGCCGGTACCGTATGCTGGCATTTCGCCGGACCGGTGCCGGCATACATAATATACGGGCTTGCTTTTGTGTTCATAGATACAGCACCGGCCGATCTGTACAAGTGGGTAATATTCGCGCAATGGCCGGGATACTACCAAACTTTTTTCTTCGGCGCTGTACTGGTTTTCAATCGCGGACCGGTAAAAGTCTGTTCCGCTCATGGACCGGTACAGGGCAGTTTTTGCTTTTTCCTTTGCGACGGGGCTGTCTACCAAGTCAATGAGCAAAATGCCCTTGTCTTTTAGCAGCTTGACGCGCTCTTTTTTGCCGATCATCTTTTCTACCGTGTCGGTGATATCCCATTGCATATAGTAGGGGTTTGCCATGCCCACGGCATTTGACATGCACAACAGCGTGATGGGTTTTTGCCCTTGCAATTCTCGGTTGCGGTTGACCGTCTCATAGATGTTTGCAAGGCCCACGCCCTCGCCACGCCGGTAATAGTCGCTTTCTTCTTTCTGGTATTCATCCAGGATTATAATGCTCGTGTTGGGGCTCGAAAAGCCACGGGTTCGGGCCATCGTGACAACATTGCCCAGCACCCCCGACATTTGCGCCGGCCGAATAGGGACCCCGGTGTCAGTATAGGCCCCGGCATTGCCCACCTCGTACATGCCAGCTATCTGGGACATTTTAAAGGGTGCATAGTGTGTATTTAAGTCATTGTTCAGCGGGGACCACGGCCACATGAGCGGGGACGAACAAATCAGCTCCGCTTGCTGCGGCGTGCGGCGTAAGTATAAAAATTCTTCCCCCGTTTGGTGGACGTGCTTAAGGGCTCCATACGTTTTGCCGGTGCCGCGTCCGCCCCAGATAAATATGATAGGGGCCCCGGTGGACAAAATGCCGTCATCCTCCGAAAAGTTGGGCCAGCCCTCATCCGTAAATAGCTTAATCATCAAACTACCTCCATGATCTTGTACCCCAGTATCTTGGCGTATTCGTCCGTAATGCCTAGGGTGTAGGTATTGTCACAGATACATAGGTTTCTTGTTATATGGACCCGGTGCCCATCAACCACAAAATCGGGTACCTTTGGGCGATCATTATATACAACCTGGTTGCCGGCGGCAAGGCAAAATGTAAACCCTGGCTTAAATGCATCAAAACCACCCCATAGAGCCAGTTCAAGCCCGCCTTTACGCTTGCTGACTCCGGCGATTGTTGTGGTTATCCTGCCGCCTTTGGTGTAGGTGGTCGCGTACTTTTTGGCACCCCAGGTCATAAACTCCGCGTAACTGTGTTCTTGTTCGTACACGCCCATATAGTGCACATTGCCTTTGGGGTCTGTAGCACAGGCACCATTATCTTTTGCAAGCTGCTTGACGGCCCGGTTAAACTCCGTCAAGTCAATGTCGCCCATGTATTTGACGCTGTCGGTATCACAGTATACGCCATTTTTGCCTGCTGCCCATTGTGCGATCTTAAGGCGCTTGCGTGTGTGGGCCGTGGTCCAGACTCCCCATTGATATGGCAAAAACAGGTGCGGGCAGTGGTCGTTGTAGCTGCCCTCCGGGTCGTCGGTGCACTCGCTCCATAGGTTGTCGGGGTCGTCCTCGTCAAAAAGTGTATCCAGCTGCAAGGGGTCTTGTGCTGTCATGCCGTAATAACTGTTCAGGTCACCTTTGGCTTTGACGTAATACAAGTCTTGACCGGCTACACCTTTGAGGGACGTTTTGCCGGTGTAGCTCTCTTTGACGCAATCTGTCAAGGGTTTGGGCAGCTTGCCATAGTCGGATGTATACAAGTCCAGCACATTGAGGGCATCCCAGTCGTACTCCTTGGCGATAATCCTAAAATCTATGTCCGTTATGGTGATCTCAAAATGATCTGCGGACAGTAGGCGGCCATTGTCGTTTATGTACCCCTCGCAGTGGCGGACCTTGGCCAGCGGGATATACGGAAAACCCCACCACTTAAACCGTTGACGTAATCCTTTGACTTGCAACCGCATCAGGCAGGCTTTGCCGTGCCGCATACATTGCATGAGGCGCTGCACCGTGGCCGGCTCCTGCCGAAACGGGGTCACCGGAAAATAGCACTCACATTGCACGGCAGGATAGGCACTTGACATATCGACGGACCCAACGTTTTCGAGATGCAACCCCACATAATACCGATTGGCATGTGTGTCACCGCCTCGAAATGCCTCGCGCAACATCTGGTACAGTTCCCACGACGGCAGCAGGCGTTTAACTCGGCTGATACCCCATTTGTACATTGCCTGCCGGGCCATGCGCCGGACGTATCCGGTTCGCGTCAACGGCAGTGTGTACAGGTCATCACCGTCGCGCTCCATCTCGATCAACAGGCACTCCACAATGCACCGCACATCATTGATGCAGTATGCTAGTTCTGTAGATGTGAGCGGGGTCCAGGGATAGCGGACTTTGGAATAGTCAAGGGTACCTGTTAATTTTGCATGAGGTGCACCAAGCTGCTTGCCCCAAGCATCCAATGATAGGTTACTATGCCGCATACTACACCGGTATTCTATCGCACGATTGTCGCATTTCAGCACTCGCCGGGGTTTGCTAGCAAATACCTCACCGGGGCCAAATTCCATGACCCCGGACAAATACTGAAATTCATGCGCCAGGTTATGCACATACATGCACAGATACCAGGCACCTTGTGGCCCACTATTGGCCCGTAAATAGTCGCTGATCGTGTCGGTAAAATGCAGCCATTCATCCCAGGTACGGCCTATGATAGTAACATCCAAACCTAGCTGACATTGCCAGATATACATAATGGTATGGGGGTTGCCGTCAACGTCGGTGCATACTCGGCTGGTTTCAATGTCAAACGCACACGGCATATTGACATATAGGCGTTTTTTGTTGGTCTTGCGCTTTTTGCCTTTGGTGTGCTTGCAATCCAAGTGCTCCATGAGCCACGGCACAGGGTTGTAATTACAAGCCTCCACCAAAACCTCCGCGCAAGTCGGCGGAGCTGCTGCCGTCACTGTAGTCCCAGTCTTTGCCATAACTGACCTCACCTTGCTGCCATTTGACAAAATCGTCAATGCTGACATTATAACCGCCTTTTTCTCGCCAGTACATGACTGGCTGATCTGACGGATAATAGTACACGCCGGAGGCTTTGACGATCTCCCACCATTCAGACAGGGCCGTGTACTGATCTTCGGGGACCTCCGACACGTCAATGCCGCCAACTTTCATTTTTTCGGCAAATTCCTCGCGGGCCCCGCCTACCGTGGACCCCTTGGCACGGACAAAACGCGCAACATCTGCAAGGGCTTGTTCCAGCGCTTTACGATCTCCGCGCATCGCTTTGATGGTCGGGAATCCTCCGGCAAATTCCTTGTAAATATCGCTCGTGCTGCTGATGGGGTCCTTTGACAGTCGCTTGATACGTTTTTGCGCAATGTCGCGCAATCGCGTGTATTCTTTGCGCATCTCACTGTCAGGCCAGGATTCAAGGGCATACGGGGTATATAGTTCCGCGTCATATTTAAGAGTTGCGCTTGCTTTGGCTGCACCGACGGCCATGCTTCTCACGTTCCTTTCTTTCCAAAATCATCAGATACCAGTCAAGGGGATCTGTTTCAATGCCCAGGTACCTAAACAAGGCTTTGGCCCAGTCGGAGCAAAAAAACTTTGCGTCCTTTTCCACCACTCCGCTGTATACAATAGCCATTGCGAGGCCCTGGATAGGGTCATCACTTTCCAGCAATATGGACCTGTTTATACTTTTCATGGCGATCTCCTACAAACAATAAGGGCCACAGCACAAGTGCTGTGGCCCACCGGTCAAATTAAACCAGGTTCAGGGACAGGACCTGGCCCTTTTTGGTGCTAATCAGCACGGGCTTGATCTTCACAGGTTCCGTCCAGGTGTCCGGGGTGCCCAACAGCGTAAACATACGTTTGAGCGACTGATAGACCCCAACGGACACACACGCGTAAGACTGCCCGTCCTCCGTGATAAGGACGATACGCGGGGCGATCGCCTTACCCTCCGGTGCATCCTCCTTGCTGACCTCCACACATTCCACGGACACATGCACCAAGGACAACACTTCGTTCACGTGCTCTTTCAGCTTGTTCGCGGGGTTGCTGGTCGCGTTGTAAAACGTGACTGCTGCGGAGCGGTCAGCAAGGTTCATATCAGTGTAACCTACACCGGTGTTCATCACATCGGAGACCATCATGGCACCCTGGTTTTCGGACTTGGTCATTGCTACAGACATAATACATAACTCCTTTCAATAGGCCCTGTCATCATCAGTACCGGGTGGGCGGTCCCGGTAGACGGCCCGGAGGCCGTTTCGACTGTGTCAGTCGCTGTATTCGCGATAGTGGGCCGCGACCGCGTCGCGGACCTGGGCAGCACCCTGGTACAGGAGCTTGGAGGACTGGCAGACGTCTCTAAACCTAAACGCGTCCAAAAAATCCACTTCCTCGTTACAATGGGCTACGGCCTGCCGGTACCCGGCAAGCCAGGCACTTTTGCAGGCTTCGTGGGGCTCCTCGTATTCACAGCACGTCAAGCGGCCGTCGGGGTGTATCTCAATGATAAACTTGCGCATTTCCATGTTTCACATCTCCTTAAATTCCCACTCGGCATTCAGGGGCTCTTCAAAATCGGAGTTGCTGCCGTCGCATGCACCGGTTGCATAATCGTCAATGTAGTGGACATCTTCGACCATGTAGGTGCCATCGGCATCCCGATCAAGAGACCCAGCATTCAGAAACTCTTCGACAAAATCCAGGCCGGTGTCATTGTCATACAGATGGACCTCTGCAGTGTTGCCAAGCAAGTCTTTAATAATCATGGTGGTTATCTCCTTTCTCATCTGAGGGGGGCTGATCTGGACGGGCCCGGGCTGGGCCCATTGGGTGCCCCTACTTTCATTATCTATAGTATAATTGATAAATATGAACTGAATATGAACAAATAGTTACAAATAATTACAATCGTCAAAATCATCGTTGTTTACACCTCTTAAAATATCGATCACAGCACCAAGGACCCATAGCAGATTAAGCATGTTTAGCATCTCCTTTCTTGGTAATATTATAGCACAAGATGT
>ERZ857951.3083-NODE-3083-length-13185-cov-3.317593_pt1 | contig 13185 bp, 8 predicted proteins | sample MGYA00519759_ERZ857951 | MGnify/ENA primary metagenome ERZ857951 (study PRJEB31778, sample SAMEA3449377) | human gut metagenome | biome: human gut; feature: human-associated habitat; material: faeces | place: United Kingdom | collected 2010/2012 ...
TAGTCCGCTGTCCAGCAGAGCGTAGTGGATATGGTGTCCCCGATCTTTAAGCGCCATGAGGAGCTTGGTATGCCGTTCTTCGTTCATCTTCAGGGGGTAAGGGCTGAGGAACAGTACCCGCATGTGCCCACGGCGTCGTTCGAGCATGGACGGCAGCACAGAGCGGCATGCATGGCAGATATTGATATGTGAAACTGTTTCGGGAGGCATGTGATCCCGTTCAAGAACGTCTTTCCATTTTTCATATAAAATGCGGCTGTTGATTTTTTGGAGTTCGTTCTGTGTTGTCGCATCCGCATCCGCATCCGCGTAGCTTTGATGCTCAAAATGGATGATAGTGGAGTCCGGCTGATAGAGAACACGTAGCCCGTGAGCACGAACCTCCATTGCGAGATCGCAATCTTCGCAGTAGGCGGTCTTATACCGCGGATCAAAGCCTCCGAGCTCTCTCCAGAGGCTTCCACGGATAAGAATGGATGCGCCGCTGATATAATCCGCTTCCCTAATAAAGCTGCAATGGCCGCAATGGTTGTAGGGATCTCCGTGCCCATAATTGAGTGCGGACGCATCATTCCAGATAACGCCGCCCGCCTCTTGGATTTCCCCGTTGGGATAGATGAGTTTGGAACCGACAAGCCCGGCTTTTTCGTCGGATTCCATCAACTCGTAGAGTGCCGAGAGCCAGTTGGGGAACACAATAGTATCGTTGTTCAGCAAGAGTATATGACGTCCCCGAGCCCGCTTGGAGGCGTTATTGCAATTACGCAAGAACCCCATATTTTCAGGTGTTTTGGCGATGATTATGCCGGGGAAAAGAGTATCGGCTTTGGTTGTATCGTCTTTTGAACCGTCGTCAGCGAGGATAATTTCGTAACTGATGCTGCCGTCACACGTTTCCAAGATGGAGTTGATGCACGCGCGGGTCAAATGCCATTTGTTGTAGACGGGAATGATGATGGAAACGTCGATGTCCTCTCGCATATGGGGAAGAGGACGCAAAGGCAGTGCGGAGCAATAGGCGGCCCATAGGGAAACCGGCAGGGCATCCTGCTCCCAGAGCAGTGTGGTCAGTCTGTGGCGGTTGGCTTCCTCGCTGAAGAGGCGGCGCACCTGCTCCTTACTTTCTTCGGACATGCGTTCCCAAACGGTTTCGTCGGTATATGCTTTGATGACAGCATCGGCAAAAGTCTGAGGCTCGTTGGCAATGAAGGTATGTACACCATCCTTCAATCCCATGCCTTCGGCGGCGATTTCAGTACAGATGCAGGGCACGCCGGCTCCGAAGGTCATTGCGACTTTTCCTTTGATGCCCGCTCCGAAGCGCAACGGCGCAACGCCGAGCCTTATGGCGTTAAGCAGTGGCTCAATATCCTTGACGAACCCATCCACCACAATGCCGGGAATGGTGCTAAGCGCCTTGATGTTGTCGGGAGCTTCACTTCCGACGATATGAAATGTTACTTCAGGAAGCCGGGCATGGATCAGTGGCCAGATTTCCTTGGAAAACCAGAGTACGGCATCCATATTGGGACGATGTGCGAATCCGCCTAAGAAAAAGATATCCTTTCGGTCGGAGAATGGGGCAGTCTTCTCTACAATCGGCGCATACAGGCCGGAGAAGACGCCCATGGGGGTCTCTGGGAGATACTCCCTGAGCAGTTTTTTTTCGTTTTCGCTGATGACGACGGTGAAATCCACGCGGCGCATGAGTTCCAATTCCCGCTTCTTGGTCTTCATGGCCTGTTGGAGGCGCTGTTCGTCGCCCTGGAGTTTGGCCTCTCTGGACTCACGCAGGAAGTAGACGTCCGGTGCATGGAAGAACACTTTCGATTCGGGAGTCGTCTGCCGGATGGTGTAGAGGATTTCCTCGGCCACATCCACGCGGACCAGGTAGAACAAGCCGAATTCAGTTCCATGCTGTGCGATGAAGTCGTTGGGCGTATAGCATCCCTCACAAGAGGTGATGACGTTGATACCTTGTTCTTTCAGTTGATCGGCGTATTCCGCATCATAATACATATTGGACGGCATGAAGGACACGGTATAGCCCAGCGCCTTCAAATCAAGCAGGATACCCCATGTGGCCCGTTCGCCTGCGGAAACGTCGTATTTGGGGATACGGTAGTCAACGACGAGGACGTTATCCTTGTTTTCCTTTTTTGGACAAGTCAGATTCGCGGCGTCCCGATTGGCTGGGACAGCCGGCATCCGCTTGAACAACCGGTGTCCTATGCCGGAAAATCCCTCATTCTGCACAATGCGATACAGTGAGTACAACGCCGGAATGACGCCGCCCTTTCGATGAAGGCCCAGAGCAACGTTCAGCGGCATACAAAACAGCAGCTGCACGATTCTGGGATAAGGAGCAACGGCCTCGGAAACACGGTGGGGAGCGTCAAGCAGACTTCCCAGAAATTCTTTGCCTCCCGCCATATTGCGAAGCCATTCCTTTGCACAGGAGGAAGCGGCAAATGACGCGGGGAGCAGCAGCATGCCGATCAAAAAACGGGACAACAAGCCGCAGTTTTTCCCTAAAAGATAACTGCTGGCAATCCGAAGCGGCTTGGTCAGCCTCCATGAACGCGATTGCAGAACCATATTAAGCTGGGCGGAAACCTGATCTTTCAATGCGGTTGTCTCCGCTAGGGACGCGGAAACCTGATCTAGGGACGCAGTAAGCTGACCGTTGTTTGCAATGAGCTCCCTGTTGTTCCTCTGTTCCTTTTCAATTTCTTGATAAGCTTCGCGGACTTTGGTGAGCAGCTCGTCATTCTTGCTTTTTTCTTCTTCCATATAGACGCAGAGCTGCTTGTTCCTCCCGTCCAGAAACTCGATTTCCTTCTGTTGGCGTTCGACGTGCTGTTGCCGGATGGCGACGGCCTCAGAGACTTCGACGGGGTACTTCAGAAGAGAATTGGGAAGAGTCGGAAGCTGGTCGCTTCCGGCGACTGCAATGATATATTTCCCTTGAGGAAGTCCCTGGTGTGAGGAAAACGTGTTGCCGTCTTGTTCCACATAGGTAAAACGGTTTTCCGTTTCGGAGGAGACAAGAGAACCGTATTCCAGATTCTGTCGATAAAGGCGGATCTGCGGGAAGAACCCTTGCAGCAGAGCGACAAATTCGTCTTCATACAATTCCTTGACATGGAACTCATTATGATAGCCAGGGATGTCGCTGTAGGTCAGTTTGTCAGGAGAAGAGATGACAAGAATGCCTTCTGGAATCAGAACCCGCCGAATTTCGGCCAGCATTTCCGTTTGTTCCGTAAGGTGCTCTATGGTTTCGAAGCTGACGACCATATCCACCGAATGATCGGGCAACGGAATGGCCGTAACCGACCCGCACACATAGTCAAGGTTGTCTTTTTTGTATTTGTCGCGTGCCGCGTCCACCGCTTTCTGAGAAATATCCACCCCGGTGACGTGCTTGGCCAGCTGCGCCAGAATGGCGGAGCCATAGCCCTCGCCGCTCGCGATATCCAGCACCCTCTTTCCTTCAACGAGTTCGCGCGCCAGGAAATAGCGATGATAGTGTTCCGGACTCCAATCTCCTGGATAGTCCGGCATGAAGCGTTCTCCCGTGACTTTCATACCTTCTCCTGCTCAGTCTACCGTCTTGATGGTAATGCTTGTCATGGGAATTCCCATGATGCCTGCCGCGCAACTCGTCGAATGTGATTTGAAGATCAGCGCATCGTGAATCCAGTGATGCTGCACATGTTCCTGTTGGGTTCCTTCCGCAACGGCCGGACAGATGCTGTAGTCTCCGCTGGAAAGAACGGGCATCCGAAAAACGAATTCACCGACGAATGTTTTCCCGGCATCTATTGAGAGCGGCTGATCCATATAAACCAAATAGGTGTTGTCGCCAAAAAGGTTTTGCCCGTGGCGATCCTTGATGTAGAAACCGATAATGGGGCGAAATAAGGGCTGGTGCGCCTGACAAGTTATACGCAGTTTGACCATTTCTCCTCCGATGATCCAGCTCAATGGTCTGTTCTGTATATCCGTCAAGGCAACATTGGTGATGGTTGCTCCTCGTTTTCCAAACGAGGACTCGTCAGGATTGAATCGGAATACTTCTATGTCGTTGCGCAGACAGGTGTTATTGATGAATACCTGCCGAAGATCCTGGAAATCTTCCGGATGGGAAGTTTCCGGGACGCCTTGTTTCGTTTTTTCGACGGCGAGGGGAGCCTGCCCCTGCGCAGAAAGGCATACATCCTCCAAATACTGCTCCGTGATTTCCTTCGGCGTACCGATTTTTTTGATTCTGCCGTTTTCGAGCATGATGGCGGCGTTACACAGGCTGTTTACCGCGCCGGTATCATGGCTGACGAACAGAACCGTATTTTTTTCCATGAACTGGCGTAAAAAGCGCATACATTTTTGCGTAAAGAAAGCATCTCCGACGGACAGCGCTTCGTCTACAATCAAGATATCCGCGTCAACATGGGCAACTACGGCGAAGGCAAGACGTACCGCCATGCCGCTGGAGTAACTCTTGACGGGCTGGTTGATGAATTCGCCAATATCCGCGAAAGCGACGATGTCATCGTACTTGGCGTCGATTTCTTCCTTAGTCAGCCCTAGAATGGACGCATTGAGATAGACGTTTTCTTGACCGGTAAATTCGGGATTAAACCCGCTCCCAAGTTCCAAAAGGGCCGCGACGCGTCCGTTGCATTCCACAGTTCCCGAAGAAGGGGACAGCGTTCCCGTGATGATTTGGAGCAAGGTACTCTTTCCCGCGCCATTGCGACCGATGATCCCAACGCACTCGCCCCGCTTTACCTCGAAAGAAATATCCTGCAGTGCCCAGAATGGGCGATAAAACCGTTTGCGCCCATGATACAGCATTTGCCAGAGCCGATGGGACGGTTTCTCATAAATCTCAAAAAATTTTGATATGTTCTTGATACTGATTGCGGAGTCTCGACTAGAGGACATCGGCAAACCCCTTCTTGGTTTTCATGAACCAGGCGAGCCCCAGCTGGAAAACGACGAAAGACAAAACATACGAAGTCAGGCAGACTCCGGGATCGGGCAACTGCCCGTAGAGGAGCACCTTGCGCGTTTCCTCCACGATCGGAGAGAGCGGGTTGAACTCCAGTATCCAGCGCAGTTTTTCGGGAACAATGGAAATGGGGTAGAAAATCGGGGTCATAAAAAACAGCATTTGCGTCAGAATGCTGATGAGTTGCTGAATATCCCGCAAATAGACACCTAGTGAAGCGATGAACAACGACACGCCGCACGAGATGAGCAGAAGCGGGAGCAGGGTGAACGGAAACAGCAGCATGGTCCAAGAAATCTGATGCAGCAGCAGAACCGTACCGATCAACAAGAGGACAAACCATGCCAGTCCGAACACGAGAGACGTGAGCACATTCCCGATAGGAAGGATTTCCAGAGGGAAGATGACCTTTTTAACGTAGCTGGGATTGCCGACGATCAGCCCGGCGCTGGAGTTCACGCTTTCGGCGAATACGTTAAACACCGCCATACCGCAAAACATGATCATGGGGAACGCCGCATTGTTGTCGCCGAATCCGGCCCCCCCCCAACGGGATTTGAACACAATGCCGAAGACGAAGGTGTAGACAGCGAGCATCATCAATGGATGGGCAAAACTCCAGACCAATCCCAGCACCGATCCCCGATACCGGCTGGCTATGTTGCGTTTGAGAATCTGCATCAGCAAATCACGATGTTGCGTGAGGATACGAATGCCCAAAAGCGGATTGAACAGTTTTAGCAAAACGAACATCTCCGTGATTCGTTGAGGGGTTGACAACACCTTTCTCTGCAATGAATTTCAGGAAAGGGACGACGAGTTTTACTCGGGTACGTCTTTGTCTATTCCAGCGAAATATTCTCCCGTCCAATATAGTAGAAGAACTTGGAACGGGCGCTATGGTACTCCATCAGGGCTTGGCTGGCGTCGGTCTCGGCCTGGGTCAGTTTGAGCTGGGCGTCCAGAAGATCGGTGATCGTGCCGGTGTGGGTCATGTACCGTTTGTTCGCCATGTCGTAACTTTCCTTGGCGGCCTCGACGCCCTTGCGGGATACGCTGATCAGGTCCTTTGCAGCCTTGATATCCAGCAGCGAACGAATAACATCGGTCTTAGCTCCGGACATGGCATCTTCGTAGTCTTTTTGGAGGGCTTCCACGCGTTTTTTATCCCCGAGGTAGGAAAAAGTCGTGCTACCGCCCGTGAACACATCCCACGACACGTTCAGGCCGACGGCCCAGTAACTGCGCGAGTAGTCAGTATACCGTTCTTCCTTGTAGTCTTTGTGATACTTCATGTTGTCATAAGTGGCGTCGACTCGGGGGAGATATTCGCCGAGCGTGATGTCCATGTCCTTGAAGGCGATGGCCACGGACTTCTGAGCCATGATCAGATCAGGGCGGCTGAATAGCGCGGTCTTGATGGCCTGTTCCTCGGTATAGCTCACTACGCCGGAGAAATCGCGCAGATCGCCTGTGTACTGGATTGGCTCGTCAGGCGAGTAGTTCAGATATTTGTTCAGCTGCACCTCTGCATTGCGGATGGTGTTCCGGACGCGGATTTCCTGCTGCTTGGCCTTGGACAGCTCCACCTGGTTTTGAAGCACGTTGACGTAGGGTGCCATACCGACTTTGACGAAGGCTTCTGCAGCTTTGAGTTGGGTTTCAATGCGAGTAATGGATTCCTTAGCGCTTTTCAAGTCTTCGCGGGCCTTGAGCAACTGGAGGAACTGAAGCTGCACGTTGGCGATCAGCTCCAGCTTGGCCTGCCGGTGTCTGGCTTCCTCCATATCTACGGAAATCCGTGACTTGTCCAGATTGTTCAAGTGCGCGAAGCCCGCGAACAGCGACAGGTTCACCCGGATGCCGCGCGACCATGAGCGGCTGGATAGATCGTCCGTGCTGCCCGCTGCGCCGGAGTTTTCCAGTCTATTATTACTGGAAACCAGAGACACGCGGGGCCAGAAATAACTTTGGGCCACGCCGATGTTCATCTTGGCCTGTTCCAGTGTCAGCAGTTTGGATTCCACGCTCGGATTGGCCTTCAGGGCGTGCTCCACGGCCTGTTCCAGCGTGAATTCCTGAGCCTGCGCCGGAGTACATAGCCACAGGACGGTCACCAGCATCCATCCGTATTTGAAATGATTCATATCGGACTCCATATCGGTTACTCGGTAAGAAGGCATACCTGTTTTCTAGCGTATTTTTTCCAGAACGCACAGCGGCCCCTCCGCTCCTTTGAGGACCAGCAGATCTCCATGAACTTCCCATGTTTTCAATTTGTTAAAAACTTCCACAAATGTTTTGAGGCTAAAAGCCTCCGCCATCCGCAGTGTTTTTTTATCCAAGTGGAATGCGATACGGTTCGCCTCAAGCCTGTAGGAAACATGAACGACCAAGTCGCTCGTGGCCATATCAAGCCGTCCGCGCTCCGTTTTTTCCTGTTGAAACGTACAGCTGAATGTCTGGCCGTCGAGTGTTGCGCGCCAATGGGCTCCGGAAACAAGCCGCTGGAACCGTTCCGGGGTGTCCTGCGGAAGCTTTGGAATGCCGTCCGTGGCGCTCCGCAAACGGAGGATGCGCAGCGAAGCCCCGCTTTCCTCCACGTCCGCGTCGACAAAAAAACGTTCCCCGCGCCCGTGCAGTTGTTCGATCTGCGCATCAGGAAGCAGGGGATACGTTTTATTCGTGGCGGCATCTTGTAACACGGCGGTGGAGCCTCCAAACGTAAGCGTACCCATCACGGCGAAGGGAAACTTTTCGCCGCCCTTGCGTAAGGTGACGTTCATATATTTAGGGAACGGAGATTGGACCCCCCAGTACAGGCTTCCGGAGCCACCTATATTCAGAACGCGATCCAACCCGTTGCGGTTCGTAAGCTGCAACAGGGAACCATCCCTCACCTGAAACCATGCCCCGGTTAAGGTCCGTTCCGAAGGCCGCCCGTCTGCCCGCATCATCCTTTCGCGCAGGATAAAGAGATGGTCCGGGTTCAGAAGCAGTGTGGCGTAGTAACGCACACTTTCGGACTCCACGCCACCTGAGTAGACGGCGGGGGCCTCCAGAACGGGAAAGGCGACCGCCCCGCACAACGCAGGGGCAGCCGCACAAAGGCAGATCAACCAGAACACTATGCGCATGAACTATTCGCGCAGCGCGCGTTCCCAGTTTTTTAATAGCGGTTCGATCATATAAAAAAGGACTGTGCGTTTTTTGGTCGTGATGAACACCGTAGCGGGCATACCGGGCGAGAGATACAGCTTAGCATCCTTGAGCGCAGAGGGATCTATTTCCACATAACACAGGTAGTACGGCATGACGCCCATGTTCGTGCGTTCCTCCAGGCGGTCGGCCGAGATGTATGACACTTTAGCCGGGATGTGCGGAGTGATGCGCGTATCGAAGGCGTCGAGCTGTACCAGTGCTTCCTGCCCGATATATACGTCGGTGATCTTGTTGACGGGTACCTGGGTTTCGATGATCAACGGCGTGTTTTCGGGCACGATGTCCATCAGCGGTTCGCCTGGCCGCACGACGCCGCCCTTGGAGTGGACCTTGAGCCCCACCACGCGGCCTTTCACGGGCGCAACGACCTGAAGTCGCTTTTTGGCATCCTTCAAGGGCCGGACACGTTCGCGGGTCTGGAGGATTTCGTTGTCCAGTTTGCCGAGCTGATTAGTGGCTTCTTCAACAAAACGGTTTTTTGCGTCCTCGATGCGCAGAAGCAATTCGGCCTTTTTTTGGCGGGCCTCGGCGATGGACTGCCTCATGCGCCCTCGGTTGCCCTCGTGGCTGGCCAGCATTCGTTCGAGTTCCAATATCTGCGATTTTTCCAGATACCGTTCCGCGTACAACTGACGTTTAGCCTTAAGTTCTTCGTTCAGCGTTCCGATGATCGACTGTTCGGCTTGCATCTGATCCTGATAGCCGAGGATCTGGGCGTCAATCTGGGCAATCTGCGACTTAAGCAGAGAAATCTGCCCGTCGAGAGCTTCCCGGCGCGCGGTGAAGATTTTTCTTTCATTGGCGAGAACATCTTCGCTATGGGTGCTTGCGGCGAGCGAGATCAATTCCTCAGGCCACGCAAAATCGGTTTTGAGCTCCTTTTCCGCAGCGGAACGGGTCTGGGCGGCCAACTGAGCGACAATTTGCTTTTGCAGCATGTTTTCGGAGGCGTCCACCTGTACGCTCTCCAGCACGATGAGCGGCTGTCCTTCCTGTACCTCATCGCCTTCACGGACGAGGATGGAGTCGACGATACCGCCTTCAAGGTGCTGGACGGTCTTGCGTTCCGTCTCGATTTTGACCTTTCCGGGAGCGACGATGGCACCGCTGATTTCCCCAAACACGGCCCACGTGCCGAGTACACCGAAGAACAGAAACACCACAAGAAGCCCCTGCCGGATGATCTTGTGGGGATCTTCAATGCTTTCGCGCTGTGGGTGCTGATGATGAGGCGTACCCTTTTTAGCTTCCGATGCAGGGATGGCTTTGGTTTCGATGGTCGCGATTTTCACGCCTTCAGGCTTAGACATGGGCTTCACCTCCGGCGTCCTTCAGTGCTTCCTGCTTTTGTCGTTCCAGTTTCTCATGCTGGAGGCGAGCCTTGGCGGCCTGCTCCTGCTGTTGCTTCTGGAGATTGGCAAGCTTGGTCAGGACTTCCTGACGCGGGCCGCACATAGCGATCTGCCCGTCCTGAACCAGCATGATATTATCGACGATGGAAAGGATGTTGGGTTTGTGCGTGACCAGCACAACCGTGGCCTTCAACTGCTTGAGGTTGAGCACAGCCTGCAACAGACAGGCTTCGCCCTCTTCGTCAAGATTGGAATTGGGCTCGTCGAGCACGACCACCCGGGGATTGCCGTACAGCGCACGGGCGAGGCCGATGCGTTGGCGTTGACCTCCGGAAAGCACGGCCCCCTGATCCCCGATCTGCGTATCGTAGCCCTTGGGCAAGGCGAGGATCATGTTGTGGACGCCCGCGAGCTTGGCGGCGAGAATGACCCTTTCGGAATCTACAGTACCCAAGCGTGCGATATTTTCAGCGATGCTGCCGGCGAACAATTCCACGTCCTGCGGCAGATACCCGATGAAAGGTCCGAGTTTTTCGGAATCCCAGGTGGCAATATCGGCGCGATCAATGCGAACCTTGCCGCCCGTGGGGGCCCATATGCCAAGTAGCAACTTGCATAGTGTGGACTTGCCCGCGGCGCTGGGGCCGATGATGGCGAGCGACTGTCCCGCGGGCAGGCGGAAGGACATTCCCTTGATGATGTGGCGGCCGTTGGCGGCGAAGACTAGGTTTTCGGTGGAAAGTTCGCCAACGGGATCGGGGAGGTCCATGGACGGCGGAGTATTGGGAGAATCCAGCATCTCCTTCAGGCGTTTGTATGCGCCACAGGCTTCTAGCGACTGTTTGTAGGTCGCCATGGCCTGATCGATAGGTGCAAGCGCACGGCCCATGACGATGGACGCGGCGATCATAACGCCGGCAGTGGACTGATGGCTCACAGCGAGGTAGGCACCCACGGCGTAAATGAGAACCTGCAAACCGACACGGAGGGACTTGCTGACCGAGTGGAGTAGCCCGGCACTGCGGCTGGCACGGGTCTGGAGTTCAATGACGATGTCGTTCATCTTGGACCATCGCCCGGCCACGTTGTTGATCATGCCCATGGAGCGTACGATGCTGGCGTTACGCATGGTTGCGCCGAGGAAATTGGAGGCGTGGGTGTTGAGCATTGTCGCAGATTCAAGACGCTTGCGAGTGAAGCGTTCGGTGAGAAAGCCCAGCACGAAGACCATGATCCCGCCGAAGACAGCAACTAGCCCGAGATCTGGATGTAGGATGAAGATCAGGGCAAAGTAAATGGGCATCCACGGAACGTCGAAAAAAGCGAACACGGCGTTACCGCCGAGGAAGTTACGGAGCATCTGCACGTCGCGCAGATTGCCCTGCTTCGCGGAAGAGCCACCGGCGGGCCCCGTGGCACTTTTGAGGTTTTCGTTGAGAACAGGAAGGCTCAGCATCCGGTCGAATTCAATACCGGCCCGAACAAGAAGGCGGGAACGAATCCACTCAAGCAGCGCCAGTACGATGAGGGCGATAACGGCGGCGATGGTGATGACGGCCAAGGTAGACAGGTTATAGCTGGTTAGTACCTTATCATACACCTGCAGCATGTAGATGGAAAACGTGAGCTGGAGCACGTTGACGAACATACTGAAAAAAAAGGCGTATCCGAAAAAGTACCTGCAGGAGCGTAAAAATTCTTGCATAGGCTCTCTTCTCAGGTAGTTGCGGCCCGCAGACACGGGCATGCCGGAACGCGTCTTCCGCAGTCCTGGAAGGCGCACCTTAACCTTCTGGACGATCCTCCGGACCGACCGGGACACCGTACGGTATGAGAATCATACGCACGGCACTCCAAGATAAGTGTGCTTTACTACGCTGTCCAGAGGCGGAAGGCAACAGAAGAATCATATCGGAAAAGTAAGTACACCTTGTTGTTAAACGTCACAAGGCGAAGCTGAAGAGTGGGCTGGCTGATGCAAGGAGCGTTGAAAAAACGCATTTTGGCTGCGCTCAAAAGTGGAAACTGTCTTATCATCAGTAATTCTATTGCAAAAATAAGAAAATTGGGGCAACTGGCAGTCTGTTGCGTACTTTTTCTTAAGCAACGTCAGCTTTTTTGAACCCATCCGCTTTTGTGCAGGGCAAAGTGTCGGACAAAATAGAACAGACATGTTTCTTTCTTCACAAGGGGAACATGGTCTACTCTATCTTTTATCCATAAATAATTTAACTAGTTAATTGTATAAAATTTTAGATGGCCTTGCATTTCCCCCCGCCTTTTCGGTCAGAATTGGAAGTCCCGAGCCGAAAAATAGAGGCGCGAGTACTGGACAACATACTGGGCGAAAAGCTCTTCGATGGCGTTTTGTTGAATGAAAATATATAATAAATTTAGTATATTAAAAGATTGAATGGTCCTTCGCGGCGCGCATGCGGGCCGTCTCCACAGGGGCTTTGACAGCTCACTTCCTCTTCAATCCAGTAGTGCTGAAGGTATGAATCAGTGTCTCGTTGATTTCGGCAATGATGAAGATGTGAGCTCCAATGTCTTTTTAAACGAGTTTGAGTATATTTCCACTAATATACTCAATTTACTAGAAAATCATTCGTCTTTGCCGATAAGGTGAATGAAGTTGCCTCTGCCATTGCCAAGTCCGGTATGGTCGCATGGGAGCATGCCGGACTTGGCAATGGCAGCAATGAGGGTGGTACACTGCATGCCCGCAGCATCAGCACATTTCAGTAATGGATTGAATATGAGCATTGTGCCGTTCGCATACACGGCGGGGCTACAGGTTTGAGCGCATTAGCTCTTTAAGAGCGTTTTCCCAGTGCGGCATTGGTGGAAGTCCGCAGAGTCTCAACATCTTTTTTTCCAGACACGAATTCGCCGGACGACGGGCGGGCGTCTTGTATTCATCGGATGTGCAGGGAATGACCTTTTGCGGGTTCCCGGCAATCTCGAAAATTTTGCAGGCAAACTCATACCAGCTGGCTTCACCTTCGCAGGTCAGGTGAAAGGTACCGACAAGCTCCGGGCGCAGCAGTATTTCCCGCAGGCCCCTTGCCACGGCAAGTGCGCTCGTGGGGTTGCCTCGCTGGTCACCCACAACGTGGAGACAGTCGCGGCTTCCATCGGCAAGCCGTAGCATCGTATGCACAAAGCTCGGTCCGCCCTGACCATACAGCCAAGAAATTCTCGCAATGATATGGTTTGGGCAATGCGTACGGATAGCCTGCTCTCCTGCCCATTTGCTCTGCCCGTACACATTTATTCCGCCGTTGGGCGTATCGAATTCGGTATAGGGTTCCTGCGCGTCACCGCTGAAAACATAGTCTGTGGATATGGCTATGAGCCGGATGCCCTGTCTGTGGCAGGCGGCGGCCACATTGCTCGACCCCACAGCGTTGAGCTTCCATGCCAGTTCCTTTTCCGTCTCACACTTGTCTACAGCGGTCATGGCAGCGCAATGGATTACGACATCGGGGCTGTGCGCCCGGCACGCGGCGTCAAATCCGGCGGCATCGGTAATATCCGCTTCCGGGAGATCCGTAGGAATCATTTCGAATTCACGAAGTTCAGAGCAAAGGG
>ERZ857951.3090-NODE-3090-length-13155-cov-3.518626_pt1 | contig 13155 bp, 7 predicted proteins | sample MGYA00519759_ERZ857951 | MGnify/ENA primary metagenome ERZ857951 (study PRJEB31778, sample SAMEA3449377) | human gut metagenome | biome: human gut; feature: human-associated habitat; material: faeces | place: United Kingdom | collected 2010/2012 ...
CGCATACGACGGAACATCCGAGTTTCCATTCTGTCCCCAACCAACGCGTACTTTCAAATTACTAATTGCCTCAACATCAAAAAACGGCTCATTACTAATGCGCCATCCAACTGATGCCGCAGGGAAATTACCCCATTTGTTATTACCTAAACGAGATGAACCATCCCGACGCAAAGTAAACGCCACCAAATACCGATCATGATAATTATAATCGAGCTTACCGAAATAAGAGACCATACTATACTCCGTAGCAGCACCCGAGTTCTTCTGGGTTCCTACATCTCCCGCATCTAAAAAACGGAAGTTAGGATCGTCTGACGGAAAACCGTCTCTTGAAGCTGTAAAATACTCATATCTATTTCTCAAAGACTCCATACCTAATAAGGCATTGATCGTATGGTCGCCAAATGTCTTATTATAAGTCAAGGTATTCGTGAATACCCAGTTAAAATTCCAAGCATTTCGGTTGGATAAACTACTTAATTTCTCCGAGGCATTCAACTCATCATATTTTGGACTGAAAGAACGTCTATACAGATTATTGTAATCAACACCAAAAGAGGTCTTAAACATAAGCCCATCGAACAAATGCAACTCGGCATACAAATTACCTACCAAACGGCTCTTCTTATCTTGATTATCCTTGTTCCTATACAATTTACCCATAGGATTCGGAATATCCGAGAATACATTTCCGGCATACTCATCTTCCAGATTTTTCACGGGCGTGATAGACTGGAATTTATAAGCCTCATACAAAGTTCCTCCCAAGGCGGCATTGTTAGAGACACTAGTTCCCCAAGAATGAGAAAGAGAGATATTTTCTCCTATACGGAAATGATCATCAAACAATTTATACTCGGAATTAAAACGACCACTCACACGCTTAAAATCGCTAAACTTAACCAATCCCTGCTGATCATAGTATCCCAACGAGAATAATTGATTAGATTTTTTATCCGCTTTCGTAAAAGAGAGATTATAAGACTGTACTACGGCCGCACGTAAAATCTCATCGACCCAATCCACGTCATCGGAAGGGATTAAATGATCACTATCCAAATATTCAGGAACAACTGCCTGATCACCATTTCCGTAGATATCATGCGAAGGAGTTTTTCCATCATTTTTCATTGCCTGCCACAACATATCGCCAAACTGTTGCGCATTCAACATCCTCAATTGTTTCGCCGCTTTTTGTACACCAAAGTAAGCATCTAAATTGACATTAAATTCACCCTCTTTTCCTCTTTTTGTATTGATGATAACGACACCATTAGCGGCACGAGCTCCATAGATAGAGGCAGAGGAAGCATCCTTCAACACCTGCATAGATTCGATATCGTTTGGATTCAAGAAATTGATACCACCATCCACAGGAATACCATCAATGATATAAAGCGGATCATTGTTACGGATCGTACTGAAACCGCGAATACGCACCGCAACTCCTCCACCCGGCATATTATCCGGCATCACGTTCACTCCTGAGAGCTTGCCCTGCATCATTTGGTCTACGCTAGAAACCGGTGTATCTTTCAAATCATCGATCTTCAAGACCGAAACCGCGCCTGTAAGATCTTTTTTACGGGATACACCATAACCTACGACCACAACCTCATCCAAGTTTTGTGAGTCCTCTTTCAACGAAATAGTCAAATCTGTCTTTGATCCGGGTACTAATTCCGTTGATAAATAACCAATATAAGAAACAACCAATACAGCATTATCCGGAACTTCCAGCGTGAAACGCCCATCAATATCTGTAATCGTACCAACAGTCGTTCCTTTCACCAATACATTTGCGCCAATTACCGGTTCTTGGTTCGAATCCAATACGACTCCTTGTACCGTATGTCCTTGTTGCTGCGCCAAAGGAATAGATTCTAATTTACGCGATAAGATAATCTGCTTATCCACAATCTTGTAATCGACATTCATGTTATCGAAGACCCGGGATAAAACCAAATTAATATCCTTATTATTGGCCTCTAAATTAACAACACGGCTCACATCCAAAACATGATCCGCATACAAGAATGAATAACCCGTTTCCTCCTCTATCCGATCGATCGCTTGCTCCAACGTAGCGTTTTTCAACGACAAGGAAAGTGTTGTTGTCTGTGAATAAGAGGTACCTGCATATAACTGAAAGGCAGTCAAGAATGTAAATGCCGTACCAAGATTTAAGATACGATTCGATTGAGGTAAATACCGAGTAAGATTCCTCTTACGTAAATGAAATGCACTCATAAGCATGTAGATTTAGTGATTACACAAAATTTATTTTGAAATGATTTTTTATCGTTGATAAACATCTATCCTCTGCCGGACAAACGTGGAATCCGAATGAGAGGAAAGTTGTCGGGCAGACCATTCAATAGGGGCAGTCTGTTTTAGATAATCCAATATTTGCTCCAAGGTCTCATTTGTGAAAGTCGCACGGTATTTATACTCCGCATTCGAGTTCTTATGCAGTACGATCTCCACATTATATCGTTTTTCCAGTCGCTTTAGTACCTTCTCTAAAGGAGTATTTCGAAATACCATCCGCCCCTTTCTCCAATCCATCTTCTCATCCAAATTGACAGCAGAAACACGGAACACACCGCTTTCCTTATTAAGCACGACCTGTTTGTTCGGTTCCAAGCGGATCCGTTCATCGTTCCGGATAACATCGATCTTTCCTTTTTCCAGCACAGCCTCGATAAAAGGTTCATCGTCATAGGCATTCACATTGAACTTCGTTCCATACGCTATTACCCGCAATCCCTCAGAGGTAGACACACTAAAAGGATGTTCCGGATCGGCTTCAACTTCAAAATAGCCCTCACCAAAGAGCTGAACTTTACGTTCTTTCTCATCAAAGACCGATGGATAAACCAAGCGGCTGCCGGCATTCAACCAAACAACAGATTGATCAGGTAACACCAAACGGGTAATTGTACCAGGCATGGAACTAATCTCCGCAAAAACCACAGATGCCCCCGTCTTAACATTCCTACCTGTGGTATAATATAAATAAGAAAAAAATAACGAGGATATGAGCAACGGTACTACAAGAATAGCTGCGGCACGGGTAAAAAACAACGAAAACATCCTCATAGAGGCTTTCCGCTTAGCACGACGTTCCATGCTTTGCCAAGCCTTATGCACATCTATCGCTTGGTATTCTAGCATATCCTCAGACAGAGCTTTAATCTTCTCAATCTGCCGTAATGTACTTTTTTCGTCTCCGCTTTCTCGCATATATGATTGTCTTTTTCTATATAGACACAGTCAAAACAAAAACACGACAGCAAAACGACTTTTTTTATATTTTTCTTCCTCTTGTACCCCACAATAAAGCAAGGAAATCACCTAAGCAGGTATTGCCCAACACGTATATATGTGTGGGCCCTCCTCACCAATTGCACAAAAAGCAAGGATTTTAGCTTGTGAAACAAAGGGGAATATATTCTAAAAATATATACATTTGTCTCATTATGGAAAGAAATCCAACAATGACTGATATCGATTTCCTTTTACGGCAAATCACGACCGAGGATAATAAGCTCTCCTTCCAACGTTTATTTGAGTTATATTATCCGGCTCTTTGCATATATACCAAACGTTTTATCTCTGACCGGGAAACGAGAGAAGATATCGTACAGGAAGTTTTTTCCTCCATCTGGGAAAATCGTAAACGCATCGTAATAAGAACTTCCGCGCGCAATTATCTCATCACAGCTACCAAGAACCACAGTCTCAACTATCTGCAACGCAATCACGAAGAATATGTAGACCAATTCTCTCAAGAGCAAATCCCTATCTATGCGGAAAGTGGCGAGGAGCTTTATACTTGGGAAGAATTACAAACCCTACTTCGAGAGGCACTTGCTAAATTACCTGAAAACTATCGATATGTATTCGAGAAGAATCGCTTTGAGAATAAGAGTTACGGCGAGATCGCGGAGGATATGCAAATATCCATACGGACAGTAGAAAGATATAAAAATAAGGCGATTGAAATATTAAAGACAGAGTTGAAAGACTACTTGCCCCTGTTCATTGGTTGGCTATTTTAACAAAAACTTCCGGAAATACCCACATACCTCCGGAAGTTTCTCGTCCTCAATTTATTGTTGCTCCAACCAAACCTTCACCCCTTCAAGTAAGATCTGGTTCTCATCAGACTTCTGGGTAGAGAGCCGTAGATAAGTCTCATCCAAGCCCCGGAAATTCGAAGCGTCACGGATCAAGATCCCGTAATTATCTAAAAGGAATTGCTTTAAATCAGCGGCTGTACCCTTCTTCAAACGGACAAGGAAGAAAGTCGTAGAGGTCGGGATTACCTCCAAGCCATCCAATTTACTTAATTGATAAATAAAATCCGCTGTCTCACGCTGCCATTTACGGATCGGCAACGTAAATTGCGCCGGATGGATCAAGATATATTTACTTGCCTCGATAGCGATAGCATTTACCGACCAAGGTATGATATACTTGTTCACTTTCTCCGCAATCTCCGGAGAAGCGACCAGATAACCGATACGCAAGCCGGGGATATTATAGGCCTTCGAGATAGACTGGACAAGGATTAAGTTCTTATGCGTTTTCACGTCACTCGGCTTTAGCATGTCTTCCGTCGTAAAAGCCACGTATGCCTGATCAATAATGAAGGTAGTCTGCGGATTCGCTGAGATCAAACGGAGAAGCTCCGTACGATGGATCAGCTTTCCATCCGGATTATTCGGATTACAAATCCAACAGAAATCCTGTCCCTCCAAGGATAACTCTGATAAATCGTCCGATGTCGGGAAGAAAGAGATCTCATGCTCATGCAAACGGCAAGCGTCCTCATATTCAGAGAAAGAAGGAATAGCGATCATGGATTTCGCACCTCGCCAAGCTTGCGCTAACAAATAAAAAGCCGTGATCGAGCCATTCGTCACTACAATATTCTCTTCCTTGATCTCATACCGGCGGGCCAACAATCTTTTCAAAGTAGCGGCGTCCGGCTCCGGATAACGAGTCAGCTTATCAAAATGCTCGATCAAATGTTCCTTCAGTTTATCTAAATTAGCTCCGTGCCACACATTCGAGCTAAAGTTTATCTTTACCTCGTTCTTTGCGTTATAAAAATCATCACCGTGTCCGTATAACATATACCTGCTTTTTAATTAATACCTATCTGTTAAAACTGTCACAAAATTACGAATCTTTTTGGCTTTTCCTATCAATCGCCTTATAGATCGCATCCTGTATGCGAGTACGTATATCAAGCGATCCCAGTTTATTATTTGCCCGGCTAGGATTCACCCGGTTACTCAAAAATATATAAATAAGCTGGTTATCCGGATCTACCCAAAAACAAGTACCCGTAAATCCTGTATGTCCATAGACCGAGGCGGGAGCCAAAGCCCCACAAGGCGAGGCTTTCGGATTACCAATCACCGGCTTATCAAAGCCTAACCCTCTACGGCAAGTCGGGCTCTTGCTTTGTGTAAACAAACGGCTGGTTTCCAAAGAAAGATAGCGCTCGCCGCCATAAGTCCCTTGGTTTAGCATCAATTGGAGCACCTTCGCCAAATCATTCGCATTCGAAAATAATCCGGCGTTTCCAGAAACACCCCCTTGAAAAGCGGCTGCCTCATCATGTACATATCCGCGAAGCAATTGGCGGCGGACAAATCCATCTTGTTCCGTAGGTACAATTTGCAAGGTATCCATTCGCTTCAACGGATTATAAGTGGTATGCCAAGCCCCTAACCCGCTGTAGAAATCATCCCGAAGAAGCTGGTCCATCGGAGATTTCATCAGATTTTCCACCATCATTTTCAGCATAATGAAATTCACGCAACTATATACGTACCTACCTCTCGTACCCAAACGGGATTTCTTGATATCTTGAAGGATCGTATCTTTAAAGGAATCACTCACATAGAAATTACGGGCTACCTCAGTCGTAAATCCGGGTTTCCGTGTATCTGATACTATATCCGGAAGATATTTAAAATCATTCCGGACATACGTTTTAGCGTCAAAACGAACCGGGTGCGTGGCGTTCTTCGCCGAACTATATAAACTGCCTTTATAACTATCCTTATCAATAGCATCCAGATAGAAATTAATAGTTGGAGTCACTCCCGATTGATGATATAGTAACTCTTTTATCGATAAATCCTTTTTATTAGACTCTTTCAACTCCGGTATAAAATCGGAGATCTTATTGTTCAAGGTGAATTTCTTCTCATCATACGCTTTCATGACTGCCAATAAAGTCCCCGCCGCCTTCGATGCCGAAGCCAAGTCATAAACTGACGCCTCCGTGACCGGCTGCCTACTTTCGTAATCAAAATAACCAAACGATTTATTATAGATAATCATGCCGTCCTTCGCAACCAACACTTGGCATCCGGGATAAGCCTTCTCATCCAATCCCTCTTTAACGATCGACTCAATTACATCCAGACGGTCCGGATTCGCTCCCACCTCTTCCGGCTGGTGATACCCCAAACGAGTCTTCTCCGTAAAAACACCGGTACCCGCATAATACAATCCCGGAATCGAAACCGGAAGTTTCCCTTTCGCCGCAATACCACCGAATATCACTTGGGCCGCATATTCCTGCGCTAAGGGAGTGCCCTCGTAAGCCAACACGACCGCCTTCGCCTTCTCGATCGACTTCTTATATTCCTTACAAGCATATGGCAAGGTAAAGAAAGCATAGACCAACTCTTTCTTCGCGGCCAACTGCCTCAACGCTAAACTCTCGGGAATGCGAATCGTATGTACGCCACAAATGATCACGTCGTATTTTTGCAATTTATTATAAACCTGCTGGACTTGGGCAGCCGTAGAACGCCGTCCGATGCTAAAGCAAGCGATCGAATCATATTCGCCCAGCATTTTCTGGAATTCATTACCAACCCCGTCTCCAATCGAGAGTGCTGCGATCTTTTTCTTATTCAACTGTTTAAGAGGTAAGATCGTATCCTCATTCTTCAAAACGGTAATAGCCTCCGAATTCAACTTCGCCGCCATCCATGCCGCATGCGGAGAGTTCAAACGTTTCGATAAGCCTTTTGTTTCGACCGGCTTATAGGCATTCAATCCAGCGATATATTTGTACCTTAATATTTTCAAGCACTTGGCCTCGATCGCTTCCAGATCCAATACCCCTTCCTCGATAGCCTCTTTCACGGCCGTAAAATCATTGATTGGAGCGGCCGGAGCGAGCAAGATATCATTCCCCGCAAGCAAAGCCTTCACCGAAGGATTATCCGTTTTCTTTGTGGAAGCCCCTTTCATCGCTAAAGCATCCGTAAAGCACAGACCTTGAAAACCGAGTTCTTTCTGTAATAGATCCGTCACTACCGCCTTAGAGAAAGAAGCCGGCTTATGACTTTTGTCCAATGCCGGAACATAAAGATGTCCCGTCATTATCCCGGCGAACCCATCATATATATAACGTTTAAAAGGAAGAAGTTCCACGCTATCCAAGCGGGCCCGGTTATGGCGCACAACGGGTAATGTCTCGTGCGAGTCCTCGGAAGTATCTCCATGTCCGGGGAAATGTTTGGAGACAGACAAGATGCCCGTACTTTCCAATCCTCTTGCGTAAGCAATACCTTTCTCCGACACAGCCTCCGGATTCTCGCCAAACGAACGCAGGCCGATCACGGGATTATCCACATTGCTATTCACGTCCATATCCGGAGCGAAATTTATATGAATTCCCATTTCCCGGCACTGCCGTCCCACCTCTTTTCCATATTCCTCGATCAAGGCATTGTCCTCGATAGCGCCTAGCATCATGTTTTTCGGGAAACGGGTGGTTCCGCTTAATCGCATGGAAAGTCCCCACTCCCCATCCAAAGAGACCAACATCGGAATCCGGGAAGCCTTTTGCAAACGATTGGTCACCTCCGCCTGCGTCACCGGATCCCCTTTATGGAACAAGATACCCCCGATCTTGATCTCGTTCACGTAACGCATGAGCCGTTGCATATTCCGGTTATCGGATTTAGGATTCGCTATAACCATAAATAACTGCCCGATCCGTTCATCATAACTCATAGCGTCAAACACGGAATCAACCCAATGATTCATCTTTTCCTGATCCACCGCACGATAAAGGTTCGGGACTGTTTGCGCCCCACTCGATAAAAGGGAAATACAACACAAAAGCAAGATACCAATCTGTCTCATCACAACATTATCATTATTACTCTCCAAAAATAAGAAAATATCGCAATAGTAACGTGAATTGTGATAGGGGTTTTTACTATCTTTCCTGTCTCGTAATAAAAAAGGAAGTACTTCATGAAGCTAATACTACTCATAATCTTGATTATCTTCGGCTTTCAATCAAGCGCTTGGGGACAGGCGCCGACTCTCAGTATCGAGGCTAAACAAGAGCCGATCCAAGAAATCATGAAAAAAATAGAGCATCAAACAGGCATGACATTCTCCTACGATCCTTCTATTCTCAAAGGCATTTCCCGGATTACATTCAAATCTGATAACCAATCCATATCGGAATGCCTTACCCGGCTATTCCAAAAGCTCCCTCTGTCTTATCAGATAAACGGTACCCACATCATCTTGAAGAAACGCCCCCGCTCAGTAACCATCAGCGGATTCGTACGGGATAAAGCGACTACGGAGTATCTAATCGGGGCCTCCGTTTATGACTCCCGCACACAAAGGGGCACGGCTACCAATAACCACGGTTTCTTCAGCCTAACCTTACCGGTCGGGGTAGTCCGTCTGGAGACTTCCTACATCGGATACGGACGTTTCTCACATACATTCCAACCGCTCGAACGGGATACCGTGATGGAAATTCTGCTGGAAAGCGGTGAGGCATTGGCCGAAGTTGTCGTTACCGGTAGTAATGACACACAAAACCCGATACAAGCCCCTCAGATGGGAACGATTAAAATAACCCGGAAGATGATCAAGACCATCCCGACCTTATTCGGTGAGGCTGATGTGATCAAAGCCCTGCAAACCCAACCCGGCGTATCAGCCGGAACGGAAGGATTAGCCGGGATGTATGTCCGTGGGGGGAATGGAGACGAGAACCTGTATATGATAGACGGAATCCAACTGTATCAGGTCAATCATCTCGGAGGACTTTTCTCCGCTTTCAACGCCGAGGCTTTGAAAGATGTGGATTTTTATAAATCCGCTTTCCCCGCCCGCTATGGGGGAAGGCTTTCCAGCGTAGTGGATGTGCATACTAAAGATGGCAATATGAAAGAGTACCATGGTAGCGCTATGCTAGGATTGACCTCCGGTAACTTAAATTTCGAAGGGCCGATCATTAAAGACCGGACTTCGTTCAACGCCTCCTTCCGTCGCTCTTGGCTGGATGCCTTATCCGCACCGGGTTTGGCGATCTACAATAAAATTCAGAAAAAGAAGGGGGAGAAATTCAGCGCACGCTATGCTTTTACCGATCTAAACCTAAAAGTGAACCACCATATCAATGACCGGAGCCAAGCTTACGTTAATTTCTATTTCGGACAGGATTTCCTAAAAGGAGGAAGTTCTGAGTTCTCCGTAGGTGATAATATAACCCCTTTCGAGAACAAGGACTTTGGAAAGATGCGCTGGGGTAACATCGCATTATCTTCCGGCTGGTCGTATGTGTTTAACAACAAGATGTTCGGTACCGTCACCTTGGCTTATTCCCATTATCAATCCAAACTAAAACAAGAGACTTCACAATACTACGGAACCGAGGGTGACAAAGATTATTCTTCACGGTTTATCGAGACCTCAACCCGAAACGGTATCAATGATTTCGGAGTCCATGCGAACTTCGACTATATTCCTACCTTGGCACATCATATCCGTTATGGTACCGACTATCTTTACCATCGTTTCAGTCCGGAATATATCGAGGAAAAGACCTCCGAGAATTTGTCTCCGACCAAACGAACTACCGGAGACGAGCGCCTTTCAGCGAATGAGTTGGCTGTTTTCGCCGAAGATGACTGGGCGATATCTCCCATTGTCCGGGCTAACGCCGGATTACGCCTGAACATGTACAATATACAAAAGAAGACATATGTCTCCTTAGACCCTCGTTTATCCGTACGCTTCCTGCTCACGAGGGATCTAAGCCTTAAGGCCTCATACGCCCGGATGAATCAATACGTACATCAGATTAGCGAAAGTTATATGAGTCTCCCTACCGATATGTGGATGCCGGTCAGCAAGAAATTAAAACCATTGGTGAGTGATCAAGTATCCGTTGGCGCTTATTACAATCTGCACAAGAACTATTCCTTCTCGGTGGAAGGTTATTACAAATGGATGAATCACTTACTGGATTATAAAGATGGTTACAACTTCTTACCCTCGTTCGTCGGTTGGGAGGAGAAGTTGGCCGCCGGTAAGGGGTGGGCCTATGGAGCGGAGTTTATCGCCCGGAAAGAGACGGGGCGTATAACAGGATGGATCGGATACGGACTAATGTGGAGCGACCGGCAGTTCGACGAGATTAATAATGGCAAACGTTTCCCCGCGAAATACGATAACCGCCATAAGCTGAATATCGTCGCAAACTGGAAGATCAACGAGAAATTGGAACTGACCGGAAGCTGGACTTTCATGACCGGAAACCGGGTTACGGTGGCATTCGAGAATTACGAGGATTTGGGCCTCACTCCTGTCCCTCCGCTCTTACCGGAAGGAGGCTTGGACTATTTCACGGAGCGTAATAACGTACGTCTCCCCGCTTACCACCGCTTAGATCTGGGGATTAATATTTATCGACCTAAAAAGAACGGCCATCTCGGTATCTGGAATATCAGCGTATATAACGCTTATTGCCAGATGAACCCGATAACTATCCATAAGCGGTCTTGGATAAACTATAGCCATTATTTCGAGACGTTATCGCTCTTACCGATCATTCCGTCTATATCATATACTTATAAATTCTAAAGAACATGAAACCTATATTCTATTTATCAATCTTATTATCCAGCATGCTCCTAACCTCCTGTTACAGGAAGTTTGACCTAGAGGAATATCGTACTACACCAAAAATGGTGATCAACTCGGCCTTCTCGCCAGATACAGTCGTAATGGCCAGCATATCCCGCACATGGTTTCACTCAGAGAGCAAGCCGGACGTAACGATTCGAAACGCCAAGGTGGAATTATACATAGACGGGATCTTCAAGGAGGAGATGCCTTGGAAAGAATATTCCTATTGGAAATCTTCTCGTTGGCTCGGAGAGGATCGAGGTGGATGGGTAACAGATACGCTTTATATATCGAATACGGTTCCACAGCCCGGACAAACCGTAAAGATAGTAGCTTCTACCCCGGAATATGGAACAGCCTCGGCGGAAGATAAGATTCCTTCCAAGACCGAAATCAAAGGCCTGCGCATAATTCCCCGTAAAGAAGCTACCGGCAACGGCGGTACCCTTGTCGATGGAGATGGGAATATCTCCTACATAGAAGAAAACGATGTGCTTATCTATCAAATCACTTTCCAAGATACCCCGGGTAAATCAAATTACTATTCTCTACAGATATGGGGAGATGACGACCATCTTGGTGTCCTGTTGGACTTCTCCGTAGATCCCGTATTCACGCAGCAACAAGGTATCTTGGATGAGGTTTTCGGCTCCTCGATGGTAAATTGGCGGGGACGGGTATTTTCCGACGAGCTGTTCGACGGGAAGGAATACACGTTGCAAGTAAAAGAACAACTTAGGTCCGATACTAAATATTATACCAAACGCCATATTCGTTTATATTCCCTGTCCGAACCCTATTACCAATATCTGCTATCTTTACAAAACATCGAGAATGAAGGTATCATGGGCGGACTTACGAATGTAGGTCTGGCCGAGCCTGTCCGAATCTACAGCAATGTGGAAGGAGGAACGGGAATCGCTGGTGGATGTCAATGGTTTGAATCCTTGGTAGACATAAAAGATTTAATCAAATAGCGAGCAAAAAAGCATCTATCTATTGCGAATCAAATATTTATTTCGTTACTTTGCACCCGCTTTACGTAATCTCTGTCGGGAAATGTAGCCCGTTAAATTGCGTTTCATTATAAATTACAATTAAAAAGCTATAAACAATGGATTTAATTAAGATTGCAGAAGAAGCGTTCGCTACGAAGAAGGAACTTCCTTCATTCAAGAGTGGTGATACGATCACGGTAGCTTACCGTATCAAAGAGGGTAACAAAGAGCGTATCCAGCAGTATCGCGGTGTTGTTATCCGTATCTCCGGTCACGGCGACAAAAAACGTTTCACAGTTCGTAAGATGTCTGAGAACGTAGGTGTAGAGAGAATTTTCCCGATCGAATCTCCGTTTATCGAAAGCATCACGGTTAACAAAGTCGGTAAAGTACGTCGTGCTAAATTGTACTACTTGCGTGCCCTTACCGGTAAGAAAGCAAGAATCAAAGAAAAGAGAGTCTAATCTCTCCGATTCTATTGCCATACGAAAAGCCATCCAGCGGAATGCCGGATGGCTTTTTGTTTATCGTTTCTTACAATGCCTATCGTAAGCATCTAACAATGCCCATTCAAAGGAGCTTACGATGGGCATTATAAGAACCTTAGAATGGGCATTGAAAGAATCATATATCCAAATTGCGCCACGGACTACCGTCCGGAGGATAATTTACAGACGATACGAGTACCATCCGTTGCCTCGATAACGAGAAGTAAGGGGCTACGTATGGATAAGCGATAGATATCACCTTGTTCCATTTGGCCGTTAGTACCTAATAAGTCCCCCTCGAACGAATAAACCATCAATCTACGAATCGCTTGGCGAGCAGTCACGCAGAGTTGGTTCCCGGAGAAAGCGATCGTGACTAGTTCCTCCCTAGCGATCGTCTCATTGGCTACCGTACCTTTGGTATACACCGCACGAATAGCGGGCAAGGCCGCACGTAGGATATTGACATCAAAATCATAATTCAACGCTTTCGACAATAACTGATCTAGCAAGTACCATCCCATAAAGGTATGGTCTACGATCGGTTCAGCCTTCAAGTTAATGACATCACCTCGATAGCGAGTCACTTCCGCCCAACCGTTCTCTCCACCCTCTACTTCCAAGTCAACGGGTAATTCCCGGAATTTAGCCTCTAGCTTACCCATATCTTTACCGATCAA
>ERZ857951.3105-NODE-3105-length-13087-cov-3.649325_pt1 | contig 13087 bp, 7 predicted proteins | sample MGYA00519759_ERZ857951 | MGnify/ENA primary metagenome ERZ857951 (study PRJEB31778, sample SAMEA3449377) | human gut metagenome | biome: human gut; feature: human-associated habitat; material: faeces | place: United Kingdom | collected 2010/2012 ...
GCCGGTGTGAACATCATCCGCCGCGCCATTGAGGAACCCCTGCGCCAGATCGCCCACAACGCGGGCTTCGAAGGTTCCATCGTGGTGGAAAAGGTCCGCGCCGGCAAAGACGGCTTCGGCTTCAACGCGGCCACCGGCGAATATGAAGACCTGATCAAGGCCGGCGTCATCGACCCGAAGAAGGTGACCCGCACGGCCCTGCAGAACGCCGCTTCCGTGGCTTCCCTGCTGCTGACCACCGAATGCGCCATCGCTGAAAAGCCCGAGCCCAAGAAGGACGCCCCGGCCATGCCCGGCGGCATGGGTGGCATGGGCGGCATGGACGGCATGTACTAAGCCGTTCCCCGCTGCGGGCTTTGCCCGCATTGCTTTGAATCAGACAACAGCTCCCTCCTCACGGCGGGAGCTGTTTTTTTATGACCCGCGCTTGCCCACAGAAAAGCGGCACTGGAAAAATTTGTCCGAAGGGCTTAAGATAATTTTAATTATACCGACAAATACATATGTCCGCCCGCATACGGGCATTTGCATATCCGCCGCAGGCCGCCCTTTGCATGGCCTGCGGCCTCTTGCAGATAAGGCCAGCATCACTACGGAGGACTAAAGCAAGAATAGGCTGAAGGCAGCGCCGACTTTGAAAATGCCAATTTTCAAAGTTAACCTGCTCTTAGGACGGAACGCCTGTCCAGCGTTCCTTGGTTGGTTGCCGCCGGTTGGCATGAACAGATGCGCGATACGGATGCTAGGGAGGAGAACATCCATGAATGTCAGAATGTGGATCATCGTACTGTGCGGCATCTTTCTGCTGAGCATAGGGACATTGTTCACCGCCAATTTTCTAATATCGCAGCGGGTATTCAATGATGTCACCATGCCGCAGATCACCGACGCCCTGCGCCAGAAATATGAATACGGCGTGAAGAGCGCGGTGGAAGTGGAAGCGCAGAATCTGGCCAATCGACTCAAAAACGTCTCGGACAAGAAAGAACAATACGCCATCATCGAACAACTCACCGACTATCAGCGCTTTTTCCCCAATAACGAAGGTTACTACTTCACCTACACCACCGGCGGCATGCGCATCAACGTGCCCATCAACAAGTCGTTGAACGGCAAGGATTGCAGCGGCCTCAAGGACGCCAACGGGTCGCTTTTTGTCCAGGAATTCATTAAAGCGGCCAAGGCCGGCGGCGGCTTTGTGGAATATACCTTTGAAAAACCCGGCGCGGGCATCCAGCCCAAACTGAGCTATGTCTGCCTGATTCCCGGCACCGATGTTCTGATCGGCACCGGCGTGTACATTGACAGCGTGCAGGCCGAGCAGCAGCGTATCGCCGCCCTGGTGACCGAAAGCAATGATCGCTATGCCATGTATCAGGCCTGGATCTGCCTGGGCATCGTAGCCCTGATGCTCCTTGTGGCCTGGTACGTGACTCGGGTGATCTGCTCGCCCCTGCGCCAGCTGACCGGCGCGGCGGATGAAGTGGCCAAAGGGCGGCTTGACACGAAAATCAATCTGGATCCGCGTTGCCCGCGCGAAATCCGCGCTCTGGATGCCTCTCTGGGCCAGATGATCGGCAATCTGCGCGAACGCATTGACGAGGCCGCCCGGAAAAGCGAAGAGGCCACCGTCGCCGTGGAAGAGGCCACTGTCGCCCAGCGCGAGGCGGAGGGAGCCCGGCAGCAGGCCGAAAGCGCCAAAAAAGACGGCATGCTGGCCGCCGCCGGTCAACTTGAAGGCATTGTGGAGATTCTTTCCTCGGCCTCCACGGAGCTTTCGGCCCAGATTGAACAGTCCGACCAGGGCGCGCATGAAGCTGCGGGGCGCGTTTCCGAGGCGGCCACGGCCATGAACGAAATGAACGCCACCGTGCAGGAAGTGGCCCGGAACGCGACCTCCGCTTCGGCCGCTTCCGCCGACACCAAGGAAAAGGCCCAGGCCGGTTCCGCCATTGTGGAAAAGGCCGTGCACGGCATTGAGCAGGTACGCCAGCTCTCTCTTGAGCTCAAGGACGACATGGGGCAGCTCAACGAGCATGCCCAGGCCATCACCCAGATCATGAACGTCATTTCAGATATTGCCGATCAGACCAATCTGCTGGCCCTGAACGCGGCCATTGAAGCGGCCAGAGCCGGGGACGCCGGGCGCGGTTTCGCCGTAGTGGCCGATGAAGTACGCAAGCTGGCTGAAAAAACCATGGCCTCCACGAACGACGTGAGCAACGCCATCCGAGCCATTCAGGAAAGCACATCCAAGAGCATGGCCTCCGTGGACAACGCCGTGCGCCGGATTGAAGAGGCCACGGACTACGCCAACCAGTCCGGTTCGGCCCTGGAGGAAATCGTCGCCACGGTGGAGGTCACAGCCGACCAGGTCAATGCCATTGCCACGGCCAGCGAGGAGCAGTCCGCCGCCAGCGAAGAGATCAACCAGACCATCCTCCGGGTCAACGACATGGGGCGGCAGATCGCCGAAGCCATGGGCGGAGCCTCCAAGGCCGTCACGGATCTGGCCGTCCAGGCCCAGAAGCTCACCGACCTGACCGCGGGCAAGCGTTACGCGATCTACGTGGGCGTGGACAACCGCACCAACTCCCCGGCCAAGATCACCGTGACCAACGGCACCAAGGTCCTCGCCACCAACGAGACCGGCAAGTCGATCGCCAAGAACTACATCAAGGCGTACGGCCACAACACGTACTCGAACACTGAAGGCGGCAGCAGCTACTTCCAGAACATGTACGTGTGGTTCGTGGCTCCGGAAAGCGGCGACGTCAAGGTGACGCTCTCGCACTCCGGCGCATGCGACAACACCGACCATGTGTACTTCGATGACGTGCGCGTGCTTGAGAACGGTTACAAGGGCCTGACGCTCAACGCTGACGGCACCCTGAAGACGCTCACCAACGACTTCGAGGACAATGCCCAGGGCATCTGGCCGTTCGTGGTCTCCGGCTCCGAAGGCGTCGAGGACAACCGTATCCACCTGTCCGAGCTGCATGACCCGTTCACGCAGGCCGGCTGGGATGTCAAGAAGATGGACGACGTGCTCGACGGCAAGTGGTCCGTCAAGGCCAACGGCCTGATCCAGAAGGGCACGCTGATCTACCAGACGATCCCGCAGAACGTCAAGCTGGAACCGGGCGAGACCTACAAGGTGTCGTTCAAGTACCAGTCCGGCTCCGACGACATCTACGCCATCGCCACCGGTGACGGCGAGTACAACGCCAGCACCGTCAAGCTCACCAACCTGAAGAAGGCCCTGGGCGAGGACGGCACGGCCGAGTTCGAGATCACCGGTTCCATCACCGGCGACAGCTGGTTCGGCATCTACTCGACCTCCACCGCTCCCGACCTGCAGAACACGTCCGATTCCGCCGCCAACTTCGGTGGCTACAAGGACTTCGTCCTCGATGACCTGAAGGTCGAGCACGTGGCATCCGCCGAGCACACCAAGGCCGACGCCGAGGCGAAGCTCAAGGAAGTCAAGGACACCTACGACGGCAAGAGCGGCGACTACTCCGCCGAAGTCTGGACCACGTACGTGAACACGGTGGCCGAGATCGAGGCGCTCATCGCCAAGGATAAGCCCGACTACACCACCGCCTACAACAAGGCTGTGGCGCTGGCCGAGTACATGAAGAACGCACCGGGCGACGACTCGAACGATGCGTACGACGTGGCGACCGACGCCTACACCGTCGAGGCGGGCAGCCAGCAGGCACTGTCGGGCGGCAATGAGGGCCCGGCAAGCCTCGCCCAGGACGGCAATGCCGGCACTCACTGGCACACCTCCTGGAGCGCCAACGCAGTGTCCGCCGGTACCGCCTGGTATCAGTTCAACCTGAACGAGCCGACGACCATCGACGGTCTGCGTTACATGGCCCGCAGTGGCGGCGCGAACGCGAACGGCAAGATCAAGAAGTACAAGATTACGCTGACGCTGTCCGACGGCACCACCAAGGACGTCGTCACCAATGGCACGTTCACCACGACCAGCGGTGTCTGGCAGAAGGTCAAGTTCGACGCGGTCAAGAACGTCACCAAGGTGCGCATCACCGCTCTCGAAACCGCGGGACAGTCCGCGGGCGAGGTGAACACGTACGCCTCCGCTGCCGAGCTGCGTGTCACCACGGTTCGCGACGTGCCGAGCACCGAGGTCAAGGTCAACAAGTGCGATCTGCAGAACCTGTACGATGACGCTTCCGCCCTGACCGAGGCCACCTACACCGCCGACACCTGGAAGGTGCTCGTCGCCAAGCGCGACGCCGCCAAGAAGGTGCTGGACGACGAGAACGCCACCGCGCACGACGTGGCTCTCGCCTACCAGAACCTGAAGGATGCCATCGCCGCCCTGGAAGAGCGCGTGGACACCTCCAAGCTCGCCGGCCTGGTCGCCGATGCCGAGAAGCTCAAGGAATCCGCGTACACCAAGGATTCGTGGGCCGCGTTCAAGAAGGCTCTGGATGCCGCCAAGGCCGTCCTGAACGATGCGAACGCCACCAAGGCTGACGTCGATGCCGCGTACAACGCGCTGAACGCCGCGATGAAGGCCCTGAAGCCCGCCTCCTCCAAGCCGACTCCGAACCCGGAGACGACCGACAAGAGCAAGTTGCAGGCCACCATCGATCAGGCCAAGGCCCTGGATCTGAGCGGTTACACGAAGAAGTCCGCCCAGGCCGTGCGTGACGCCCTCGCCAAGGCCCAGAGCGTCCTCGCCGATGACAACGCCACCCAGGCTGACATCGACGCCGCGCAGAAGGCCCTCGCCGACGCGATCGCCGCACTGGAGAAGGCCGATGCCAACGGCAACGCCATCTCCAAGACGGGTGCGAACGTCGCCGTCATCGGCATGGCCGGCATGATGCTGGTCGCCGCCGCTGGCGCGGTGTTCATCGCCCGCAAGCGCGCCGAGTGATATAAGTAAATAGAAATAGGGAGGTCGCCCTGTGGCGGCCTCCCTATTTTGTGTTCAATCCGTTATGGATGGCCAGGACCGCGTCATTTTGCCCCCGCCAGCGGGGGCAGATATGTAGCCCTTTGTTTTATATTTCAGGCGTAGATGTTTCTCGGGCGCATGTCCTCCGGCAGGCCCTCCAGCAGTGTCGCCACGGAGCCTTCCTCGAAGACGGAGCGGATGCCGGCGGCCAGCAGCGGCGCCACCGACAGCACGGTCATGTTATCCAGGCGCTTCTCCTGCGGCACTGGCACAGTGTCCATCAGGATGATTTCGCGGGCGCCGCAATCGCGCAGGCGCTCCACGGCCGGGCCAGACAGCAGACCATGCGTGGCGACCAGAGTCACCGAGGCGGCGCCGGAGTTGCGCAGTGTGCGCACGGCCTCGCAGATTGTGCCGGCGGTGTCGATCATGTCGTCCACCACCACGCAGTCGCGCCCCTGCACGTCGCCGATGATGCCATGCGCTTCGGCATGGTTCGGGCGCGTGATGTCGCGAGTCTTGTGGATGAACGCGAGCGGGAGCCCGCCCAGCTTGGCGGCCCACTGCTCGGAAACTTTGATGCGGCCGGCGTCGGGGGAGACGATCGTCGCCTTGTCCATAGGCACGTGGCTGCGCACGTAGTCGATCAGCACGGGCATGGCGGTCAAATGGTCGACCGGGCCGTCGAAGAAGCCCTGCTCCTGCGCGGCATGCAGGTCGACGGTGACCAGACGATTCGCTCCCGCGGTGCGGAACAGGTCGAACATCAGGCGGGCGGTGATCGGCTCGCGGCCCTGATGTTTCTTGTCCTGACGGGAGTAGCCGAGGAACGGTGCCACGACGGTGATGGACTTGGCGGAGGCGCGCTTGAGGGCGTCGATCATCAGCAGTTGCTCCATCACCCACTTGTTGATCGGGTTGGTGTGGCACTGCAGCACGAACACGTCGGCGCCTCGAACCGGCTCCGCGAACCGCACATACATCTCACCGTTGGCGAAGTCGTATGCGGTGGTGGGCAGCACGTTGATGCCGAGATATTGAGCCACTTCATTGGCAAGCTCAGGATATGCGCGGCCCGTCACCAAGGCCAGTCGCTTATCGGGTGTGCCCTCAAGGATCGCCGACATGTTTTTCCGCTCTTTCCGTCGATAGTTTCGTTACCGTTCACCGTGGTGATACGTTGCCGTACACAAACCTTATCCAATATACAAGAACCCGCCGTCCCAAGAGGAACGGCGGGTTGCGATGCTCACGGATTCTTCCACTTACGGCACGGTGCGCGCAGCAGGTGCCCCGTGCCGGGCGAAATCATTCCGATCAGTCCTCGTCCAGCGTGATGTCCAGCTTGTCGCCGTCCAGCGTGAACTGTCCGCTGATGCTGAAGCTGGTGGAACTGTCCGTCGGCTCCCAGGAGTCGTCATAGTTCTTGTACTCGTACGCCACCTTGGCTTCGCCGCCGTACACGTAGAAGCTGCCCGAGTCGATGCTGAGGTCATCAGTGGTGACGGTCGGGTATTCGGTGATGTTCCATGCGATGTTGCGGTAGTCGTCATCGGAACCGTACATGCTGAACGGGCAGCCTTCAGGCTGTGCATCCGTGGACTTGGCGCAGGTATCCAGCTTGTCCTTGATCTTCGCGTTGATCTCGTCTGCCAGAGTGTCGGTCGGCTCGGCAGAGATCGAGGCGGAGGATTCGGAGGAGGTGGTCAGCGTCGTCGAATCCGCGGTCAGATACTTCGACGTGACCGGTTTCACCGTGTACGAGCCCGGATACACATTGAAGGTGTAGGTGCCGGAATCGGATGCTGTGGCGTTCTTCGCGCCGACCTTGACACCGTTGACGGTGAAGTTGGTGATGGCCGGTGACGCGTAGACGGAGATCTCCTTGACCAGCGGCGTCGTGATGTTCCAGTTCTTGAAGATCAGGAACTTGGATCCGTTCGGCGCGACCGTCAGAGTGTCGGTCATGGACTTGCCGCCCAGCGTGTACGAGATCCGCATCGTGCGGGAGCCGTCCGCGTTGTCGGTGGCGGAGATGATGCGCTGGTTGCTGATCGTGGTCTTGTCGCCCTTGGAAGCCGCATTGGTGAGCAGCGTGCGCTTGCCGTTGGCGACCTGCGGGTCGGAGATGCCGTTGGCCTTGTCATAGTCGCCGGACGCGATGGCCGACAGGTAGCTCTTCACGGTGTTATCGGCGCTGAACACGGTGGAGTTGACCACTGCGTAAGCGATACCGAGCAGGGCAAGCACGCCGACGATGGCGCTGATGATGATGGCCAGCTTCTTCTGCTGCGGGGTCATGGCCTTGGCTGCAGCCGGGGCGGCGGGAGCAGCCACCGGAGCGGGGGCGACAGGTGCAGCTGCAGGAGCGGCAGGAGCGGCAGGAGCGCCGGCGGGAACTTGGACAGTCGGGGCACCACCTTGGGCCTGAAAGGCCGCGGCGTCGGTGCCGGCAGCGGGAACCCCCTGAACCGGAGCACCGGGAATCGGGGCGCCCTGAACGGGAACGCCCTGAACGGGAACGCCCTGAACCGGGATGCCAGCTGCGGGCGCGGTCGGCGCTCCGGTGCCGGCGCCAGGCTGTCCGCCGAAGGACGGCTGCGGGCCGGTGTAGCCGGCGGCCGCGGCGACCTGTGACGGGAAGCGACCGAAGTACGCTCCGCATGCCGCCGCATACGCGGTGACCTCGGCGGGCGTCGGGCGGACCGTGCCGCCGACGAACAGCTTCCATGCGCCGCCCATCGACAGCACCATGGCCGGGCCGAATGTCAGCGCCACCACCTCGATCAGGAACGACCATACAGCCGCGACGAGGAAGTACCATGCCGCGATGTTCAGCGACGCGTCAGAGGTATCGGACTGCATGGTGTAACCCAGCGTCGCGGACGTGAACAGGAACGTGACGATCAGCCAGATCACCAGCGTGGCGACCGGAGACTTCCACGAGTGCTGCCATCCCGCATATGCCGGATCATAGATGTTGCGTGCCGCGGCGCGCAACGCAATGTAGAACGTGGTGATAAGGAACGCCACGAATACCAGCCACAGCTGCCACGGTGCGCTGATGGAGCCGACGTACTGGTTCGAGATGCCGAACAGCGACAGGTTAGCGATATTACCGCTGGCCGTGATGCCGACCGCGCCGAACGAGCCGAGTGCGAACGTCAGGAACGAAAGGTACGGCAGCAGAATCGGGAACAGCATGAACATCTGGCCGTTGTGCAGGCTGCTGGACAGCATGATCAGGCAAATGAAGCCGATCACCGTGAACACGACCGCGTAGATGAACGCCGCGTCAAGCAGCGTGCGCACGAAGCCGCGCGTGCGGTGAGCCCACTTCCAGGCCGCGGTGAACACGTTGTTGGAATCCGAGGCGTACTGGGCGAGCAGATAGCCGAAGAACGCGCCGATCGCGGCGAGCAGCAGCGTCATGAAATACGTACGGGCGGAGACGCCGGTCAGGATGGCCTTGGCCTGAATGCCGCCCATGCCGCCCATGCTGCCGGCTCCCAGCGTCAGCGGGAAGATCGCGGCGAGAATCAGATAGACGAATCCCATCACGACGCCGACGATGACGCTGCTGACGATGCCGGTCCACTTGAACCGGATGGCGAACTTACGCGCGAACCAGTATGCGCCGAACGCGGTGCCGAGAACCAGCGCCACGCCGGAAAGACCGACAGGCATCCATAGATGGCCGGACACGCCGAAGGACGACATGGAGAGGTTGCCTCCGGTGATGTTGGGCGACAGTTGACCGGATACGCCCAGAACCATCACCAGAATCAGGAACTGGAAGAAGTTCGGCGTCACCGTGCCGGAACCGCTGGCGTCACTCATCATGTGGGACAGGCCGGGGACCATGCTCAGCTTGGACGCCCATGATGAGCCGGCCGACAAGAAGAAGATGGAGCCGATCAGGGCCAGCGCCATCGCGCCGATCAAGCCGAAGGCAAGGCTGATTGCGGCGGTCTGCAGCGAACGCGCGGAGAACAGCTCCTTGAACATCGGGTTGGGGACGAACTGCTGCGGAGCGCCGGGCTGAACCGGGGCACCGGGTGCGCCGGGGGTAACGGGGGCAGGTGCGCCGGGGACGGGAGCACCAGGCGCGGGCGCAGCAAAAGTGCCGGGAGCCGGTGCTGCAGCCGCAACATGTGCGGCGGCGGGAACTTCTCCGGCCGGAGCGGCGACTGGCACTTCTGCCGCCGGGACGGGAGCTGCAGGAGCTTCTTGTGCGGGGACTGGTTCGGGAACCGCCGGGAAGGCCGGCTCGGGCTGCGGTGCCGCGGCCTGCGGGGCCGGTACGGGTTCGGGGAATGCGGCGACGGGAGCGGGTGCTTCCGGCTGAGGCGCGGCTGCGGTGCCGTGTGGAGCGGAGCTGAGCACGGTCGAATCTTCGACGTTGTCGTTGCTGTTTGCTGCGGCGACCGCGAGCGTCTGCCCGCATTGCGTGCAGAATCGTGCGGCGCTGGACAGCGTGGCGCCGCAGTGAGGACATATCATAACAAGCCCCTTTCTTGGTTTGCTCTTCCCTCCTTATTGTACAGTCGCCACGTCATCTTCAGCAGCTTATTCGCGGTATTTGGGCGGGGCATATAAGGTATGTTTTCGCCCCCATCGGGCAGGTAATCCGATATCCGATAGGGGCGAAAACATGCCAATGCATTCTCTGTGCCTGTGGCGTCATCTGTCCATGAATACGTTGCCGTTGGCGGCGAGGCATGCCAGCACTTCCGGTTTCTTCATGTCATACGTCGTGTTGACGGTCTCTCCGGGAGCGGCATGACCCATTGCGTTCGCCTCCTTCTCGTATTGTTCGACGGTGTAGGATTTCGGCACCAGCCCGGCGCGCTTAAGGCAATCGACTGCCCCCTCCTCATGAGACGCATACAGATTGGGATTGCCGACTTGTGCCATATACAACGCGTCCACCGAATCCACGGTGGCGATTCCACACGCGTTCAAGTCCTTGGCCTTTTTTTGGATGTAGTCAGGGTCATCTGCTTTATCTGAAGGAAGTACGTCTCCCTGCGGCTGCTGGATGCCGTTGGAGTAAGTTTTCAGTGTCGGCCTCGGATAGCCCTTGTCTTGGACGCACGTGATGTATCGGCTCCATGCGGCCTTGTAATCGGACAGACTTATTTTGCCGCTTGTCGCGGCCTTGCGCAGTGTCGCTTTCTGCGCGGGGCCCATTCCGGAGTCCTGGCCGAGCAGCTGCGTCGCATAAGCCTGCAAAGATGAGGCGAGACGGTTCCCGCCCGAGCCGGAATCCGTTGCTTGGTTCGTGTTCCGTGCCGTGCCGCATCCGCACAGCATCGCAATGGAAAGCGTAATGACGGCGATGACGGCGATGGCCATCGTCACCGTACGACGGGATGCCGGAATATGCCCCATTCTTACTCCGATCTGCATGATAATCTCCTCTTCGAAATTTCATCGATCTTTAATTTTAATATCTGAAAGACATCTCGATCAAATGGTTGCGGACGTCATTTGGGGTCCGTATCGCAGTATATTTGCAGGGGAATGCTGTCATGCAGTGTAACGTTGAGCGCAGGATAGTCATGAGGAGAGATTATGCGGTGTTCCCGTTGTGGTGCGAATGTCGTTGAGGGCGATAGATTCTGCGAAAACTGCGGGGCGCCCGTAGCCGTGCAGGCGGGTCCCGTGTGCCCGGTGTGCGGTCAGCAGCCGGAACCCGGCATGCGGTTCTGCCAGCAGTGCGGTGCCGAGCTGTCCTCCGGCCCGCAGCCCGCACAGCCGGTGCCGACCGCCCAGCCGGTGCCTGCTGCACAGCCTTATCAGGCTGTCCAGCAGTACGCGGGACAATATGGTGCCGCCCAGCCCGGTGCCGTCTTCCCGCCGCAGGCCGTGCAGCCGCCAGCCCAACCGTCACGGCCTGGAGAGTCCGCCGGCAAGGGCAAGAAGAAGACCGCGCTGATCGTCGGCATCATCATCGCCGTACTCGTCGTGGCGCTTGCCGCCGGATTCGGCGTCTGGTGGTTCATGCTGCGTGATTCCGGCACCCAATCGGCTCAGACGCAGTCGACATCCCAGCAGAGTGGCAAGACCAAGTCCGGCGACAGCAAGGCCGCGAAAGACGACAAGCCCTGCACCGCTGCGCCCGATGCCGAGCTGAGTTCCGTCGACCACAGCGACACCAATCTCGTCGCGCAGCTGCAGCTCACCTCCAACTGCGCGTCGACGAAGGACGGCGACACGGCGGAGTTCAAGGAATCCGACGTCAAGGTCAGCATCAAGGACGATGATGGCAATGTCATCGCCTCGGCCGTCTTCGACTTCTCCAATCAGCCGGTCAAGTTCAATGGCGAGACGGCCAACGTCGCGCTCGAATTCACCACGAGGCAGTACTGGCGCCCGTACGACCAGATCGAGACCGGCAGCGCCGAGGTCATCCTGCAGACCGGTCAGAGCGGCACCGGCGAGGCGGGCAGTGCGGACGGCGACGCGTTGGCGGGCTCCGACATCGACAGCGAGGATGCCGAGCGGTACGCGCAGCTTGCGTTGAGCTGGCAGCTCAAGCATGACGAATCCGCCGCATCCCGCTTCTACACCACCTACACCACGCAGCTGTCCAGCAAGAAAAACGACATGAAGGCCGACGGCAAGACCTGGCATTACGTGGACATCTACGAGCAGTTCCTGCAGCAGCGCATCAAGCACAAGAACGCGATCCTGATCTGGTCCGGCGATTACCCGACGTACACGAAGGCCGACGCTTCGACCGCGTATTACGTGATCCTGTCGGGTGATACGGTCGACTCGGTGAAGGCCGGCGACGCGTGGTGCAAGTCGAACGGTTATGGTGCCGCGGATTGCGCGGTCGTGGATTTGCAGTAGGACGGATTACCCCCAGTCGCTTCGCGACAGCCACCGCAAGCTGTCGCGGGCATGGCGTAGCTTAGAGAAGTTGCTGTTTTCAGCAGCGCGTATACACACTCCTGCCATGGATAGTCCATGGCCGACTAGTCCGAAGGAGGTGGGTGATGTCTGCGCACAAGTACGAACTGATGTTCATCGCCGATCCTGAGCTGGATGAGCGCGGTCTGAAGAAGTTGACCGAGCAGTATCTGGAGCTCGTCACCAAGGAAGGTGGTTCCGTCGAGAACACCGATATTTGGGGACGTCGCAAGCTCGCTTACGAGATTGACGGCAAGACCGAAGGCAACTACGTGGTGGTCAACTACACGACCACTCCCGAGGTCAGCGCCGAGCTCGATCGTGTGCTCAACCTGAACGAATCCGTCGTCCGCACGAAGATTCTTCGTAAAGACGCCAAGTAAGCCGTATGAGTTTCTGATTGTTCGCGACTCGCTGAACCAAAGGTAAGAAGGTAAGTCATGGCAGGCGAAACCATCATCACCGTGGTGGGCAACCTCACGGCAGATCCCGAATTGAGGACCACGGGAAACGGCGCTTCCGTCGCCAGTTTCACCATCGCCTCTACCGCGCGTACCTACAATCGCAACACCGGGCAGTTCGAGGACGGCAATGCGCTGTTCATGCGCTGCTCCGCCTGGCGCGATCTCGCCGAGCATTGCGCCAGCACGCTGTCCAAAGGCATGCGTGTCATCGCGCAGGGGCGTCTCCAGCAGCGCTCGTATCAGGCGCAGGACGGCTCGAACCGCACCGTCATCGAGATGACGATTGATGAGATCGGCCCGTCGCTACGTTACGCGACCGCGCAGGTCACGCGCACGTCCAGCGGCAACGGCCAAGGCGGATTCGCCGGCCGTGGCAATGGCGGCAATGGCGGATTCAACGCCAGTCAGGGCAATGGCGGCGGTTTCGGCGGCAACGCCGGCGGCTACCAGGGTGGCCGTGGCAATGGCGGCTTCAGCGGTGGCTATCAGGGTGGCGGCAATGGCGGCTACCAGGGTGGCGCGTCCGCTGCGGGCAACGCCGGCCAGAGCGCCGCGCCCGCGACCGATCCGTGGGGCACGTCCGGCGATGCCGGCTCGTCCTTCGGTTCGTTCGGTGGCTCGTCCGATTTCGGTGGCGATTCGCAGGAACCCGAGTTCTGATGCCCGTCCGCGGCCATATGAAGCCGCGCGACGCATGTAACAATCCAGAAGCAAGCATTCAATCGTAATTTTCAAGGAGAACATCATGTCACGTAAGAGGCCG
>ERZ857951.3110-NODE-3110-length-13076-cov-11.583365_pt1 | contig 13076 bp, 9 predicted proteins | sample MGYA00519759_ERZ857951 | MGnify/ENA primary metagenome ERZ857951 (study PRJEB31778, sample SAMEA3449377) | human gut metagenome | biome: human gut; feature: human-associated habitat; material: faeces | place: United Kingdom | collected 2010/2012 ...
GAGAGCATCTGCCTTACAAGCAGAGGGTCATAGGTTCGAGCCCTATAGGCCCCATTTTTGAACAATTTAATTGAATATGCGGGTATGGTGGAATAGGCAGACACAAGAGACTTAAAATCTCTCGGGGGCAACTCCGTGCCGGTTCAAGTCCGGCTACCCGCAGTATCAGTAAGATTCCTATTTTCGGGAATCTTTTTTTGTGCCATAAGATTTATTGACAGAAATGGGAAAATATTCCTAGTGTGTTGGTAGGGATATTGACAAGGTTATTTTCCCATGATAGAATCCTGACAGTTATAAAACGAATTATTTTGTCCGATTAACTGAATCAAGTAAGTCCCCTGCTTCTATTGTGGAAAGCAATAAGCTGTGGAGGGGGACTTTGTTGTCGGTACAATATACATGGAAAGAATATAAGGAGAAATCAGAAAATGCTGAATCAGTTTTCAAGAACAGAATTATTAATTGGAAAAGAAGGAATGGAAAAGCTGAAAAATTCCAGAGTTGCAGTATTTGGAATTGGCGGTGTAGGCGGATATACGGTAGAAGCCCTGGTAAGAAGCGGTGTTGGAACACTGGATCTGATCGATGATGACAAAGTATGCCTTACCAATATCAATCGCCAGATTTATGCGACAAGAAAGACTGTAGGAAAATATAAAGTTGATGTGGCCAGAGACCGTATCCTTGAAATCAATCCGGATGCAGTTGTAAATATCCACAAGACGTTCTATGTGCCGGAGACAGCAGATTCCTTTGATTTTTCCCAGTATGATTATGTGGTCGATGCGATTGATACTGTAACTGGAAAACTGATGCTTGTAGAGCAGGCAAAGGCTTCAGGAACACCGATCATCAGCTCTATGGGCGCCGGAAATAAGATGGATCCTACCGGTTTTATGGTGACAGATATTTATAAGACATCTGTCTGCCCGCTGGCAAAGGTTATGCGTCGCGAATTGAAAAAACGTGGAATTAAAAAGCTGAAAGTTGTTTATTCACAGGAAAAACCAATGACTCCTATTGATGACATGGCGATCAGTTGTAAATCTCACTGCATCTGTCCTCCTGGAACGAAAAGAAAATGTACCCAGCGTCGTCAGGTACCGGGAAGCAACGCTTTCGTGCCATCCGTAGTAGGACTGATCATTGCCGGTGAGGTTGTAAAAGATCTGATCAAATAAAATCCGAATATCCCGTAAAAACAGATATTGCAAGTATACCCGTACTGTGCAGTATCTGTTTTTTTATTCCTGACACTTTGATTGTTTTTGCAAAAGCTGTTCTTTTTATAGAATGTTCAGATTTTTTATGATAAAATATTTTCTATAGATAATTCTGTAAATAAAAGAGAAGGGCAGATAAAGTATGGGGATCGTTGAAAAATTTATAAAAGAGGGACAGCTGACAAGGGAAGAATATCCGGAACTTCTGCACTTATATCAGGATCCGGATTCGGTTCGTCTGCTTCGGGAAGAAGCTGTCCGTATCCAGAAGAAATATTTTGGAAATAAAATATATACACGAGGTCTGATCGAATTTACCAATTACTGCAGGAATGACTGCTATTACTGCGGAATCCGCCGTTCAAACAAGAATGTCAGCCGTTACCGCCTTACAAAAGAAGAAATCCTTATGTGCTGTGAAAACGGGCATGAGCTGGGCTTTCGGACATTTGTGCTGCAGGGAGGAGAAGATCCATGGTTTAATGATGATCGAGTGGTGGACATCATCCAGTCCATCAGACAGGGATATCCGGACTGTGCCATTACACTGTCTATTGGGGAGAAATCAAAAGAAAGTTATCAGAAGTTTAAAGAAGCCGGGGCAGACCGTTATTTACTCCGTCATGAGACAGCCAATGAAGAACATTACCGTTACCTCCATCCGGAAAATTTAAGTTCTGCAAACCGGAAACAATGTCTTTATGATCTGAAGGAGCTTGGATATCAGATCGGAGCAGGTTTTATGGTAGGGGCTCCGGGGCAGACGATGGAATATCTGGCGGATGATCTTGTTTTTCTGAAAGAGCTGAACCCTCATATGGTGGGAATCGGACCGTTTATTCCCCACCATGATACGAAATTTGCAGAGGAACCTGCGGGAAGTGTGGATCTGACACTGTTTCTTTTGTCTGTCATCCGGATCATGCTGCCACAGGTACTTCTTCCGGCAACCACAGCTCTGGGAACTCTGGACCCGAGAGGCAGGGAAAAAGGTTTTCAGGCAGGTGCCAATGTAGTAATGCCAAATCTTTCCCCGGTGAAGAACCGTAAACAGTATGAACTTTACGATAACAAGATCTGCACAGGAGAGGAAGCTGCGGAATGCAGGGGATGCCTTTCCAGACGTGTGGAGTCGGTTGGTTATGAGATCGTCACAGATCGTGGGGATTCTCCGATGATGCTTCACTGATTTGGGTCAAATATTTTATGTATCAGTACTTTCTTTTTTGAGTAATTTACGGTAAAATACCAGTGAGATCAGATTGCTAAAAAATTAACAGCTGGTCAGAAACAAGCGGAGTTTTCCTGTATGCGGATAAAACAGGAAAAATTATGGAGTGCGTACAATATGGAAAAAACAGAAAATGCTGTGCGGAGCAGACTTCTGGAAGCGGGAAAGGAAGAATTCAGAGACAGGGGATTTCTGAAGGCTTCTCTTCGTGCGATCTGCAAAAAGGCAGATGTGACTACGGGAGCACTATATTTCTTTTTTGAAAGCAAAGCAGCTCTTTTTGAGGAGATTGTGAAAGAAACGGTGGAAAAGCTCAAAGAGCTTACCGGAGATTTTTCCAATCGGGAAAAACAGCTGCAGCCAGAAGAATATGACAGAATTCTTATGGAATTTATCTGGGAAAACCGGGATATCGCAAGAATCCTTATGGATGGAGCGGAAGGAACTCGATATGACAATTTCCGGGAAGATATCTGTATAAGAATGAAACAGTTCCTCCGGGAAAATCTTCAGAAAAAATGTGGAAAAGAAGTGGATAGTGATCTGGTACATATTCTGGCAGAGACGAAATTACAGGGATACAGTGAACTGCTCAGAGGAGATTATTCAAAAGAAAAGTTTATGGAAATTTTCAGGATGCTGAAGATCTGTTCCTGTCAGAGTTTCCTGGCAGTTGCAGAAGAAATAAGCAGAAAGCAGTAAAGACCTGGCAGCTTTGAGCTGTCAGGCTTTTTTTCTGTGAAAACCATTGCTCATTTGCTCAAAGTATGCTATGATTAACTTGGTTAGTTTTAACAAACCGAGGGAGGTGTAAACAGAATGAGATCAAATGAATCATCGGAAGATTATCTGGAGACGATCCTGATTCTTGGAAATAGGAGTTCGCTTGTAAGAGCCGTGGATATTGCGGCAGAAATGGGCTTTAAGAAACCAAGTGTCAGCGTTGCCATGAAGAATCTCCGCCAGAAAAATCTCATCACAGTAGCAGATAACGGAGATATCCGCCTGACAGAAGAAGGACATAAGATCGCAGACAAAGTATACGAACGCCACCAGCTGATTTCATCCTGGCTGATGATGCTGGGAGTGCACGAAAAAACAGCACTTCATGATGCCTGCAGGATTGAGCATATTATCAGTGAAGAGAGCTTTCAGGCACTGAAGAGAGCAGTTCATGAGCTGAGAGAACAGCAGGAATCTGTAAAAGAAAATGCTGCAGATCAGGCTTAAAAAGATCTGCCACAGAGGACATCAGGAATTGACAACTGAAAAAATAAGAATATAATGGAAATCCAGGTTATAAAATGGAGGATATCAGAAAGATGAAATTACTTTTTATACGACATGGCGACCCGGATTACACAATAGATTCCCTGACCGAAAAGGGCTGGAAAGAGGCGGAATTCCTTTCCGAGAAGATCGCTGCTCTTGATGTCAGGGATTTTTATGTCTCGCCACTTGGAAGAGCAAAGGATACCGCATCCTGCACACTTAAGAAAAACGGAAGAACAGCCATAGAATGCAAGTGGCTCAGAGAATTTGATGTGAAGATCAGAAGACCGGATGTGCACGGAGAAAAGATCATTCCCTGGGACTGGCTTCCTGAGGACTGGACAAAGATCGAGAATTTCTACAGCTTTGACCGCTGGTGGGATAATGATATCCTGCGAGAAGGAAAAATGAAAGAAGAGTATGACTGGGTCACACAGAATTTTGATAAAGTTCTGGCAGAACATGGTTATGTGCGTGAGGGCCATTACTACAGAGCGGAAAAAGCCAACGAGGATACCCTTGTATTTTTCTGTCATTTCGGAGTAAGCTGTGTGCTGATCAGTTATCTTCTCAGCATTTCTCCACTGGTAATGCTGCAGAATTTCTGTGCGGCGCCATCATCGGTGAGCACTATTGTGACGGAAGAGCGAAGAAAAGGAATCGCATCCTTCCGTATGAGTTCTTTTGGTGATATTTCACATCTGTATGCTCATCAGGAGCCGCCGTCTTTTGCTGCCAGATTCTGTGAGACCTATGATAACAAAGAGCAGAGACATGATTAAGGATGAAAAAAGACGGCTGTAATATTTCGGGAATTTTCCGGAATACGACAGAAAATAATGGCCGACAGGATTATTTTGGGAAATGATTAGACTTCGTTAATAAAATTTATAAATTTATTAGAAATTGTACAAATTTCTCTCACATTTATCCTGTATGATATAAACATCTTAAGAGAACAGAAGCTCTTAAGAAAAACTCTTTCCTTTCCCTAAAATATGTATGAAGATAAACCACCGTTCCGTTGGCAAGACAGAGCCGACAGGACGGTGGTTTTGATTTACAGAAAAATGTTGCCGGATGACAGAGGAGATAAAAGTTTCCAATGTTAACCGGCAACGTTTTTTTGTTTTGTTAAGATTACTGGTCGTGTGGATGCAGAGGGCAGTTACGGTCTTCTGTAACGGTTGAAACAGGAATAGATCTCCTGGATCCGGGGCATGGCATAACCACATGAAATATAACTTCCTTCCGAGAAGAATGATAATCCCTGTTTTTTCAGCTGGGAATCCAGATAAGTGACGATCTCCGGCAGAGTACGTTTTCCGTCGATGAGATGTTCACAGGCATACTTCAGAAGCAATGCCAGAGATGCTGTCTGCTCGGAGTCTATCAGCTGCTCCACATAGCGGAGGTCTACTTCGGTTTTTCCAAGAGAGAAGCCGTCTTTGCCATGAACTTTGGTTTTCAGTCTTTCCGGCTGTCCGGGACGGCTGTGGCGGGATGGAGCCGCTTTGGACCTGGTCATGATGCGATGGCTTTCCGGCAGACGGAACGCAGGTGTTTCAACGTCTGAGAGAGGATATTCCTGACAGAGCTTTCCGGTAATTTCTGTGATATCCACGGGATGATAATTATCCATCTGGATCACAGTATCCGCAATGTGGAAAAATGCTCCGGAACTTCCTGCAACCAGAATGGTGGAGATCCCTGCCTTTTCATAGAGATCCCGTGCACGTTCCAGAAATGGAGTGATGGGCTCTTTTTCCCTGCAGATCACACGCTGCATGAAGGAATCCCGTACCATAAAGTTGGTGGCAGAAGTGTCCTCGTCAAGAAGAAACACTTTACTTCCGGCTTCCATACTTTCCACGATCCCGGCAGCCTGGGAAGTGCTGCCGCTGGCATCCTCTGTAGAAAAGCAGAGGGTGTCTTTTTTGTTTGGAAGATCGTTGATAAAAAGAGAAATATCTACGTCTTTGATAAAACGGCCATCCTCAGAGCGGAGCTTCTGGGCAGAGGAATCGGTAATGACGTATTCACGGCCATCACCGGAAATATGGTTGTAAATACCCAGTTCCAGTGCGTTAAGCAAGGTAGATTTGCCATGGTAGCCGCCGCCTACGATCAATGTGATGCCGCAGGGAATGCCCATGCCTGTGATGGTTCCTCTGTGGGGCAGATCCATGGAAATCCGCAGGTTTTCCGGAGAAACAAAGGGAACGGAATTTTTCATCGGGCGGGAAGAGATGCCGCTTTCCCTGGGAAGGATGGCCCCATCGTTTACAAAGGCAGCCAGGGAACGCTTCGCAAGTTCCCGGCGGATATATTCCTGGTCTTCGGCAAGCTCGATCGCTTCTTTCAGACGGTCGGCATCAAGGTTCCGGTAAAAGAACGCTTTATGCACGCAGACCGGGAGAAAATCGAAGAGGATTTTTTCCAGTTCGGGGGAGTTGATGGTTCTGCCATTGGCCGGGAAACCAATGAAAAAACGGGCAGTGATGCCTTTTTCCGTAATCTCGCAGGCGGTACGTGCAAGAACCTCCTGACCACAGTGACTGACTGAGATCAGGCCGCTTTTTCCGGATCCTTTTGCACGGAAGGTATAATGATTTACCTGCTGTTCAAACTGGCGGTTCAGAAAATCCCCCAGCGTGATGCGGGTCAGGGAATCCTTATAATATTCTTCCGGAAATTTGGTGTCCCGGTGGGAAAGTTTCACGCTGATATGAGACGGAGAGGCAAAAGGATCTCCCTGTACGTGGTCAATGGATAAAATATAACGGTCAAACTGGTATGCACCCCGCAGGGACTTGTATGCGGGATAGCTTTTGCGGTTGATGCTGTGAAGAAGCTCTTTTAACTGAGCAGATGATTGCATGTTGATTCCTCCTTTGCCCTGGCCAGGTCAGACAGGGCCAATTCTTAAGAACTACTATAACGAATCATAAAGATTTTGTAAAGAATATCAATTGCGGTGGAAATTCATAAGTGTTTGACCTATAATAGTAGACAGATTGCAGATAATATGATGAGAAACGGTATCTGTCAGAAATTATAAAGAAAGGTGGAACATGAAGATGGAAAGAAGAAATGCGTGGCTCTCCTATAAGGAAGCAGAAGAGGCAGAAATGGAGAAGCTTGCGAAAGCCTACAGAGAATTTCTGGATAAAGGAAAAACAGAGCGTGAATGTGTCACAGAGATCGTGAAGGAAGCAGAAGCTGCCGGATACGAATCCCTTGAGTCCAAGATCAAAAAAGGCGAGAAGATCAAAGCCGGTGATAAGGTTTATGCGGTAGGAATGAAGAAGATTATTGCTCTGTTTCATGTAGGATATGAAGAACTTTCCGGAGGCATGAGCATTCTCTGTGCACATATTGACTCACCGAGGCTGGATGTGAAGCAGAATCCGCTGTATGAGGATACAGACCTTGCTTATCTGGATACTCATTATTATGGCGGTGTGAAGAAATATCAGTGGGTGACACTTCCACTTGCCATGCATGGTGTTGTTGCAAAGAAGGACGGCAGTGTTGTGGCGGTCAGCATTGGTGAGGATGAGGAAGATCCGGTACTTTACATTACAGATCTTCTGATCCACCTTTCCGGAAAACAGCTCCAGAAGAAGGCGGCTGAGGTTATTGAGGGCGAGAAACTGGATATCCTGATCGGCAGCAGACCTCTTGCGGATCTTCCGGATGATAACAAAAAAGATGCTGTGAAACAGAATGTTCTGAATATCCTGAATGAGAAATATGGTATTGAAGAGGAAGATTTTCTTTCCGCAGAGCTGGAGATCGTTCCGGCAGGAAAAGCCAGAGACTGTGGACTTGACCGCAGTATGATCGCGGCATACGGACAGGATGACCGCGTATGCGCCTATACTTCCCTTGCGGCAATGCTGGAGATGAAAGAGACACCGAAGCGTACCGGATGCTGTCTCCTTGTAGATAAGGAAGAGATCGGAAGCGTTGGTGCCACCGGTATGCAGTCCAGATTTTTTGAGAACAGTGTGGCAGAGCTTCTGGATGGAATGGGATGCTATTCCGAGCTTGCCCTGAGACGCGCACTTCGTAATTCCAGCATGCTTTCTTCTGACGTGAGCGCAGGTTATGATCCGGCCTATGCAGAGGCTTTTGAGAAAAAGAACGCAGCATATCTGGGACGCGGTATTGTTCTCAACAAGTTCACCGGAGCAAGAGGAAAATCCGGTTCCAACGATGCCAATGCAGAGTATGTGGCGAGAGTACGCAGGATCTTTGATGATCATGATGTCGCTTTTCAGACAGCAGAGCTTGGAAAAGTCGATTTTGGCGGCGGCGGAACCATCGCTTATATTGCGGCGCTTTACGGAATGGAAGTCATTGACAGTGGCGTGGCTGTGCTGAGTATGCATGCTCCGTGGGAAGTTACCAGCAAGGCGGACGTGTATGAGGCATATAAAGCGTATAAGGCATTTTTACTTGATGCATAAAAATGCGTCAGTTCTGAAGACATTCCGGTGATCTTTTCGTTACAGATCAATGAGCGGGGTTTTCCCGGAAAGGACAGAGCAGTCTGCCTGCTGCTGTTTGGGTGCGGATCATTCCGCCGATAAACAGCAGTATCCCCTGCAGACTTCGCTCTGTATTTTTTAACCAAATCAAGTAAGTCCCCTGCGGGGTTGCGAAAAGCAATAAGCAGTGGATAGAGCTTGCCTGAGACTGGTTTACTTTAGAAGGAGTAGTTTAATTATGGAAGAAGCATTGGTACGGGTAGTGGATCTGTGCAAAGTTTACAATCCCGGAGAAAATGAAGTGCGGGCGCTGGATCATGTGAATCTGGAAATACATAAAGGTGAATTTGTGGCAATTATCGGACAGTCCGGTTCCGGAAAATCTACATTTATGAACATGCTGGGCTGTCTGGATGTTCCCACCTCCGGGAAATATTATCTGAATGGAACAGACGTATCCACAATGAAAGATAATGATCTCTCGGTGGTTCGAAATAAAGAGATCGGATTTATCTTTCAGGGTTTTAACCTGATCGCGAATCTTACCGCAATAGAAAATGTGGAGCTTCCTCTTATCTATCGTGGGATCGACCGGAAAACAAGAAGAAAGCTTGCTGTGGAATCCCTCAAAAAAGTCGGACTTGAGAAGCGTATGGATCATAAGCCAAACGAAATGTCGGGCGGACAGCAGCAGCGTGTGGCCATTGCAAGAGCGATTGCGGCCAAGCCCCCTGTAATTCTGGCGGATGAACCTACCGGAAATCTGGATTCTGCATCCAGCAGGGAAATTATGGAGATTCTGAAGGGAATGCACAGATCCGGAGAAACGTTGATCCTGATCACCCATGATAATGGAATCGCGGCTCAGGCCAAACGGGTGGTTCGTATCATGGATGGAAAAATTGAATCAGATATGATTAATGAGGAATTCGTCGAGGAGGCTTAACAGAAATGAAAAAAGGAAAAAAGATTGTAATCGGTGTAGCGGCAGTGGCAGTTGTGGCAGGCGGTTTTTACGCAGTATCAGGAGGAAGCCGCGGCGAGGCACAGCTTCCTCAGGTTTCGGTTACAAAGGCGGAGACCGGAGATGTGGAAGAAATTGTGGATGCAACCGGAACGGTGGTCAGTGATGAACAGAAAACTTTTTATTCACCGGTAAACGCACAGATAAAAAAAGTATCTTTTGCAGAAGGGGATTCCGTCTCAAAGGGTACAAAACTTGTGGAATTTGAGCTGAAAGATCTGGAGAGAGATAATCAGAAGGCAGAACTGAATGTGAAATCCGGAGAGTATGATTACAAAAATTCCATCAATAAATCTGATGAGGCACAGCAGAAGCAGAATAATGCCAAATCAAAAGTTTCCAGTTTGGAGCAGCAGGTGAAAGATAAGCAGAACTATCTGGCATCACTGAAATCTCAGCTGGCATCTGTGCAGGCGCAGGCAGCAGCAGACGCACAGGCCCAGGCTCAGGCGGAAGCCCAGGCAAAAGCCGATGCTCAGGCAGCCCAGGAAGCGGAAATCCAGAGAGCATATGCAGAGGCGCTTACTACATATCAGAATGAAACGCTTCCCCAGTATCAGAAGGAACTGGGCGAGCTGAATGCCGCCTATATTAAGGCCCAGGGCGAGTATAACCAGGCAGATAATAATTATCAGATGGCTTTTGCCCAGTGGCAGGCAGACCAGAGTGATGAGAACGCGCAGGCACTGGACGAAGCGGAGAACACAAGAAGCCAGGCCGAGATCAATTGCCAGGAGGCAAAAGAAGCTTACGAGGATAAAAAGGCGGCTCAGCCGAAAATGCCGGAATATTCGGATTACAGCAGTGCCGGAGGGGAAGATTTTGTTACAGACGGAACACAGGACGATGGACAGGATCTGACAGACCAGGGAAGTGCATCCGCTGCTTCCACAGGTGCATCTGTGGATACTTCAGGAATTGAGAATGCCATTGATCAGGCAAGTTCTGATCTGGCAGATCTTCAGTCCGATCTTGCCACACAGAAATCCATTGCAGAGGCAGATTCTACCAGCCTTACAAAGGAAGAAAAAGAGAAGCTGAGAGTCAGCAATAATCTTACAGAACTGGATGCCAAATCTGCAAAAGAACTTGTTGCGGAAGGAAAAAAAGGTATCACGGCAGATTTTAACGGCGTTATTTCCAAGTCTGCAGTGCAGCAGGGAGCAGCAGTGACACAGGGAATGGAGCTTTTTACCCTGCAGAACACAGATAAAGTCAGTGTGGACATCAATGTATCCAAGTATGATTATGCAAAGGTAAAAGAAGGCCAGACTGCGGATATTACCATCGGTGATAAGAAATATACCGGCAAGGTAACGAAGATCAGCCATATTGCTACAACAAACGAGAAGGGATCTACTCTGATCGCAGCTACTGTCAGTATTGATAAACCGGATAAAGATATTTTCCTCGGCGTTGACGCAAAGGTGAAGATCTATGCGGAAAAGGCTGAAAATGTAGTAACACTTCCGGCAGGAGTGGTAAATATTGGTAAAGATGGCTCTTTCTGTTATGTACTGAAAGACGGCGTGATCACAAGACAGGACATCACTACAGGAATCAGTTCTGAGGATTCTGTTGAGATCACAGATGGAATCAAAGCAGGCGATGAGGTCATCGAGGATCTGGGTTCTCTGGAAGAGGGAATGACGGCAGAAGCAGCACCTGCAGATGGTGACAGTGCAGCAGAGACAGGGGAGACTGCCAATGAGTAATATTTATGAATACATCAAAATGGCGATCCACAACATCATGGCAAATAAGGGAAGATCGTTTCTTACCATGCTGGGTATCATTATCGGTATTGCATCGGTGATCGCCATTGTTTCCATCGGTGAAGGAACCAAGAATCAGATGAACAGTGAGATCGATGATATCGGCGGCGGCCAGATTGCGGTGTACTGCAGCGATGATGCCACCGCAGATGATGTCTGGATCCAGCCTGAGGATATTGATGCGGTCCGGGATCTGGATGGTGTGGAAGGTGTTAATGTTTCAGATTCCTATACAGGAGAGACAGTAACCGGAAAAGGCGATTTTAATCTTACAGTAACCGGTGAGGCGCAGGACGCCAAACTGGTGGACAATGCTTCTGTGAAGTATGGAAGTTACTTCGGACAGAAAGAGGTTGAAGAGGGAAAAAATGTCTGTGTGATCTCAGATGCCGACGCGAAGCGGCTTTTTGGAACGGATGATGTCGTGGGAATGACACTGGATGTCACCTGTTATGATCTGACCAAGACATTTCGTATCTGCGGAGTTACCACGCAGAAGGAGAACGGTACTTTTGTCAGCTACACTTATGACGGTATGCCTGTGTCCATTAACGTGCCTTATACGGCCATGGACGATTTTACAGGAAGTACCGGTGAGTTCTATCAGATCACAGTTCAGGCAGACAAAAATCTGGATTCCCAGGTGGTGGCAGACCGGATCGTAAATCTTCTGGAAAGACGCCATCATTGTGCCGGAGACGATTATTTCCAGGTACAGAGTTTCCAGGATATCATGAAATCCATGAACCAGATGCTTGGAATGGTCACCGCATTTATTTCTTTTGTTGCGGGAATTTCCCTTCTGGTAGGCGGTATTGGTGTTATGAACATCATGCTGGTGTCCGTCACAGAGCGCACCAGAGAGATCGGTATCCGTAAATCCCTTGGGGCAAAGACTTCTTCCATTATGCTTCAGTTCCTTGCTGAGGCAGCGATCCTGACCATCATGGGTGGCCTGATCGGCATTGTCCTTGGCATCGCAGGGGGACATGTGATCTGTGCGGTGATCGGCAGCAGCATGGGAACCACCATCACACCAGGGATCAGTTTGGGAACCATCCTGGCGGCAACATTGTTCTCCTGTGCAGTAGGTGTATTCTTCGGAATCTACCCGGCAAGAAAAGCAGCCAAACTCAGCCCCATCGAGGCACTGAGAAGAAACTAGAAAACTGTTGCTTTTGCATCAAAAATAGCAATAAAAAATATTTTTGAAAAAAAATAAAAAAACTTTCAAAAAACCCTTGACATTTTATAGGTCTTAGAGTATCATACATATTGTTGCAGCGGTGATACGAAATATCACAAAGGAAAAGCAACAAAGATGTGCGTTTAGCTCAGCTGGATAGAGCGTTTGGCTACGGACCAAAAGGTCGGGGGTTCGAATCCTCTAACGCACGTAAAACCCTCTGGAAATCAAGTTTCCAGAGGGTTTCTTTTTGTCTTGACAAAGATGTCCGACACCTTAGATTCATTATGTAAACCGTGAATAATAGGATCTGAAAAAGATACCATCCAGCTTGTAGATATCTGATCCCATTCGGGAATACGGGTTCGCAAGATGCAGATATTCTCTTTGAAATTACTGAGGAGCTTCTCGGTTCAAAAGGAGGTTCCTCAGATAACAAGAGGAATGTGAGAATCTATGATAGAAGGCATTGCGATGAAAAAACAGAAAATAAAATTGAATAAAAAACAGCAGCAGACAGTAGATCTGATTCAGTCAGGAGTAAATGTTTTTTTAACAGGTGATGCTGGAACTGGAAAGACAACGGTAATTCAACAGTCTGTTAAAGGATTGGAGAAGGATGGAAAGAATGTACTGATTACAGCGACAACAGGAGTTGCAGCTGATAATATTGGTATGGGTGCAGTGACAGTGCATAAGGCATTTGAACTCGGGATTGAATTTGAAAAGTACAAAGATGCTCCTGGTTTTCGATCCTCTTATTTACAGGAAGCAGATGTTGTAATTATTGATGAAATTGGTATGTGCAGATTTGATCTGTTTTCTGCAATAGTGAAAAATATAATTGCAGAGAATAAAAAACGATT
>ERZ857951.3117-NODE-3117-length-13036-cov-27.237886_pt1 | contig 13036 bp, 11 predicted proteins | sample MGYA00519759_ERZ857951 | MGnify/ENA primary metagenome ERZ857951 (study PRJEB31778, sample SAMEA3449377) | human gut metagenome | biome: human gut; feature: human-associated habitat; material: faeces | place: United Kingdom | collected 2010/2012 ...
CGGAGAGTGAGGGATTCGAACCCTCGGTCCCGTTAGGGATTACCTGATTTCGAGTTTTATCGCTGTCTGTTACTTACATGGTTTCTCCTGTCAGTTTCAGTCAGCCTTGTACGCCCGCAAACCCGCATGAAATCTGGATTTTTTGAAGAAATCGCCCGAAAACACTGAGAAATCGCCCATCGGTTCCAATCAGCGATTTTTCCGCTTTTGGAAAGAACTGCGGAAAGAACGGAAAGAACAAAAATCAAAAAGCAATACACGGACAGTTCGAATGCCGGCAAAGCTTACCAAGATATGAGGTGTATTGTCATGAAAGAAAACGCAATCAACTGGGACGCCGTTCCCGATATAATCACGAAGGATCAGCTGTATCGAATTTGCCACATCAGCAAATCTACCGCCCTGTACCTGCTACAAAGCGGGAAAATCCCCTGCGAGTACACGGGCAGGAAAACTCGCTGCTACAAAATCAAGAAAGAGGATGTGATTGCCTATCTGGAAAACCGCAAGGTGTTCCCCGAAAGCTACTCCGCCCCGGCAGGCTGGTACAAAGGCGATTATACCGTCCAGATAGAGGAACAGGTTCCCCCAATCGTGCAGGAGCATTTGCGGCTGTACTATACCGAGCTGCTCTCCGGCTATCCCGATGTGCTGACCACCCAAACGGTTTCCAACATCACCGGCTACGGAAAAACTACAATCAACAACTGGTGCAATCAGGGACACATCAAGTCTTTCCGGAAAAACAATGTCAACCACATTCCGAAGGTTTATTTGTTGGAGTTTTTCTGTTCCATCTACTTTCGCACCATCACACGCAAATCACCGTGGCACATCCGTACCCTGCAAGGCTTTTCCAGCTGGCGGAAAATCCGTGACCTGCACATAGCAGACAGCGAAGGAGGTGCGGAGAAAAAATATTAAAGTATCAGCCGCCCCTTTCGAGGCGGCTGATACTTTAATATGAAAGCACGTTATTCTTCGTTCTCCCACGAAGAAACTATGTGCAGTTCTCCGGAATCCACTTCCAGCGCCATGTTGTCTCCTAAACGCATCATCATATTTCCGTCGGAATCAAATCCCAAAGAAGATGTAGAAAAGATAAAATCACCGTCATTGTAGTCAAAAACACTTTTTCCCATATTTGGCCTCCTAATTCAATTTAACAATTTCATGTTCTCGTGTACCATATATGCGTCGAACCTGATACAGGCAATCATCAATCCAATATGTAATTTTATCTTCCGCCATATCATTGGTATAGATATTTGTACAAATCAGATTTTGCTTTTCGTTGGTACCTCCACAGGCAATGGGCAGTATATGGTGGATATTCCAACCGCAATATACCGTCCTTCCCCAACGAATAACGCAGTAATTTGCATTTCCATATCCGTCTCTGCACATTAGGTTGCCATGAAAATCCTCTGCAAAACGAACATTGCCATAGTATGCGTCCCACAGGCGCAACGCATTGGATTTACATATTTTCATTGTATCACCTCCAACCCGGATCAAAATAAAAGCCCATACACAACCATGTGTGTACAGGCATCAACGATCCGAGTCGAAACTTTACACACATAGCAACAAAGACATCAGCCGAAGCCGTTGCCTAATGTTGTATGGTGTAAAGCTTTGATACAGCAACTTGGGCCCACCTCAAAAGAGATAAATATCTCTCGGAGCCTATCTTGTGGGTTCTCAGCATCGTAACGAGAATTTCAATCGATGTTGATAGTATCTCAGAATTACAATTTTTTCATCGTAGGCGTTTTGAACCCGGTTGTTCTTTGGGATTTCTCGTCGATCCGGCATACAAGCTGATTCAAATTAACATACCCTACAATTCAAATTATATATACCATACGATGAAAAGTCAACTATTCCAATAGAAAAAGAGAGCTTGGGTAGAAACTATAATTTTAAAAATCGCACATTCGTAAAGCAAAGCCTCCTTTGGTACAATGAGCGTATCAAAGGAGGTTTTCATTATGGCTAAAACAATATTTGAACAAATGGGCGGTACATACACCATACAGGGAGATTACTACCTGCCTGATCTGACCGTACTACCCAAAGAAAAACATCCTATCGGCGTGTGGGCGCATCGCCGCAGACAGTATCTAAAGCAGCACCATAAAATTCTCTATTGCAATCTCCTCACTTCCGGCAAGCTCCACTCCCATCTCGCTGATGTAGAGGAAGAAGCACAGACACTCTTTCTTCGGCTGGTAAAAGAGTATGCTGAAAGGGAAGGTGTCACCGAACAGCTTAAGGCGAAAAATGCAATGGAATGGGTACGCAGGATGAATAACATTCGAGAGCGTGTCAATGAAGTTGTAAATGCAGAGATGATTTTTATATAGAAACCATTGAAATGACAAGCAGGTGCAGGAGTTTGGATTCTTGCACCTGTTTTGTTTTCTAATCGCAAAAGAATAAATTAGTCAATCACAATTTGCCAAATCATACTTGACTAATTTCATTTTTGTGCTATACTGTATTTAGTTATACTATAAGCAATGCGTGTCGCTGAGATGGGAGGATGTAATCCATGTTTATCGGCAGAGAGCGTGAACTTGCGACGCTGAATAAGTTATACGCATCGGACAAGTTTGAATTTGTAGTAATATATGGTCGCCGCCGTGTCGGCAAAACGGCGCTGATCAGCCAGTTTATTGATGATAAAAACGCTATTTATTTTATGGGTGTCGAAAGCAACGCCAAGCAAAATCTTGAAAATTTCAGCAAGAGTATTCTGAGCTATCACACCGGAATGGATGCCGAAACCTCTTTCCTGTCCTTTCAGGTAGCTTTGGAGTATGTGTTTAAGCTGTCCGAAAAAGAGCGGATCATCCTTGCAATCGACGAATACCCTTATGTTGCCCGCTCGTCAAAAAGCCTCGCTTCCACCATCCAGCTTCTGATCGACCAATATAAAGATACTTCCAAGTTAATGCTGATTCTTTGCGGCTCGTCGATGTCCTATATGGAAGACCATGTCCTTGCCTACAAAGCGCCGCTTTACGGCAGACGGACGGCGCAGATGAAAATTCTCCCCTTTGACTTTGAGGAGACCTGCCATTATTTCAAAAATTTCACCGATGAAGAGAAAGCCTATGTGTACGGTATTGTCGGCGGCACGCCCCAGTATCTACTTCAGATGAGCGATAAGCTGAGCATTGAGGACAATATCAAAAACACATTTCTGAATCCCAACTCCGCCCTGTTTGAAGAGCCGGAAAACCTGCTCAAACAGGAGGTGCGGGAACCGGCGCTCTACAATGCGATCATCACGGCGATTGCCACCGGCGCTTCTCGTATGTCGGAGATTTCCGGAAAGGTCGGGGAAAGCACAAACATTTGCTCTGCCTATGTGAAAAATTTGATCTCCCTCGGTATTATTGAAAAAGAAACGCCATACGGTGAAAAAGCGGCCCGGAAAGCGATTTACTCCATTGCGGACAATATGTTTCGCTTTTGGTATCGCTTTGTGCCGGAAAACAATTCAATCATCGCTCGTGGTGCTGCCGACTTGGCATACAAGCGTATCGAACCGTATCTGTCCGACTATATGGGCAAGGTGTTTGAGGAAATTTGCAAGCAATATCTCTGGAAGCTGTTGCTGAACGGAGAATGCCCGGTGGAGTTTTCCTCTCTCGGCCGCTGGTGGGGCAACGATCCCAAAGAAAAACGTCAGACTGAAATTGATATCCTCGCCGAACAGGATAAAAGCACCGCCCTTTTCGGGGAGTGCAAATGGACGAATGAGAAAGTAGATCTCGGCGTTTTGGAAACCCTCGTAAAGCGCAGTGAACTGTTCCCCTATAAAAATGTCCACTACTACCTCTTTGCCAAAATCGGCTTCACTAAAGGCTGCACCGACCGGGCAAGTGAGATGGGGAATGTGACACTGGTGAGTTATGAAGATATGGTGAGCAAATGAAATAAAGTGCCCTCACATTAAAGACAATTTATAAATGATCCTCAAGTAATGGAGATGAAGATATGGCATATCAAAGTGAAGCAGAGCTTGAACTGCAATTTATAGATCAGTTATACAAACAAGGTTATGATACCATTTCAATTCCTGACTATGACGCACTGGTCGAGAATTTCAAGGTGCAATTCGAGGCGTTCAATGCGAGTAAGCTGGACAAACCGCTCACAGATAAAGAATGGGAACGCATTCTCAACCTGATGCTCGGCAAATCTGTGTTCCAGAGTGCAAAAATACTCAGAGACAAGTTTGTCTTGGAACGTGAGGATGGATCGAAGGTTTATCTTTCGTTTTTTGACAGCGATCACACAAAGAACATTTTTCAGGTAACGCACCAGACTACTGTTGTCGGGAAGTATGTCAACCGTTACGATGTAACCATTCTCGTCAACGGACTTCCACTGATTCAAGTGGAGTTGAAGCGTAGAGGCATTGACATCCGTGAAGCAGTCAATCAGGTGATGCGGTATAAAAAGCATTCTTACAATGGGCTTTACCACTTCATTCAAATCTTTATTATTTCTAATGGCGTAGATACAAAGTATTTTGCAAACTCGGATCGGGAGATGCTACATAGCCTCGCATTCTTTTGGACGGACTTTGATAATGTTCGTCTTACGAATTTGAAGGATTTTTCGATAGCTTTCCTTGCCCGTGACCATATCATCAAAATGTTGACACGGTATATGATTTTGAATGATACGGACAAGTTGCTGATGGTTATGCGTCCTTATCAGGTTTATGCTGTTGAAGCGCTTGTTCGGCAAGCAACGCTGACAAACCGCAATGCTTACGTCTGGCATACAACCGGCGCCGGTAAGACTCTGACCTCTTTTAAGACGGCTCAGATTCTGGCAGCCAATCCAAATATCAAGAAAGTCATCTTCCTTGTTGACCGCAAAGACTTGGACTCTCAGACTACGGAAGAATTCAACAAGTTTGAAAACGGATCGGTGGATGCAACCGACCGCACCGATGTTCTCGTTAAACAAATGCAAGATAAGAACCGGCAGCTCATTGTTACCACCATGCAGAAGATGGCAAATGCAGTCAAGCGTCCGCAGTATGCTAAAATCATGGATGCATATAAAGATGAAAAAGTCGTTTTCATCATCGACGAATGCCATAGAAGTCAGTTCGGCGATATGCACAAAGATATTGTGCGGCATTTCCAGAAAGCACAGTTCTTTGGCTTTACTGGAACGCCTCGTTTTGAGGTCAACGGAAAAGTCGAAGGAAAAATCACGCAGACTACAGAAATGCTGTTCGGAGAGTGCGTCCATAACTACCTGATTAAAGACGCTATTTTCGATAACAATGTCCTCGGCTTCCATGTGGAGTACATAAAGACGATGGAGGGAGATTTTGATTGGGACGATCCCACATTGGCAAATGCCATCGATGTGAATGAACTTTACCTATCCGAAGAGCGAATGTCCTTGATTGCCAATCACATCATTCAGAACCATAAGGCAAAAACACGGAATAGGCAGTATACTGCCATATTCGCAGTTTCGTCGATTGAGGCGCTGGTCAAGTATTACGACATCTTCAAGAGCATCAAACACGACCTAAATATTTCCGGTATCTTTTCTTATGGACAGAATGAAGATGCGGAGGGAAAAGACGAGCATAGCCGTGATGCGTTGGAGCGGATCATCAAAGATTATAATGAGATGTATAGTACAAACTTCTCGACTGATACTTTCGCCGCCTATCACAAGGACATTTCGGATCGTGTAAAGGGTAAGAAGACGAAGCCGCTGGACATCCTTCTCGTGGTCAATATGTTTCTCACCGGCTTCGACAGCAAAACGCTCTCTGTCCTTTATGTGGACAAAGATTTGAAGTATCACGATCTGTTGCAAGCCTATTCCCGTACAAACCGTGTGGAAAAGGAAACAAAGCCGTTTGGTATAGTCATCTGCTACCGTAATCTCAAAAAGCAGACAGATGATGCGCTTACACTGTTCTCAAAGGCACAGGACACGTCGGGCATTATTGTTCCAGACTATGATTACTTCGTCGAGAAATTCAACGAAATGGTCATTAAACTGAAGGAAATCGCCGATACTCCCGCTACGGTAGATACCATGCAGAGCGAGGAAGATCAAAAGCAGTTTGTTGTGACTTTTCGTGAGCTTACGAAGTATCTGCAATCTCTGCATACCTTTATCGAGTTTAGCTTTGACCAAAATGCACTCACGATGTCTGAACAGGAGTATCAGGATTACAAGAGTAAATATCTGATGCTCTATTCAAGGCAGAAAACAGATCGTGAAGTTGTTTCGGTGCTGAATGATGTGGACTTCTGCATTGAGCTAATGGAAAGCGACCGAATCAATGTCGCCTACATCATGAACCTTATCCGCAACATCCACTTCGATGATGCAAAGCAGAAGGATTATGACATCAAACATATTAAGGATGAGCTGGGCAGAACGGACAACCCGCAGTTGCTCAAAAAGGTTGAGATTCTACAATCGTTCTTGGACACGGTTGTCGCTGGCCTTAACAGCGCAGATGAAATTGACGCTGCCTACAACGACTTCGAGAACGCTGAAAAGCAAAAAGAAATTGAAGCTTTTGCCCATCAGGAGGACATCGACGCTAAGATACTTACCGACTTCATCTCGGAATATGAATTTTCCGGTACGATGGATGCCGGAAATATCCGTGACCGGCTAACAAAACCCATGCCGCTTTTGAAAAAACGGTCATTGGTCAATCGTATTGTGGAATTTATCAGGAAGCATACCGAAAAATATCAATAAGGAGAAAGTGAAAAATGGACAACACCATTCAAGCTCATCAAAAAGAGCTTTGCAACAAGCTTTGGGCAATGGCCAATGCCCTCAGAGGTAATATGGAAGCCTATGAGTTCAAAAATTACATCTTGGGCATGATTTTCTACTACTATCTTTCAGACAAAACTGAGAAGTACATGGTAAATCTTTTGAAAGATGATGGAATTGGGTATGAAGAGGCGTGGGCTGATCCTGAGTACAAGGAAGCCGTCGTGGAGGAAGCTTTGCGTGACTTGGGATTTGTGATTGAACCTCAGTTTCTTTTCCGCAAGATGGTTAAGATGGTGGAAAACCGTTCATTTGATATTGAGTTTTTGCAGAAAGCCATCAACTCCCTCATGGAGTCCACCATAGGCAATGATTCTCAGGAAGATTTTGACGGCTTGTTCTCGGATATGCAGCTTGATTCTACAAAACTTGGACATACCGTCAAGGACAGAAGCGCAGTTATGTCCAAAATCATTTCATCTCTTGATGAAATCAATTTTGGTGTGGAAGATACGAAGATTGATGTCCTCGGCAATGCGTATGAGTATCTGATCGGGCAATTTGCCGCCACAGCAGGTAAGAAGGCCGGAGAATTCTATACACCTTCGGGGCCTGCTGAACTGCTATGCCGTTTGGCTTGTCTCGGCCTGACCGATGTAAAGGACGCCGCCGATCCGACTTGCGGCTCCGGCTCTCTTCTATTGCGCCTAAAAAATTATGCCAATGTACGCAACTATTATGGTCAGGAGCTTACCTCGACTACATATAACCTTGCCAGAATGAACATGATTTTGCGTGGTATTCCGTACCGCAACTTTAATATATACAATGGCGACACTTTGGAACATGACTACTTTGGCGACAAAAAATTCCGTGTTCAGGTAGCAAATCCACCTTATTCAGCGCAGTGGTCAGCCGATATGCGGTTTATGGAAGATCCTCGTTTCAATGAGTATGGCAAACTCGCCCCGAAGAGTAAGGCGGACTTTGCATTTGTTCAGCACATGGTTTATCACATGGATGAAGATGGACGAGCTGTTGTGCTGCTGCCCCACGGCGTTCTATTCCGTGGAGCGGCTGAAGAGGTGATCCGCAAACACCTCATCCAAAAACTGAATGTGCTGGATGCCGTTATCGGGCTTCCGGCAAACCTCTTCTTCGGCACCGGAATTCCTGTCTGCGTTCTCGTCCTCAAGAGAGAGCGTAACGGTAATTCGGATAATATCCTGTTCATTGACGCTTCCAAAGACTTTGAAGCCGGGAAGAATCAGAATATCCTACGGCAGTGTGATATTGACAAAATCATTGACGCATACCAGCGCCGTGAAGATATTGACAAGTATGCTCATGTGGCAACGATGCAGGAAATTGAAGAAAACGGATTTAACCTCAATATTCCACGCTATGTTGACACCTTTGAGCCGGAAGAGGAAATTGATTTGAACGAAGTGGCTGCGGAAATCCGCAAGCTCCAAAGCGAAATTAAAGACATCGATGCGGAATTGAAGCCGTATTTTGATGAGCTGGGGCTGGATTTCCCGTTTGATGTGGAGGGCAAATAATCATGGCAAATGTATCCTCAAGTAACGGTCTCGAAAAGCGTCCGAAGCTTCGCTTTCCGGGCTTTGACGAGCCGTGGAGAGCCGAGAGATTATCTGACTTCGCAGATCGTGTAACACGGAAGAACAGCAAAAACGAAACTGATCTTCCTTTAACTATTTCCTCAAAAGATGGTCTTGTTGATCAGGTAAGCTACTTCAATAAGACGGTTGCGAGTAAAGACATGAGTGGGTACTATCTGCTCAAAAATGGCGAGTTTGCTTACAACAAGAGCTATTCCGTGGGGTATGACTTTGGCTCTATCAAACGGCTGGATCGTTATCCGATGGGGGCTTTATCAACGCTTTACATCTGTTTTGCACTCAAAAGGCACGAAAGCGACTTCATCAAAGCCTATTTCGACTCTCTGAAATGGTATAGGGAAATATACATGATCTCTGCCGAAGGTGCAAGAAATCATGGTCTGTTGAATGTTCCAACCGAAGAGTTCTTTGACACAAAACATTATCTGCCAGAAAACACCGATGAGCAAAGAAAGATTGCAGACTTCCTTATCGCATTGGATCGTCGCATCGAGACGCAGCAGTCCCTCGTAGATAACCTCAAGAAGTATAAAAGAGGTGCGGTTTCAAAGCTTCTAAACGGAACGCTGGCATTCAATGGTTTCTCCGATATGGAATCGTGGCAGTTAAAACGGGTTGGCGATTTCTGCGAAGTACAAATGTGCAAACGAGTTTTCAAAGAACAAACTACACCTGATGGAGATGTACCATTTTACAAAATAGGTACTATCGGCGGCTTACCAGATGCCTATATATCACGCTCACTGTATGAAGAGTACAAAATGAAGTATTCCTTTCCTCGCAAGGGGGAATTTCTGATCTCTTGTGCTGGAACTGTTGGTAAATGTGTACCGTATAATGGTGAGGATTCCTATTATCAAGATTCCAATATCGTTTGGCTGAGAAACAATTCACAGGATGTCTCAAATGAATATTTATATTTACTCATATCGAATGTTGATTGGGGAACTTTGAACTCAACAACCATAACAAGAATTTACAACGACAATCTACGAGAGCTTAGCTTCCATATCCCGTCTCTGCAAATGCAGAAAAGAATTGCTGAATATATCTTTGCACTTTCAAAGCGGATAGATAGCGAACAGGCAATGTTTGAAAAGTTGCAGCAGGAAAAATTAGGTCTATTGCAACAGCTCTTTATATGAAGAGCTGTTGAATAATTCCTCTGCGCTGCTCAAAAAGCAACTTGAGTTCCTTCTGCGTATGTTCAATTCTTCTGTCCATTGATGCCAAATGGCTACTTATTTTCAGTTGGACATCAAGAATAGGGGCTTTAATTATTAGCTTCTCAAACTCTGATTTACTCAGAATAGGAAGGGTTTGCATTGAGACCTTGCTTCGGTATTCTGGAAAGAAACTCTCAAAAGCATAATAAATGAACTCATGATCGAAGCCTTCCGAAACAACAAGAGCGTTGATTTGCTGATTTGTAATCATATCGGTTGTTGCAATACCAAGTTTTCCAATAAGTCCGATACAAGTTACGATAACAGAATTGGGTGGTAGTGGTCTACCTAAAGCAAATCCCTTCGGTGATACTCTTTTTTCGGTGGACGAGATATACTTTTCTTCTCCAACATCCCCCGGTGAACAGAATAAGAGATCACCGTCATAATTACTTCTATCATTAGTTGGGGGCGTACTTCCGGTTATGACTTTGCCTATTTGTGATATGGAGTAGTGCGTCCATTGCTGTGTTCTATCATCGGAAAAATAGTGCATTAACAGTCCTCTTTTATACTTCTTTAGGGCTTCAACCAAAGAATGCTGCTTATCGATCCTTTGCTCTATGGCATTAAGAAACGAAGCGATCCTGTCCTGTTCCTTTGCAGAGGGGATATTTATAGGCATTGCAAAAAAGGTGTCATCCTTGATGCTCACCCTGTCATGCCTTGCACCGCTGTCACCAGACATATAGATATAACGATGCCATGTCGATGAACGAAAGTACCATTCAAAATACAGAGGATTGATCTCCTGCTTAGCTCGAAAGCACAGATACAATGGGGACACTATCCCTGCTTCTGGATATTTATAGCTTCTTATGGGACCGTAAGGCGCATCGTTAGATTTCCGGGGATTATAAACAAAATCATTTGTCTCGATGATGTAGTACCCGTCTGTATTATCGCTGTTTGCGATGTCCTTATCAAAATAGTCACGCTGCGGAATAAGCCCCTGTTTTGCTGAATTGCAGATCACATTGGTTATTGTACCATCAGCATTTTTCTTGATGTTTTTGGCAAAATAGTCCGAAAGGAGTGCTGCCTTCCACGGCTCATCAAAGCCCGGAAAGCGAAGCTTCGGACGCTTTTCGAGACCGTTACTTGAGGTCTATTTTCCAATCGAATAGTAGGAAGAACTTAAAGCAAAATCCCTTGCAGTAGCAGAGAGTTTCCGCTACTGCAAGGGATTTTCGTCTTTCATATAGCTTTTCTGCGTACTTAGTCAGAAGTATAAAAGAGGTGTCACGAGAAGACTTTTCGCTCAAGAAAAAGGCAGTTTTGAAACAAATTTACAAATAGTTTTTTTGGGTGATTTATTCCCATTTATCAGAAATGGATTTGTTGGTACTGTTACTCCGTTTTTTACCGACAGAGAGCATGGTGTAAGGTATTTACAAGGAACAAACATCCATGCCGGAAAAATCACAGATGATACTGTCTATTATGTTACAAAAGATTTTAATGCTAAACACTCAAAGAATATTTTGAAACGAGACGATATTCTTGTTGTTCAGTCTGGTCATGTAGGCGAATGTGCGGTTGTTGGAAAGGAATATGAAGGTGCAAACTGTCATGCGCTAATTATTATGAGCAACGGGGGAAACTGTTTTTCTGATTATGTTGCTCAGTATATAAATTCCGAGGCTGGCAATAAACAGATAGCATCGATCACAACCGGTAACACAATACGGCATATTTTAGCATCTGCAATAGCCGATATGGTTATTCCTATCCCTTCTCTTGAAGAACAAAAAAGAGTTGCGTACTTGCTCTCCATTTATGATGATCGCATTGCCAAAGAGGAACAACTACTGTCCGAACTTGAGGCAATGAGGAAAGGACTATTGCAGCAGCTCTTTATATGAAGAGCTGCTGCAACAAGCTCGTTTTGAGGTCTTGAAGCGTTTCAAGTTGCCTCACATTATCGTTTATTGAGCAGTCAATCGCTGTTATAAAATCTGCTATCTTTTCTTGCTCATACAAACACGGGACAGGAATTGGAATATCCCACATATCCTCTTGATTGAGCTTTGCTCTACTTGAGCCATTTATATATTTGCGAATATCTTTATGCTCCAAGCAATAAAAGATGTACTTGTTATTATATCCTTGCTTCGCTTGAATGATATGTGCGTGGTTATTTACCCAAACTCGCCCAGATATAAACTGAGCGATGGGTTTTGACGCAAATTCATCAAAATGTCCACCATCCTCTGCCAGCAGAATATATTCGCCGTCAAAAATATAGTCATCAACATAATCTTGTATTCCATTCGCTCCGTAATAAGGATACTTACCTTTTCGCCTCAAATTAGCTGTGATGGGTTGTCGTAGATTGTCAAATCCATTACAGCATGAAATAAGTTTCTTTTGTTCCCATTCAGGGAACTTACTTCCATCATCATCCTTGAACCGAATGCGGCGTTCAAAAATAGCTGAAAGAAGTCCTCTTTTATACTTCTTGAGGGAAGACACTAATCTCTCTTGTGCCTTAATTCTTTCATCCAGCTTACTAAGAAAATCCGCAATGTGCTTCTGTTCCTCTGAGGAAGGCAGGGACATCGTAATGCTCATGTAGTCCTCAAAAGAAATATTCAACAACCCGTCCATGCGCACGCTGGAAGACACGAGGCGTTTGAGTTGATTGTCCATCTTGGTATTGTTCAGGGCGATTGCGATGTACGGCGTGTATTCTGTTTCACAAACCTTGAAACAATGGTACACATAAGGGATTCTGGCTTCATTCTCGGTAAGTTCATAACAGCATCCGTATTGTTTTGCTTTAGAAGCTCCGTGATTGTAAGCCAATTCTCCCTTTTTGAGAAGAATGTATTTTTTGAGACTTTGACCAGCATTGTCTCTTGAATACTTCTCAGACTGCATAATAAAGCCATTACCGGCACTCAGCATCATAATTGGAGCATCGGACTTAGGATCAGTTCTATTGACCAGTGATGCAATTTCGCCTAATGTAGTGTCCTTATACGACTCGTCAAAGTCCGGAAAGCGGAGCTTCGGACGCTTTTCGAGACCGTTACTTGAGGTTTATAATGCCCTAATTATTTCTCCATCAGATAATATCTGTGGAGGTGGTCAATATGACTAATAATACACAATTTAAGACGCTGTTGAACACTTGGCTAAATCAAAAGAAGCCGATGATCACACCGTCAACCCATGCCAGCTTCACGCTAATAGCCGAAAACCACTTGATACCGCACTTCGGCAAACGGAAGATTGGCAGCATCACCGAGCAGGACATTCAAAGCTACATATCGTATCTCTATGACTCCGGGCGGTTGGACAAGTCTGGTGGTCTCACAGTGAAGACCATTCGAGATGTAATTCTGGTATTTCGTCTCGCTATGG
>ERZ857951.3139-NODE-3139-length-12967-cov-3.535936_pt1 | contig 12967 bp, 9 predicted proteins | sample MGYA00519759_ERZ857951 | MGnify/ENA primary metagenome ERZ857951 (study PRJEB31778, sample SAMEA3449377) | human gut metagenome | biome: human gut; feature: human-associated habitat; material: faeces | place: United Kingdom | collected 2010/2012 ...
CGCGACGGCCGCGACGGGCGTCTTCGGCTTGATCGACACCCCGGCCTTGGCGCCGGCCTTTTTGATCATGGCGATCGCGCCGCGCACGTCCTCGGTCGCCTCGAGGTGGATCGTGACGATGTCCGCTCCCGCCCGGACGAAGCGTTCGACGTATTTCTCAGGATTCACGATCATCAGGTGCGTGTCGAGCACTTTCGTGGTGACCTTGCGGATGGCCGAGAGCACGGGAAATCCGAACGAAAGGTTCGGGACGAACACGCCGTCCATCACGTCGATGTGGATCCATTCCGCTTCGCTGCGGTTGAGCATTTCGGTGTCGCGGCCCAGGTGGAGAAAATCGGCCGACAGGACCGAAGGTGATATGATTCTTGACATATTGCCTAACATTTGTACCGCAACGTCCCGCGCTGCGGGGTTTTATCCATATAATTCAGGGTATCGGCAAAGGTACATCAAAAATCGGCAAAATTCACTATTTTTGTAAAAGGTATGGGCAATTGGGCTGCCGATTCAACAGAGATCATATGACGGTATTGTGGGTATTGATAGGGTTGCTCGTAGGGGCGGCCGGGGCGGTGTTGGCTTACCGTCCGGTTTTGCGGCGGTTCTCTCTCGAACGCGAAACATGGCGGCAGGAGGCGGCTCAGCGTGAAGAGCAGGTCGGGACGTTGCGTGACCAGCTCTCCGGGCAGGCGGTGCAACTGACCGAAGCGGCGGTACGCCAGGCTACCCTGGCGGAGAAACTCGCGGCGCGCGACGAGGCGCTTGCACGCCAGAAAGAGGAGTTGACGGCCCTGCAGGAGCGGCAGCGCGTGGAGTTCAAGAATCTCGCCGCCGAGATACTCGAGGAGAAGAGTAACCAGTTCAAGCAGACGAACCGCGAATCGCTGGAGCTGTTGCTTAAGCCGTTCCGCGACAATATAGAGGGGTTCCGCAAAAAAGTCGAGGAGGTGTACGAAAAAGAGGCGCAGCAGCGCTTTTCGCTCAAAGAGGAGATCCGGCACCTCAACGAGATGAACCTGCGCATGAGCCAGGAGGCCAATAACCTGACCGCTGCGCTCAAAGGTAATTCGAAAGTGCAGGGCGACTGGGGCGAAATGATACTCGAGACGATCCTCGACAGTTCGAACCTGATCAAAGGGGTGCATTACCAGACCCAGGAGAATATCAAGGATAATGAAACCGGAGCCAATTTACGGCCCGACGTGATTCTGAACCTGCCCGAGGGCAAGCAGATCGTTATCGATTCGAAAGTGTCGCTGACGGCTTATGTGACTTACAGCGAAACCGATGCACCCGAAGCGCAGCAGCGTGCGGTGAAGGAGCATGTCCGTTCGGTGCGCAGCCACATTGCCGAATTGGCGGGCAAATCGTACCAGACGCTGCTCAACGGCCAAAATAAAAGCGTGTCGCCCGATTTTGTCATCATGTTCATTCCCAACGAACCGGCCTTCCTGCTGGCGATGCAGCAGGACAGCGCGCTGTGGAGCGATGCCTACAACCGTAAGGTGATTATCAGCAGCCCGACGAACCTGTTCGCACTGCTGAAGATCGTGGACGACCTGTGGAAACGTGACGGGCAGAGCAAAAATGCGCTGGCGATTGCCACTGAAGGGGCTAACCTGTACGACAAGTTCGTCGGCTTCTCGGAAACGCTGCTCGATCTGGGCCGCAGCCTCGGTGCGGCTACGGGCAAGTATGAACAGGCGATGAACCAACTCAAAACCGGGCGCGGAAACCTGATACGACGTGCCGAGAGACTGCGCGAATTGCAGGTGAAGGCTTCCAAATCGCTTCCGGCCCAACTGGAGGATTATGACGCGGATGGACCGGACGGGGAGTAGCTTCGAGGTCTACGGATGTAATTTTTTTAGAAAAAAGATTGTTTTTATCCATTTTTATGTACATTTGCGCAGTTGAAAACCATGTAACGAATTAACGATGGGCCAGTATTCGCCTTTTTTTGGTTATTATTTTTATTTCTACTTTACCAAAAGCGGACTGGGATTGCATTGTTAATAGCGAACGAATCATTTGATGAAACTATATCGATCCCGGTCCTTACCCAAGGCCGGGATTTTTTGTGGGGTACGGCCCGGGCGGAGGACCGACCGATGACAAAGGGAAAAACAAGATGAAAGGACAACTTAAAGTCGCTATACAGGGGTACGAAGGATCTTTCCACCACATTGTGGCGCACCGCTGCCTCGGAACGGATATCGCGATCCATCCCTGCGCGACGTTTCGCGAAGTGGCGCGCCAGGTCGAGACCGGTGAGGCCGATTACGGCGTGATGGCCGTCGAGAACTCGATCGCCGGCACCATCCTGCCGAACCTGGGTATCCTGCATAACGCCCGCGTGCAGATCGTGGGCGAATATTACCTGCATATCCGCCAGAACCTGATGGTGCTCCCCGGCGTGGAGTTGGGGGATATCGTAGAGGTCCAGTCGCACCCGATGGCGCTGTTGCAATGCGTTGATTTCCTCGACGCACACCGCTGGAAACTGGTCGAAACCGAAGATACGGCCCTTAGCGCCAGGCATATCGCTGAGCATAAATTACGCAATGCGGCTGCCATCGCAGGCGATCTGGCCGCAGAGTTGTTCGGGCTCGAAATCGTTGTGCCCGACATTCATTCGATCAAGAACAACTACACCCGTTTTTTGCTGCTGCGTCCTGCGGGCCAGCCGCTTCCGTCCGGGGCCGACAAAGCTTCGCTCTGTTTCAAGACCGATCACGAGCACGGTTCGTTGATGCGTGTGCTGCGCGCGATCGAAAACAGTACGATCAACATGACCAAGCTGCAGTCGTCGCCGATTCCCAGCGAACCTTGGCATTACATGTTCCATATCGATATGGAGTTCGACAGTATGGAGGAGTACGACCGGGTGTTGGCCGATATGGAGCGTAATTCACAGCAGTTGCATGTTTACGGTGTGTATAAAAGGGGAATTTCGACACACTCCTGATCCCGGGACGGGCGTTGCCGGGCAGATGCATGGATACGCATGCGGTGCCTGAATGATTAGCATTAATAAAGAGATACGAAAGCGAATAAAAGTTCCGATCATGGAAAACAAACCGATACAGATAGCGTTAGCCGGACGCCTTTCAGGGGTAGGCGAATATTATTTTTCGAAAAAATTACGGGAGATCGACCAGATGCGCGCAGCGGGACAGGATATTATCAGCCTCGGCGTGGGCGGTCCCGACCAACCTCCGCATCCGAAGGTGATCGCACGGCTGGCGGCCGAATCCGCCAAGCCCGGGACGCACGCTTACCAGCCGTACAAAGGCACGGCAATCCTGCGTGAGGCCTTTGCTCGGTGGTACAACCGCTTTTACGGCGTGACGCTCGATCCGGTGACCGAAGTCCTGCCGCTAATCGGTTCGAAAGAGGGTATCATGCATGTTTGTATGACTTACCTGAACCCCGGCGATAAGGTGCTGATCCCCAATCCCGGTTATCCGACCTATCGCTCCGCCGCAACGATTTCGGGAGGCGTTTGTGTCGATTACCTGCTTCGCGAGCAGAACGGCTGGATGCCCGATTTCGCTGAGATCGAATGCGGCGGGCTCGACGGCGTGAAGATCATGATCGTGAATTTTCCGCACATGCCTACCGGTGCCGCACCGCGTGAAGGATTGTTCCGCGACCTGGTCGCTTTTGCCCGTAAGCATAATATCCTGCTGCTGCATGACAATCCGTACAGCTTTATCCGTAACGAGCATCCGGAAAGCTTGTTGGCGACGGACGGTGCGAAAGAGGTGGCCCTAGAGCTCAATTCGCTGAGCAAGAGCCACAGCATGGCCGGCTGGCGAATCGGGATGCTGGCCGGGGCTCCTGAGCGGATAGACGAAGTGATCCGTTTCAAAAGCAATATGGATTCGGGCATGTTTTATCCGATGCAGGCTGCGGCGGCCGAGGCGCTCGACCTGGACGAGGAGTGGTACCGTTCGCTGAACGCGGTTTACCGCGAACGCGAGGTGAAAGGTTTCGAACTGCTCGATCTGATCGGTTGCAGCTATGCCAAGCCCCAGTCGGGATTGTTCGTCTGGGGACGCCTGCCCGAAGGCGCGGGCGATTGTTTCGAGTTTTCGGACAAGTTGCTCTACGGTTGTGGCGTTTTTATCACCCCGGGAGGCATCTTCGGTTCGGAGGGTAACAATTATATCCGCATCAGCCTCTGCTCGCCGGTCGAAGTGCTCGAACGGGCCAAACAGCGCATTCGGGAGAAAATGTAAGTGTTCAGCTTGGAGTTAGGTTGTAATGGAGGTGCAGAACCTCTGGCAGACGATGGAAAAGGGAAAAATGGATAAACAGATGAAGATCGCCGTGGTCGGCGTAGGGCTGATTGGTGGATCGTTCGCACTTACGCTCAAAGAGAAGGGGCTCGCAGCCGAAGTGGTCGGCGTGGATAATTCGGAACCGAACCGCAACAAGGCGTTGGAACTCGGATTGGTTGACCGTTTCGAAGAGTTACCCGCGGCAGTGGCCGGGGCGGACCTGATCGTATTGGCCACTCCGGTCAGTTCGATCCCGCTGCTGGCGGTCAAAGTGCTGAATTTGGTGGACGATAGCCAGGTGGTGATCGATATGGGATCGACCAAGCAGGAGCTTTGTGAGGTGATCGCACAACATCCGCGCCGGGGCCGCTTTGTGGCGACGCACCCGATGTGGGGTACCGAGTTCAGCGGTCCCGAGGCGGCCGTGCACGGGGCTTTTGCCGGTCGCACGGTCGTGATTTGCGACCGCGAGGCGAGCGATCCCGATGCATTGGAATCGGTCGAACGCATCTATGCCGAGATTGGGATGCCGGTTAAATACATGAGCGCCGAGGAACAGGATACGCATACCGCTTATGTGAGCCATATCTCGCACATCACATCGTTCGCGTTGGCGCTGACCGTTTTGGAGAAGGAGCGCGAGGAAGAGCATATTTTCGATTTGGCGGGCGGCGGTTTCGAAAGCACGGTGCGTCTGGCCAAGAGTTCGCCTGCGACATGGATTCCGATTTTCATGCAAAACAAATACAATATCCTCGACGTGTTGCGGGAGCATATCCACCAGTTGCAGATTTTCCGCCGCATGATCGAGAAGGACGATGTCGAAGGATTGCGCAGCCTGATGGTGCGTGCCAATTCGATCAAACGGATATTGCCGTAACCACTTCGTGGGGCGCTGGCCGGATACGCAAACCCGGTTGCGGTAAATGGCTGAGATAAACGGATAAGCCACGGCGGACGGGACTCCGGTCTGGTGAACGGGGTTGCGTAGAGCGGCGGAAAAACTTTCAGGGAACAATTAGGACAGAGATAAAATAGAGACGATGAAAACATTTGATTTAAAGGCAAAACGGCCGCTGATCATATCGGGGCCGTGCAGCGCGGAAACCGAGGAACAAACCATAGAAACTTGTAAGCAAATCGCCGCTACCGGCATGGTGGACGTGCTTCGGGCCGGCATCTGGAAACCGCGTACGAAACCCGGATCGTTCGAAGGCGTGGGCCTTAAGGGGCTCGCCTGGATGAGCGAAGCGCGCAAGGAGACGGGGCTGCCGTTCGGTCTGGAGGTAGCTACGGCCAAGCATGTCGAGGCAGCGCTCGAATTCGGGGCCGACATGCTCTGGATCGGTGCGCGTAGCACGGGCAATCCGTTCAGTGTTCAGGAGATTGCCGATGCGCTGAAGGGAACTGATATCACGGTGTTGGTCAAGAACCCGATGACGCCCGATCTCGACTTGTGGGTAGGCGCTGTGACGCGTATCCGGAATGCGGGTATCAAAAACGTCGGGTTGATCCACCGCGGGTTTTCGGCTTACGGGGCTTCGCTCTACCGCAACAACCCGATGTGGCACCTTGCCATCGAGATGCGCAGCCGCATGCCGGAGTTGCCGATGATCTGCGATCCGTCGCACATTTGCGGCAACCGTACCTACTTGCAGGAGGTGGCCCAGAAAAGTGCGGACCTTTACTACGACGGACTGATTCTCGAAAGCCATATCTGTCCGGCCAAGGCCTGGAGCGACGCTTCGCAGCAGGTGACGCCGTCGGATCTCGAAACGCTGTTGCGTAGTATCGTCTGGAGGCAGTCGACGGCCGATACGCCCGAGTTCCATGATGCGTTGGCCGGTTTGCGCCGTCAGATCGACCAGATCGACGCCGAACTGTTTGAGTTGCTCAGCAACCGGATGCGGGTCTCCGAGCAGATCGGGCGCGTCAAAAAACAGAATAATGTGGCGGTACTGCAGGGCGGTCGCTGGAGCAGTATCCTGGATAAAGCGATGGCCCAGGCTCCACAGCTCGGTTTGAATGCGGAATTCCTCAAGACGATTATGGAAGCGATCCACCTCGAGAGCATCAACCTGCAGAACAAGATCATGAACGAGTAGTTTTTCTGTTCTTGTACCGGGTTCCCGGTATGCGGCGCAGGGTGTGCAGGATATAGAGCACGCTGCACTACGGAGTGCAGAATGCAGGGTATTTCTGTAGCAGGCATGTGATCGCAGAAAAAGTTGCCGGAACCGGCAAATTCATTACCTTTATGGAACGTCCCGGCGGCGTTCCATATTTTTTTGTTTACCGTATAGTAGATCATTCAAGTTTTTTTCATGCGTTTTCCCACCGTAGGTCAATACATCGAAAGCCTGGCCAATCCGCAGGGCCTGTTCCGTACGTTGCGGGACGTTGTGCCGTTGCGGAATCCTTATGGTGAATTGCGGCTCTACGCAGGGAATTTTTCCGTGGTATTCAAGGTCGGACTGCCGGTTCAGGAAAAAGCTCTTTCGGGAATGACAGGGATGGGCCATTATGCCCTGAAGTGTTATACGCGTCCCTGTGGCCGGATCGGGCGGGTTTGCGCCGCGGTTGGAGCGTTGGATGTGCCCTATCTGGTTCGGTGCCGTTATTTGCCGGAAGAACTTTACGTATACGATGAATACGAGCGGGGTGCCTATTTCCCGGCCGTCCTTTCAGAGTGGGTCGAAGGCGAAACGCTGGGACGGCATGTCGCCCGGCTTTGCGGGGCAGGGGACCGGGAGGCGCTCTCCCTGCTGGCCGGACGTTTCGACCGCATGGCCCTGTGGCTGTTGCAGCAACCGTATGCGCACGGGGATATCAAACCCGATAACATTCTGGTCGAGCCGTCGGGAGAGCTGCGGCTGATCGACCTGGACGGCATGTTCCTGCCGCAGTTTGCCGGGGAACGCAGTGTCGTGCTCGGATCTCCGACCTGTCAGCATCCCCTGCGCGACGAGCGTTGTTTCGACCGGGATATCGACGACTATCCGTTGGCGATCCTGTCGCTCAGCCTGCATGCGCTTGCTGCCGCTCCCGGGCTTTATGACCGGTATAACGATCGGGAGAACCTGATCCTCAATGCCGCCGAAGTGGCTGCCGGTACATCCGGACTGTTTGCGGAACTGGGACGGAACTGGATTGATGCGGGGGAGGGCGAATTGGCGGCCTTGTGGCGCGCGTTGCACGCTCCGGTCCCGGCCGTGGCGGGGCTCAGAGCCGTTTTCCGGGCGTTGACCGGCGACCGGGCACTGGAACTGCTGGCAGGGTACGACGTGGTGGAAGATGGTGACCGGGCATGCGCGTTGATCTGTCACGGCGGGCGGTACGGTTACGCCGACCTCGATCGCGGCGTCTGGACTGTGTATCCGCTTTGGGAGGAGGCTCAGCCCTGCTCCGAAGGCATTGCCATGGTACGCGGCGGCGGATGCTGGCGGGCGATCGATGCAACCGGGCGTATACTGAGCCGTTTCCCGGAATACACCGAGGTGATGCCGTTGCGCGAGGGGCGTGCCCGGATTTGCCGCGAGGGGCTGTACGGTTTTATCGATGCCGGCGGCCGTGAATCGGTGGCGCCCGTTTATCCTTTTGCCGGAGCTTTTCGTGAAGGCCGGGCCAAGGTGCGGTTGCAGGAAGACTATTTTTATATAGACCGCAACGGATGCAAAATCGGGGGGTAAGGCGTATTTTGTGTCCGAATGTTGTATGTTTTTCAGTTAAATCTTGTGAATTTCCGGACTAAACGGAATAATGATTCGGGGAAATTTTGTAACTTACAAATCAAAATTTTACCCTTACTGTTATGTATTCCGCCCGAATCAGCAGGAAATCCCCTGCGCTGTTCGTTGTTTTGATCGACCAGTCCGGCTCGATGGAAGAGCCGACCTCGCTGTACGGCCGTACGGTTTCCAAAGCCGAGGCGGTCGCCGCTACCGTTAATATGCTCCTCGGCGAGCTGCTGCATCGCAGCCGACGCGAAGAGGGTTACCGCGACTATTTCGACATTGCGGTGCTGGGGTATCACGGCGAGCGGGTCGAGCCGTTACTGTCCAAAGGAAAGCGTTTGGTCGTCAAACCTTCGGAACTGTATGAACGCGACACTCCGCGCCGGCAGGTGCAACGGGAGCGGCGGCTTCCCGACGGGCGGACGCTCTTTTCGGTGGTCGAACAGCGGGAGTGGATCGCGCCGTTTGCCGAAGGACAGACGCCGATGTACGCCGCGCTGCTGCATGCGTACGAACTGGTCCGGGACTGGTGTGCGGTGCGGGATCACCGCGAATGTTACCCGCCTGCGATTTTCAATATCACCGACGGCGAAGCGTCGGACAGCGACGAGGAAGGGTTGTCCGAACTCGCCGCGCGCATTCGCGGGACGGGTACCGACGACGGCAATGCACTGCTGATGAATATTCATATCTCTTCGGACCTGACCAAAACCCCTGTGGTCTTCGCCGCTTCGGAAGAAGAACTGCCGGAACAGCGGTACGCCCGTTTGCTGTACCGGATGTCGAGTGTCATGCCCCCGCTCTATAACGAAAATATCACTGCGTTGCGCGGTTGTGCGCCCGGTACGTTCCGGGGCGTCAGTTACAATGCGTCGATGACCGACCTGATCGGCATGATGAATATCGGTTCGGTTTCAGTCACGTTAATGGATTAGGAATTATGATGGCCTCAATCGATCAGTTGCTCGAAACCCTCGCCAATCCCGAGGGACGCTTCAAAACGCTGGAAGGGATTCACCTTGAAAGTGAAAACGGGGAGCCGCATTACAGCCTGCACTGCGGCGGCGCGGTTGCCGTTTTCCGGGTGTGGTGGAACAGCCGCCCGTATGAGTTGCGATTTCTGTTGAAAGATTATGAACGCCGGAATGTGCAGGCGCGGCAGCGGGCCGCTTACCTGCAGCAGGTGCGTGCGCCTTACCTCGCCGAATATTTGTTCCGGGGTGGGGAGATGCTGCTGTTCGATGCGTCGGAGCGCTTTCATTATGTCGATATGGTACTGGCAGAGCGGCCGCAAGGGGTGCTTCTCGGCGATTTTCTCGCAGGCGTGTGCGACCGGGGGGAGAGGGCGTCGCTTGTGGCGCTGAGGAAGGAGTTTTGCCGGATGGCAGCCTGGTTGTTGCGGACACCGCTCGTGCATGGCGCGTTGAAGCCCGCCAATATCATCGTTATGCCCGGCGGTGCGATCCGGCTTGTCAATTACGAAGCGATGTGCGTTCCGCAGATGGACGACTATGCGGAGCATGCGGCTGATGATCGTGTGGCATTGGCCAACCTGGCGCTGGGACTGACCGTGCTGAGTGCATCGCCGGAGGCCTATCGCGCACTCAACGGCAATTCGGTTTTCCGTACTCCGGTGCTCCGTTCCTCGCTGCTGCACCTGTTTGACGACCTGGCGCGCCAGCCGGGTTGCGGCCCGATGCGGCAGCTTACGCAAATGCTGCAGCAAAGCCGGTATACGCCGCCACAGGGAGAGGACTTGTCGGCGATACTCGAGGCTTTGGCCGATGATCCCACGGAGATTGTCTTGCCGCCAAGGTTAATGGAACGGATTCGTGTTTCATCCGAACCGGTCGGCTCCGTTGGAACATTGTCGGCCGAAACTGAAATTCCCGCAGTGCCGGGTCCGACCGATCTCTCGGCGTATGACTGGGCCGGGCCGATGGCGGAAGCATTGATCTGCGTGCAGCAGGGAACCAAATGGGGATATCTGCACAGCAGTGGTGAGATCGCCATTCCTTTGCAGTACGATTGGGCCGACGATTTCCTCGAGGGCCGCGCGGTGGTTTGTGTCGGCGGGCAGTTCGGGCTGATCGACAAAGAGGGGCGCGAAGTATTGCCGCCCATTTATGAATCGGTCGACTGGGATTGCCGGCATGGAGTCGCGTGTGTCTCTTACGACGGTAAGATCGGATTGTACGACCGGAACGGAGACGAACGGGTCGCTCCGGTTTACGACTGGATGGGCGATGTGCGCGAGTCGGAATTGCTGCTGGTTCGCAAGGACGGTCTTTGCGGCTATATCCGCCATTCGGGCGAAGTGGCGATTCCGTTGCAGTATGAGGATGCCTTCGATTTCGGGAACGATTCGCTCGCGCAGGTTACACTCCAGGGCCGCCCGTTGCGGATCGATATGCAGGGCCGTGAGGTATGTACGTGAGATGTGTATGAGTGTCTCCGGTGTCTCTCGGCTTATCGCTCCGGGATAATTGCGCAGGCCGGCCAGCAATAAAAAAGAGGAACCTAAAAAGGTTCCTCTTGTCGTCGTTGTATGTCCGGGGTTATTTTACCTCCTCGAATTCCACGTCGGTTACGTTGTCGCCGCTGGCCGAACCGCTGCCTGCCGAGGCATTTCCTGCCGAACCTGCACCTGCGTTTCCGCTGTCGGCCGCACCCTGGGCCTGGCTGCCCGCCGCATTCTGGGCATTGTAAATGTCCTGCGAAGCAGCCTGCCAAGCGTTGTTCAGTTCGGTGGTGTACTTGTCGATGTCGGCGAGGTTCTGGGCTTTGTGGGCCTCTTTGAGTTTCCCGAGAGCCGATTCGATCGCGCTCTTCTTGTCCGACGGCAGTTTGTCGCCGTACTCCTTGAGCTGTTTCTCGGTCGAGAAGATCATGCTGTCGGCGGCATTTACCTTGTCGACACGCTCGCGCTCCTCTTTGTCCTTCGCTTCGTTGGCTTTCGCTTCGTCGCGCATGCGCTGGATCTCCTGCTCGGTAAGGCCCGAAGAAGCCTCGATGCGGATTTTCTGCTCCTTGCCCGTACCTTTATCCTTGGCCGATACGTTGAGGATGCCGTTCGCATCGATATCGAAGGTCACTTCGATCTGGGGCACACCCCTCGGTGCAGCGGGAATACCGTCGAGGTGGAAACGGCCGATCGTTTTGTTGTCGCGTGCCATCTGGCGTTCACCCTGCAGGATGTGGATCTCTACCGACGGCTGGTTGTCCGAGGCGGTCGAGAAAACTTCGCTCTTGCGGGTCGGGATCGTCGTGTTGGAGTCGATCAGGCGCGTGAACACGCCGCCCATCGTCTCGATACCCAGTGACAGCGGGGTGACGTCCAACAGCAGCACGTCTTTTACCTCCCCGGTCAGCACACCGCCCTGGATCGCAGCGCCTACGGCCACCACTTCGTCCGGGTTCACGCCCTTTGACGGAGTTTTGCCGAAGAAATCCTCTACTACCTTCTGGATGGCCGGGATACGGGTCGAGCCGCCCACGAGGATCACCTCGTTGATGTCGCTGGTCGTGAGGCCTGCATCGGCAAGGGCCTTTTTACAGGGTTCGATGGTGTCGCGGATCAGCTTGTCGGCCAGTTGTTCGAATTTCGCGCGGGTAAGGGTCATCACTAAGTGCTGCGGAATACCGTCCACCGGCATGATATACGGCAGGTTGATCTCGGTCGAGGTGGCGCTCGAAAGTTCGATCTTAGCCTTCTCTGCGGCCTCTTTCAGGCGCTGCATCGCCATCGGATCCTTGCGCAGGTCGATGTTGTGTTGTTTCTGGAACTCTTCGGCCATCCAGTCGATGATTACGTGGTCGAAGTCGTCGCCGCCCAGGTGGGTATCGCCGTTGGTCGACTTCACTTCGAAGACGCCGTCGCCCAGCTCGAGGATCGAAATATCGAACGTACCGCCGCCGAGGTCATACACGGCGATCTTCATATCGCTGCTCTTCTTGTCCATACCGTAGGCCAGTGCGGCTGCGGTAGGCTCGTTGATGATACGGCGCACCTTCAGCCCGGCGATCTCGCCAGCCTCCTTCGTAGCCTGGCGCTGCGAGTCGGAGAAATAGGCGGGAACCGTGATGACGGCTTCCGTAACCTCCTGTCCGAGGTAGTCTTCGGCCGTTTTCTTCATCTTCTGCAGGATGATGGCCGAAATCTCCTGCGGCGTATACTGGCGGCCGTCGATGTCGACGCGCGGGGTGTTGTTGTCACCCTTGACGATCGAATAGGGGGCACGCTCTATATCGGCCGTAACCTGATCGTAGCGCTCGCCCATGAAACGCTTGATCGAAAAGACCGTACGCTTGGGGTTGGTGATGGCCTGACGCTTAGCCGGGTCACCCACCTTACGCTCGCCGTCCGCCGTGAAAGCCACCACAGACGGGGTCGTGCGGTGTCCCTCGGAGTTGGGAATAACCACGGGCTCGTTGCCCTCCATCACTGCTACGCAGGAGTTCGTAGTACCTAAGTCAATACCAATAATTTTTGCCATAATCGTATATAAGTTTAATGATATTTTTTACGTTGCCCTGTGCCCCGCCCCTTCGCCCTGCGGTTCCGGTGGCCGGTCACGCCAGTAGATCGAACAAAGGTTGTACCAAACGGCAATCCCTGCCAAATTGTCAGCATAATGACAGAATTTCCCCGTACGACCGTCCCGGCAACTGCGCCCAGGGTGTTATTTTGGCAGAAAGGCCGGGGAGGAACGGGAGGTGCAAAGCAGGAAGGCAAGCAACCGGGCAGCGGACGAAGGCATACGGCAGCGACACGGGCAATCAGCAGGGGCGTCGGACAAGGACGGGGAAAGGAACAGCCGGGAAAAGAAGGGCAGTCGGGGAAAGAAAGGGTTGCCGGAAAAACAAGGGGCGCCGGAAAAACAAGGGGCGCCGGAAAAACAAGGGGCGCCGGAAAAACAAGGGGCGCCGGAAAAACAAGGGGCG
>ERZ857951.3143-NODE-3143-length-12953-cov-7.657699_pt1 | contig 12953 bp, 11 predicted proteins | sample MGYA00519759_ERZ857951 | MGnify/ENA primary metagenome ERZ857951 (study PRJEB31778, sample SAMEA3449377) | human gut metagenome | biome: human gut; feature: human-associated habitat; material: faeces | place: United Kingdom | collected 2010/2012 ...
CTGCCGCACCTCGCTCGCCGTATCGGCACTTAGAATTATGCGGTATTGCCTTAGGAGTTGAAGGACGGAATTTTTGGAAGCGGCAATAATTAGAAGGGAGGAAACGGAGAGAGTATAAGAGTGTTATGATTTTAATACGCGGCGCAAGCCGCACCATAAACTCCTAAGGCAACACCGCACAATTCCCGCCTGACGGCTTAAGCACCGTTCCGGCGGCTGCCGTGCCTCGCTCGCCGTATCGGCACTCAGAATTATGCGGTATTGCCCTAACTCCTCCCTCCTGACTTCCAATTAACCAAGTTCTACTTGGGCTTTGCTTCCGCATTTGGTCTTTTGGACCAGGATTTGTTTGGGGATGCGGTCCTGGAGGGTTTCGACGTGGCTGATGATGCCGACCAGCTTATCGGAACCGGCAAGGGCAGTCAGGGTGTCGATGGCTTTTTGCAGGGCGTCGGCGTCCAGCGTGCCAAAGCCTTCGTCCACAAACAGGGTATCCACGCTGATGCCGCCGGCACTTTCCTGGATGGTATCGCTGATGCCAAGAGCCAGGCTGAGCGCCGCCAAAAAGCTTTCGCCGCCGGAAAGGGAACCGACCGGGCGGGTCTTACCGGTGTAGGCATCGAACACATCCAGCTCCAGTGCGGTCTTGGCGGCAATATCGGCGCTCTGGCGGCGGCGCAGGGTATACTGGCCGCCCGTCATGCGGGTAAAACGACGGTTTGCGGCGGTGACCACGCCGTCAAAATAAAAGCTCTGCACATACTGTTCAAAGGGCAGCTTTTGCTTTTGGGTCAGATTGCCGTTGATGGTCTTGCTCAGGTTATCCAGCATGGCGGCGTTGGCGCGGGCAGATTCTGCGGCGGTGATGGCCTTTTTTAGGTTGGCCAGGGCATCGCGGTTGGTATCCAGCCGGTGCAGGGCGGCCTGGTTTTGGTCGCGCAGGTTTTTGCGCTTAGCTTGCAGTGCAGTAAGGGCCTGCTGCTGGGCGGCAGGGTCCGGGCGGCTGGCGGTATCCCCGGCTTGTTCGGCCAGGGTTTGGGCGGCGCTTTGGGCCGCAGCAAGTTCTTTGGAAAAAGCATCGCGGCTTTTGGCGGCGGCATCCAGTGCGGCTTGCAGGGTGCGGCGCTGTTTTTGGGTCTCGGCGCGGGCGGCGGCCATAGCGGCGGCATCTGGCCAGGGCAGGTTTTTCTGCCCCTCGGCAAGGCGGGTCTGGGCTTCCGCGGCAGCTTTTTCGGCGTTGGCCTGTGCGGTGCGGGCCTGCTCCACAGCGTTTGCCTGGTCGGGGCGCTGGGCTTGCAGCTGGGCTTTTTGGCGGGTCAGCTTTTCCAGATCTTTTTTGCGGGATTCAGCATTTGCCATGCGGTCATGCACTTCGGCAAGGCCGCGGCGCAGGCTGTCATGTTGGGCCTGCAGGACGGTTTGCAGCTCGTCCGGGGTCAGGGCATCGGCCTGCGGCCCGGTATAATGCTGGCGGCGGCGCGCCAGAAAGGCGGCGGTACGCGCATACAGGGTATCCCGCTGGGTTTGGGCTGCGGCTTTGGCTTCCCCGGCTGCGGTGGAGGCTTTGGAAGCTTCCGCCGCAGCGCTCGCCGCTGCCTGCGCAGCTTTGTTGCAGGCGGCTTCGGTGACATGGCTGGGGGCGGGGGCTGCCGGTGCTGGGTGGTGCAGAGCACCGCACACCGGGCAGGGGGTGCCATCCACCAGATCTTGCGCCAGAATCCCGGCGCGGGCGGCATTCAGGGCGCGCTGCATCTCGGCGCTGGAATGCTGGGCGGCATCGGCCTGCTGCTGCTTTTGCCGGTATTCATCGGCAGTGCGCTGCCAGTTGGCCTGCGCGGTGTGCAGGCGGGGGATATCGTCCAACAGGGCTTGGCAGTCCTGCTGCTGGCTTTGGGCCAGCTCAATGGTTTTGCGGCAGCTTTCCAGCTCGGCGTTCGGTTCGCCGCAGGCCGTGATCTGCGGTTCCAGCTGGGCTAAGGCAGTATCGGTACTGCTTAGAGTTTTCTGGTCTTTTTCCAGCGCCGCGGCGGCCTGCTCGGCCTGGGCGCGGGCGGTTTTGGCGCTGGCTGCGGCGGTGCTCAACTCTTGATAGCGCGGCTCCCACTCCGCAAAGCGCTGCAGCTTGGCATCCAGCTCGGCAAGCTCCGGGCGGCGGGCTTCGGTCTTGTCCCACTCCGCATTCAAAGCGGGGGCCTGGGCAGTCAGCTCGGCGGCTTTGGCCTGGGCTTCATCCAGACTGCTCAGCAGTTTGGCACGGTTTTGGGCGGCTTCCACCGCGGCAGACTGCGCTTCAATGCGGGCATCAAGGGTATTCAGCTGTTGGGATTGCTCCGCCGTCAGGGCGGTGTCCGCTTCGATCATCTCAGCGGCCCAGTCCAGCGCGGCGGGGGCACGGTAGGGGTCACGGCTGTCCTGCGCATCGGCAAGTTCGCCGGTGTGGGGGCTGCCGGGGGCAGGCTGTAAGGCGGCCAGCAGCTGCACAACGGTGTGGTTGGCAAGCTCGGCCTGGCGCAGAGCTTCCCCGGCTTTGGTGCGGGCGGCACTGCCAAGGCGCTGGTAGCTGGCGGTATCAAACACGCGGCGCAGAATTTCGGCCCGGTCGGCGCTGGAAGCATTGAGCAGGCGGGCAAAATCATTCTGCGCGATCATCGAGATTTGGGCAAACTGGCGGGCGTCAATGCCCAGCAGGGCTGTCACCGCTGCAGTCACGGCTTTGGTACCGGTCACGGGAGCGTCCGGCTCCTGCGTTAAGGCGGCAGAGCCGGGAACTGTGGTAACGCCCTCGCCCCGGCGCTTGGCGCGGGTCTGCTCCGGGGTGCGGTTGACGGTATAAGTACGGCCGCGGTGGGTGAACTCCAGCTCCACAAAGGTGGTATCAGTGGGGATGGCATAGTCGCTGCGCAGCATGTCCGGTTCGCGGTAAGCGCCAGTGGTTTCGCCGTACAGGGCAAAGGTGATAGCGTCAAACAGCGCGGTTTTGCCCGCGCCGGTATCGCCGCTGATCAGGAACAGGCCGCTGGAGCCAAAGCCGGACAAATCCAGTGTGCAGGTGCCGGCATAAGGGCCAAAGGCGCAAAGGGTCAGGCGTACAGGTTTCATAGTCCGGCCTCCTGGCGCAGCTGGGCCAGAGCTGCGGTTTCTTCGGGGGTAAGGGTGCGGCCGTGCATCTTTTCAAAAAAGCGGGCGAACAGCTCGTCAAAGCCCATGGTGCGCAGCTGGGCGGCCTGCTGGATGGCATCGCTGCCGGTATCCAGTGCGCCGCCGGGGGCGTAATCCAGCTTCATGGCGTTGGGGTAAGCGGCACGCAGCACGGCCATGGCGTCCGGGCGGGGAACCGGGTCGGTCAGGGTGGCCCAGATGTAATCTTCGGCATCTGTTACGGTATCGGCGGCGGTCAGCTGGTCCAGCGGGCCAGTCAGGTGGCGCATGGCGTGTAGCGGGCGCAGGGGCAAAAGCTCCGGTTCGGCTCCGTTGGCCCCGATATGAACCAGAACGGCGCTTTTCTGCGCGCCGCACTCATCCAGCGAATAGCACAGCGGGCTGCCCGCGTACCGCACAGTGGGGCAGCCGACCTGCTGCGGGCGGTGAATGTGGCCAAGGGCGGTGTACAGGTAGCCGGTAAAGCGGGCGGCATCCACGGCCTGAACCGTGCCGACGTTGACATCGGCGGCAACGCTCTCACTGCCGGAACAGGCGGGCAGATTGCCGCCGCCCAGCACCATCTGGTGGGCGATCAGAACCCGACGCTCCCCGGCGGTGGGCAGCGGGCCCAGCGCGGCGGCGATGGCGGAATCTTCATCCCGGATATCGGCATCCGGCAGGCAGTGGCGCACGGTGGCGGGGCGGACAAAGGGCAGGAGGTCAAAGGTGAGCTCGCCGAATTCATCCTGCAAGATGACCCGGCGGGGGGCACTGGTGAACTGCCCGGCCAGATAGACCTGTTGGTTGGAAAGCAGCCCGGCGGCATAATCCAGCCGCTCGGCGCTGTCATGGTTGCCGGCAATGGCCAGCACCGGGATGTTCCGATGAGCAAGCTCGGTCAAAAACCAGTCCAGCAGCAAAACTGCGGCGGCAGGGGGCAGGGCGGTATCGTAAATATCCCCGGCCAGCGCCACCGCCTGCACATTGTGGGCAGTGCACAGGTCAAGGACCTGCTCTAAGATATAGCGCTGGTCCGGCAGCAGGTCAAAGCCATTGACCCGCTTGCCGAGGTGAAGATCGGCGAGGTGGAGAAGATTCAAAGGTGGCACCCCCTTGAAAGTTAGGAGTTATCTCAATTAGGAATGAGGAATGAGAAATTAGGAATTGGAGATGAGGATAAGTTTGAAATTTGAGGTGAATGGTAAATTTGTGGGGTAGGGCGGGGTGAACCTGACCAAGCCGGGAGCCTGACGTAAATTCTGATTATTTTTAGGCCCTGCGTGGGGAGCCACCCCTCAGTCCGCTGTGCGGACAGCTCCCCTCCAGGGGAGCCAAAATATACGGCGGGCTTCTGTATGAATTTGTTGTGGCATCCACCATAAAATCGCGGAACGGTCAAGACCGTTCCCTACAGATTGTTTTATAATGCGCAATCGTCATTTTGTATGCATCCCACCCGTAGGGGCGCACATTGTGCGCCCGTTGCTTTGTGGAGAATAGCGTGGCGGAATATGCGGCAAACACTCTATAATTTTTACGTCCGCCAGGATGAACTCCCGCCCTATGCTCGGCCCATGAAAGGTTTTCGCCCAGCCTTTTTTCAAAAAGGCTGGATGGTCAGCGCCAGAGTTTTTCCCAGGTGGTGATATCGAGAGTAACGCCGGGCAGGACTTCCATGGGGACGGTCTCGCTTTTGCGGAAGCGGCACTTTTTGCAGAACCCTTCAGCTTTCAGGTCCTTGGCCCATACCCGCAGATATAGGCGGCTGCGGCCATCGCCTTCGGCCAGTTTTTGGGCATAGGCCACAATGCTGCGGCCTATGCCCTGGCCGCGGGCTTTTTCCAAAAGGAACAGGCGGGACAGGCACATGGCCCCCGTGGGGGTAAGATCCAGCGCAAAATAGCCGACTGGATCGCTGCCCAGATAGATCATGAAATAATTCACAGTTCCGCTGTGGATCTCGTCATCCGTCAGGATATCACTCTGGTACTTTTCCGCCAGGGCGCGGGCTACTTTTGGGGTCAGCTTGGTGTAATGCTGAACAAAAATTTCTTCCGCCAGCTGGCTGATCTGCTCAATATAGCGGGTTTTGGTCACTTGCTTGTAGGTGGGTTTCATGGGGAACCTCCGTAATGTATGGTTATTCAACGGTAACGCTGGCGCGGGCGGGCAGGCAGGCTGCCCAATCGCCCTGTTTGGTCAGTACGCCAAAGGATTCACAGGTGTGATCCGGGCAGGGGCTTTCCACAAAGCGGATGCCGCCGTTTTCCACAACCAGATGGATGGTGTAATAGCCGGTATCAATATCATAGCGATGGTCGGTGTCCAGCGGGATGCGCAGCTGGGTGCTGTCATCGCCATAGGTCAGCACGGCAACCAGACCGGACCCGGCAGCCGGATGGCCGAAACAGAGCCACAGCACCCCGGCGGCCAGCAGAATGATGATGGCAAACAAAATGTTCAGACGGGTAGATTTTTTCAAGGGGAAAACCTCATTTAATCAGGGTCAAAATTCAAGGTCAGCCGCATGCCGTCAACCCCGGCGGCTGCGGTGGGAAACGCCTGCTGCGCGGCGGCAAGACCGGGGGCAAGGTCCGTTACGGCGGCGCTGTAATGGGTCAGCCACAGGCGGCACACGTTGGCTTCGGCGGCAAGGACCCCCGTTTCGCGGCAGGTGGAATGGCCGTATAACTTCGCTTTGGGCAGGTCGGCGTCATCGGCATAGGTGGAATCCATCAACAAAAGATCGGCATCCTGTGCAGCGCGGCGCAGCGCAGCGCAGGGGCGGGTGTCGGTCGCATAGACAACTTTCAGCCCGCGGCGCGGCGGGCCGAGAACCTGGGACGGCAGGAAGCCGCCCACCGGCTGGCCGCTTTGCAGGGTGGACCAGTAACGCACGGGGATGCCCGCCGCCTTTGCCCGCTGGGGATCAAACTTGCCCGCCCGCGGCAGGGTGAACGCATATCCGCAGCAGGGTACCCGGTGCTTGAGGGGGAACGCCTGCACGCACCCGGCGGGCACTTCAAACTCGCCTTTGCAGTCCGGCAGTTCTTTCAGCCGTAGTTCGAACGGCAGCGGTCCGGCCACGGCGTAAAAGGTGCGCACCACATCCGTCAAGCCCGGCGGCCCAGCCATGACGAGGGGGGCAGTGCGGCCCTGGGCGGCCATCGTCTGCCAGATGCCGGGCAGGCCGAAAATGTGGTCCCCGTGGTAATGGGTCAGCAGAATGGCGTCCATGCGGAAAATACTGACCCCGGCCCGGCGCGCGGCAGTCTGGGTGCCCTCGCCGCAGTCCAGCAGCAGGTTGGAGCCGCCCACTGTGATGCAGGCAGCCGCCAGGGCGCGCTCCGGCAAGGGCTGTGTGCCGCCGGTGCCAAGCAGAGTGATATCCAGCATGGCAGAACCTCCGATAGACTTAATACGAAATGTATTTCTTACAAGATTTGATAAACAAATCGTATAACTTGTGGGGCGGTGGCTGTAGAAAGCATATACCCCCAACTTATCATACTGCTAACAGTATACCACAACATGCCAAGCGGGAAAACCGGAAAATTTTAAACGGGGGACAGCACAAAATGTTGAAAATTTCACACCTGCCGCGTATTATGATAAGAATGAAGCGAAAGGGGAAGGCGGCCGTAGGGGGCAGAGTGTACCAGCGGAGTGTTTGCCGGTATCACGAAGCAAGATATCTGACAAGGCCCGACATCCGGGACGATGCAAGCATCGTCCCTTACAGATTGCATTTAGGTTCGTATCGAAAATATATGTCGCTCCGAGAGGGAACACTGTTATCTAAAATTGTACTTCGTGCGATGTTCGTTATTACAGAAAGCTTTTTGGCAGGATAAGGCGCATTTTAAGATGTATGCACCACTGCCGCAGAAAGGAATGGAAACCGGTATGAAAAAGTTCAGGATTTGGATTTTGGCCGCGCTGGCAGCAGCGCTTTGCCTGTTGTGTGGGTGCAGTGCAGAAGATTTTGCCCTGCCGCATGAAGTGCAGCTTGCCGTTGGCCAGCAGTGCGCGCTGGCCGGGGAGCTGCGGTTTACCGGCAGCCTTTCCGATATTACGCCGCAGGACCGGGCAGAGTTTGCCCAAGCTGTGACCGATGCAGTGGTACATATTGCTTCGACTGACCCCAGTGTGGCCGCAGTAGACCAGGACGGCAACGTGACCGCTGTGACCCCCGGCACGGCAACCGTGTTGGTAAGCTGTGTGGACCTGGATTTTTATGCCGAAGTGAACATTAATGTTGTGGAAGCCGCCACGCCGGAAAGCGCAGCCCTCGCGACCCCGGAGACAGCTACCCAGTCGACCCCGGAAACGGCAACGCCGGAGAGCGCTGCGCCGGTGACCCCGGAAACAGCTGCAACACCCGAAAGCGCGGTTCCTGTCACCCCGGAGACTGCTGCCCAGTCGACCCCGGAAACGGCCACGCCGGAGAGTGCTGAACCCGCAACGCCTGAAACTGCTGCTACTCCAGAGACCGCTACCCCGGAAACGGCTACCCCAGAAAGTGCAGCTCCGGCAACACCGGAAAGCGCCGCCACACCCGAAACAGCAAAAACGGCCACGCCGGAAACTGCGGCCCCGCCCAAAATGCCAAGAGCAACCGAAGCCCCAGCTGCAACTCGGGAAGAAACAACGGCTGCTGACGAAAAAACGAGAGAACCGTTCCGCGAATTTTTGAAGAAAGCAGGCAGCACCGTGGCAAACTTTTTTGGCGGGTTGTTCGATAAGAGCAAGACCACGGGATGATGCCTGACCGTGAGGATCCGCCCAAAAAGCAAAGAAAAAACGGAAAGATAAACAAAAAGTATTACACTTGCCAAAATTGAAAAAATGTGTTAAAATAACACTATAATTTTATAGCAATATGACAGATGGCAAGTCCACAAAGGAGGCAGTGTCGTTGAAAATCTATGAATCCGCAGAGGATTACCTGGAAAAGATCCTGATGCTGACAGAACGCAACGGGGAAGTCCGCTCCATCGACATCGCTACCGAGATGGGCGTTACCAAGCCGAGCGTGAGCATTGCAATGAAAAATCTGCGTCAGGCCGGTTATATTTCGATGGATGGTGCTGGGTATATCACCCTGGAGCCGCCGGGACTGGAAATTGCCACCCGGATTTATGGCCGCCACAAAAAGCTGACCCGCTTTTTTGTTGCACTGGGTGTGGACCCTGTCGTTGCTTCTCACGATGCCTGCAAGATCGAGCATGACCTGAGCGCAGAAACCTTTGAAAAGCTGGTGGCTTTTGCCGAAAGCCAGCATATGCTGAAGGAATCCTGAGTTTTTTATAAGAATCATGATGCCCCGGACGAGAAACGTTTCTTGTCCGGGGCATTTTTGCTGCAGTGTGCGCGCTGTATGTGATATAGAGCCAAATAAAATCCGCCTCGGCAAAAAACTCTGCCGGGGCGGTAATAGAATCATGCGGGATTGCTTCAGCTTTCCGCAACACCAAAGAAGAACTTGTTCAGGCGGTACTTGTTTTCTTCATACAGGCCAATGTGCTTGAACAGATCCTTGTAATAGGTGGTCAGCTCAAACCGAGTGGTCAGCACATCAAAGGGGTTCAGGTGGTGCACGGCGCTGTCTGGGTTTTGCACATAGTTGTAAATGGGGGTGGAAAGCGCATAGAACTGCTGGGCGTAGCGGATAAAGCTTAGATTGAAATACAGGTCCTCGCTGTAGTCCAGCTCCTCATTGCAGCGCACATCGGGGTGCTCACGCACAATGTCGGCGCGGTAGAGCTTGTTCCACATCACGCCGTAATAAAAGCTGGCGGGCTCCTGCATCAGGCCACAGGCAAATGCATCTTTATTCAGGGGGCCTTCCATCAAAAAGCCGAAAGTCTGCACCCGGTGCTGCGGATCCAGGATGGGGTCCAGCACACGCTCCACCACAGTATCCCGCATGGTTTTGGGCAGGCTGACCGGCGGTTCAATGCGGTTGTAGTGGGCAATCACCATATCGGCGTGGCTGGCTTCCGCTTTCTGTACCAGCAGCTCGGTGGCATAGGGCTGGATGAAATCATCCGCATCCACAAACTGAAAGTATTTGCCGTGGGCTTCCTGCATGCCAAGGTTGCGGGTGGCGGAAACGCCGCTGTTGTTTTTGTCGATCACCACAATGCGGCGGTCAATACCGGCATAGCTCTGGCAGACGGCATAACTGACATCCTTGCTGCCATCGTTGAGCAGAATGATCTCCAAATTCCGGTAGGTCTGGCGGCGGATGCTCTCAATACAGCGGGCAATATGGTCTGCTGCGTTGTAAACAGGAACAATAATGCTGACTAGCGACTGGCTCTGCGGTTCGGTGGGCATGGCGGGCCTCCTTACATAAAAACGGTTAGGTTGTTGCCTTTACTATAACGCAGAACCCGCAATTTTGCAATAACACAAATACCGCAGGCTGTGCCCCGGAACATTTTGGTGTTGCGGTTCGGCCTGCGGTATGGTTTTGCTGGCTTTATTTGTTTTTTAGGACGTCGATTCCGTCCAGCTCCACAGCGGGCACATAGTAGGCAGAAAAGGTGTGCAGCGTCTGGTCGACATCATCGCCATCGCCCAGGGCAGCGGGGCCCTCATCAATCGTGTATTCCCACATGGGCAGGTAGTAGGCGGCGCTCCCCTGCACATAGGTCAGGCGCAGGTTGGCAAGGTGCTCCGGCTCTGCGGCGGGGTCAACCGCTTCCGCCGTGTAGCTGTCGGTCAAAAACTCTCCGTTGGCCAGCCGCTTGTCAGCCTCGGCGCGGGAAACGCTGGTGTATTCGCCCAGGGGCTCCACGGTGCGGTCCGTTTCATGCAGGCTCAACAGATTGCCGTCGGTATCTACGCTGACCAGCAAGTAATGGAAAGAATCCGCCGCGAACTTGACAAAGAGGGAAGAGGGCTGGCCGTAGATCGTGCTGTCGCCTCCATCCGTCACATCGGTATATTCACCGCCAAGCAGAGAGGTAAAGAGGGAACCGTATTTCTCTTGCAGGTCGGCGGCAATCACGCGCTCTTCCGCAAGGGTGGCAAAGGTCTTCACCTCGGCAGAGCTGTTGCAGACCACACTGGTGCGCAGGTCGTTGGAGACGGTGATTGTCAGCCCACCGGGCCAGTCGCTTTCGGGGATGTTCAGCTGCAGCTGTGCGACATTAGAGAGATAATTCAGCACGGAAGAATCTGCATCCCACCCGTTCTGCTCGGCGGATTCCTTTATACCAGATACTGTTTTGGAGATGGTATCGGCGCTGTCCCTGCTGAACGTGGCGGTGTCAGCCAGTGTGGTATCCAGCCCAAGAGCATCCAGCACCGTGCGAAGACGGGCTTTCATGGCATCGGTATTGTCGGCGGCATCCAGCAGGCTGTTGCGGTAGACCGGCAGGCTGGCAGGGAGAACAACATCCGCGGAACTGCCTAAAATTAGACTTTCGCCGAAATACAGCTCATCGGCACTGTGGGCCAGCAGGGAAGAACTGCCGGAAGCGCCGCTGCCAAGCAAAATATCGCTCAGAGCCTGCAAGGGGCTGCTGTCCTGCATCGCGGATTTCAGGGAGGGGGACAACGGGGCATCGGCAACGCTGTCTGCGGCGGCATCTGGTTCACTGCCCTCCATGCTGAATGCGCTGAAGGTATCGGGACTGTTGGATTCCTCATAGGCGGGGGCGCTTTCGTTCAGATCAGCGGTCTCGGCGGCCTGGCTGACCCCGGCGGAACGGTCCTGACTGACCATCGCCGCCCCTAACAGAACAAGACAAAAACAAGCTGCTGCCGGAACAAAATGCCGGAATTGCAACGGAATGGTGTGCTTTACGGGGGTTTTGTTGGCAGATTCGATCAAATCATCATCAATTTGCCCGATCGCGCGGAATAAATCGCGGGAGCTCACAGGCAGACACCTTCTTTCTCTAAGTAGGCTTTCAGTTTGGTGCGCATCCGGTGCAGGGTAACGCGCACCTTGCTTTCGCCAATACCGTAGCGCTTGGCAATGTCGGCGGTGGCGTCGCAGTACCAGTACCGCCGAATAAAGATGTTGCGTGCCTGCTCCGGCTGGCTGCGCAGAAACGCGCTGATGGAGCGGGCTGTTTCAGCGCTTTCTACCTCCTGCGCGGTGTGGTCTCTGGCGGGCAGGCAAAATTCCAGCTCTTCCAGCACGGTTTCGGTCTGGCCGCCGCCGCGCTTTTTGGCATTTTGCCGCTCCCGCAGGTCCAGTGCCAGGTTGCGGGTAATGCGCCCCAGGTAGGGTGCAAGCTTGTCCGGCCGGTTTTGCGGCATGCTGTTCCAGGCGGCCATCCAGGTGTCATTTTCGCATTCTTCGGCGTCTTCCTGGCTGCCCAGCAGGTTCATGGCAATCTTGCGGCAATAGGCGCCAAACTTTTGTGCGGTCTGTGCAATGGCCTGCTCGTCCCGTGCCCAGTACAGCGTAACAATGTCGGCATCAGTCATTGCGGCACACCTCGCTTTCCTCTTACTATTTATATAATAGGGGAATCACCCCCAAATGTTACAGGCAGAAAAGTAAAAAGCGCACCCCGGCGGGCGGGATGCGGCAAACAATACAAATCAGAGCATATGTTTTTTGTGCAGTACCCAGGCAGCGATCCCACAAATAGCAAGCGTAAGCAAGCAGACAATGACAAATCCATAATCAGAACCGGAAAACGGCATGCCGTCAATGTCCACGTTCATGCCATACAAACCGGAAATAACGGTCGGGACAGCCATCAACAGGGTAACGGAAGTCAGGTATTTCATCGCATTGTTCAGGCGGTTATCCAAAATTGAGCTGAACAGCTCGCGGGTGCCCTTGATATCATCGCGGTAGATGCTGGTCATCTCAATGGCCTGCCGAATCTCAACGATTACATCGTCCAGCAGTTCCATGTCATCAGGGTACTGTTCCAGCCGCTTGTAGCGGGTCAACCGGTCCAAAACCGTGCTGTTGGCACGCAGTGAGGTTGCGAAATATACCAGGGTGGATTCCAACCCATGCAGCTCCATCAAGTCACTATCGCGCAGGGTACCGGTCAGGTTTTTCTCAATTTCCTGGCGGCGGCGGTCGATCAGGCGCAGCTCCTGCTGGTACATCGTGGCGGCGCGGTACAGAATCTGGTACACAAAGCGCATCTTCTTTTTAGTAGAAAAGCCGCGCACCCGGCAGGAAGCGAAATCAGACAATACGGGGGTATCTACGGAGCAAACCGTGGTGATGGTGGTCTGGGTCAACAGAATACCAAGGGGAATGGTGGTGTATACGCCCTCGGCGGCGCCGTCTACCTTTAAGGGTATATCCACAATGATGACGGTATAACCATCTTCCAGGCTGATACGCGCGGATTCTTCCGGGTCAAGGGCGGCCTGCACATCAGCGGGCTCAATATCTAAGGTGGCGGCAACCTCGCGGATCTCCTCCTGGCTGGGGGCAGTCAGGCAGATCCATGTGCCTTCCTCAATTTCGTCTGCGCGGGTTAAGCGCCGGTTGACGGTTTCGTATATCGCCAGCATGGAAAGATCACCATCATTTCTTTGTTAAATCACAGATTTTAGTATACTTGCTTTGGACCCAAAGCGCAAGTATGGAAGATAAATGATTTGGGAAAGATGAGGAAGCAGGGGATGGAGAAGGCTATTTGTATTATAGGAAGATGTGGGGGAAAAGGATAAAAAACGGGGACAAAAAGAAAATGAATAGAGAAACCACGTTAAAGCGCCCATATGCACCCTGCCCAAAAATAAATCAAAAAAATTATGAAAAAAATCGAAAAAAGGTGTTGACAATGGTTGAAAGTGTGGTATTATAAATAAGC
>ERZ857951.3144-NODE-3144-length-12953-cov-2.789502_pt1 | contig 12953 bp, 12 predicted proteins | sample MGYA00519759_ERZ857951 | MGnify/ENA primary metagenome ERZ857951 (study PRJEB31778, sample SAMEA3449377) | human gut metagenome | biome: human gut; feature: human-associated habitat; material: faeces | place: United Kingdom | collected 2010/2012 ...
CCACAATCTCATCCAGCTGTGCTTTATTATGGATACCGTGAGTCCTCGGTCCGAATGCCACATTATCATAAATACTCATCGGAAATGGATTTGCCTTCTGAAATACCATACCAACCCTTTTTCTCAGCAGGTTTACATCCATATTATTTCCGTAAATATCTTCGCCGTCCAATGCGATCAGACCGTCGATTTTACATCCCTCTACCAGATCATTCATACGGTTTACGGATTTCAGCAAGGTGGATTTACCACATCCGGAAGGTCCGATAAACGCTGTAATCTGATTTTCTTTAATATTCAGATTAATATCTTTTAACGCATGAAAATCTCCGTAATGAAGATTCATATGCTCGATTGTCATTTTATTTTTTAACATGTTCTTTTCGTTGTCCTCTCTCACATATTGCTGTTTGCAAATTATGTTCATCCAGTTCTCTTTTGGTATTTGTAAAAACTATTTCAAAAGATTTTTTTACAGTGCCAATCGTATCGCTTTAATCTCTCTGCATTTTCTTTGCAATGACGGAAGATAAAATATTGATCAAAAGTACCATTACCAGCAAAATAACTGCAGTGGCAAATGCCTGATCCGTATGCAGACCTTCCTGGGAAAGTACATACATGTGTACTGCCAGTGTACGTCCGGATGAAAGCAGGTTCTTCGGTAAGGTTGCCATGGTTCCTGCGGTGTAGATCAGCGCTGCTGTCTCACCGGCGATTCGTCCGGTAGAAAGAATAACACCGGAAAGAATACCTGGTATCGCACTTGGAAGCACGATCCGAAATACCGTACGAAGCTTTCCTGCACCCAGCCCGAAACTTCCCTCACGGAAGCTATCCGGAACTGCTAAAAGTGCTTCCTCGGTGGTTCTCAAAACCGTTGGCAGAACCATGATCGCTACTGTTAAAATACCTGCCATTAAGGAATAGGACATGTGGCAGGCTGTTACGAAAAATAACATACCAAACAATCCATATACGATAGAAGGAATACCTGTCAGAGTTTCTGCCGTAGTTCTGATTACTTTTACAAGTTTATTTCCTTTTTTTGCATACTCTGTCAGATATACCGCTGAAAATACACCTACCGGAACTGCGATCAGTAACGCTACTCCGATCATGATCAATGTATTGATAATAGATGGAAGCATTGATACATTGTCACTGTCATAATGTATAGAAAACAGCGACGGAGTCAGATGCGGAATACCTTTTGCAAGAATATATACAATCAGATAACCAAGCATCACAAGCGTAAAAACAGCTGCCAGAATAACCAGTATTTTTAAAATCAGAGAGCCGGCATAAATTTTTTTCTTTGTCTTTTTCATTACTCCTTCTCTCCTTTTCCTTTGATGATGCTGAATGCCAGATTAATGATCAGGATAAATACAAACAGTACCACACCGGTTGCGATCAGTGCTTCTCTGTGAAGTCCGGTTGCATATCCCATCTCAAGCACAACATTTGTGGTCAGTGTACGTACTCCCTGCAAAATTCCCTGCGGCATACGTGGCTGATTTCCTGCAATCATTACTACCGCCATGGTCTCACCAATGGCACGTCCGATGCCAAGTACCACACCGGCTAAAATACCGGATTTCGCTGCCGGGATCACACAACGGAAGATGCTTGCTTCCTTTGTAGCCCCCAATGCCAGCGCGCCTTCAAAATAAGCGTTATTTACAGACCGGATGGACGTCTCCGTTACACCGATGATCGTCGGCAATATCATAATTCCAAGAAGGAAAGATGCTGTCAGAATACTCACCGTCTGTGTTATCCGTTCCGAAGATCATACGGACCGCCGGTACGATTACCATCAATCCAAAGAATCCATATACGACAGAAGGGATTCCTGCCAGAAGTTCGGTTGCCGGTTTCATAATTTTATAAAGTCCTTCCGGACAATACTTTGCAAGAAATACTGCAGTAAAAATACCAATCGGTACACCTACTACAATGGCACCGCCTGTAATATACAGACTTCCGATGATCATCGGAAAGATACCATATTTATCATTTCCCGGCTTCCACACCTGTCCGCCGAGGAATTTTCCCAGTCCAATTTTTCCCATTGCCGGAATTCCATTTGCAAATAAAAAGATACAGATCATGGCTACTGCCACAATGGAAATACAGGCAACTAACAGAAAAATGATTTCAAACACTTTTTCTTTTCGTTTCATATATTTTATTTCTCCCTGCGGGAATGCGCCATGCAGACCCTTGCTGTATCAGGTTTGAATCTGTCATGACGCATACATGATAATGATTCAGAACATGGGACTTTTCTATAACAAATGTAGTTCTGAAATCATTATTTTACTGAATCAATTATTTTACATCCTGCCATTTTGTAACTTCACCGGTGAAGATCTGTTTTACCATATCAGAACTGATCTCATCTGTTGGGTTATCATTGTTTACGATAACTGCGATACCATCAAGTGCGATCTTGGTAGCTTTTACACCTGTCTCTTCTTCTTTCAGATCACGGGAAGCCATTCCGATATCACATTTTCCGTCAATTGCAGATGTGATACCTGTTGTTGAATCTGTTGTCTGCTGCTCAATTTCTGCATTCGGGTTTACTTTTTTGTAAGCCTCTACCAGTTTCTCCATAACCGGTGATACACTGGAAGAACCATCGATTGTGATTTTTCCGCTTGCTCCTGTAGAAGTAAATGCCTCACCTTCTGCCACGGAAATATATCCGTCATTGGAGATTACTTCCTGACCATCCGCACTCATGATATAGTTGATAAAGTCCTGTGCCACATCACTTACACTATCTTTTGTAATAATGTTGAACGGTCTGGATACTTTATAAGATCCGTTGGATACGTTCTCTGTGGTTGCTTCAGCACCGTCGATTTTTACAGCTTTAACTGTATCATTCAAAGAACCGAGGGAGCAGTAACCGATTGCATATTCGTTACCGGCTACCGTAGACATCATAACCTCTGTGTTGTTTGTGATGGTTGCATCTACGGTTGTCATGTCCTCTTTCTCGCCTGCTTCATTTTTCTCTTCAATTCCAAACAGCTCGATGAAAGCACCTCTTGTACCGGAACCATCCTCACGGGATAATACTGTGATATTTCCGGAAAAATCAGATGCGTCTGTCTTTCCTGCATCACTGCTCTCTTTTGCTGCGCTTGTTGCATCACCTGCTGCGCTGTTGTCACTGCTGTTTCCGCATCCTGTAAGTCCAAGTCCTGCTACTGTTGTTGCGCAAAGTACAAGCGCCATCATTTTTTTTAATTTCATCTTATTCTCTCCTTTTTACAATCATTGTCCTGTCTATCTTATTTTTAATTATGTTGGCAAGTTATTTCTTGTTTGCCTTACGCGGTATACTTTATCCCGAATCTGTTTTTCATACTATCCGATTCATGCAAAAAAAAAGTAAAGCTTTTGTAAAAAACTTTACTTTCAAAGGGAAATCTCTGCTTTTTCCTGAAAAAAGAAGGCATCATACCGCAAGGATACGACGCCTTCTTCTTTTTGTGGGAGTTTTATTTTATAGAATTATTTCTACTTTTTTAATAATTGTTTTCTATAGTAAAGATTAGAAAACCACTTTTCCTCCGACTACATTCCAGGTTCCATACTCGTTGGATGCCTGTCCTGTGTAACCAAAGTCTACTTTTCCATTGGTTACCTTAAACCAACCATACTCATTTGCTACAAGTCCGTTGTAATCAAAGTTTACTTTTCCTCCAATTACCATGAACCAGCCATACTCATTTGGCGCAAGTCCTGTATAGCCAAAGTCTACTTTTCCTCCGACTACCATGAACCAGCCATACTCATTTACTGCAAGTCCTGTATAATTAAAGTCTACTTTTCCGTTGGTTACTTTGAACCAGCCGTTCTCGTTTGCTGCAAGTCCTGTGTAATCAAAGTCTACTTTTCCATTAGTTACTTTGAACCAGCCATACTCGTTGCTTGCAAGTCCTGTGTAATCAAAGTCTACTTTTCCGTTGGTTACTTTGAACCAGCCATACTCGTTTGCTGCAAGTCCATTGTAACCAGATGCTACGGTACCATTCTGATACAGGTACCAGTTGCCATCTTCTGCCATTGCAAGACCATCGAGTGCCGGGGTTGCACCTTTTGCTCTTACTTTGATGACAACCCGCATCTGATCCATCGGGCCTCCGGTGGAACTCAGAACATATGAGTACTCTGCAAAATCAGTACTTGGATCAATCTGTCCATTTGTCGGTGTAGTAGAAACGATCTCATAACCATCCTGTACATCAACGCTGAACAGTACCGTACCTGATGGGGTATTCAGTGTTGCTACTTTTGCAGCTGCTGAATTGTAGGTACCATCCTCATTTTCCACATAGAATACATATGGGATATTTACGAAAGTCTGTCCTTCTGCCGCAATACCGGTATCCGGAATTACAATATCACTTGCTTCTACTTTGATGGTTACGTTGTTGATGGTGTATGTACCATACTCATATGCTACATCGCCAACGGTCAGGACTGTTGTATAAACAGTCTCCGGATCTGCTGCTGTGATACAATCTTCTGCTGCCAGATCCAGTGTATTCAGGTAACTGTCACCGGTAACGGTCCATGTGGAATCTTTGTCAACATCTAGGTTGACCGGGTTATTAATTGTCTTGTGAGCGGTATGAGAGAAGCTTCCGATTGTCATATAATCGCCGGTCGTACCTGTGCCGTCGTCAGCCAGATAGTTTGCATGATTTCCGCTTTCGGATCCTGTGTATGCCTGCAGAACAGTACCGTTCTCTACTACATCTCCTGTCTCCGGATCAATATGTACTGCTACTGAGGAGGATACAGTACCTGTCAGCTGTGCTTTTTCCAGAGATACATCCAGTGCCTGTTTGTTGTTGTAGATACTGTTCCAGATATCACCGGTGTACGCACCGTTTTTGAATGTTGCACTGGAAGCGTCGATTTCTTTACCTGTCGGGATCGCATCCTCGCCCACATCATTGATGGTGTAGCTTGTTACACCCGGGTTACCTGCATCGTCAGATTCTACCAGCTCTACCAGGATACCGTCGTCAGTACGTTTGGAATCGCCGGAGAAATCTACATCTGTATTGTCCACTACAAGGTGGCTGTATCCTTTGTTTGCCTTACCGGATTTGATCTGCATCAGGGCATCTTTGGTATCTACGTCACTGTCTTTCAGTGTCAGAGTACCGCCGCCTGCCTGCTGTGTCATAAATGCGATACGGTCAGAATACATATAGGAATCGTCATAAATTGAACTTGATTCACCGGATGCAAGGATCTGTACATAGTCCGGAGAGTAGAAACGTACATTGCTGTATTTATTCCATACACCGGAATCCGCATAGGTTACATATCCGGAACCGCCCATGGTGTATCCGTAAGTCACACCGTTTACAGTCTGTGTTGCAGTATATTTCTTTGCAGCCTGTGCCACTTCTACTGTACCGATACCAGAAACAGAATTATTTACCTGAAGTGCATATGTACCGGTGTTGTTGTAAGATGTTCCGGAATCTGTGGACAGAGCACCCCATCCTGTGGAAATGATCATACTGTTGTTGTAGATTGCCTGGCCTGCACCAAGTACGTTTGTTGCACGGATGGTTCCCTCCATACCAAGTGCGAATGGTACACGTTTCATCATGGATGGTACCAGTTCGCTATATGTACTATAGTCATCATTTGTCTCCTGGGCATAGATGACAGAGTTATTTACTGTAGTCTTGGAGCTATCTCCAACCCAGATTGCAGTACGAATGGTTCCCGCTGTATTGATATAAGAATCATTAATGGTTACATCTGTATTCTGATCTGCCATGACAGCTGATCCCCATCCTGAAAAATCATCACCACCGTCACCGTTGGCAGTCACATTTGCTTTGTTGATCGCATATTTGGAATTTCCTGTTACATAAATACCATTAAAATGTGCACCGTTTGATTTTACGGTTACATTGTTTGCCTCAGTATCCGAATAATCACCGGAAATCGCATCCAGAACAGACCCGTCCTCTACAATTTTTCCATCATTTACAAGTAATGCCTGTCGGAAGTTGTAGATAGATTTTACTGCATCCGGGCCATTCCATGGTGGAGCACTCGGACCACCGCTTTTGTAAACTTTGGTTTCTGCGATGTTATAGCCACCGTCTACATCATAACTGCTTCCTACTGTAAGATCTTCCTGCTGTCCATCTACAACCAGAGTCAGCACTTTTCCATCTTCTGCCGTCTTGGTATAGCTCTTGCCATCCAGTGTATAAGTGACACTGCTGACGGAAGATGCTTTTCCGGTAGATGTTACTGCTCTCTCATCTCCATAGCTGACATCTGTGATCGTCAGTTTGTTTCCTGTTGCTGATACATCCGCTGCAAGCACCGGACTGCACATTGACAATGAAAGAGTTACTGCCCCTGCTACGGCCAAAGACTTCCGTAACAATTTAGAATTTCTGTTCATACGCTCTCCTCTCTTTTCCGAAAAACCTTCCTACATAGTAAATAACTGATAGGAATATTATTGCAAAAAGAGCGCTTTGACAAAAGGAAGTTTTTTTAGAATAAAAAGACGTTTTTTTAGATGTTCTATATCTCCTATATAAAGCGGACATTCGCAATCCGCTTTCGCTACTTGCTCATGAACGCAAAAAAAGAGCTATCCGACTTTCTCGTCATCAGATAGCTCTCTCACCTGTTAAATCGAAGTTTCACTATATAACCTCCCTTTCTATATTCTCTTTTTTGTCCCAACTATGGATCTCTGCCTCTCAATGGATTGTTCCTCCTTTAACCGATTTTCTTTTATAATGATAAACTCTGTCAAAAGAGATTATATTTATCTGCTTACTCCATTGGACTGACCTCCTGTTGTTATTTAACGAAAGATGGGATTCAACTTCTCAACTTATATATCGTGTTATAATGTTTTCTGAAGTTGTCTCTCTTCTTTTGTTGTCTTTATTGTATTGCATATTTGTATTTTTGTCAATACTTTTTCTGTATATTTTTTATACTTTCTTGAGTTTTCTGTCATTTTATGTCCGTTTTATTGTTTTGCTCACACATTTTTCATCTGCCTGTAGGAAGCGTTTTCCGGAGGATCTTAATTTCAGGAATCCTGCCCAAACTGCTCTCTGGCACAGACAATATATTCCAACGCATTCTTTCGATTTTCTTCCATTTCTTCCTCTGTCACTGCCCGTCTTATTTTTGCCGGAGAACCAAGTGCCAGCATCCCATCCGGAATCACCGTTCCCTGCGTCACCAGTGCACCGGCTCCGACGATTGCATTTTTTCCGACTTTTGCACCATTTAACACAATCGCCCCCATACCGATCAGTGCACCGTCACCAATCTCACACCCATGAATGATTGCCTTATGTCCGACCGTTACATAACTTCCGATCAGCACCGGAAATCCCGGATCTGCATGCAGCACACAACCATCCTGAATATTGCTGCCTTCGCCGATCTCAATCCGATCATGATCTCCTCTGACTACGGACTGATACCAGACACTGCTGCCTTCTGCCATGGAAACGTCTCCTATAATATCTGCACTGACAGCCACATAGACATCCGTAAAATTCTTTTTCTGAACAGTCTCTACACATTCTTCCTTTTTTTCCATCATTTCTCTATCCTTCTTTTATTTGAATGCCTCTGATATGCTCTTGCCGATTCCGTCACTGCCAGTCCACCCTCGCTGGTTTCCTTCAGACAAGGCGGAAGCTGATTCCCGATGCGCCGCATACTGTCGATCACATCATCCGGTGCGATGGCACTTCGTATGCCTGCCAATGCCAGCTGGGCAGATGTTACCGCATTCACTGCTCCGCAGGAATTACGTTTGATACATGGTACTTCCACCAGACCAGCTACCGGATCACAGACCAGTCCAAGCATATTTTTCAGAGCCAGTGCCGCCGCATGCATGATCGTCTCTGCATCCCCTCCCTGAAGACTTGCCAGAGCACCTGCTGCCATAGCACTCGCTGATCCGATCTCCGCCTGACATCCACCGGAAGCTCCCGCCAATGATGCATTTTCAGCGATCACAGTTCCAATGCCTGCCGCCACGTACAGCGCTTTTACCAGGTCTTCCTGCGTTGCTGAAAAGTCCTCTTCATAGCTTAATAAAACTGCCGGAAGTACACCGCAGGATCCTGCTGTCGGAGCTGCCACGATCCGCCGCATACAGGCATTTGACTCACCCATTTTAATCGCTTTCTCCATGACTTTTCCGATAAAGTCCCCGCAGATATTTTTTCCCTGTGCATTATACTGCTGCAATTTTGCGCCATCACCGCCTGCCCGTCCGCTGGCGGAACGAAGTGCACCGTTATAGCTCTGATCCGCCTGCTTCATCGCCTGATACATGATGGTCATTTTTTCAAATGATGCCTCGGCACTGCGCTCATTCTCACTCATATCCGCATTACGGACAATCTCCCAAACTTCACGATTCTGTAAAACTGCCTGTTCCTGCAATTCTCTCAGTGTATGATATCCTGCTGTCATATACCTGTACCCCATTTTTCGTTATCTGTTATCTGTTTTACGCCGTAAGTCCCGGGAAATAAGTCACTTTCTGTACGCCTTCTACTCCGGCAAGCCATACAATTCCATCCTCCGGAATCAACTGGTCACACTCAACTACCATCACCGCCTGCTGTCCTTTTGCAGAACGGTACACCTGCATGGTTGCAATATTGACATTCTTCTTAGCTAACATGGAAGTTACCGCCACGATACATCCGGGCTGGTCGATATTATGCACGATCAACGTCGGACATTCTCCGGAAAAACCGGTATTAATACCATCAATTTTATCAATGCTGATCCGTGAACCTCCGATAGAAGAAATCTGAACCTCCGTCTGCTTTCCGCTAATGCCATTCAGACAGATTACTGCCGTATTCGGATGCGCCTCTTCCAGCCTGGCTTCCCCGAATGCTACTTCCATGCCTCGCTGTGCGGCAATCTCATAACTATCCGCAATCTGGTAATCATCTGTCTGCATCCCCAGCAGCCCTGCCACAATAGCTTTTCTTGTTCCATGTCCTTCTCCGGTTGCAAGAAAAGAACCATACAGCAGTATCTCTGCTTTCTGAATCGGCTCCCCAAGCAGTTTCCCTGCCACATAGCCCATACGGACTGCCCCTGCTGTATGGGAACTGGAAGGACCTACCATGATCGGTCCAACAATATCAAATAAATCCATATCCGTTATCTCTCCTATTTTCCAAAAAATTATCATCATGCGAAAGAAAACTAGCTTATACAGATTTTTCTCATGCGAATCAGATTAATCTTAACAGAGTTTTACCCCCCCCTATAAATTTTATCCGGAATATTCGTAGCAATATCCTTCAGACACTGCAATAGGACAGGATTAAATACTCCACATTCTCCATTCATGATCATCTGCATAGCTGTCTCATGTGTATAACTTTCCTTATATACACGTTTGCTTACCAATGCATCATATACATCAGCAATGGAAACTACCTGTGCAGAAATAGGGATATCGTCCCCTTTCAAACTGTCCGGATATCCGTTTCCGTCATATCGTTCATGATGCCATCTGCAAATCTCATAAGCCGTCTGAACCAGTGGTTCTTTCTGGTATTCTTCCAGATTTTCCAGAATAGATGCACCAATCAACGTATGTGTTTTCATGACCTCGAACTCTTCTTTGGTTAATTTTCCATTTTTATTTAAAATCTTATCATCAATACCAATTTTTCCTATATCATGCAGCGAAGAAGCCATCACGATCAGATCCTGCTTTACCCAGGAAATGTTATACTGATCCGTCACCTGACGCAGGCGCTCCAGAAGCATTTTTACCAACGCATTTACACGGCTAACATGTAACCCGCTTTCACCATTACGAAATTCAACAATCTGGCTTAAAATAGCCACCATGATTTTTCGACTTTCTTCTTTTGATTTTACCTGTTCTGTCAGAATTGTCGTCAAACGTCTCTGCTTTGCATACAGTTTTATGATATTATTCACACGTCTCTGAACAACTTTGATATCAAATGGGCGGCTGATGTAATCACATACACCCATATTATATGCTTTTCGCATATAATAATCAGAATTCTCACTTGATATCATAATAACCGGAATAAACTCGATCCATTTTTTTCGATTCATCTGCTCCAGCACATCAAAACCATTTATGCCGGGCATCACAATGTCCAACAGAAGCAGAGATATCTCTCTTTCATATTCCTCCAGCATCCGGATACACCGTTCTCCGCTTTCCGCCTCCAGAATATCATAATCTTGATGAAGCATTTCATACAAAATTGCCCTATTTATTTCAGAATCATCTACAATGAGAATACATTGACGTGAATGCTTTCTGGAATATTGTATCATTTCATCTTTGTCTCCGGAACGTTCCCACTCCGTTACAATTGTATTTTTTGTCTCTTTTGCTTCATACATCAGCTTATCAGCTTTCGGCACCACTTCTTCAACAGCCTGATTTTTGGCCATTACAGCACCAATACTGACAGATAGATATAGATTCTTACTTTCCGGAATCTGTATCATACGAATATGATAAAGAATTTCATTTAGCTTCTGTTCAAACATTTCCTGAGAAATATTGGGAATGACTAAAAAAAATTCATCACCCCCATAACGAATCAATGCATCAGAAGATCGGATAACACTTCGGATTGTAGTTACAACGGCTCGCAGTAAAATATCGCCGACTTCATGTCCATAGGTGTCATTGCTCGTCTTAAAATCATCCAGATCAATCATGGCGATACCGGCAGTCACCACTTTTTTACGGATCCTGTCCTCAAAATATCTGCGATTGTATGCCTGTGATAACGCATCCGTATACAGCATCTTGTAAAACTCTGTCATATTGGTTTTTGCACTTTCTGTCGTTACTTCTCCCAATACTGCATCCGTATCTACACGACGGACATATTCCATAACATATGGAGTATCATCCACTTCTACATATTTCGCAACAATTTCCTTCAGTTCTGTCCCCGCATTTTCATACTTTGTCTTCTGCCCTTTTTCTTTCAGAACTTTTCTCGCAATACACGCCTCTTCAAAGCTTTTTTGTCCCAGGCACGATCTGCATTCACAGCTTGTCTTCCATATGTTCGGCTCTCCACTGTCTCCAGCTTCTACTCCCAAATCCGATGCATTTAATAAACGTACTTCATGAAACAGCTGACGAAAAATTTCCATTTGCTTTCGTGCCTGTTCCATTGTCATTTTTATCTCTGAACCCATGTTATTCCTCTGATTATTTTATTGCCCTAATTCCCTGATTGCCTCTACCGTAATCTGGTATTGCTTCTCGACTTGCGCCAGCACAGCTTCATAGCCCTCCAATTCTCTTCCACGTAAAATCTCCGTCAGCTGTGAACTTAAATCGCACAATTTTGAAAATCCAAGATTTGAACATACACCCTTTAATGTATGTGCCCCACGAAAAGCCAGCTCAGCATCCTTCTTTTCAATTCCATCTTTTATCATTTGAAAACTGGGATCATCTAAAAAACGAATTACAAAGCGCTGGATAAAACTTTCGTTTCCCAGACGCTGCATTACATCGTCAAAATTTCCTCCCATTTTCCGGTAGCATTCTTTTATATCCATATTGTCCTCCTAATTGAACTTCATGTAACCCCATATATGATTACACGGATTGGCCAAAAGCCTGAAACCACTCCTGTGCAAGCACATCGTGGTTTCAGGCTTTTGACCCTGGCATCATATTTTCTTATATTATAGTAGATAGTTGCCATTATCACAAGTATTAAGTACCGTGTAGCAAGTGTTTTTTATAATACTGCGTTTCCAATCGTTAAGTTTTACTTAATATATTGCTAAGATACAGTAGCTTTACTTCTTTTATCATATATCATATAATAAGATCAACAAAGGAACACACGAACAATTCAATTTTTCATCATATAAGGAGGACATAACAATGACAATGAAATTATTAAAAAGATTATACAACAGAGGACAGAAAATGAGCACAAGACAGGTTTTAAACACAAATAACCTGACACTGAAACTGACAGCTCAGCAGCATGATTTGAAAGAAGTTTGGAGAAGAGACCAGAAAACACTTTTCGGAAAAGCTATGCAGGCAGAATATGATCATACAAATGGAAATTTACGTCATAGATTCTGCTAATCATCCCATATGAGCAATTATGATATCTTTCTTCCAATACGATACGTTCATCAAAGAAGCTCTTTCTACTTAACATTTTTGTTTTTGGTAGAGAGCTTCTTTGCTATTCTCTACACCTCCAAACTACCGGATTTCCCTGATTTGTTCATTCTCAGCACCATCTTTCTCAAACCATAAATTTCTGAATTTCAGTAAAATCCATTTAATTCTCATTATTTTTATTTCGTTTCATTACAAACACACAAAAACGTATCCCAAAATAGCATAAACCAGCACTAAGGAAATACAGCATTACCTTTCCTGTCTGTTCCAAATATCTCAGTTCCGGAGCATACTTCACACACCGTATCCAGTCAGACATCCGCTCTGACTTATCCGCAAACCATCCGCTCCAAAATGCAAAATCGGACCATTTTGTAGGAATCATATCTTCCGGTATCTTCACATAAGAATGCAGGAAAAGCACCATCAGCAAAACTCCACTTGTGATACAGGTGATTCTGACGATTGTCCCTTTTATATAATCAGGTGCCATCCGATATCCGTCTTTATAATATTGTGCCTGTGCCGTATACTGCACCCGATACCCTTTCCATTCACCCAACAGCAGACGGAGCAGCCATATCCATAGCAAAATACAGAAAACGACACTGAACAGACTGGTTATACTGTTCATAAAGCGAACATCAAATGCAGTTCCTGCAAATCCTGTTTTCCATTCCACCATCTGTTCCAGTACAGACAA